>Ga0255338_1000325_pt1 | contig 175755 bp, 154 predicted proteins | sample MeOH1_35cm_T4_19_FD_203715 | JGI IMG/M metagenome (GOLD analysis project Ga0255338, IMG submission 203715) | Sandy soil microbial communities from University of British Columbia, Vancouver, Canada - MeOH1_35cm_T4_195 | ecosystem: Engineered > Artificial ecosystem > Sand microcosm >... | reverse complement strand
CACGCTGATCGAGCAGGCCGAGCAGGGCGTGGACTACTTCACCATCCACGCCGGCGTGCTGCTGCGCTACGTGCCGATGACCGCCGACCGCGTCACCGGCATCGTCTCGCGCGGCGGCTCGATCATGGCCAAGTGGTGCCTTGCGCACCACAAGGAAAACTTCCTGTACACGCACTTCGACGAGATCTGCGAAATCATGAAGGCCTACGACGTCTCGTTCAGCCTCGGCGACGGCCTGCGCCCGGGCTGCATCGCCGACTCCAACGACGACGCCCAGTTCGGCGAGCTGCGCACGCTCGGCGAGCTGACCGCCAAGGCCTGGAAGCACGACGTGCAGGTCATGATCGAAGGCCCGGGCCACGTGCCGCTGCAGCGCATCCAGGCCAACATGGACGAGGAGCTCAAGCACTGCTACGAAGCCCCGTTCTACACGCTCGGACCGCTGGTGACGGACATCGCTCCCGGCTACGATCACATCACCAGCGGCATCGGCGCGGCCAACATCGGGTGGATGGGCACGGCCATGCTGTGCTACGTCACGCCCAAGGAACATTTGGGCCTGCCCGACAAGGAAGACGTGCGCGAAGGCATCATCACCTACAAGATCGCCGCGCACGCGGCTGACCTTGCCAAGGGCTGGCCGGGCGCGCAGCTGCGCGACAACGCGCTGTCCAAGGCGCGCTTCGAGTTCCGCTGGGAAGACCAGTTCAACCTCGGCCTGGACCCGGAGCGCGCGCGCTCGTTCCACGACGCCACGCTGCCAGCCGAGGGCGCCAAGATCGCCCACTTCTGCTCGATGTGCGGTCCCAAGTTCTGCTCGATGAAGATCACGCAGGAAGTGCGCGACTACGCCGCCTCGCTCAAGCCGGAGGCCGAGAAGGGCATGCAGGAAAAGTCGATCGAGTTCGTCAAGAGCGGCAGCAAGATCTACTCGTGAGGCAGGGTGCGGCGCGCGCCTGCGTGCGCGCCGCGTGAAGTACCGCGCCCCGCCCGCGGGGCGCGCCATGAATGAAAGGAGGCCGGAGCCCGCCGCGCAGTCGCGGCAGGCACTGGCGCAAACATCCCCATGACAGTGCAGTCGTTTGATGTGGCCGTGCTTGGCGCCGGCCTGGCCGGGCGGCTTTCCGCCTGGCAACTGGTGCGGGCCGGCCTGCGCGTGGCGCTGGTCGAGCGCGCCGGTCCCGATGGCGCCGGCTCGGCCGCGCACGTGGCCGCCGCCATGCTGGCGCCGCTGGCCGAATCCGCGATCGCCGAGCGTCGCATCGTCGAGCTCGGCATCGCCAGCGTCGACCTGTGGCGCGGCTGGCTGGCCGAGCTGCCCGAGCCGGTGTTCTTCCAGGAAGGCGGCACGCTGGTGGTCTGGCATGCGCGCGACCGCGGCGAGATGTCGCTGTTCGCCAGCCGCGTGCGCGCGGTGGCGCCGCCGGCGCTGGTGGCCGAGCGCATGCGCGCGCTCGACGGCGACGGCGTGGCCGCGCTGGAGCCCGCGCTCGCGGGCCGCTTCCCGCAGGGCCTGCTGCTGGCCGGCGAAGGCCAGCTCGACAACCGCGGCACGCTGCGCGCGCTGCTGTCCTGCGCCGTGGCCAGCGGCGTGCACTGCGTGTGGGAAGCCGGCGAAGTCGAGGCGCAGGACCTGCCGGCGCTGGGCATCCGCGCCCGCGTGGTGCTGGACTGCCGCGGCCTCGGCGCGCGCGCCGCGTGGCCCGCGCAGGCGGCCGCGCGCGGCACCATCCCCGGGCTGCGCGGCCTGCGCGGCGAGGTGGTGCGCGTGCATGCGCCCGAGGTCAAGCTGCAGCGCCCGGTGCGCCTGCTGCATCCGCGCTACCCGATCTACATCGCGCCCAAGCCGGGCGACCTCTACGTGATCGGCGCCACCGAAATCGAAAGCGACGACGATTCGCCGATGAGCGTGCGCTCCGCGCTGGAGCTGCTGTCGGCGGCCTACTCGCTGCATCCGGCCTTCGGCGAGGCGCGCGTGCTCGAACTCAACGTGCAGCGCCGCCCCACGCGGCCGGACCACCTGCCCGCCATCCGGGTCGACCAGCATGCGCGCATCGTGCGTCTCAACGGCCTGTACCGGCACGGCTTCCTGATCGCGCCGGCCGTCACCGAGGCCGCCTGCGAGGTGGTGCGCGCGCTGCTCGACGGCGACCCGGCCGCGCATGCCGTGCCCGCCGCGCTGCGCTGGCCCGGCATGATCGGCCCGGCGCTCGACACCGTCGCCGGCGGCTCGCCGGTGCTGCACTGAACAGACGCAGACAGACCATGGAAATCCTGCTCAACGGCCGCCCGCTGGCCCTTGCCGACCACGCCACGCTGGCCGACGCGGTGGCCGGCGCCGGCATCGCGCCGCCGTTCGCCGCCGCGCTCAACGGCCAGTTCGTGCCGCGCGCCGCGCATGGCGCAACAGCGCTCGCCGCCGGCGACCGCATCGACCTCGTGCAACCCGTCACGGGAGGCTGAACCGACATGACCCTCGATACCCTCGATCCTCTCGACCAACGCGGCGGCCTGCTCGGCGACCCCTTCGTGCTGTACGGCGAGCGGTTCGCCTCGCGCCTGCTGCTCGGCACCGCGCGCTATCCGTCCCCCGCCACCCTGCAGGCCGCCGTGGAAGCGTCCCGCCCCGCCATGCTGACGGTGGCGCTGCGCCGCCAGGGCGCGGTCGGCGACGGCGAAGGCGGCCAGTCGTTCTGGCAGATGCTCAAGGCGCTCGGCGTGCCGGTGCTGCCCAACACCGCCGGCTGCATGGCGCCGCAGGAAGCGATCACCACCGCCATGATGGCGCGCGAGGTGTTCGAGACCGACTGGATCAAGCTCGAAGTGGTGGGCGACGACTACACGCTGCAGCCCGACACGCTCAACCTGCCCGCGGTGGCCGAGACCCTCGTCAAGGAAGGCTTCAAGGTGCTGCCGTACTGCACCGAGGACCTCGTGCTGTGCCGCCGCCTGCTCGACGTGGGCTGCCAGGCGCTGATGCCGTGGGCCGCGCCGATCGGCACCGGCAAGGGTGTGGTCAACCCGCACGCCATGCGCCTGCTGCGCGAGCGCCTGCCCGACACCCCGCTGATCGTCGACGCCGGCCTCGGCCTGCCGTCGCACGCGGCGCAGGTGCTGGAGTGGGGCTACGACGGCGTGCTGCTCAACACCGCGGTGGCGCAGGCCGCCTACCCGGTCGACATGGCGCGCGCGTTCGCGCAGGCCGTCGACGCCGGCCGCACCGCCTATCTGGCCGGACCGATGCCCGAGCGCGACATCGCCCAGGCCAGCACCCCCGTGGTCGGCATGCCGTTCTGGCACGCCGCGGGCGCGGAGGACCGCGCATGAGCCGCGCCGCCGTGAAAGCGCCCGTCGACGCCGCGCTGCGCGACACGCTGCTGGCGCGCTACGGCGCCACCTTCGGCACCAGCGACCAGCCCTGGCGCGCGCTGGCGCAGGCCGGCGCCGAGGCGCCCGGCAGTGCCGACGTGGTGCTGTGCGACGGCGAGGCCGACGCCGCCACGCTCGCGCGCATCGCCGCCGCCGGCGCGACCGCCATCGAGAGCGAGCGCGAGGGCGGCCGCTGGATCGACACCGTGCGCTCGCCGATGGGCACCTGGGTGTTCAGCGCCCACGCCGACGGCGACAGCGCGCACTCGCCGGCGTTCACCGCCGTGCTGCTGGCCTGCCTGGCGCTGCATTTCCCCGCGCACGACGCGCTCTGCCTGGCGCGCGCGTGGCGGCCCGGCTCGCTCGACTGGCCGGCCGATTTCGCGCGCTTCCCGCAGGTGCGCCACGCCGCGCTGGTCGCGCCCGAGCAGCCCGCCGCGCCGTTCGCGCCGTGCCCGCCGCTGGGCCTGTACGCCGTGGTGCCGAGCGCCGCATGGATCGCGCGGCTGGTGCCGCTCGGCGTGCCCACGGTGCAGCTGCGCTTCAAGTCCGACGACGCGCAGGCCGTGCGCGACGAGATCGCGCGCGCCGCCGATGCCGCGCGCGGCAGCCGCGCGCGCCTGTTCATCAACGACCACTGGCGCGAGGCCATCGCGCTGCACGCCGGCTTCGGCAACGACAGCGCGCGCAGCGGCATCTACGGCATCCACCTCGGCCAGGAAGACCTCGACGAAGCCGACCTCGGCGCGCTGCGCGCCTCGGGCCTGCGCCTCGGCGTGTCCACCCACGGCTACGCCGAGATGCTGCGCGTGGCCACCATCGGCCCGAGCTACCTCGCGCTCGGCGCGATCTTCCCGACCACCACCAAGGTCATGCCGACCGCGCCGCAGGGCATGGGCCGCTTCCAGTCCTATGCGAAGCTGATGCAGCCGGTGATCCCGTCGCTGGTCGGCATCGGCGGCGTCGACGCCGCGCGGCTGCCGGAGGTGCTGGCGGTCGGCGTCGGCAGCGCGGCGGTGGTGCGCGCAATCACCGAGGCTGCCGACGTGCCGGCGGCGGTGGCGAACCTGCTGGGGATGTTTCCGGCGGGTTGATGCGCGTCTGACCAGCCGGCGCCATGCGGTACGATGGACGCCACTCCCGTCCCCCGCCGCCGCGCCATGATCTCGTCCCAGTTCCTCAGCCGCGTCACCCTGCGCCGCGACATCGTCGAGAGCTTCGCGCGCTACCCGTTCAGCCTGCCCGCGGTGCGCGCGCTCGACGTGCTGGAGCTCCATCCCAAGGTGACGTTCCTGGTCGGCGAGAACGGCTCGGGCAAGTCCACGCTGATGGAGGCGATCGCGGTGGCGGCCGGCTACAACGCCGAGGGCGGCTCGCGCAACTTCAGCTTCGGCACGCGCCGCTCGCACTCGGTGCTCAACGAATACCTGCGCCTGGCGCGCGGCTTCCGGCGCCCGCGCGACGGCTACTTCCTGCGCGCGGAGAGCTTCTTCAACGTCGCCACCGAGATCGAGCGCCTCGATGCCGAGCCCGGCCCGGGCGCGCCGGTGATGCCGGCCTACGGCGCTCGCTCGCTGCACGAGCAGTCGCACGGCGAATCGTTCCTCGCGCTGCTGACCGAGCGCTTCCGCGGCAACGGCCTCTACCTGCTTGACGAACCCGAGGCCGCGCTCTCGCCGCAGCGCCAGCTTGCCGTGCTGTCGCGCATCCACGACCTGGTGCGCGCCGATTCGCAGTTCCTCATCGCCACGCACTCGCCGATCCTGATGGCCTACCCCGATGCGTGGATCTACCGCCTCGGCGCCGACGGCGTGCAGCGCATCGCCTACGAGGACACCGAGCACTTCCGCGTGACGCGCGATTTCCTGGCCGATCCGCAGCGCATGCTGCGCGTGCTGCTGGAGGACGGCGAGTAAGCCGCGGCAGCCTACGGCTGCGTGCCGCGCGCCAGGATCTTGTACAGGTGCGAGCGCGAGATGCCCAGTTGCGCGGCGGCGCGCTTCTTGTTGCCGCCGTGCCGTGCGATGGCCTGCAGCACCGCTTCGTGGGCCACCTCGCGCAAGCCGGCCGCCGGGTAGGCGGGCACTGCCGCGGTTGCCTCGCCGCGCTCCGGCTCGATGGCGGCCATGCCGTAGCCGGGCGGCGGCGCCTCGTCTGCGGCGCGGAACGCCGACGTGCTTTCCTCGCCGCGCGCGAAGTCCTGCGCGCGCAGCACGTGTCCGTCGCAGAACACCAGCGCTTCCTCGATCTTCTGCCGAAGCTGCCGCACGTTGCCGGGCCAGCGGCGCTCGGCCAGGTAGCGCGCCACTTCCGGCGCCACTTCGGGCACCGGCACCCGGTTGCGCGCGCAGAAAGCCCGCACGAAATGGCCGAGCAGCGCGGGGATGTCCTCGCGGCGCTGGCCCAGCGCGGGAATGCGCAGCACCACGCCGGACAGCCGGTAGTACAGGTCGAGGCGGAAGCGTCCGGCGTCGATCAGGGCCTGGATGTCGCGGTTGGTCGCCGCCACCAGGCGGAAGTCCACGCGCTGTGCGCGGCGGCTGCCCAGGCGCTCCACCATGTGGTCCTCCAGCACGCGCAGCAGCTTGACCTGCATCTCCATCGGGATGTCGGCCACCTCGTCGAGGAACAGCGTGCCGCCCGCGGCTTGCTCCAGCTTGCCGGCCTGCCCGCCGCGCTGGCTGCCGGTGAAGGCGCCGGCCGCGTGGCCGAACAGCTCGGACTCGATCAGCGTGGCCGGCAGCGCGGCGAGGTTGAGGCTGACCAGCGGACGGCCGTCGGGCGCGCGGCTGGCGCCGTGGATGGCGCGCGCTACCAGTTCCTTGCCGGTACCGCTCTCGCCCAGGATCAGCACCGGCACGTCCAGCCGCGCCACCGTGTCGATCTCGCGGCGCAAGCGCTGCATCGGCGCGCTGTCGCCGATCAGCAGCGCGGGGCCGGCCTGTTGCTCGCGCAGTTCGTCGAGCTCGCGCCGCGTCCGCGCCAGTTGCGAGCGCAACCGCGTCATCTCGCGGTCCATGCGGCCGATGGCCTCCGGCTCCTTGAACAGCACCTGGCCGATCGCGCCGACCACCTCGCCGCCGGCGCTGATCGGGATGCGGTTGACCACGCGTGTGACGCCGTTCATGGTCTGCAACTGCCCGATCTCGGCTTTGCCGCTGGCGGCCACCTGCGCCAGCCGTGAGTTGGGGATGACCTCGCGCGCCGGCAGCCCGGTGCCTTCGCCGGTGCGCAGGCCGAGGAATTTCTCGTGCACCGGGCTGATGAAGCGCATGCGCCCGGCACGGTCGGCCACGGTGATGGCCTGGTAGGGATTGGTCAGCAGGTGGTCGAGGATGGCGCCGGCGAACGGCACCGCGCCGAGGAAATCGAACAGTGCCGCGTCGTGCGCGGCCGGGCGCAGCAGGATCACCTCGCGCGCGCCGTCGCGCAGGCGCATGGCGATGTAGCGGCGCGCGGCCACGCTGCATTCGAACAGGCGGCCGGTGTCGAGCGCGCTGCCGGTGCCGGGCTCATCGTCCAGCCGCGCCGAGGCCGCTAGCGCCGCCGCCGCGAGCGCCGGGTCGACGGCCAGCCCGTGGCTGGCCAGCGTGGCTCCCGCGCGCGTGGCGACCAGCACGCCGAGGCTGTCCTCGCCCGCCGGCCGTGTGTCTTCGGCTGTCGTTGTCGACGACATATTGTGTCTCCATTGAGGACACTTTGATGTCCTTCTTTGTCGTTTTGGTGGACACATTATCAGCGCCCTGCAAAAAGAACAATGAAATCAAGGCTGCGCGCGCATGGCACGGTTGCTGCGATATCAAGGGCACATAACGACAGTCTTGAGGAGACCCGACTTGTCCTGGCAGCCCGAAATCGATGAACTCGCTTACCGCAAGCAACTCGCCGCCCAGCTTGGTGGCCACGACAAGGTCAAGCGCCACAAGGATGCCGGCAAGCTGACCGTGCGCGAACGCATCGACGCCATTGCCGATGCGGGCAGTTTCCGCGAGGTGGGCGCGCTCACCGGCAGCGGCCAGTACGACAGCAACGGCCGGCTGGTCGGCCTCACGCCTGCCAATCTCGTGATGGGCCGCGCGCAACTGGATGGCCGCCCCGTGGTGCTGGTGGGCGACGACTTTACCGTGCGCGGCGGCGCCAACGACGGCGCCGTGGGTGAGAAGCTGATCCACGCCGAGAAGATGGCGCACGACCTGCGCCTGCCGATGGTGCGGCTGGTCGACGGTACCGGTGGCGGCGGCTCGGTGCGCAATATCGAGAACAAGGGCTACACCAACATCCCCACCATGAAGGTGTGGCAGCACGTGGTGGAGAACATGTCGCTGGTGCCGGTGGTGTCGCTGGCGCTGGGTTCGGTGGCCGGCATGGGTGCGGCGCGCGTGGCCGCCAGCCACTACTCGGTGATGGTCAAGGGCACCTCGCAACTGTTCAACGCCGGGCCGCCGGTGGTGGCGCGCATTGGCCAGAAGCTGGAGAAGAACGAGCTCGGCGGGAGCCAGATCCATACCCGCAACGGCGTGGTCGACGACGAAGTCGCCAGCGAGGCCGAAGCGTTCGCGCGCGCGCGCCGCTTCCTGTCCTACCTGCCGCCCTCGGTGCACGCGCTGCCGCCGCGCGCCGAGCCCGCCGACGACCCCGCGCGCCGCGACGAATGGCTGCTGTCGGCCATCCCGCGCGACAGCCGCGCAGTCTACAAGATCCGGCCCATCGTGGAGACGCTGGTGGACCAGGGCTCGTTCTTCGAGATGGGCCGCTTCTGGGGCCGCGCCATCGTCACCGGGCTGGCCCGTATCGACGGCTGGCCGGTGGCGGTGGTGGCGAGCGACCCGTACCACTACGGCGGCGGCTGGGATGGCCCCACCGCCGAGAAATTCATCCGCTTCGTCGACATGGCCGAGGCCTTCCACCTGCCGGTGGTGAACCTGGTCGACATCGCCGGCTTCCAGATCGGGCTGGAGGCCGAGAAGGCCGGCACCATGCGCTACGGCGTGCGCGCGCTGGCCGCGGTGTACCAGGCCACGGTGCCGTGGTGCTCGCTGATCCTGCGCCGCGCCTACGGTGTGGCCGCGGCCGGCCACCAGCACATGGGCCGCTTCAACTTCCGCTACGCGTGGCCCTCGGCCAACTGGGGCTCGCTGCCGATCGAAGGCGGCCTGGAAGTGGCCTACAAGGCCGAGATCGAAGGCGCCGATGACCCCGTGCAAAAGCGCGCCGAGATCGAGCAGCGCGTGCGCAGCCTGACCTCGCCGTTCCGCAGCGCCGAAGCCTTCGTGGTGGAAGACATCATCGACCCGCGCGACACGCGCGCGCTGCTGTGCGAGTTCGCCAACCTGGCCGCGCCGCTGCGCGAGCCGGGCGTGAGCAGGTTCGGCATCCGGCCCTGAGGCGGGATTGCCTCTCGCCTTGCTGCCGGTTTGCTCCTCTCTCACCGCTTGCGGGAGAGGGGAGCAAAGGCCTGGGATCCGAATTCCCGAGAAAGTCCGACGCACCAAAGCCAAAAACAGGAGACCGCCTTGTCCCATCACCGATTCCTTACCGCTCCCGGCGGCGTGGCTGCCGCCTTCGCCATCGGCGCCGCGCTGCTGCCCGCCGGCGCGCAGGCGCAGGAGAACTGGCCGCAGAAGCCCGTCACCATCGTCGTGCCGTTCCCGGCCGGTGGCATGACCGACCTGCTGGCGCGGCGCATCGCGCGCGACATGCAGGCCGAGTCCAGGCAGCCCTTCGTGGTGGACAACCGTGCCGGCGCCAGCGGCCAGATCGGTAGCGAGATCGTGGCGCGCGCCAATCCGGACGGCTATACGCTGCTGGTCACAGCCACCCACCACGTGATCAACCCGGCAGTGCGGCCGCGGCTGCCGTACAACGCCAGCAAGGACTTCACGCCGATCGCGCTGCTGGCCACCACGCCGAACGTGCTGGTGGTGAACAACAACGTGCCGGTGTCCAACCTGCAGGAATTCCTCGCCTACGCGAAGAAGCAGAAGGAGGGCCTCTCGTTCGGCTCGTCAAGCATCGGTGGCGCCACGCACATGTCGGGCGAGCTGCTGCGCCTGATGACCAACACGCCGCTCACGCACATCCCGTACAAGGGTGCGGCGCCGGCACTGTCGGACCTGCTCGGCGGCCAGATCCCCGCGCTGTTCCATGACGTGATGACGATGGCGCCCTACGTGAAGGACGGCAAGGTCAAGGCCATCGGCGTGACCTCGGCCAGGCGCAGCGAGGCGCTGCCCAATGTGCCCACCATCGCCGAGCAGGGCGTGCCCGGCTACGAGGCCACGACGTGGATCGGCTTCTACGGCCCGGCCAATCTGCCCAGGCCGCTGGTGGAACGCCTGAACCGCGACGCGGTGAGGAGCATGAACACCGCCGACTCGAAGGCCAACCTTGCGCAGAGCGGCACCACGCCGGGCACGCTCAACGCCGAGCAGTTCGGCGCCTTCGTGCAGTCGGAGTTGGCCAAGTGGAAGCGCGTGGCCCTCGAGGCCAATGTCAAGGTGGACTGAGCGATGCGCGAGAACGACAATAACGGCGACGACGATATCCTCGGTCTGCTGGCCCCGCGTTCGGTCGCCATCCTCGGCGCCTCCGACAATCCCATCAAGGCGGGTGGCCGGCCCATCGACTACCTGCGCCGCCATGGCTTCGCGGGCCGCGTGTATCCGGTCAATCCGAACCGCGCGCAGATCCAGGGCCTGCCGGCCTACCCCGAACTGGCCGCGCTGCCAGACGCGCCTGACGTGGTGGTGGTCAGCGTGGCCGGCCAGGAAGTGGAGCAGGCCATCGAACACTGCCTCGCCGTGCATGCGCGCGCCGCGGTGATCTATTCCTCCGGCTTCGCCGAGCTGGGCGAGGCGGGTGCCGTGCAGCAGCGCCGGCTGGTGGAGCGCGCGCGCGCCGGCGGGCTGCGCCTGTTCGGCCCCAATACGCAGGGCGTGGCCAACTTTCGCGACGGCGCCATCCTGCATTTCTCCACCATGATCAACGAGGAGCGAGGGCAGGACGGCCCGGTCGCCATCGTCAGCCAGAGCGGCGCGGGCTCGTCCATCGTCTACGGCGGACTGCGCCGCAAGGGCATCGGCGTGCGCTACATGGTCGCCACGGGCAACGAGGCCGACATCACCGCCGCCGAGGTGCTGCGCGCGGTGGCGGCGGACCCGGACATCCGCGTGCTGCTGCTGTACATCGAATCGCTCAAGGACCCGGCGGTGCTGGCGCAGGCCGCGCGCATCGCGCACCAGCGCGACATTCCCATCCTTGCCGTCAAGGCGGGCCGCACGCAGGCCGGGCAGCTCACCGCCAGCTCGCATACCGGCGCGCTGGCCGGCGAGGACGCGCTGGCCGATGCCTTCCTGCGGCAGCACGGCATCCAGCGCGTGGCGGACTTCCGCGAGCTCGTCGAATACAGCCAGGTCTTCGCCGGCGGCCAGCGCCCACGCGGGCGCAAGGTGGTGGCGATCAGCAACTCGGGCGCGACCTGCGTGCTGGCGGCCGACGCCGCCGAGGACCAGGGCCTGGACCTGTGCCAGTTCGAAGGTGCTGGAGCGGCGGCGCTCAAGGCGGTGCTGCCGCCATACGTGTCGGCGCGCAACCCGATCGACATGACCACCGCGCTGCTGGGCCAGCCGCACATCTACGGCCAGACGCTGGAGGTGGTGGCCGCGCAGCGCCAGGCCGACATGATCTACGTGGGATTCCCGATCGGCGGCGAAGGCTACGACTTCCCCGGCTTCTCCGCGCAGACCGGCCGCTTTGCCGCGGCCAGCGGCGTGCCGGTGGCGGTCAGCGCCAACCAGGAATGGGTGGCGCAGGCCTTCCGCGCGCACGGCGTGCCGGTGTTCGACAGCGAACGCGCGGCCATGCGCGCGCTCGGCATGGCCGCGCGCCACGTGCAACTGAATGCCGCGGCGCTGGCCGCGCCCCCGGCGATCCCGCCGGCGTGGCCGGACGGCATCGCGGCGGCCACGCACTCGCTCGACGAAGTCGAGAGCCTGGCGGCGCTGGCGGAAGCCGGCCTGCCCGTGGTGGCGCATCGGCTGTGCAAGAGCGAGGATGACGTGCGCCGCGCGCTGGCCGAACTTGGCGCGCCGGTGGTGGCCAAGGGCGTCTCGCCCGACATCACGCACAAGTCCGAACTGGGGCTGGTGCGTCTCGGCCTGGCCGGCGAGGCGCAGGCGCTGGCCGCCTACGCCGAGCTCGACCGCATCCTGCGCGGCCTGGCCGCGAGCGAAGGTGTGCGCCACGGCGGCGTGCTGCTGGCGCGCCAGCAGCGCGGCGCGTTCGAGCTGGCCGTGGGTGCGCACATCGACGCCATCTACGGCCCGGTGGTGATGGTGGGCCAGGGCGGCGTGCTGGTCGAGGCCATCGACGACGTGCAGTTCCTGTGCGCGCCGTTCAGCGCCGCGCAGGCGCGCGAGGCCATCGGCCGCCTGCGCATCGCGCGCGCGTTCGGCGCGCTGCGCGGCCTGGCCGCGGTGGACGTGGACGCGCTGGCGCGCCTGCTCGCGCGCCTGGGCGACTGGATGGTGCAGGCGCAGGGGCGGGTACGCTCGGTGGACGCCAATCCGGTCATGGTGATGCGCGGCGACGCCGCGCCGGTGCTGGTCGACGCGGTGGTGATCCGCACGGGAGAACGCGCAGGAGAGGCGTCATGAGCATGAACACGCAAGCATCCGCCGCGCCGCGCCCGCTGCGCCGCGTGCTGGTGGCCAACCGCGGCGCGGTGGCCGCGCGCGTCATCCGCGCGCTGCGCGGGCTCGGGCTGGAATCCGTCGCGGTGTATTCGGATGCGGACGCCGGGTTGCCCTATCTGCGCGAGGCCGACATGGCACTGCGCATCGGCGAGGCGCCGCCGCTGCAAAGCTATCTGGACCAGGACAAGCTGCTTGAAGCCGCGCGCGCCAGCGGCGCCGACGCGGTGCATCCGGGCTATGGCTTTCTCTCCGAGAACGCCGCCTTCGCCGAGCGCGTGGAGGCGGCTGGCCTGTGCTTCATCGGGCCGTCGCCGCGGTGGATCCGGCGCCTGGGCCACAAGACCGAGGCGCGCGCCTTCATGGCGGCGCAGGGCATGCCGCTGGCGCCGAGCTCCGCCGTGCTGCCCGACGACGTGGCAACTGTGGCCGAGGCCGCCGCGCGCATCGGCTTCCCGGTGCTGATCAAGCCCGCCGGCGGCGGTGGCGGCATCGGCATGGTGCCGGTGCGCGACGCAGCCGGGCTGGCGGCCGCCTGGGCGCAGGCGCGCTCGGTGGCGCAGCGCAGCTTCGGCCAGGCCGAACTCTACCTGGAGAAGCTGGTCGAGCAGCCGCGCCACATCGAGTTCCAGGTGCTGGCCGACCGCTACGGCGGCGTGCGCATCCTGTGGGAGCGCGACTGCTCGGTGCAGCGCCGCCACCAGAAGGTCATCGAGGAAGCGCGCGCGCACGGCCTGGACCGCGCCGGGGTCGAGGCGATGGCGGCGCAGCTCGCCGCGCTACTGTCCGCCATCGGCTATGACGTGATCGGCACCGTGGAGATGCTGCACACGCCCGCCACCGGCTTCGTGTTCCTGGAAATGAACACGCGCCTGCAGGTGGAGCACGCCGTCACCGAGCAGATCACCGGCATCGATATCGTCGCCGCGCAGATCCGGCTGGCGCGCGGCGAGCGCATCGACGCGGTGCTGCCGCAGGCCGCGGGCGGCATCGTGCCCGCGCAGGGCCACGCCATCGAGGCGCGCGTCTACGCCGAGGACCCGGTGCGCTTTTTCCCGTCGCCGGGCCCGCTGGACGTGTTCCGGCTGCCGCGCATGGAAGGCGTGCGCGTGGAAACCGGCTATGCCGAAGGCAGCCGCGTGACGCCGTACTACGACCCCATGCTGGCCAAGGTGATCGCCACCGGCGCTGACCGCGGCGAGGCCATCGCCACGCTGCGTGCGGCACTGGAAGCGTTCGCGGTGGCCGGCGTCAAGACCAACATCCCCTTCATCCTGCGGGTGCTCGCGCATGCCGATTTCGCCGAGGGGCGCATCGACACCGCGCTGGCCCGGCGCGTGCTGGCCGCGCCCGATGCTTCCCAACCTTCCCTGAGAGTAGCCTGATGAACACCATCGAAACCCTGGTCAGCGGCCATGTCTGCGCCATCCACACCGAAGTTGGCGCTACCATTGCGGCCGGCGACGCCGTCATGATGATCGAGTCCATGAAAATGGAGATCCCGCTCGAGTCGGACCATGCCGGCGTGGTCAAGGCCATCCTGGTCCAGGCCGGCGACGCCGTCGCGGAAGGCCAGGCCGTCATCGAACTCGAATAGACGCATCAAAGGAAGATAAGTCTTGGAAAGCCCCTCGCAGATCCCGTCGCAAATTGTCCCGGTGGCGCCCGGCACCCCGGAGCAGCCCTATTTCGGCATCGACGTGCCGCTGATGCGCCACCTTGGCCTGCAGCCGGTGCAGATCGAGGAGGGCCTGTGCCGCACGCGGCTGCCGGCCAGCCCGTTCCTGGTCAACAGCCGCGGCGACGTGCACGGCGGCACGCTGATGGCGGCGCTGGACTTCACGCTCAGCGGCGCGGCGCGCTCGCACGCGCCGATGCAGACCGGCGTGATCACCATCGACATGTCCACGCATTTCCTCGCCGCCGCGCGCGGCGAGCTGCACCTGGAGGCGCGCTGCATGCGGCGCGGCGCGCGCATCGCGTTCTGCGAGGGCGAGGTGAAGAACGCCGGCGGCGAGGTGGTGTGCGTGGCGCGCGCGGCGTTCAAGCTGGTGCCGCTGAGCAGCGGCGGCAACTAGCCGCCCCGGGCGCCGCCGCGGCCGGCCGTCAGGCGGGCCGGTAGACCTGGGCGAAGCGCGCCTGCTGCACGATGCCGTAGTCGCCCGGCGCGTACTGCATCAGCCAGTCGCCGGCCTCGCCGCGCAGCACGTCGCCGCCGGCCGAGCGGGCGATGCCGAAGGCCGCCGCCATGCGCTTTGCCAGCACCGTCGCAGGCTGGTTGCGGTAGGCGCCGTCGCGCCCGTGCGCGCCGGCTTCCAGCGGCTCGTAGCGCGCGTCGAAGCGGTCGCGCGACACCACCCAGCGGTCGCCGGTGGAGCCGGTGACGAGGGCGTCGCCGGGCTGGTAGCGGTTGGGGCCTTCGAGGCTGGCGAGCTCGCCGGGCACGGCGGCGAACGCCACCTGCACCACTTCGTGTTTCCGGTAGGGCGCGGCGGCGGGGTCGGTGCGCAGGTCGATCTGGGACAGCAGGGTCATGGCGTGGCAAGGATGGCGCTGGCGGCCGGACGATGGAGAGCCCGATCATACCGCCGCCCGCGGGCCGGTGTGCCGGCCCGCGCGTCATCCCATCGCGCGCGGCGCGAAGGCGTGGTTGAGCGGGCCGTTGCCGGCGCCGAGCTCGAGGTCGGCGCCGGCGACGATGGCCTCGGCCACGTAGTCGAGCGCCGCGTCCACCGCGTCCGCCAGCGCGTTGCCGCGCGCGAGCTGCGCGGCGACGGCGGCGGCCAGCGTGCAGCCGGTGCCGTGCAGGTTGCGGGTCTCCACGCGCGGGTGCGAGAACACGCGCACGGTGCCGTCGGCGGTCATCAGCAGGTCGTCGAGGCCGCCGTCGGCCGGGTCGAGGTGGCCGCCCTTGAGCAGCACGGCGCGGCAGCCCAGTGCCAGCAGGTCGCGCGCGGCCTGTTCCATCTCGCCGCGGCGGCTGATCCTGCGGCCCAGCAGCCACGAGGCTTCCGGCAGGTTGGGCGTGACCAGCACGGCGCGCGGGAACAGCAGGCGCGTCATGGCCTGGCTGGTGGCGTCGTCGGCCAGGGTGGCGCCGGAGGTGGAGATCATGACCGGGTCCACCACCAGCTGGCGGATGGCGTGGCGGTCCACCGCGGCGGCCACCGCCTCGACGATGTCGGCGGTGCCCAGCATGCCGGTCTTGGCGGCGTCCACGCCGATGTCGCTGGCCACCGCGTCGATCTGCGCGGCCACCATGTCCGCCGGGATCGCGTGCACGCCGCTCACGCCGAGCGTGTTCTGCGCGGTGATGGCGGTGATCGCGCTCATGCCGAAGCAGCCCAGCGCGGCGAAGGTCTTGAGGTCGGCCTGGATGCCGGCGCCGCCGCCGGAGTCGGAGCCGGCGATGGTCAGGGTGCGCGGAGGACGGTGTGTGGTCGGGGTCATGTGCGGTGCGAGGCAGGCCGCCGCGGGGCGGCGAGAAACGGCAAAGGAAGCAACAAAACAAGCAGCAAGAAAGAGCAAGAAAGGCGCCAGGGAAAGCACTAAAGACAGCGCCAAAGACAGTACCAACGGAAGCGCCAGGCAAAAAATCACGCGGCGCCGGTGCGCGGCGCCGGCGGTCAGGCTACAATACCGCCACTCCGAGGAGCGTTGCAACGGATGCGACCATTGTGCCCCAGTGCGCGATTGGCCATTCGCCAGGCTCGGACTGTCTCAACGGCGCTCGCTGATCCGTGGCCCCCACGGTGGCGAGTCGACCTATCCGCCCGCTTTGCATGCCCGCGTTGCCCGGCATGCCCGCGCGCCGCGTATCCCCCCGCACTCGCCGCCATCGCGCCACTCTTCACCGGAGTGAAACATGAACGCAGTGACTGACCTGAAGAACGACTACCTGGTCGCCGACATCAACCTGGCCGGCTGGGGCCGCAAGGAAATCGCCATCGCCGAGACCGAGATGCCCGGCCTGATGGCGATCCGCGACGAATTCGCCGCCGCCCAGCCGCTCAAGGGCGCGCGCATCGCCGGCTCCCTGCACATGACCATCCAGACCGCCGTGCTGATCGAGACGCTGGTCGCGCTCGGCGCCGACGTGCGCTGGGCCTCGTGCAACATCTTCTCGACCCAGGACCACGCCGCTGCGGCCATCGCCGCCTCGGGCACGCCGGTGTTCGCCTTCAAGGGCGAGTCGCTGAAGGAATACTGGGACTTCACCCACCGCATCTTCGACTGGAAGGACGGCGGCACCCCCAACATGATCCTCGACGACGGCGGCGACGCCACGCTGCTGCTGCACCTGGGCGCGCGCGCCGAGAAGGACGCCACGCTGATCTCCAAGCCGGGCAGCGAGGAGGAAACCTACCTGTTCGCCGCCATCAAGGACAAGCTGGCCAAGGACCCGACCTGGTACAGCCGCAACCTGGACGCCATCAAGGGCGTGACCGAGGAAACCACCACCGGCGTGCACCGCCTGTACCAGATGGCGCAAAAGGGTGAGCTCCGTTTTCCGGCCATCAACGTCAACGACTCCGTCACCAAGAGCAAGTTCGACAACCTGTACGGCTGCCGTGAGTCGCTGGTGGACGGCATCAAGCGCGCCACCGACGTGATGATCGCCGGCAAGGTCGCCGTGGTGGCCGGCTACGGCGACGTGGGCAAGGGCAGCGCGCAGGCGCTGCGCGCGCTGTCGGCGCAGGTGTGGGTGACGGAGATCGACCCGATCTGCGCGCTGCAGGCCGCGATGGAAGGCTACCGCGTGGTGACGATGGACTACGCCGCCGAGCATGGCGACATCTTCGTCACCTGCACCGGCAACTACCACGTCATCACCCATGACCACATGGCGAAGATGAAGGACCAGGCCATCGTCTGCAACATCGGCCACTTCGACAACGAGATCGACATCGCCTCGATCGAGAAGTACGAATGGGACGAGATCAAGCCGCAGGTCGACCACGTGATCTTCCCCGACGGCAAGAAGCTGATCATCCTGGCCAAGGGCCGCCTGGTGAACCTGGGCTGCGGCACGGGCCACCCGTCCTACGTGATGAGCAGCTCGTTCGCCAACCAGACCATCGCCCAGATCGAGCTGTGGCTGGAACGCGATAGCGGCAAGTACCCGGTCGGCGTCTACACGCTGCCCAAGCACCTGGACGAGAAGGTCGCGCGCCTGCAGCTCAAGAAGCTCAATGCGCAGCTGTCCGAGCTGACCGACCAGCAGGCCGCCTACATCGGCGTGAAGAAGGAAGGCCCGTACAAGGCCGACCACTACCGCTACTGATCGCGGCGGGCCGGCGCGCGCGCGCTGCGCGCCGGTTGACCGCGCGCATTGATCGCAGCCGTGGATCGCGGGTACGATCGCACGGCCGGGCTGTCCCGGCCGCGGTGTTCCGCATCCTGTTTCGTCTGACCCGAGCTAAGGAGTCGTCATGAGATTGCTGGCCGTCTGGATCATCAACGCCGCCGCGCTGTTCCTGGTGGGCAACCTGATCAGCGGGATTCACCTGGGCGGCTTCGGCTCGGCCATGATCGCCGCGCTGGTGCTGGGCCTGGTCAACACCCTGATCCGCCCGATCCTGGTCATCCTCACGCTGCCGGTGACGCTGCTCACGCTCGGCCTGTTCATCTTCGTGATCAACGCGCTGCTGTTCCTGTTCGTGGGCAAGCTGCTGTCCGGCTTCGTGGTCAGCGGCTTCGGCGCGGCGCTGCTCGGATCGATCCTGTACAGCGTGATTTCCTGGGCGCTGTCGAGCCTGCTGCTCGGCGAACGCCGCAGCGCCTGACGCACGCCAAACCTTCCAGCGCGCCGCGCCACACGCGGCGCGCCACCATCATGCAAGACCGCTACTTCAGCTTCGAATTCTTCCCGCCCAAGACGGCCGAGGGCGCCGAGAAGCTGCGCAATACGCGCGCGCAGCTCGCTCCGCTGCATCCCAAGTACATCTCGGTGACGTTCGGCGCCGGCGGCACCACCCAGCAGGGCACGCTGGACGCCGTGCTGGAGATCCAGCGCGACGGCATCGAGGCCGCGCCGCACCTGTCGTGCGTGGGCTCCACGCGCGCGAGCATCCGCCAGATCCTGCAGACCTACCGCGACGGCGGCATCCGCCACATCGTGGCGCTGCGCGGCGACATGCCCTCGGGCATGGGCGAGATCGGCGAGTTCCGCTACGCCAACGAACTGGTGGAATTCATCCGCGCCGAGACCGGCGACTGGTTCCACATCGAGGTGGCGGCCTATCCCGAGTACCACCCGCAGGCCAAGTCGCCGCGCGTGGACCTGGAGAACTTCGTGCGCAAGGTCAAGGCCGGCGCCGACTCCGCCATCACCCAGTATTTCTTCAACGCCGACGCCTATTTCCGCTTCGTCGACGACGCGCGCGCGATGGGCGTGGACGTGCCGGTGGTGCCCGGCATCATGCCGATCACCAACTCCTCGCAACTGATGCGCTTCTCCGAGATGTGCGGCGCCGAAGTGCCGCGCTGGATCGCCCGGCGCCTGGAAGGCTTCGGCGACGACCGCGAATCGATCCGCGCGTTCGGCCTCGACGTGGTCACTGCGCTGTGCGAGCGCCTGCTCGCGGCCGGCGTGCCGGGGCTGCATTTCTACACGCTCAACACCGCCGGCGCCACCAAGGCGATCTGGCAGCGTCTCAAGCTCTGAGCGCCGGGCGCTTCACGCATGGCCACCGCGCGCCGCCCCGATCCCTTCGTCGACCATCTGCTCGAGCTGATGGGCCCGCTGGCCGCGCGCATCGGCCCCATCACCGCGCGCCGCATGTTCGGCGGCCACGGGCTGTATTACGACGGGCTGATGTTCGCGCTGGTGTCGGACGGGCGCTGCTGGCTCAAGACCGACGAGCAGACTCGCGCGCGGTTCGAGGCCGAGGGCGGCGAGCCGTTCCGGTATAGCAGCCGCGGGCGTGAAGTCACCATGCGGCATTATCTGAGTCTGCCCGCGGTTTGTCTGGAGTCGGCGGAGGAGATGACGACGTGGGCGCGGTGGTCGGTGGAGGCTACGTTGAGGTTGGCTAATCAGGTGGGGTGAGTTTTTTGGGGTTTGGGTTTGGATGGGGTCCTTGTTCTGGCTGTTGTGGGCCTTGAGGCTCGGGCGGTTTTGGTGCTTGAATCCAACGGCCATATGACATCCCCGCTGCGCGGGGCTGCCAGTCACTTTCTTTTGTCTGAAAAGAAAGTAACCAAAGAAAGCAGACCCCTTGCAGGGGGGGCTGGGCGCTCAGACCTTATGGCTGGTGGTGGTTTCGTGGTGCGGGCGTTGGCTTCGATGAGACTGCTGACGCTACCGGTTTGCTTGCCTGCGGCGTCGCAAACGAAATTGGATTCGTGGTGGCGCTGCATGATGGCGGAGGTCCAGGCCCTTCGGGCTGCTGCCGCGACCGGCGCGGAGGGGATCGTCATAGGGGCGGTGCTGGTTTCGTGGTGGGCGCGGTGGCTCCGGCGCGAGAGTACCCGCCGACATCCGCGCCCCGGTCCACCGCGCCCACCACGAAAACACGAGGATGCTACGCCGTGGCCGCCCAAACTGGTAACGGCAGAAGCTTGTACGACCTGAGCTTTGGCCATCATGGAGCCGGAATGTGAAACGCCCCCATCCGAAATGGCGCCGCGGCCAGCACCGGTAGCGTCAGCAGCCTCATCGAAGCCACAGACCGCACCACGAAACCAGCACCAGCCATAAGGTCTGAGCGCCCAGCCCCCTGCAAGGGGTCTGCTTTCTTTGGTTACTTTCTTTTCAGACAAAAGAAAGTGACTGGCAGCCCCGCGCAGCGGGGATGTCATACAGCTTTTGGGTTCAAGCGCCAACAACCGCCCGAGCCTCAAGGCCCACAACAGCCCGAACAAGAACCCCATCCAAGTCTCAAGCCAGACCCACAGCAGCTAGAACAAAGCCGCCCAAACAAGAAAACTAAGAAACCCCCTTCAAAAACACCCCCCTTCGCTAACAATCCAATCCATAGCCAAATCATGCCCCTGCGCGGCCAGCGCAATCCGGCAAGCCTCAAAACCAACCCCAATCGCCACCGGAGTGACCCCGCCGGCTGCCAGCGCCGCCAGTGTGCGGTCATAAAACCCGCCCCCATATCCAAGCCGGAACTTATCGACACTGAAACCGACACATGGAATCAGCAGCGCGTCGGGCACCACGGCCGGCGTGCCGTCGGGAATCGGAATGCCGTAGTGGCCTTTGGTCATCGCGGTGCCGGGTTGCCACAGGTGGAAGTCGAGCGGCGCGCCGGGGCGGCTGACTACCGGCAGGGCCGCCTGGCGGCCCGGGTCGGCGGCCAGCCAGCGCGTCACGGTGGCGCGCGCGTCGAACTCGTGCTGGATCGGCCAGTAGAAACCGAGGCGCCGCGCGGCCAGGCGTTCCAGCAGGGCGGCCAGCGCGGCTTCGATGGCGGCATCGGCGTCGGCGCGCGCGGGCAGGGTGGCGCGCAGCGCCAGCAGCCGGCGCCGCAGGGCGCCGCGTGCTTCGCTGGCGGGGGCCTGCGCGGCGGGTTTGCCGGGCGCGCCGGAACGGTTGCGAACCTCGTCGCTGGGCATGGCTGCGTGGGATAATGTTTGCTGTCGACCAAATATCGCACGGTCGGACGCGGGCCCTTCGACAAGAGCGGAGAAGGCGATGCCGTCCGGCCGTCACAACAAGGAAAGCCAAGAATGCCGAAGGGAGTATATCCGCAGCGTGCGGCCAGGGCCGCCCTCGCGGCGATCGCGTGTGCGCTGCTTGCCGCGCCGGCGTTTGCGCAGAAGCGGCCATCGCCGCAGCCGCAGTCACAATCCCCGGCAACCTTCATCCCGGGCAATCCCGACGACGCTTTCGTGGCGCTGCGCGACGCCGCGCGCAAGAACGACGTGGTCCGCACCGATGCCATCTCGGCCACGCTGGTGGACTACCCGATCTCGTCGTATGTGGAATATTTCCGCATCAAGCCGCAGATGTTCGACGCCAGCGGCCTGGCCCGCATCGACGCGCCGGATGACCAGGTGCGCGCGTTCCTGCAGCGCTACAAGGGCGAGGCCATTGCTGACCGCATGCGCAACGACTGGCTGCTGGTGCTGGGCAAGAAGCGCGACTGGGTGAACTTCGACGCCGAGTACCCGCAGTTCGTGCTCAAGGACGACACCCAGGTGGAGTGCTATGCGCTGCTGTCGCGCGCGCTCAAGGGCCAGAACGTGGCGGCCGAGGCACGCGCGGCGCTGGCCGATCCGAAGTATTACGGCGAAGGCTGCGTCGACCTGATCGGCTATCTCGCGCAGAGCCGCCAGATCGAGCCGAGCGACGTGGCCTTCCAGGCACGCCAGGCGCTGGAGCAGAACTTCGTCACGCTGGCCGGGCGCATCGCCGCCACCGCGCCCGAGGCGCGCGGCGACAGCAACACGCTGGCCACCGTGGTCAAGATGGCGCGCAACGATCCGTCGCAGGCCGCCGCCTACCTGAACGCCAGCGCCGCCGGCCTGTCGCGCGACGAGCAGGGCGCGGGCTGGGGCGTGATCGGCCAGTTCGCGGCCAAGAAGCTGGCGCCCGAGGCGGCCGGCTACTACCGCCGCCAGATGGACCTGGGCGGCAACCAGTGGCTGTCCGACGAAAGCCAGGAGTGGCGCGTGCGCGCCGCGCTGCGCCAGGGCGACTGGAAGCAGGTGCGCATGGCGGTCGAGGCCATGCGCCCCGAGCTGCGCGCCAAGGACCCGGCCTGGACCTACTGGTACGGCCGCGCGCTCAAGGCCGACAACCGCGCCGCCGAGGCGCAGCAGCAGTTCCAGGCCATCGCCGGCCAGTTCAACTTCTACGGCCAGCTCGCCAATGAAGAGCTGGGCAACCGCACCGTGCTGCCCGCGCGTACCCAGGTCAGCGACGCCGAGGTCAACGCCATGCGCGCGCGCCCGGGTTTCCTGCGCGCGCAGAAGTTCTACGACCTCAACCTGCGCTTCGAAGGCAACCGCGAGTGGAACTGGGAGCTGCGCGGCATGACCGACCGCCAGTTGCTGGCCGCGGCCGACTACGCGCGCCGCATCGAGCTGCTGGACCGCGCCGTCAACACCGCCGACCGCACCCAGGCCGAGCACGATTTCTCGCTGCGCTTCCTGATGCCCTACCGCGACATCATGCAGCGCGCCACCGACGACGTCGGCCTCGACATGGCGTGGGCCTACGGCCTGGTGCGCCAGGAATCGCGCTTCATCATGAACGCGCGCTCGTCGGCCGGCGCGCACGGCCTGATGCAGGTGATGCCGGCCACCGCCAAGTGGGTCGCGCGCAAGATCGGCATGACGGATTTCTCGCCGTCGATGATGGGCGATCCCAACGTCAACATCATGCTCGGCACCAACTACATGAGCATGGTGTTCACCGACCTGGACAGCTCGTGGACGCTGGCCTCGGCCGCCTACAACGCCGGCCCGGGGCGCCCCAAGAGCTGGCGCACCAGCCTGCCGCGCCAGGTCGAGGGTGCGGTCTTCGCCGAGACCATCCCGTTCGCGGAGACCCGCACCTACGTCAAGAACGTGCTGTCGAACGCTACGTACTATGCTGCATTGATGAGCGGCAGGCCGCAGTCGCTCAAGGATCGCCTGGGCACGGTGTCGCCGTCGCAGATCACCACCACCGCCTTGCCCTGAGCCGGCGCGCGGTCTGCCGGCGAGTGCGGCCGCCGGCGCATGCCCCATCCGGGGCGCGCGCTGGCCGGGCCTTGCCACGGAGGAATCCATGCAGACCAGCAACGTTCTAGTGATCGGCGCCGCCGGTTTCGTCGGCAGCCACCTGGTGGCCCGCCTGGCGGGCGTGGCCACCGCCTCGGCCACGCCGCTCGAGCCGGGCAGCGTGACCGAGCCGCCCATCGACCCCGAGCGCATCGTCGCCGCCGCGCGCGATGCCGAGCACGCCCAGCACCTGCTGCTGCTGCCGCGCGTGGAAGTCGTCGAGCTCGACGTGCGCAACGAGGCGGCGCTCGACGCCGCGGTCGGCTCGCTGGGCACCGAGGGCATCGTGGTCAACCTCGCCGGCATCCTGCACGGCGAGCGCGCCGAGCCCTACGGCGCCGCCTTCGCCGCGGCGCACGTGGAGCTGCCGCGGCGCCTGGTGGCGGCCTGCCGCGGCACCGGCGTGCGCAGGCTGTTGCACATGAGCGCGCTGGGCGCCGACAGCGCCGGCCCGTCGATGTACCTGCGCAGCAAGGGCGACGGCGAGCGCGTGGTGCGCGAAAGCGGGCTGGACTGGACCATCTTCCGCCCGTCCGTGATCTTCGGGCCCGACGATCACTTCCTCAACCTGTTCGCCCACATGCAGCAGATCGCGCCGGTGGTGCCGCTGGCGTGCGCGCAGGCGCGCTTCCAGCCGGTCTACGTGCAGGACGTGGCGCAGGCCTTCGTCAACGCGATGGCCACGCCGGCCACCGTCGGCTACGCCTACGACCTGGCCGGGCCGCAGGTCTACACGCTCGAGGCGCTGGTGCGCTATGCCGGGCGCGCCAGCGGCCACCCGCGCCCGGTCCTGCACCTGCCCGACGCGCTCGCGCGCCTGCAGGCGGCCGTGCTGGAGCACATGCCGGGCACGCCGGTGATGACGCGCGACAACCTCGACTCCATGCGGCTCGACAACGTCATGGCCGGCCCGCTCGCGCCGGAACTGGGCCTGCGCCAGCCGGTCAGCCTGGAAGCGGTGATGACCGACGTGCTGGCCGGGCGCGGCCACGAGAGCCAGATGCAGACCCTGCGGCGCAGCGTGTATCGCTGAAGCTGCCGGTGCGGATGGCGCGGGCAGGCGGGCCGGGCGTGGGCCGCCCGTGACGCGCCAGTGATCGGCTTGTGACCCGCTTGTGACCCGCGCTCACATCGCTGCGAGCGCAATTCGCTTGGATCGGCCAGGCGCGGCTGGCTACAATGCCTTGTTCCGCCGGTGTGCTTTCCCGGCCGCTCCCTCTCCCAGTTCCAGCAAGGATTCCGCGATGAAGCTCGTCATCGGCAACAAGAACTATTCGTCCTGGTCGCTGCGCCCGTGGCTGCTGATGCGGCAGGCCGGCATCGCCTTCGAGGAGATCAAGGTGCGCCTGTCCACGCCGGACTTCGATGCGGTGGTCGCGCGCCATTCGCCGGCCGGCAAGGTGCCGGTGCTGGTCGACGGCGACCTCGCCGTGTGGGACACGCTGTCGATCGCCGAATACCTGGCCGAGCGCTTTCCCGAGAAGCAGCTGTGGCCGGCCGAGCGCGGCGCGCGCGCGCTGGCGCGCTCGGTCTGCGCGGAGATGCATGCGGGCTTCGGCAACCTGCGCAGCCAGATGCCGATGAACGCCACCGCGATGCTGCCCGGCCTGGGCTGGAACGCCGCCGTGCAGCGCGACGTGGACCGCATCGCCGCGATCTGGACCGACCTGCGCGCGCGCTTCGGCGCCGGCGGCCCGTTCCTGTTCGGCGCCTTCACCATCGCCGACGCGTACTTCGCGCCGGTGGTCAGCCGCTTCGCCACCTACGGCACGCACCTGCCCGACGAAGCCAAGCGCTACGCCGACTTCATCCTGGCGCTGCCGGCCATGCAGGCATGGATCGCCGATGCGCGCGAGGAGCGCGACTTCATCGTGGCGGACGAGCCGTACCGGCTCGCGCCGGACCGCGCCGACGCCATCATCATCAATCACTGAGGGTTGTTCATGCAGGTGTATGCCGTCGGCGGCGCCATTCGCGACGCCCTGCTGGGCAAGCCCAGCCAGGACCGCGACTACGTGGTGGTGGGCGCGACCCCGGCCGAGATGGAAGCCGCCGGCTACAAGCCGGTCGGCAAGGATTTCCCGGTGTTCCTCCATCCACGGACCAGGGAGGAGTACGCGCTGGCCCGCACCGAGCGCAAGACCGCGGCCGGCTACAAGGGCTTCGCGTTCTACTGCGCGCCCGACGTCACGCTCGAGGACGACCTCGTGCGGCGCGACCTCACCATCAACGCGATGGCGCGCGCGGTCGATGCCGGCGGCGAGCTTGCCGGCCCGGTGATCGATCCCTACGGCGGCCGGCGCGACCTCGCCGCGCGCCAGTTCCGCCACGTCTCCGAGGCATTCGCCGAAGACCCGGTGCGCATCCTGCGCGTGGCCCGCTTCGCCGCGCGCTTCCACGACTTCACCGTGGCGCCGGACACGCTCGCGCTGATGCGCGGCATGGTCGATGCCGGCGAGGTCGACGCGCTGGTGGCCGAGCGCGTCTGGCAGGAAATCGCGCGCGGCCTGATGGAGGCTCGGCCCTCGCGCATGTTCGAGGTGCTGCGCGACTGCGGCGCGCTGGCGCGCCTGCTGCCCGAGCTGGACCGGCTGTGGGGCGTGCCCCAGCGCGCCGACTACCACCCCGAGGTGGATACCGGCGTGCACGTGATGATGGTGGTCGATACCGCGGCCGGCATGGACGCGCCGCTGCCGGTGCGCTTCGCCGCGCTGGTGCACGACCTCGGCAAGGGCACCACGCCGGCCGACGTGCTGCCGCGCCACATCGGCCACGAGCAGCGCAGCGTGGCGCTGCTCGAAGACGTCTGCAAGCGCCTGCGTGTGCCCACCGAATGCCGCGACCTCGCGGTGGCGGTGGCGCGCGAGCACGGCAACATCCACCGCAGCGACACCTTCGGCGCGGCCGCGCTGACGCGCCTGCTGGAGCGCTGCGACGCGCTGCGCAAGCCCGCGCGCTTCGCCGGCATCCTGCAGGCCTGCGAAGCCGACGCGCGCGGCCGGCTTGGCTTCGAGCAGCGCAGCTATCCGCAGGCGGCGCGGCTGATGGCGGCGCTGGCCGCGGCGGCGGCGGTGGACGCCGGCGCGGTGGCGCGGGAATGCGCCGGCAATGCCAGCCTCATCAAGGACCGCGTGCATGTGGCGCGGGTGGCGGCGGTGGAGGCGGCGCTGGGGGCGTGAGGGAGCTTGCGGCTGGAAAACCGTTGGCTTTGCTTGACGTGGCCGCTGGTCAAACTGCCCCTCTCCCCGTGAGGGTGTACAGACCGGGGATAGGGGGCAAAAAAACGTCAGGTATTACTAGCGGCTTCGGCGCATCCGTTGGCTTCGCCCATTGCCTGAGCGGCTTTGCCACGTGCCCACGGTTTGCTCCCCGCTCGCGGGAGACGGGCCAGGGGAGAGGGCCGGCGCCCGCAGAACCGCTACCGCCACCGTCCCCGCCACCGAATCAGATCAGCTTCCCCACCAGCAACGCCACCATCGACAACAGGATCGTCGACGCGAACGGCAGCATGAAGTCGCGCCCGAACAGCCGGAAGCGCACGTCCCCGGGCAGCCGCCCCAGCCCCAGCTTCTGCAGCCACGGCAAGGCCGCCGACAGCACGATGACGGCCAGGAAGATGGTGAAGGTCCAGCGCAGCATGATGGGTGCCTGTGAGGTCGGGGTGCCTGACTATAGCGCCACGGCGTTACAGCGCGTGGCTGCGGTCGGCGCGCGCGAAGCCGGCCAGCGGCAGCGCGTCGTCGAGCCCGCGGGTCAGGGCGATGACCTTGAACAGCTCGCCCATCTCGGCCTCGGACAGCAGCTTCTGCACGGCGTTGGCGGCGGGCAGGAAGCTGTGCGTGTCGTTGGGGTCGAGCGCCATCAGCAGGTCGGTGATGCCGGCGTTCATCAGGAAGCGCGCCTGCGAGGCGAAGCCGGCCACGGTCAGGCCGGTGTCGGCGGCGGCGTGGGCGATGCCGCTGAAATTGACGTGGGCGGTGATGTCCTGCAGCCCGGGGTAGAGGAACGGGTCCGGGTGCGCGTGATGGCGGTAGTGGCACATCAGCGTGCCGCCGGTGCGCTGCGGGTGGTAATACTCGGCGCCCGGGAAGCCGTAGTCGATGAAGAAGGCGGCGCCGCGCGCGAGCATCGCGCCGACCGCGCGCATGAAGCCTTCGGCCTCGGCGTGGGTCTCGGTGACGATGTCGTGGTCGCCGGGGATCGCGTGCAGCGCCTCGGGCAGGTCGCCGGCGGGCAGCGGGCGGTCGGAGAAGGCGAAGGCGTTGCCGCCCTGCGCCGTCTCGGCGCGATCTCCGGCGCCATCCTCGGCATCCGCCCGGACCACGCCGCGCTCGAGCCAGCGGCCGTGGCTGCGGGCGAACAGGCGCACCGGCATGGCATCGAGCACTTCGTTGCCGACGATGACGCCCTCGAAGCGCTCGGGCAGCGTGTCGAGCCACGCCACGCGCGCGGCCAGGTGCGGGGCGCGCTCGGCCAGCGTGGCCTGCTGGCGCGCGCGCAGCTCGCCGGAGAGCTCGACGATGGCATAGCGCGCGGGCAACTGGCCTTCCTGTTCCAGCGCCAGCAGCAGGTCGGCCGCCAGGCGGCCGGTGCCGGCGCCGAATTCGAGCAGTTGCGCCAGGCCGGGACGCGCCAGCAGCGGCGCGAACTGGCGCGCCAGCGTGCGGGCGAAGAACGGGCTCAGTTCGGGGGCGGTGATGAAGTCGCTGCCGTCGCGCGCGTCGCGGCCGAACTTGGCGGCGCCGCCGCTGTAATAGCCGAGGCCGGGCGCGTACAGCGCCAGCGCCATGTAGCGGTCGAAACCGAGCCAGCCGCCGGCTTCGTCGATGGCCTGGGCGATATGTGCGCCGAGCGTGGCAGAGGCGCTCAGCGCGTCCGCGGGGGGAAGGGGTAGACTAGCGCCTTTGTGCATATCGCGATTGTAGCAATGCCCGACTCCACATCTCCTGACTCCGCCTCGCCCGGCAGCGCCTGCGCCGCCGCTTCCGCGGCCGCCGCGCCGGCGCGCGGCGTCGCGCTCGTGACCGGCGCGGCGCGCCGGCTCGGCCGCGTGATCGCGCTGGAACTGGCCGCGCGCGGCTGGGACGTGGCCGTGCACTGCCACCGCTCGCTGGCCGAGGCCGAGGCGCTGGCCGAGCAGATCCGCGCGCGCGGCCGCCGCGCCGCGGTGCTGCAGGCCGACCTTGCCGACGAGGCCGCCACCGGCAAGCTGATCGCCGCCTGCACCGCGGCGCTGGGCGTGCCGGGCTGCCTGGTCAACAACGCCTCGCTGTTCCAGTACGACGTGGCCACCAGCTTCTCCTACGCCTCGCTCGACACGCACATGCGCACCAACGTGGCGGCGCCGCTGCTGCTGTCGCGCGAGCTGCACCGCGCGCTGCCGGAAGGGCAGACCGGTGTGGTGATCAACCTGCTGGACCAGAAGCTGGACAACCTCAACCCGGATTTCCTGTCCTACACGCTGTCCAAGGCGGCGCTGCAGACCGCCACCGTGCAGCTGGCCCAGGCGCTCGCGCCCAAGCTGCGCGTGGTGGGCGTGGCGCCCGGCATCACGATGGTCTCGGCCGACCAGTCCGGCTCCGGCTTCCGGCGCGCGCACTGCATGACGCCGCTGGGCCACTCGTCCACGCCGGAGGACATCGCGCAGGCGGTGGCCTACCTGGCCGAGGCGCGCGCCGTGACCGGCACCACGCTCTACGTCGATGGCGGGCAGCACCTGATGCCGCTCGCGCGCGACGTGATGTTCCTCACCGAATGACGCTTTGACGTACCCGGCACGCGGCCGCGACCCGGCCCGCGCGCCTTCCCGACCCGTTTTTCCCCCATCATGACCATGCTCGCCGCCCTTACCCACCCCAGCCTGCAAGACTGCCGCCGCATGTTCCTGCGCAACTATGAAGTGCAGATCAACATTGGCGTGCACGAATTCGAGAAAAAGGGCGAGCAGCGCGTGCTGATCAACATCGACCTGTTCGTGCCGCTGGCGCAGAGCACGCCCCAGGAAGACAAGCTGCAGGAAGTGGTGGACTACGACTTCATGCGCAACACCGTGGCCGAGCGCATGGCGCAGGGCCACGTGCACCTGCAGGAAACGCTGTGCGACGACGTGGCGCGCGCCATGCTCCGGCATCCCAAGGTGCGCGCCGTGCGCGTCTCGACCGAGAAGCCGGACGTGTACCCGGACTGCGATTCGGTCGGCGTCGAGGTGTTCCACATCAAGGCGGCCGAGGCGATATAAGGCCATCGAGCGCGCCAGCACGTCGCCCAAACGCCGCCGCAAACTTCGCACAAGCGCCGCACAAGCGCCGCACAAACGCCGCACAAACGCGGCCAGCGACCGCCCAATGAGCGCACGCGGCGGCACGAAGCCGCGCAACGCCGCCGGCCGCCGTCCGGCGCGGCCGGCGCGCTCACGCTAAAATACCGGGCTGTCCGGCCACGGACCGGACCCGGCGGCACCGCGCGAGTTACCTGCAAGTGATGTACGGGTGACTCACAAGCGACGCACGTGCCGCGCCGCAGGCCGTTCCGCCCCCGCATTCCCGATCAGAGCGCCATGACCGCCACCACGCATTCCAAGAACTTCTTCCGCCTGGAAACCTACCTCCAGTCGCAGACGGGCCGCGCCATCGGCGACTTCAAGATGATCGAGGACGGCGACACGGTGCTGGTGTGCCTGTCCGGCGGCAAGGACTCGTACACCATGCTGTCGGTGCTGATGGCGCTGCAGAAGCGCGCGCCGATCGACTTCAAGCTGATCGCGATGAACCTCGACCAGAAGCAGCCCGGCTTTCCCGCCGACGTGCTGCCGGCCTACCTCAAGTCGGTCGGGGTCGAGTACGTGATCGTGGACGCCGACACCTATTCCATCGTCAAGGAGAAGGTGCCCGAGGGCAAGACCACCTGCTCGCTGTGCTCGCGCCTGCGCCGCGGCGTGATCTACCGCACCGCCAAGGAGCTGGGCGCCAACAAGATCGCGCTGGGCCACCACCGCGACGACATCGTCCAGACCTTCTTCCTGAACCTGTTCTTCGGCGGCAAGATGAAGGCCATGCCGCCCAAGCTGGCCACCGACGACGGCCAGCACATCGTGATCCGCCCGCTGGCCTACTGCCCCGAGAAGGACATCGCCGCCTACGCGCGCGCGATGGCCTACCCGATCATCCCGTGCAACCTGTGCGGCTCGCAGGAGAACCTGCAGCGCAAGAAGGTCAAGGAGATGCTGCTGGAGTGGGAGCGCCAGAACCCGGGCCGCATCGACAACATCTTCGCGGCGCTGCGCAGCGTGGTGCCGTCGCACCTGGCCGACACCGAGCTGTTCGACTTCAACGGCCTGGCCACCGGGCTGGCCAAGGTGGACGAGGCCATGCTGTTCGGCCAGACCGCGTTTTCCCAGCAGCCGCTGGTGTTCGCCGGCGGCATGGAAGAGAACAAGCTGGAGTTCGTGCGCTTCGAGAAGTCCGCGCCGGCGGACACGCAGCCGGCCGGCGCGGAGTAAGGGCCGGGCGGCGGGGGACGCCGCCGGCGCCCGGCCGACGCCTGCGACCGTCGCCTGCGATGGCCGCCTTCGGCGGCCGCCCTCAGTTGTCCGCCCGGGTCGGCAGGGCGCCGGCGGTCTTGCCGGACTGGCCTTCGCGCATCAGCGCGTTGGCGTCGTCGATCCATTTCTGGAAGCGCTCGGCCGCGTGGTGCTTCTGCTCGGGCGTGGTCAGGTTGGCGATGGTGGCCGTCAGCACCAGCCCGGCCTCGTTGTTGGCGTCGTAGCGCGCGTCGCGCTCGCGCGTCGGCGGGTTCTGCCAGTGGTCGCCGTAGCGCTTGAGCATGTCCACCACCTGGGCGCGGGGCGGATGGGTGGCCTGCACCTGCCGCGCCAGCGCCAGCCATTCCTGCTGGCGCTTGACGCGCTCGTCGTAGCGCGCCTCGGCGCCCTGCACCACCGGCCCGATCGCGCGGCGGATGGCGTCTTCCTGCTCGTCGGAGAAGCGCCCGTAGACCAGGCGGGCATAGTCCATCACCTTGTCGAAGCGGGCCTCGGCGCGCGCGGACGGGTCGGGGCGCAGGTATTCCTTGCGGTACTTGGCGTTGGCGTCGCTGAATTTCTTCTCCATGCGGGCGATCTGCTCGGGCGCGAGCGTCAGCAGCAGGTCGGCCACGTCCGGCGCGGAGCGGTCGAACGCCACCCGTGCCAGGCGCTGGGCGCCTTCCTGGATGCGGGCCACCTCGGCCGGCGTGACCGGCTGCTGCACCTCGCTGCGGGCCTGGCGCAGCAGGCCGGCGATCTCGGGCAACTGCTCGCGGCGGTGCCAGGCGAAGAAGCGGGCGATGGCGTCGCGCGTGGGCGGCTCCTGGCTGGCCGACACGTCCACGTAGTTGTCGACCCACCAGAACGCCAGCCGGTCGCCCTGCTGGTAGCCCAGTTTCAGTGCATTGCAGGCGCTCAGCGCCAGCACGGCGCCGGCCAGGGCCAGGTGCCGCAAGCCGCGCAAAAACGTGAGATTTGGTGACAAACTGCGTAAAACCCCCATGATAGAATCCTTTCCCGCGCGATCCGGCGCTTCCCCCGGCGCTGCCGCGCGCGCCCGGCCCCCCTCCGTGGTGGGCTGTGCCGCGCGCCCCGGAAACCCGATCATCCGGCCGGCGGGTGCGTTCGTCCCCGACTCGGTCCGGAGGGCGGCTTCAAACGGTTTCATGGACACACTCACTTAGGATCCTCCTTGTGAATATCGTCATTCTCGCTGCGGGAATGGGCAAGCGGATGAATTCCGCGCTGCCCAAGGTACTGCATCCGCTCGCCGGCCGGCCGCTGCTTGCGCATGTGATTGCGACGGCCCGCCAATTGTCGCCGACGCGGCTGGTGGTGGTGGTCGGGCACGGCGCCGAGCGCGTGCGCGAGGCCGTGGGCGCGGACGACGTCGCCTTCGCCCTGCAGGCCGAGCAGCTCGGCACCGGCCACGCCGTGGCGCAGGCGCTGCCGCTGCTCGACGACAGCCGGCCCACGCTGGTGCTCTACGGCGACGTGCCGCTGACCGAGCCGGCCACGCTGCGGCGCCTGGTGGCCGAGGCCGGCGCGGAGCGCTTCGGCATCCTCACCGTGGAGATGGACGATCCCACCGGCTACGGCCGCATCGTGCGCGAGGGCGGCGACAACACCGGCAGCATCACGCGCATCGTCGAGCAGAAGGACGCCAGCGCGGCGCAGCGCGCCATCCGCGAGATCAACACCGGCATCATCATGGCGCCCACCGGCCACCTGCGCCGCTGGCTGTCCACGCTGCGCAACGACAACGCCCAGGGCGAGTACTACCTGACCGACACCGTCGAGCGCGCCGTCGCCGACGGCGTGGAAGTGGTCTCGGCGCAGCCCGGCGCGCTGTGGGAGACGCTCGGCGTCAACAGCAAGGTGCAACTGGCCGAGCTCGAGCGCATCCACCAGCGCAACCTCGCGCAGCGCCTGCTCGAGGCCGGCGTGACGCTGATGGACCCGGCGCGCATCGACATCCGCGGCGAGCTGACCTGCGGGCGCGACGTGACCATCGACGTCAACTGCGTGTTCGAAGGCCGCGTGCACCTCGAAGACGGCGCCCATGTCGGCGCCAATTGCGTGATCCGCAACAGCACCGTCGGCGCCGGCGCGCACCTGCAGCCGTTCTGCCACTTCGAGGACGCCAGCGTGGGCGCGCACGGCCGCATCGGCCCGTATGCGCGGCTGCGCCCCGGCACCGTGCTGGGCGAGGACGTGCACATCGGCAACTTCGTCGAGGTCAAGAACAGCCAGATCGCCGCGCACAGCAAGGCCAACCACCTCGCCTACGTGGGCGACGCCACGGTCGGCTCGCGCGTCAACATCGGCGCCGGCACCATCACCTGCAACTACGACGGCGCCAACAAGCACCGCACCGTGATCGAGGACGACGTCTTCATCGGCTCCGACTCGCAGCTGGTGGCGCCCGTGACCGTGCGGCGCGGCGCCACGCTCGGCGCCGGCACCACGCTGACCAAGGACGCGCCGGCCGGCAAGCTGACGCTGTCGCGCGCCAAGCAGATGACCCTCGACGGCTGGCAGCGTCCGGTCAAGCAGGCAAAGAAATAACCCCCGCCTCCGCGCGGCCCGGGAAAAGCCGGGCGGCATTGGCAATACGCGGGTAACGGCGCCGCCGTTACCGCGCAAACCAACCGGCGCGGCCATGACCGCGCCTATCGGGAGAAAACTATGTGCGGCATCGTCGGCGCGGTTTCCACGCGCAACATCGTACCGGTCCTGATCGAAGGCCTGCGCCGCCTCGAATACCGCGGCTATGACTCGTGCGGCGTGGCCGTGGTGCGCGAAGGCGCGCTCGAGCGCGCGCGCACCGTCTCGCGCGTGGCCGACCTGGACGAGCAGACCCGCGCCTCCGGCCTGGCCGGCTTCACCGGCGTGGCGCATACGCGCTGGGCCACCCACGGCAAGCCCGACACCACCAACGCCCACCCGCATTTCTCGGGCGAGACCATCGCGCTGGTGCACAACGGCATCATCGAGAACTACGAGCCGCTGCGCGAGGAACTGCGCGCGGCCGGCTACGGCTTCGAGTCGCAGACCGACACCGAGGTCGTGGCCCACCTGATCCACCAGGCCTACAGCTACCCGAGCAGCGCCACGCGCGGCGACCTGTTCGCCTCGGTGCGCGCCGTGACCAAGCGCCTGCACGGCGCCTACGCCATCGCCGTGTTCGCCAAGGACCATCCCGAGCGCGTGGTCGGCGCGCGCGCCGGCTCGCCGCTGGTGGTGGCGCTGGGCGAGAACGAATCGTTCCTGGCCTCGGACGCGCTGGCCGTGGCCGGCACGGCCAACCACATCATCTACCTCGAAGAGGGCGACGTGGTCGAACTGACCCGCGAGGGCGCCACCATCCGCGATCTGCACGACCACCTGGTCGAGCGCGAGGTGCGCGTGGTCGAGACCCACGCCGCGGCGGTCGAGCTGGGCCCGTACCGCCACTTCATGCAGAAGGAAATCTTCGAGCAGCCGCGCGCGCTCGGCGACACCCTCGAAGGCGTGGACGCCATCGTGCCCGAACTGTTCGGCGCCAGCGCGGCGAGCGTGTTCGCCGAGATCGACAGCATCCTGATCCTGGCCTGCGGCACCAGCTACTACTCGGGCTGCACCGCCAAGTACTGGCTGGAGGCGGTGGCGAAGATCCCGACCCAGGTCGAGGTCGCCAGCGAATACCGCTACCGCGAGACCGTGCCCAACCCGCGCGCGCTGGTGGTGGTGATCTCGCAGTCCGGCGAGACCGCCGACACGATGGCCGCGCTGCGCCACGCCAAGTCGCTCGGCCACACCCACACGCTGGCCGTGTGCAACGTGTCCACCAGCGCGATGGTGCGCGAGACCGAGCTGCGCTTCCTGACCCGCGCCGGCACCGAGATCGGCGTGGCCTCCACCAAGGCCTTCACCACCCAGCTCGCCGCGCTGTACATGCTGACGCTGGCGCTGGCCAAGGTGCGCGGCAGGCTGACCGCCGAGGCCGAGGCCGCCGCGCTGACCAACCTGCGCCACCTGCCGGTCGCGCTGCATGGCGTGCTGGCGCTGGAGCCGCAGATCATCTCGTGGTCCGAGGACTTCGCCCGCCGCGAGAACGCGCTGTTCCTGGGCCGCGGCCTGCATTACCCGATCGCGCTCGAAGGCGCGCTCAAGCTCAAGGAAATCTCGTACATCCACGCCGAGGCCTACCCGGCCGGCGAGCTCAAGCACGGCCCGCTGGCGCTGGTGACGGAGGCCATGCCGGTGGTCACGGTGGCGCCCAACGACGCGCTGCTGGAAAAGCTCAAGTCCAACATCCAGGAAGTGCGCGCGCGCGGCGGCCGCCTGTACGTGTTCGCCGACAGCGACACCCACATCCAGTCGAGCGAAGGCATCCAGGTGATCCGCCTGCCCGAGCACTATGGCGACCTCTCGCCGATCCTGCACGTGGTGCCGCTGCAGCTGCTGGCCTATCACACGGCCTGCGCGCGCGGCACCGACGTCGACAAGCCGCGCAACCTGGCTAAGTCGGTCACGGTCGAGTAAGCGGCATAGCGGGCGCCGGCGCAGCCCGCGCGAGATACGGGCGGGCTCGCCGCACGGCCGCGGCGGGTTTGTCCCGGCTGCGTCGGACATGCGCTTCCATCCCGCGCCGCCCCGGGCGAAGCAACTTTGCCCGGGAGCGGGCGGGGAACGTGGTTCACGAGCCGAGTGTCGGCCAGAGCCGCGCCGGCCGCTATCGGCCGTCCGCCTACACGGCAGCGCGACGGCAGCGCGCTCCGCGCTGCCTGAGCCTTTGTCTCCGGGCGTCCGTCCCGGGACTTGTCATGCTCCACCATCCACCACGATGGCCGGATGGCCGGCCGGCAGGCGATCGCCCGCGCGGTCCACGCCGGTCCCGGTGCGGGGCGCCGACCGCGTCGGCGTGCGCATCTCGCCGTCGGGCAAACCGGGCAAATGGGGGCGGCATCTGCGCAGCGACCCGCAGGCCGCCTCCAGCCAAGCGGCGCAAGTACGAGACACGCGTAAGACTGCCTGTCCGCATGTGACCGCGCCGCGCGTCAACGGGGAGGGATGCCACCTCGCATCACGGCCATGCTCCCCCCTCGCGCTCCCTGAGGGCGCACTTCACCGCCCCGATCATCGCCGCCGCGCCGCCGCTGCCGGCGCGGGACCCGGCAGCCGACCTTTGTCGCGTCATCGGGATGTGGCAAACTCCCGCGCGGAAGCGGTTCGGCGCGCGCCCGGTCCGGCCAGCGAAAGGCGGGCCGGAGCGGCGTCAGGCCGTTTACTGCTCCTGGAGTGGCATGGGCAGCACCGGCCTCGGGTTTCCCGGAGGGATGGGTAAGGATCCCGCCGGCCCGCGGCCCACGCCAAGACCAAAGACCTGCCCGGCACAGGGCACCCCGCCGCGCCAGCCGCAGCGGGAAGACTAGAAGCTTCACCGTTGTCGTATATGTGGCCGGGAATCACCGATTCGCCGTGCCGCGCACTTTGTCTCGGGAATGATTCATGATTGGCTTGCCGGGCGGCTGGGATGCCGCCCGGAGTGGGGGGCCGCGCCGGCCAGGAGACGCGTTGGCGCGGGATGCTTGCGGCCGGCGTGGCGGGGCCTGGCGCTGGCCTGCCTGCTGATGGCGCGCGCCGCGGCGGCCGACGATGGCCCGCTGCTGCTGCAAGGCACGGCCGTGTCCTGGCTGCGCGACCCCGGCGGCCGCCTCGGCATCGCCCAGGTGGCGGTGGCCGGCGGCTTCGCGCCGCTGCGCGGCAGCCTGCGCGCGGGCCGCTCGCAGGACGCTTTCTGGCTGCGGGTGGTGCTGCCGCCCGCCGTGCGCGACAGCGGGCACCTGCTGGAGGTGTCTCCGGGCGGGCTGGCCGACGTGCGCCTGTACGAGGGCCGCGGCGGCGCCTGGCGCGAGCGCCCCGGCGGCGGCGCCGTGCCGTTCCGGCAGCGCGAGATGCCCGTGCGCGGCGCGGTCTTCCGGCTGGCGCGCCCGCGCCCCGGCGACGTGCTGTACCTGCGCATCCGCACCGGGCAGGCGATGGCGGCCGAACTGCGCCTGTGGCGGGAGCCCGCGCTGCAGGCCGCGGCCGGCGTCGCCACGCTCGGCGCCGGCATGTACCTGGGCCTGATGCTGACGGTGGCGCTGTTCAACCTGGCCGGCTGGCTGGTGACGCGGCGTGGCCTGTACGGCTTGTTCGCGCTGTTCGTGGCCGCCGGCGCGCTGCGCTGGTTCGTCTCCGGCGGGCTGGCCGGCCAGTTCCTGTTCCCCGCCGGCCCCGCCGTGCCGCAGCCGCTGGCCGACGCGCTGCTGGCCCTGCAGGCGCTGTGCGCCAACCTGTTCCGCATCCGGCTGCTGCAGCTGCGCGAGCGCGCCCCGCGCCTGCTGCGCTATTTCCAGGGGCTGGTGCTGCTCGGCGCGCTGGCCGTGGCCGCCGCGCCGACCGGCCACTTCACCGCCGCGATGCGCCTGCTCTACGCGGCCACGCTGGCCGGCCACGTGCTCTCGGTGCCGGTGTACGCCAGCCTGTGGCGCACCGGCGGGGCGGCCGGGCGCCTGATCGTGGCGGCGCTGCTGCTGTATTGCGCGGTGTTGCTGCCGGCCATGCTCGGCGCGCTCGGGCTGGTGCCGCTGCATCCGCTCGCGCTGCAGGCCGCGCAGCTCGTGGACCTGCCCGCGGTGCTGGCGCTGCACCTGGTGCTGATGCTGCGCATGCGCGACGCCGAGCGCGAGCGCAACCAGGCCATGCTGCAGGCCAGCCACGCCGTTGCCGCCACCGAGCGCGAGCGCGGCGCGCGTGAAGAGCAGGACCGCCTGCTGGCCATGATGGCGCACGAAGTGCGCACGCCGGTGGCGGTGATCGACGCCGCCGCCCACAGCCTGCGCCTGCTCGACGATGCCCGCCCCGACCGCGCCCAGCGCGACAGCCGCTACCAGAGCATCCGCCTCGCCGTGCGGCGGCTGACGCTGCTGAGCGAGCTGGCCGAGGCGCGCGAGCGGCTGGCGCCCGGCGACGGACACCAGCCAGCCGAGCCCTTCGACCTGCACGGGCTCAGCCGCCAGGTGCTGGCCACGCTGGAGCCGCAGGCCGCGGCGCGGGTCGCGCTGGCGGTGCGGGCCGGCCCGGCCGGCGAGGCGCCGCCGCAGCTGGCCGGAGACGCGCGCCTGATGCATTTCGCGCTGTTCAACCTGGTCGACAATGCGCTCAAGCACGCCTACCCGGACACGGCCATCCGCATCGACATCGCCGCCCGCGGCCATCTGGGCCGGCGCGGCGTGGCCTGGCGCATCCGCGACCACGGCCCGGGCGTGCCGCCCGGCAAGGAAGAGGCCATCTTCGAGAAATTCCAGCGGTTCGACGAGCGCGCCGGGCATCCCGGCCTCGGCCTCGGGCTGCCGCTGGCGCGCCGCATCGCCGAGCTGCACGGCGGCTCGCTGCGCTGCGAGCCGGACTGGCGCGCGGGCGCCTGCTTCGCGCTGTGGCTGCCGGAGGCCCCATGATGTGCAACCGCCTTGCCGCGCCTGTCGCCAGTTCCGCGGCACCGCGCGCGCCCATCGCCCTGGTGGACGACAACGCGCTGCTGTGCGCCGAGCTGCTGTTCCATCTCGCCCATGCGGGCTACGCGCCCACCGGGCTGGCCCACGGCGCGGCGCTCGACGCGCACCTGGCCAGCGAGCCGTGCCGGCTGGTGGTGCTCGACCTCGGCCTGCCCGGCGAGGACGGGCTCTCGATCTGCGAGCGCCTGCGCCGCACGCGGCCCGAGCTCGGCATCGTGGTGCTGACCGGGCGCGGCACGCTGCAGCACCGGCTCGACGGCCTGCGCGGCGGCGCCGACGCCTATCTCGTCAAGCCGGTGCCGGTCGAGGAGCTGCTGCTGGTGATCGCCAACCTGCTGCGCCGGCTCGATGCCGCGCCCGATGCCGGGCCGGCGCCGCAGGCGGACGGCGCGCCGGCGTGGCGCCTCGACGCACGCCGCCTGCTCGCCACCACGCCGGCCGGCCGCGCGCTGATCCTGACGCGCGTGGAATGCCTGCTGCTGCGGGCGCTCGCGCGCAGCGCGCCGTGCCCGGCCACGCGCCGGCAGCTGGTCGAGGCGCTGGGCGGCAACTACCTGGAGTTCGACGAGCACCGCATCGAGGTCGCGGTCAGCCGCCTGCGCGGCAAGCTCGCGCGGGCCTGGCCCCACGCGCCGGCCATCCGCACCGTGCGCGGCGTCGGCTACCTGCTGGTGCAGCCGTGGCTGGCTGTCACCGCCTAGGGCGCGCGGGACGGCGAGACGCGGTGTGCCTCAGTGAGCATTTGTGAGCTTTGCCGCCGCGTATTTTTGTAAGCTGCTTCGCCACGGGCGCGGCGCCTCGAGACGCCATCGCGCCATGACGGCAACGCCGTCGCGGCGGAATCATCCTTCTCCTGCGCGACGCGGCAAATGCGAGAGATACGAAGCATGGAGCAGGGATGAGGCAGGGCGAGCTATTGGGCAGGGTGGCGGACGGCGCGGTCCTGCGCATCACGCGCGATCCCTGGGGCAATCTGTTGCCCAGCGTGACGCTGGCCGGGCCGGGGCCGCAAGACCAGGCCGAGGTCGTGCACTGCTGGCAGATCGGCAAGATGGTGCACGCGGGTCTGCTGACCTACGACAAGGGCGCGCCGGAACTGTCGGACCAGCTGGTGCCGACGGCGGCCGGGCTGGCGGCGGGGCGGGCCTGGAACCGCGCGAAGACACGCGGCGAAGGGTAGGGCGGGGCAGCAAACAGCGCGGGTGGGGCGGGCAGGCCGCCACGCGCCCGCCCCGCCCGCGCGGTGCCCGCTATGCGGGCCGGCTCACCGGCGCGCGCGTGTGAACGCCGTCGACCAGCCGGTCGATGCCCAGCGGGTTGCCATCCTTCAGCGCGTCGGGCAGCAGCGCGTCGGCGAAGTTCTGGTAGCAGACCGGGCGCAGGTAGCGGTCGATCGCCAGCGTGCCGACCGAGGTACCGCGCGGGTCCGAGGTGGCCGGGTAGGGGCCGCCGTGCACCATCGCGTCGCACACTTCCACGCCGGTCGGATAACCGTTGACCAGCAGCCGGCCCACCTTCTGCTCGAGCCGCGCGACCAGCGCGGCGCAGTCGGCGAGGTCGTCGTCGTCCGCGATCAGCGTGGCCGTCAACTGGCCGCGCAGGCTGTCGACGAGGCGGCCGAGCTCCGCCGCGTCGGCCGCCTCGACCACCACCGTGGCGGGGCCGAAGACTTCCTCCTGCAGCAGCGCGTCGCCTGCGAGCAGCAGCGCCGCGTCGGCCTTGAAGACCTGGGCGCCGGCCTTGCCGTCGCGCGGCGCCGCGCCGGCCAGCCGCGCCACGCGCGGGTGCGCCGCCAGCGCCTGCGAGCCGTGCGCGTAGTGGTCCAGCCCGCCCGCGCTCAGCATGGTCTGCGCCGGCTGCGCCTCGGCCGCCGCGCACAGGTGCGCCACGAACGCGCCGAACGCCTCGCCGCGCACGCCCAGCACCAGGCCCGGGTTGGTGCAGAACTGCCCGGCGCCCAGCGCCACCGACGCCGCCAGCTCCGCCGCCACCTGCGCGCCGCGGCGCGCCAGCGCGCGCGGCATGAGTAGCACCGGGTTGATGCTGCTCATCTCGGCGAACACGGGAATCGGCTGTGGCCGCGCGGCGGCCATGTCGCACAGCGCGCGCCCGCCGCGCAGCGAGCCGGTGAAGCCCACCGCCTGGATCGCCGGATGCTTGACCAGGCGCTCGCCCACGCGGTCGCCGAACACCATGTTGAAGACGCCGGCCGGCATGCCGAGCCGGTCAGCCGCGCGCAGGATGGCGTCGGCGACCGCCTGCGCTGTCGCCATATGGCCCATGTGCGCCTTGAACACGACCGGGCAGCCGGCGGCCAGCGCCGAGGCGGTGTCGCCGCCGGCGGTGGAGAACGCCAGCGGGAAGTTGCTGGCGCCGAACACTGCTACCGGGCCGATGCCGGTGCGGTACTGGCGCAGGTCCGGGCGCGGCAGCGGCTGGCGCGCGGGCAGCGCGGTGTCGATGCGCGCGCCGAGGAAGTCGCCGCGGCGCAGGACCTGCGCGAACAGCCGCATCTGGCCGCTGGTGCGGCCGCGCTCGCCGCGGATGCGCGCGGCCGGCAGCGCGGTCTCGCGGCAGACCAGCTCGACGAAATCCTCGCCGAGCGCGTCGATCTCGTCGGCGACGGCATCGAGGAATTCGGCGCGCCGGCCCGGCGCGAGCGCGCGGAACGCCGGGAAGGCGGCGGCCGCGGCCTGCGCGGCGGCGTCGATCTCCGCCGGCGTGGCCTCGACGAAGCGCAGCGGCAGGCGTTCGCCGCTGGCCGCGTCGACGCTGTAGAGGAAGGCCGAGCCTTCCGCGCGGCGCTCGCCGCCGATGTAGTTGTAGCCCGACGTTTCCGGCATGGCGATGGTCTCCTGTGGATGGGGGGATGGTGCTGCGATCCGCAACGAGGCGCGCGGCGTGGCCGAGCCGGCCGCGCGTCCGGGCCGTCGACTGTAGCGGCCGCGGCCGCGCCCGGCCAATGACGTTTCGGCACGGGGTGATAAGCGGGCGTTATCGGTCGGATGCCATCGGCCGGCAAGCCGGGCCGCCTTGCCGGGCCGCTTCCCGCACCCGGCGCGGGACGCCCCGGGCGCCCCGGCAAGCCCGCCGGGCGCCGCAGCCGATATAGTGGCGCTTCCTCCCGCGCCGCCATCGCCATGAGCCACACCGTTCCCTCGCTGCACATCCTCGCCTCGCGCCTGCGCCTCAAGCAGCTGCGCCTGCTCATCGAGCTCGACCGCCACGGCTCGCTGCACAAGGCCGCCGACGAGATCGCCATCTCGCAGCCGGGCGCGACCAGGGTGCTGCGCGAGATCGAGACCCTGCTCGGCATGCCGCTGTTCGAACGCCAGCCCAAGGGGCTGGTCGCCAACGACCTGGGCCGCTGCGTGATCCGCTACGCGCGCCTGATCTACAGCGACCTCGAACATCTGCGCGAAGAGATGACCGCCATTGCGCAGGGCCACGGCGGGCACCTCGCGGTGGGCACCATCATGGGCGCGGTGCCGCTGCTCACGCGGGCGCTGGCGTCGCTGCGCCGCAAGCATCCGACGCTGTCCGTGGCAGTGGTGGAGGACACCAGCGCGCGCCTGCTCGATCTCGTCGACGAGGGCCGCGTGGACGTGGCCATCTGCCGCAGCGGCGTGAGCCGCCGGCCCGACGCCTACACTTGCCTGCGCCTGGACGAGGAGCCGCTGTCGGTGGTGGTGGCCCGCGCGCATCCGCTCGCCGGCGCGCCGGCGGTGGCGCTCGAAGCGCTGGCCGGCTCGAGCTGGATCGCCTATCCGGTCGACATGCCGATGCGCGTGGCGCTGGAGCGCGAGCTCGCCAGCGCCGGCATCAAGGCGCCGCGCTTTCCGCTCGAGACCGCCTCCACCTTCACCACCTTCGCCATGCTGCAGGAAGACCCCACGCTGGTGGCGGTCATGCCGCGCGAGGTGGCGCTGTTCGGCGAGCGCTTCGGGCTGGTGGCGCGCCTGCCGGTCACGCTGCCCTCGCTGGAAGAGCCGTTCGGCGTGGTCAGCCGCGCCGGCTCGGCGCCGTCGCCGGGCGCGCGCCTGCTGATCGACGAGCTGTTCGCGGGGCGGCCCGGCGGCGCGCCGCGGCCGGCCTGATGCGCGCCGCGCCGTGCAGAGTTTTCCGTTTCCGGATACACTGCGCCCCGCACTGAACGAGGACGCGCAGCGCGGCGTCCTCCTCGGCGGCGGGGTGGCAGAGTGGTTATGCGACGGTCTGCAAAGCCGTACACGGCGGTTCGATTCCGTTCCCCCCGCCTCCAGCATCGCTGGCCGGCGCCGCTTCGCGCATCGGCCATATGTGTGGCCGCCGCGGCATGCGGCAGGCGCTCCGCGCGCCTTTCCCGTTTTCCTTCTTTCCTTTTTTCCCCGCCGTTCCCCCGCCGTTCCCCCAAATGCGTGATGCGATCCCGCGCGATGTGGCCCGCCGTTCGCCGCGCGCCCGCGCCATGCGCACAGAGGGTTTCCTGCCGTATTCCCGGCTGGAACAAGTCGGCCGAATCATGTAGTGTGAAGTCAACGCAGTCCATCCATGACAACCTCCGTCATCGTGCGTGGCGGGGAGATAATTGCAATGACAAGAGATCTGCGTGTCCGCGCCGCACAACCGGCCGACTGGCCGGCCATCGCGGAAATACTCCAGTCCTGCGGGCTTGCCAGCGACGATCTCGATCCGTTGCTGGCGTCGTTCCATGTTGCCCTGCTCGACGGCCTGCTGGTCGGCTGCGCCGGCACCGAGGCCTACGGCGACACGGTGGTGGTGCGTTCGGTGGCGGTGCTGCCGCCATACCGCGACCGCGGCGTCGCCACTCACATGGTGTCCGCCGCGATGATGCGCGCGCGCGCCAACGGCTGCGTGCGGGCGGTGCTGCTCAGCGCCAACTGTCCCAACTACTTCGCCCGCTACGGCTTCTCGCTGATCTCGGCGGAGTGCCTGCCGCCGGCGGTGCGCGCCTCGCGCGAGTTCCAGCGGCAGGAAGGCGCGTTGCCGCTGTGCATGTGCTGCGAGCTGAAATAGGCCGGCCAGCGCCGGATGACACAGAGATGAAATACCGATGACCTCGCCCACGCCGGTGGCGGCACCCATGCAGCCGGAGCCGGCGCCATTCGACTACCTGGTCTACATCGGCCGCTTCGAGCCGTTCCACGACGGGCACTTCGCCATGCTGCGCCGGGCGCTGTCGCAGGCGCGCGCGGTGGTGGTGGTGCTTGGCTCGGCCGGTGGCGCGCGCACCGTGAAGAACCCGTTTACCGAAACCGAGCGCCGCCGCATGATCGAAGCCGCGGTGGCCGGCTGGGACGCCGCCCGCGTGGCCGACCTGCGCTTCGTCGCCGTGCGCGACTACTACCAGGGCCAGCGCTGGGCCGCCGCGGTGCGCGCCGCCGTGGGCGCGGCGCTCGAGGCGGAAGCCGGCGGCAAGGCCGCCGCGCGCGTCGGCCTGTTCGGCCATTTCAAGGATGCTTCCTCGGGGTATCTCAACGATTTTCCCGGCTGGCCGCTGGTGCCGCAGCCGAGCTTCGGCCAGCTCAACGCGGCCGACGTGCGCCGCCAGTGGTTCGCGCAGGCCGGCGCGCTCGACGGCGTGGCGCACGTGCTGCCGGCCCCGGTCGCGGCCTTCCTGCGCGAGTTCGCCGGCAGCGAGGCCTTCGCCGTGCTGCTGGCGGAGTACCGTTTCCTGGAAGACCATCGCCGCCGCTGGGCGGCCGCGCCGTATCCGCCGGTGTTCGTCACCGTCGATGCGGTGGTGCGCTGCCGCGGCCACGTGCTGCTGATCCGCCGCGGCGGCCAGCCCGGGCGCGGCGCGTGGGCGCTGCCGGGCGGCTTCCTCGACCAGCACGAGCGCGTGGCCGACGCGGTGCTGCGCGAGCTCGACGAGGAGACCCGCTTCGACCTGCCCAAGGCGGCGCTGCGGCAGGCGTGCCGCGGGCAGGCGCTGTTCGACCATCCCGAACGCAGCCAGCGCGGGCGCACGCTGACCCATGCGTTCTTCTTCGACCTCGCGCTCGACGCGCTGCCCGAGGTGGACGCCGCCGACGACGCGGCCGCGGTGCGCTGGGTGCCGCAGCACGAACTGCTGGCGCGCGAAGGGCAGATGTTCGAGGACCACCTGCTGATCCTCGACCATTTCCTGCATCTGTTCGACGGGGCCGACGCGGCCGACGGCGAGCCGGCTTCTCAGTGACCGCCCAGATAGGCCTGCGCCAGCGCCGGATCGCGCGCGAGCTGGTCGGCCGGGCCGCTGGCCACCACGCGGCCTTCCTCCATCACGTAGCCGCGGTCGGCCAGCGCCAGCGCGAGCGCCGCCATCTGGTCCACCAGCAGGATGCTGATCGACGCCTCGCGCAACTGGTCCAGCGAATCGAACAGCTCGGCGATGACCTTGGGCGCCAGCCCCAGCGACGGTTCGTCCAGCAGCAGCACGCGCGGGCGCGACATCAGCGCGCGCGCGATCGCCAGCATCTGCTGCTCGCCGCCGGACAGCAGGCCGGCGCGCTGATGCTGGCGCTCGCGCAGGCGCGGGAAGCGGGCCATCATGGCCTCCACGCGCCTGACCATCTCCATGTGCGGCAGCGGGCCGGACGGAAACGCGCCGAGGCGCAGGTTGTCGAGCACCGACAGTTCCGGGAACACCTGCCGGCCTTCCGGCACCAGCACCACGCCCATCGCCGCGATCTGCTCGGCGTCGAGCCGGGCCAGGTCGGTGCCGTCGAAGGTGATGCCGCCCTGCACCGGCCGGTGCAGGCCCGACAGCGCGCGCATCAGCGTGGACTTGCCGGCGCCGTTGGCGCCGAGCAGCGCCACCATCTCGCCTTCGCGCACCTGCAGCGCCACGTCGTGCAGCACCGGCGCGGCGCCGTAGCCCGCGCATAGCGCGGACACGCCCAGCACTTCCGGCAACGCCTCGGAAGACGCCTTGCGCGCCCGCGCGCCGTCCTGCCCGGCCAGCGCGCCGGCCTCGCCCAGGTAGGCGCGCCGCACCTGCGGGTCGCCGCGGATGGCGGCCGGCGTGCCCGCGGCGAGGTGCTGGCCGGCGTCGATCACCACGATGCCGTCGGACACGTCCATCACCAGCGACATGTCGTGTTCCACCAGCCCCACCGCGATGCCGCTGGCGGCGATGCCGCGCAGCAGCGCGCCCAGGCGCGCCTTGTCCTCGCGCGACAGGCCGGCGGCCGGCTCGTCGAGCAGCAGCACCGCGGGGCGCGTGGCCAGCGCGCGGGCGATCTCCACCAGGCGCCGGTCGACGTGGGCGAGGTCGGCCGCGCCGGCGTCGGGGTCGCCGGCGTAGCCGCACGCGGCCAGCAGTGCCAGCGCCTGGCGCCGCACCGCCGGCGCGTTGAAGCCGGCGATGCCGAGCAGCGGCCCGAGACGTCCGCGCCGCAGCGCGATGGCGACATTGTCCACCGCGCTCATGCCGGCGAACAGCTGCGAGGTCTGGTAGGTGCGCGCGATGCCGTTGCGCGCGCTGTGGCAGGCGCCGCGCGCGGGCAGCGCGGCCTCGCCCAGACTGCGGCCGCCGGCGCGCGGCCGGTAGTAGCCGGACAGCATGTTGAGCACGGTCGACTTGCCCGCGCCGTTGGGGCCGATCAGGCTGGTCACGGCGCCGGCCGGCAGGTCGAAGGACAGGTCGTCGACCGCGCGCACGCCGCCGAACACCATCGACAGGCCGCGCGCGGCCAGCCCGCGCCGCGCCTCGGTGGGCAACTGCGGCAGCCCGGCGGCGGCACCCTCGCGCGGCGCGGCGCGCGGCCCGCGCGCGCGCTGCCACAGCCGCGCCAGCAGGCCGGCCATGCCGCCCGGCGCCACCCACAGCACCAGCAACAGCAGGCCGCCGAAGAACAGCAGGCGCAGGTTCTCCAGGCTCGACAGCAGCTCGGGCAGCACGCCCACCACCACCGCGCCCAGCACCGGCCCGGCCACCGTGCCGGCGCCGCCGATCATCACCACCAGCACGAACAGGATCGACTGCAGGAACGAGAACATGCCCGGCGTGACCATGCCCTGCAGCGGCGCGAACAGGCCGCCGGCCAGCCCCGCCAGCGCGGCCGAGATGGCGAACGCCACGGTCTTGACCACCAGCGGGTCGATGCCGACCGAGGCCGCCGCGGTCTCGCTGTCGCGCACCGCGCGCATGGCCGCGCCCCACGGCCCGCGCGCGATGCGCGCATAGGCCGCCAGCGCGAGCCCCAGCACCACCAGCGCGATCAGCGCCAGCGCGCGCTCGCCGCCGTCCACGCCGGGCAGCGCCGGCTGGGCGATGCCCATCAGGCCGTTCTGCCCGCCGGTCAGCGCGCGCCATTCCACCGCGCCGTGCTCGACGATGAAGCCGAAGGCGATCGTCACCATCGCCAGCCCGGGCCCCTTCACGCGCAGCGCCGGCAGCGCCAGCAGCGCGCCGGTGGCCGCCGCCAGCAGCGCGCCCACCGGCCACGCCGCCCAGAAGCTCCAGCTGGCCTGCCCGGTCAGCACCGCCACCGCGTAGGCGCCGATCGCATAGAAACCCACGTGGCCGAACGAGACCTGCCCGGTCAGCCCGAGCAGCAGGTTCAGGCCCACGCCGCAGATCGCCAGCATGGCGACCCCGGCGATGACGAAGACGAAGTAACCGTTGACCAGCAGCGCCGCGGCGCCGGCGGCCGCCAGCGCGAGCGCCATCGCGCCGACCTGCAGCGGTGTGCCGAGGCCCAGCAGCGGCGCTTTCGGCGCGTCGGCGGCGGGCGTTGCCCGCGGCGCGGATGCCAGAGTGGAATCGTTCATACCTTGCGCACCTCCGCGCGCCCGAACAGGCCGTCAGGCCGCATGGCCAGCAGCACGATCACCAGCGTGAAGGTGATGATCTGGGTGTAGCCCGAGCCGAGCGACGCCGTCACCAGCGCCTCGGCCACGCCGAAGATCAACCCCGCCACCATCACGCCCCAGGCGCTGCCCAGCCCGCCGAGGATGGCCACCGCGAAGGCCTTGAGGCCGAACACGGTGCCCATGTCGGACTGCACGTTGAACAGCGGCGCGATCAGCACGCCGGCAATGCCGGCCAGCAGCGTGGACAGCGCGAACGACGCCGCCACCAGGCGCCGGATCGGGATGCCCATCAGGCGCGCGGCGTCGCGGTTCTGCACCACCGCCAGCATCGCCACGCCCCAGCGCGAGCGGCGCAGCGCGAGATGCAGCACGCCCGCCAGCGCCAGCCCGATCACCGGGATCAGCAACTGCAGCGGATAGACGCCCACGCCGGTGTCGCCAAGCTGCATCGATGATGCCGCCAGCGGCGAGGGCAGGCTGCGCGGCTCGGTGCCGAAGGTCAGCATCACCACGTTGTCGAGCACGATGCCCAGCGCCACCGTGGCCATCAGCCACGCATTGGAGCCGCGGCTGGCGAACGGGCGCACCGCCAGGAACTCCACCGCCAGCCCGTACAGCGCGCACAGCGCCAGCGCCAGCAGCACCGCCAGCGGCATCGGCCAGCCCAGCGTCTGCGCGAAGGTGTAGGCCAGCACCGCGCCGAGCATCATCGAGCTGCCCTGGGCGAAGTTGACCGTGGCCGAGACCGCGTAGGTGATGTGGAAGCCCAGTGCCATCAGCCCGTACATGCTGCCCAGGCCGAGGCCGCTGATGAGGGCGGAGATCCATAACATGGTGAGTCCTTGTGGTGCCTTTCTCTTTCTATGCGGATGTAGTTCGGGGAGCGCCCGCAACGACGCTCCCGCCTTACTTCGCCACCGGCACGATCCGGTTGTCGACGAACTGCGCCCACACGTAGTCGTTCTCGCTCAGCGCGTCGTGCACTTCCGGCGTGAACGGCTTGACGTAGGTCTTGATCAGGCCCTCGTAGCGGTCGATCTTGTAGAAGCCCTCGCGCACCGCGTCGCCCTTGGTGGAGCCGGCGCGCGCGATGGCCAGCGCGGCCAGCTGCGTGGCGTCGTAGGCGTTGGCCACGCCGACCGCCGGCGTGATGTCGTCCGGGCCCTTGATGTCGCTGTATTTGGCCTTGAGCTCGGCGACCACGCGCGTGCTGACCGGCGTGGGCGTGCCGAAGAAGCTGTAGGTCTGCACGAAGTGGACGTTCCTGGCATTGGCGCCGGCCAGCTCGGTGAAGCGCCCGCCGGCCGGGCCCCAGTGCGAGACCACCGGCACCTTCCAGCCCATGCGGTCGAGCGACTTCACCACCTGCGCCGACGGCCCCACGTTGCCGACCATGAACAGCACGTCGGCGCCGGCGGCCTTGAGGCGGCCGAGCTGCGGCACCACGTCGACGTCGTTGGCCTCGAACTTCTCCACGCCGGCGGGCTTCATGCCCTTGGCCGCGAGCGCGGCGACGATGCCCTTCTCGTTCGATTCGCCCCACGGGTTGTTGACCAGGATCAGGCCGGGCTTGCTGGCGTTGAAGCTCTTCTGCGCGTACTGCAGCATGGCCTTGTCGACCACCTCGTCCACCGCCGAGACGCGGAAGGCGTAGTTGGGATTGGCGCCGTTGCGCGTGATCGGCGTGCCGGCCGCCCACGGTCCCATGAACGGCACCTTCTCCTGGTTGGCGATCGGCACGATGGCCATCGACACCGGCGTGTCGAGTCCGCCGAACAGCACCGCCACCTTCTCCTTGTAGATCAGCTCGCGCGCGGCCAGCACGCCCTTGGCGGGGTTGCCTTCGTCATCGCGGCGCACCAGCTCCAGCTTGCGCCCGCCCAGCAGGCCACCCTTGGCGTTGATCTCGTCGATGGCGATGGTCATGCCGCGCGTGAGCGCCTCGCCGGCGCGCGCCGACTGGCCGGACAGGGCCGTGACCAGCCCGATCTTGATGGTGTCGGCCGCGAGCGCGGGCAGGGCGGGCAAGGCGCAGGCGGCGGCGATGGCGGCCAGCACGGCGCGGCGAGAGACGGTGGTCATGGCAGTTCTCCGGAGATGGGAAAAAGCAGGGGCAGGCGAGGATGGGAATGGGCTACGGGCACTGCCGCTCGCAAGACGCATGCCATCCGTCGGCGAAACGGGGTGAAACCCCGCGACGACGCGGAATTCGATACGTAGACGATATGGCCTGCTTTTTGCGAACGATCCTGCAAAGAAGTTGCATACGATCAACGCAGCCCGTCCCTGCACGATGTCGGTGCCCGGCGCCCTGAGCGGTGGCGGGGCTGCACCGAAGCGGCGCCAGGGCGGGCACGACGCGAGACCACCGGACCATGACGCAAGACCTGCTTTCCCCCGCCGCCGAGGCGCCGGCCGGCGCCGAGCCTGGCCACGAGTTCGGACCGCTGCGCACGCACGGCCGCTTCCCGTACCGGCCCATCACCGACGCCGACGACTACCGCTGGCCCGGCGGCGCGCGGCTGGCGGTCTACCTCGGCTTCAACATCGAGCACTTCGCCTTCGGCGAGGGGCTGGGCGCCAACCTCGGCCCGGTCTCGCCGCAGCCGGACGTGCTCAACTACAGCTGGCGCGAGTACGGCAACCGCGTGGGCGTGTGGCGCTGCCTGGAGTTGTTCGACGAACTGGCGCTGCCGGCCGGCGTCATCATCAACACCGCGCTCTACGACCACTGCCCCGAAGTGGTGGACGCCTTCCTCGCGCGCGGCGACGAGCTGATCGGCCACGGCCACACCAACGCGCGCCGCCAGAGCGAGCTCGACGAAGCCGGCGAGCGCGCGCTGCTGCGCCATTGCCGCGCGCGCATCGCCGCGCACGCGGGCACGGCGCCGTCGGGCTGGCTGTCGCCGTGGATCGCCGAGACCGCGCGCACGCCCGACCTGCTGGCCGAGACCGGCTACCGCTACACGCTCAACTGGTGCCACGACGACCGCCCGGTGCGCATGGATACGCGCGCCGGCCCGCTGTGGGCGATTCCCTATCCGCAGGAACTCAACGACATCCCCATGATCGTGGGCCGCCAGATGGACGGCCGCGCCTTCGCCGACATGATCGTCGACCAGTTCGACGAGATGCTGGCGCAGGCGGACCACCCGCTGCACCCGCAGCCGCTGGTGATGGGCATCGCGCTGCATCCCTACCTGGTCGGCCAGCCCTACCGGCTGCGCCACCTGCGCCGCGCGCTGGCGCACATCGCCGCGCGCGCGGCGCAGGGCGGCGTGTGGCTGGCCACGCCGGGCGCGATCTGCGACCACCTCGAACAGGTGGCGCCGCTGCCCGTCACCGCTTCGCGCTAACATCATGCGCTCGAACGCCAACCCGTCCCCGGCCGACGTCATGCCCCGCACCGCATCGCCCCGCACCGCCAGACCGGCAGGCGCGCCGCCCAAGGCCGCGCGCAAGCGCGCCGCCGCCACCGGTTCCATTGCCGATCCCGCCGCAGATTCCACCATCGATCCCGCCGGCGCGGCCGCGCCGGATGCCGACACGCGCATCTACCAGTCCATCTTCGACGGCGTGCTTAACCACCGCCTCACGCCCGGCACCAAGCTGCCCGAGCCCGAGCTGTGCCAGTTGTTCGGCGTGGGCCGCGCGGTGGTGCGGCGCGTGCTGGAAAAGCTCGCGCACGACGGCATCGTCGAGCTGCGCCCCAACAAGGGCGCGGTCATCGCCGAGCCCACGCCGGCCGAGACCAGCCAGATCTTCGAGGCGCGCCGCGCGCTGGAGCGCGTGCTGGTGGAACTGGCGGTGGCGCGCGTCACCGACGCCGACCTGCGCGCGCTGCGCGCCCAGCTCGCCGCCGAGCACGAAGCCATGCACCGCTTCGACCAGCCCTCGTGGGCGCGGCTGGCGAGCGGCTTCCACCTGCGCATCGCGGCGCTGGCGCGCAACCCGGTGCTGCAGCGCTACCTGACCGAGCTGGTGTCGCGCTGCTCGCTGATCGTGGGCCTGTACGAGCCGCCCGGCCACGCGCCGTGCGAGCACGACGAGCACGCCGCCATCGTCGACTGCATCGAGCGGCGCGACGCCGCCGGCGCGGTGCAGCGCATGGAAGCGCACCTGCGCGAGCTGGAACAGCGCATCGAGACCTCGCGCATGCAGGGCGAGAAAAGCCTGGCGCAACTGCTCGGCCTGAGCAAGGAGTAAGCATGGAAGTCGATTTCGAAGCGATCACCGAGTACCAGCGCTACAAGCTGATGGCCAGCCTGATCGTGCCGCGCCCGATCGCGCTGGTGACGACGCTGGCCGCGGACGGCACCGTCAATGCCGCGCCGTTCTCCATGTTCAACATGCTGGGCGAGGAGCCGCCCATCGTGATGATCAGCGTCAACCGGATGCAGGACGGCGCGCTCAAGGACACCGCCGTCAACATCGCGCGCAGCCGCGAGTTCGTGGTGCACCTGAGCGACGAAGCGATGGCGCAGAAGATGCACAACTGCGGCGAGCGCCTGCCGCCCGACCAGAGCGAGCTGGCGCGCGTGGGCCTCACCCCGCTGCCCTCCAGCGCGGTGGCGCCGCCGCGCATCGCCGAGGCGCCGGTGGCGTTCGAATGCACGTTGTGGGAAACGCTGGAAACCACCAGCCGCCAGATCTTCATCGGCCGCGTGCTGCGCCTGCACGCGCGCGACGGCCTGATCGACACCGAGACCTGGCGCGTGCGCCTGCAGGACTATTTCCCGGTGGGCCGCTTCGGCGCGAGCTTCTACGTGACCACGCGCGACCGGTTCTCGCTGGACACGGAGGCGGGGGTGGCTACGGCGAGTACGGCGGTGGACGAGATGTGAAGGTGCGCCGGGGGCGCCCAGTCCGCGCTTGCCATGCGTGAATGCATGGACTGGACCAACCGAACTTAGTTTAGTTGGGCGTACCATGCCCGGTCCCGTGCGCCTCGTGCGCTAGCGTGCCTCCCGCCTAATGGCTGATCATCCAGGGCCGCCCGTTCGGGTTGCCCTTCGGCGCGCCAGCCGGCGCGCCGGCCAGCTTCACCTTGCCGCCGCCCGAGCAGCACCCGCAGCCCGCGCCGTGCCCGCGCCCCGATTCCTTGGGCGCGTGCGCGCTGCGTTCATTGATGGCGTGCGCGCGGCGCGACGCGGCCGGCATGCCGGCCAGCGACGGCGCGGCGACCAGCGCGCGTTCGGCGAAGCTGCCGCAGGACGGGCAGGCGCAGGGTTCGTCGCGGCGCGACATCGGCCGCAGCGCGGCGAAGTCGCCGCAGTCGCGGCAGCGGTAGTCGTAGGTCGGCATGCGGTGGCCTCCTGTCTGGTTTGCGGGCGCGGCCCGCGCGCGACGGCGCGCGCGGGCCGCGCTGGTTCGCTCAAACGTCCTGCGAGATCGGCAGGTCCACGTCGCCCTTGATGTGCTTGACGGGGCCGTCCGCGCTCGGGCGGATGTCGAAGTCGAAGATCTGCGTGGGCAGCCACAGCGTGGCGCAGGCGTTGGGGATGTCCACCACGCCGCTGATGTGCCCCTGCACCGGCGCCGTGCCGAGGATGGAGTAGGCCTGCGCGGGCGAGTAGCCGAACTTGGTCATGTACTCGATGGCGTTGAGGCAGGCCTGGCGGTAGGCCACGTGCACGTCGAGGTAGTGCTGCTGGCCGGCCTCGTCCACCGAGATGCCTTCGAAGATCAGGTAGTCGTTGTAGTGCGGCGTGATCGGGCTGGGCTTGAAGATCGGGTTCTTGATGCCGTACTTGGCCATGCCGCCCTTGATCAGCGACACGCGCATGTGCACCCAGCCGGCCATCTCGATGGCGCCGCAGAAGGTGATTTCGCCGTCGCCCTGCGAGAAGTGCAGGTCGCCCACCGACAGGCCGGCGCCGTCCACGTAGACCGGGAAGTACACCTTGGCGCCGCGCGACAGGTCCTTGATGTCGCAGTTGCCGCCGTGCTCGCGCGGCGGCACGGTGCGCGCGCCGTGCGCGGCGGCCTGGTCGCGCGCGTCGCCCTGCAGGCGGCCCATGTGCGCGGTTGCGGCGAAGGGCGGGTTGGCCAGCGGCGGCACGCGCGCCGGCTCGGTGGCGATGAAGTCCAGCTCGCGCTTGTTCCAGGTCTCCAGCATGGCCTTGTCGGGCAGGCAGCCGATCAGGCCCGGGTGGATCAGCCCGGCGAAGTTGACGCCCGGGATGTGGCGCGACGAGGTGTAGAGGCCGTGGAAATCCCAGATCGATTTCTGCGCGAGCGGAAAGCGGTCGGTCAGGAAGCCGCCGCCGTTCTGTTTCGAGAAGAAGCCGTTGAAGCCCCACTGGCTTTCCGCCTTGGCGCCGATGTCGAGCAGGTCCACCACCAGCAGGTCGCCGGGCTCGGCGCCTTCCACGCCGACCGGGCCGGACAGGAAGTGCACGATCGACAGGTCGATGTCGCGCACGTCGTCGGCCGAGTCGTTGTTCTTGATGAAGCCGCCGGTCCAGTCGTAGGTCTCCAGGATGAAATCGTCGCCGGGCTTGACCCAGCAGGCCATCGGGATGTCCGGGTGCCAGCGGTTGTGGACGTCGGGGTTCTCGTACGGGGATTGGGCCAGGTCGACCTTGATCAGGGTGTCCGTCATGACATGCCTCCAGTGTTGGCGTGAGGGGATGGGGTCGGAAAGCGTAGGAAAGGTGTCTACACCGACAGCAGTTGCCGGATGTGCTCGACGTCGGTGCTGTCGCGCTGGGTCTCGTGCACGAAGCGCCCGCCTTCGATCACCAGCAGGCGGTCGGCCACGTCGAGCGCGAAGCTGAGCACCTGCTCGGAGAAGACGATGGTGATGTCGCGCGTGCGGCGGATCTCCAGCAGCGCGCGCGCGATGTCCTTGATGATGGAAGGCTGGATGCCCTCGGTGGGCTCGTCGAGCAGCAGCACCTTGGGGTTGGCCACCAGCGCGCGCGCGATGGCGAGCTGCTGCTGCTGGCCGCCGGACAGGTTGCCGCCCTTGCGCCGGCGCATGTCGAACAGCACCGGGAACATGGCGAAGATCTCCTCGGGGATGCGGCGCGTCCTGCCCTGCTCCATGCCGGTGAGGATGTTCTCCTCCACGGTCAGGTGCGAGAAGATCATGCGCCCCTGCGGCACATAGGCCAGCCCCGCGCGCACGCGGCGGTAGCTTTCGTCGTTGGCCACGTCGCGGCCGTCCACGCAGACCTGCCCCGAGCGCACCGGCAGCATGCCGATCATGGCCTTGAACAGCGTGGTCTTGCCCATGCCGTTGCGGCCCATGATGGCCACCGTCTCGCCCTGCGCGGCGGCGAACGACACGCCGTGCAGCGCCTCGCTCTGGCCGTAGTTCACGACCACGTTGTCGACTGTGAGCATGCTGGTTTCCTCCGGTAAAGTGGCCAGCATCAGTGGCCGAGATAGACGTCGATCACGCGCGGATCGTTCTGCACCTGCTCCATCGAGCCTTCCGCGAGGATCTTGCCCTGGTGCATCACCGTGACCTTGTCGGCGATGCGCTTGACGAAATCCATGTCGTGCTCGATCACGATCACCGCGCGCCCGCGGCTGATGCGCTTGAGCAGCTCGGCGGTCTGCTCGCGCTCGCGCACGCTCATGCCGGCGATGGGCTCGTCGAGCATCAGCAGCTGCGGCTCCTGCATCAGCAGCATGCCGATCTCCAGCCACTGCTTCTGCCCGTGCGAGAGCTGCGCGGCCTCGCGCCCGAGCGCGTCGCCCAGGCCGATCTCGGCGGCCACGTCGGCCACGCGCTGGCGCACCTCGGGCGTGGTGCGGAACATCAGCGCGCCGAACACGCCGCGCCCGCGCGGGAACGACACCGCGAGGTTCTGGAACACGCTGAGGTTTTCGTAGATGGAGGGCGTCTGGAACTTGCGGCCCACGCCGGCGCGCACGATGCGGTACTCGGCCAGTCCGGTCATCTCGCGGTTGGCGAACTTGATGCTGCCGCCGGTGGCGCGCGTCTTGCCGCAGATCAGGTCGAGCAGCGTGGTCTTGCCGGCGCCGTTGGGGCCGATGATCACGCGCAGCTCGTCGCGGTCCACGTAGAGCGTGAGGTTGTCGATGGCGCGGAAACCGTCGAAGGAAACGGTCAGGTCCTCCACCGCCAGCATGAAATCGGTATTGCTCATGGCGTCTTCCTCGCGTTCAGGCGCGCTGCCGCGCGCCGGCTTCGGTGGTCCCGGCATCGCCGGCGGCGGCCGGCGATGCCGGTGTGGCGGCGTGGTCGCGGCGCGCCATGTACTTGCGGTAGAGGCCGGCCAGCCCGTCGGGGAAGGCCACCACCACGCCGATGAACAGCGCCGCCATCAGGAACAGCCACAGGTCCGGGAAGCTCTCGGAGAAATACGTCTTGCCGAAGTTGACCAGCAGCGTGCCCCACACCGCGCCCACCAGGCTCATGCGCCCGCCCACCGCGGCGAAGATCACCATCTCGATGGACGGCACGATGCCGACGAACGACGGCGACATGAAGCCCACCTGCAGCGTGAACAGCGCGCCGCCCACCGCCGACAGCGCCGCGGCCAGGCAGAACACGAAGACCTTGAACATGGCCACGTCGTAGCCGGAGAAGCGCACGCGGTCTTCCTTGTCGCGCATGGCCAGCAGCAGCACGCCGAGCTTGCTGCGCTGGATCCAGCGGCACAGCGCGATGGCGCCGAACAGCAGCGCCACGTTGGCGAAGTACAGCGCCACCTTGGCGCCGTCGCCGCGGATGTCCCAGCCCAGCATGGTCTTGAGGTCGGTGATGCCGTTGACGCCGCCGGTGTAGCCCTGCTGGCCGATGATCAGCACCGACAGGATCAGCGCCACGGCCTGCGTGATGATGGCGAAGTAGACCCCGCCCACGCGCCGGCGGAACATGGCGAAGCTCACCACGAAGGCCAGCGCCACCGGCACCGCGATCACGCCGGCCAGCGCGAACGGCAGGTGGCGGAACGGCTCCCACCACCACGGCAGCGCGGTGATCTGGTTCCAGTCCATGAAGTCGGGGATGCCGGGCGTGGACTGGATCGCGGTGCTCTTGGGGTCGGACGCCTCGAGCTTGAGGAACATCGCCATCGCATAGCCGCCGAGGCCGAAGAACACGCCCTGGCCGAGGCTGAGCACGCCGCCGTAGCCCCACAGCATGACCAGCCCGACGGCGACGAAGGCGTAGCTGAGGTACTTGCCGACCAGGTTGAGGCGGAACACGTCGAGCGCCAGCGGCATGATGACCACCAGCACCAGCGCCAGCAGCAGGTAGCCCGAGAGCTCGCTGCGCAGCAGGCGCAGCGGCAGGGACGGGCGGCGCGGCGCCGGCGCGGCGGAGGAGGACGGAGAAGAGGAAGGGGCGGAGGGAGACATCACAAGCTCCTGGGGCGGTCCGGTTCGAGTCGGTGCGGTGGAAGGGCGGTGGTGCGTCAGCGCCGCACCGCCGGCGCGAACAGGCCTTGCGGGCGGATCATCAGGATGGTCACGATCAGCAGCAGCGTCAGCACGCGCGCCATCGAGCCGGTCAGGAAGAACTCGCTGATCGACTGCGCCTGCGCGATGCCGAAGGCCGAGGCCACGGTGCCGAGCAGGCTGGCCGCGCCGCCAAAGGTCACCACCAGGAACGAGTCGACGATGTACAGCGAGCCGCTGGTGGGCCCGGTCGAGCCGATCGTGGTGAAGGCCGCGCCGGCCACGCCGGCGATGCCGCAGCCGATGGCGAAGGTCAGGCGGTCGGTGCGGCGCGTGTTGATGCCGGCGGCGTTGGCCATCGGCCGGTTCAGCGTGGTGGCGCGCACGCGCAGCCCCCAGCGCGAGCGGTACAGCGCCAGCCACACCATGCCGGTGACGAACAGCGTGAGCGCCATCACGAACAGGCCGTTGATGGGAATGTCGAGGCCCGCGGCCGGCGCCCACGAGCCCATCAGCCACTCCGGCAGCGTGGGGCTGACCTCCTTGGGGCCGAAGGTGGAGCGGAAGGTCTGCTGCATGCCCAGCGACAGGCCCCAGGTGGCCAGCAGCGTGTCGAGCGGGCGGCGGTAGAGATGGCGGATCAGCGCCCACTCGGCCACCCAGCCCGCGCAGAACGCCAGCACGAAGGCCGCGCCGATCGCCAGCGGGAAATAGAACGGCATCCACGACGGCGCCAGGCGCTCGGTCAGCGTGGAAGCGAGGAAGATGGTGTAGGCGCCGATCGTCATGAACTCGCCGTGGGCCATGTTGATCACGCCCATCTGCCCGAAGATGATGGCCAGGCCCAGCGCCATCAGCAGCAGCACCGAGAACAGGCTCAGGCCGGCAAAGCCCTGCATCAGGCCGATGTTCAGCATGTCGGTTAGATTCATGTCGCGCTCGCCAAGGAAAGAATGCAGAGAAGACGCCGGACGAAGGCGTCGGTTATCGGTTTTCGGGGCGCAGAACAAGCGAAGCCGATGGTCTTGTCCCGCGCGGCAGCATTGGCCGGCCTCCGCCCTTTCCCCCGGCCCCTCTCCCGCGGGCGGGAGAGGGGAGAACCCCCCGGGCGATTGACGAAGCCGGCGAATGGGCCCACACCGCGAGAGCTGGCCCAGGCAAGGTGTCCCCCCCCTCTCCCCTCACGGGGAGAGGGCCGGGGAGAGGGGCGGTTTAGCCAGGAGCCACATCAAGCGGGGCCAACGGTTTTGTCCAGCGCAGAGGCGAGAAACGAAGCCGCCGGTTTTTTCCAGCACGGCGGCATTCGCAATCTCCCGCCCTCTCCACCGACCCCTCTCCCGCAAGCGGGAGAGGGGAGCCAACCAGGCTTTACTGATACCCCTTCGGAAACGGATTCGGCGGGATCAGCTGCGGCGACTCGGCCACCACCTTGAACTGTCCGTCGAGCTGCGCCAGGCCCACGCGCGTCTTGCTCCACAGGTGGTGGTTGGGGTCGACCTTGACGAAGCCTTCCGGCGCGGTCTTCAGCTCGATGCCGGGCGAGGCGGCCACCACCTTGTCGATGTCGAAGCTGCCGGCCTTCTCCACCGCGGCCTTCCACAGCCACGGGCCGAGATAGGCGGCCTGGGTCACGTCGCCGATCACCGACTTGGCGCCGTACTTGGCCTTGAAGGCTTCCACGAAGGCCTTGTTGTTGGGGTTGTCGAGCGACTGGAAGTACTTCATGGCCGCGTAGAAGCCGGCGATGTTCTCGCCGCCGATGCCCAGCACTTCGTCCTCGGTGACGGAGATGGTCAGCAGGAACTGCTTGTCGGCGGTGATGCCGGCGGCCTTGAGCTGCTTGTAGAAGGCCACGTTGGAGCCGCCCACCACGATGGCGTAGATGCAGTCCGGCTTGGCCACCTTGATCTTGTTGATGAGCGAGTTGAAGTTGGTGTGGCCCAGCGGGTAGTACTCCTCGCCCACCACCTTGAGCTTGAGGAAGTTCTCGATGTGCTTGCGCGCGATCTTGTTCGAGGTGCGCGGCCAGATGTAGTCCGAGCCGATCAGGAAGAAGCTCTTGGCGTTCTTCTGCTTGGCCGCCCAGTCCAGGCCCCAGATGATCTGCTGGGTGGCTTCCTGGCCGGTGTAGATGACGTTCTTGGACTGCTCCAGCCCTTCGTAGAAGGTCGGGTAGTAGAGCAGGCCGTTCTCCTTCTCGAAGATCGGCAGCACGGCCTTGCGCGAGGCCGAGGTCCAGCAGCCGAACACGGCCGCCACGCGGTCGTTGACCAGCAGCTTCTTGGACTTCTCGGCGAAGGTCGGCCAGTCGGAGGCGCCGTCTTCCTTGATGACCTTGATCTTGCGCCCGAGGATGCCGCCGGCCGCGTTGATCTGGTCGATGGCGAGCTGCTCGGCCTGGATCGAGCCGGTCTCGGAGATGGCCATCGTGCCGGTGGCGGAATGGAGCTGGCCGACCGTGACCTCGGTATCGGTGACAGCCAGCTTGGTGGTGTTGGCCACCGCGGTGGGCACCGCCGCGCGCGCCTGCATGCTCAGGCCGGACAGGCCCGCCAGCGACAGCGCCGGCAGCGAGGCCAGGCCCTGCATCATGCGCCGGCGCTGCGGCGAGATGGTGGCGCCGTCTTCGGTTTGCTGCGGTGGGAGGGACCCGTTCTTTGCTTTGTCACGCATGATCGACGCTCCTTGGAGGCGTGGTTGGATGGCGATGGAAGGCGGTGATTGACCCTGCGGCTGGATCATGGTGCAGCGCAACGCACGCTTCCATACGTCATTCGACGTACCCGCCTGCGCATGCTCGGCAGCGGCGCCGGCACGGCACAGCTCTTGCATCAGCGCAGCGCGGCCCACGCCCGGCCCGCGTCCGCACCGTCCGGAGTCATCCACCCCCATGCCCACCGCCAGCCAGCCCGTACAGCGCATCAGCAAGATCCGGCGCGACTACAACCGCTGGGTTGCCGACGAGACCCTGGAGGACTACGCGCTGCGTTTTGCACCAAGGACGTTCCGCAAGTGGAGCGCCTTCCGCGTGGCCAATACCGCTTTTGGTGCAGTGGCCTTCCTGGCGCTCGAAGCCATCGGCGCGGCCATCACGCTCAGCTACGGCTTCACCAACGCGATGTGGGCCATCGGCGTGGTCAGCCTGGCGATCTTCCTGACCGGCCTGCCGATTTCCTACTACGCCGCCCGCCACGGCCTGGACATGGACCTGCTGGCGCGCGGCGCCGGCTTCGGCTACCTGGGCTCGACCGTCACCTCGCTGATCTACGCCAGCTTCACCTTCATCTTCTTCGCGCTCGAGGCGGCCATCATGGCGCAGGCGTTCGAGCTGCTGTTCGGGCTGCCGCGCTCGTTCGGCTACCTGCTCTCGGCGCTGGTGGTGATCCCGCTGGTCACGCACGGCGTGACGCTGATCTCGCGCTTCCAGCTGTGGACGCAGCCGCTGTGGCTGCTGCTGCTGGCGCTGCCCTACGCGGCGATCGCGTGGCGCGAGCCGGGCCTGTACGCCGATTTCCTTTCCTTCAACGGCCGCCTGGCCGAGGGTGACGGTTTCTCGTGGCATGCGTTCGGCGCAGCCGCCACCGTGACCGCCGCGCTGATCGCGCAGATCGGCGAGCAGGTCGACTTCCTGCGTTTCATGCCCGAGCTGACGCGGCGCAACCGGCTGCGCTGGTGGAGCGCGCTGATCGCCGCCGGCCCGGGCTGGATCCTGCTGGGCGCGGCCAAGATGGCGGGCGGCGCGTTCCTCGCGTTCGTGGCGCTGCAGGCCGAGGTGCCGATCTCGCACGCGCTCGAGCCCACGCAGATGTACCTGGCCGGCTTCGCGCGCGCGCTCGGCGGCGCCGGCCCGGCATGGCTGGCGGTGGCGCTGACCGGGCTGTTCGTGCTGCTGTCGCAGACCAAGATCAACATCACCAACGCCTACGCCGGCTCGCTGGCGTGGTCCAACGTGTTCGCGCGGCTCACGCACAGCCACCCGGGGCGCGTGGTGTGGCTGGGCTTCAACGTGCTGATCGCGGTGATGCTGATGGCGATGGGCGTGTTCGAGGCGCTCGAGCAGGTGCTGGCGTTGTACGCGCACCTCGCGGTGGCGTGGGTCGGGGCCATCGTCGGCGACCTCGTCATCAGCAAGCCGCTCGGGCTGTCGCCGCGCACCATCGAGTTCCGCCGCGCCTACCTGTTCGACATCAACCCGGCCGGCTTCGGCGCCATGATGCTGGCCTCGGCGCTGTCGATGCTGGTGCACCTGGGCGCGTTCGGCGAGACCCTGCGGCCGGCCTCGATCGGCGTGGGGCTGGCGCTGGCCATCGCGTTCCCGCCGCTGATCGCGTTCGCCACCCACAGCCGCTACTACATCGCGCGCGTGCCGGTGGATTTCGGCCCGCGCCACAAGCGCGTGCGCTGCACGATCTGCCGCAACCCGTTCGAGGTGGAGGACGTGGCCGCGTGCCCGGCCTACCGCGGCCCGATCTGCTCGCTGTGCTGCACGCTCGACGCGCGCTGCGGCGACCGCTGCAAGCCCGGCGCCAGCGCGCAGGAGCAGATCGCCACGGCGCTGGCGCGCGTGCTGCCGGCCGGCACGCCGCCGGTGATGGCGCGCCGCATCGGCCAGTTCTGCCTGGTGCTGGCGGGCATGGTGTTCGCGTTCGGCACGCTGCTGTGGCTGCTCTACACGCAGGAGCAGTTGTCCGGCTCGCTGTACGCGGCCATGCAGCCGCGCACCGGCCTGTTCGTCAAGATCTTCGCCGGGCTGCTGCTGTTCGCCGCAGTGGCGGCGTGGTGGCTGGTGCTGGCCAACGAGAGCCGCGCGGTGGCGCAGGAAGAGTCGGAGCGGCAGAACATGCTGCTGCAGAAGGAAATCGACGCGCACCGCCACACCGACGCGCTGCTGCAGGGCGCCAAGGAAGCCGCCGAGAAGGCCAACCTTGCCAAGAGCCGCTTCATCACCGGCATGAGCCACGAGATGCGCGCCGGCCTGAACTCCATCCTCGGCTACTCGCAGCTGCTGCTGCGCGCGCCGCAGCTGCCGGGCGCGCTGCGCGAGGACGTGCGCACCATCGGCCGCGCCGGCGAGCATCTCTCCAGCCTGGTCGACGGGCTGCTGGAGCTGTCGCGCATCGAGGCCGGCAAGCTGCGCCTGGCGCAGGAGGCGGTGGCGCTCGAAGGCCTGTTCGACGAGCTGGTGCGCATGTTCCGCCCGCTGGCCGCGGCGCGCGGGCTGGCGTTCCACTACCGCGTGGAGGGCGCGCTGCCCACGCACGTGCACGGCGACCCCAAGCGGCTGCGCCAGATCGTCATCAATCTGGTCAGCAACGCCATCAAGTTCACCGAGCAGGGCGCCGTCACGCTGTCGGTGCGGCACCAGCGCGAGCTGGCCACCATCGTGGTGAGCGACACCGGCCCCGGCATCGACGCGGCCGACCAGGCGCGCATCTTCGACCCGTTCGAGCGCGCCGGCGGCCACGACGACCGCGAGGGCATCGGCCTGGGGCTGGCCATCGTGCGGCTGCTGGCCGACCTGATGGGCGGCGAGATCCGCGTGCGCAGCGCGCCCGGCGCCGGCAGCGAGTTCGCGGTGCGGCTGTACCTGCCGGCGGTGACGGCGCCGCTGGCGCGCCGCGCCGCCGCGCCGGACAGCCCGCTGCCGGCCAACGCGCGCGTGCTGGTGGTGGACGACCGCGCCGCGCACCGCGCCGTGCTGCTCGGCTTCCTGGCGCCGCTCGGCCTGGCCGTGCGCGAGGCCGGCGAGGGCGCCGCGGTGCTGCCGGCGGTGCAGCGCTGGCAGCCGCAGCTGGTGCTGCTCGACCTCAATCTGCCGGACGCCTCGGGCTGGGACCTGTGCCGCATGCTGCGCGCGCTGCCGCAGCCGCCGCTGGTGGTGATCGTGTCCGCCAACGCGCACGAGAACACCGAGGAGGCGCGCGCCACGCACGGCTATTTCGCTTTCGTCAGCAAGCCGGTGCGCGAGGCGGAGCTGATCGAGGTGGTGCGGCGCGCGCTGGCGGCCGCCACCGCCACCGCTTCATCGGCGCCGCACCCGGCGCCGCCCGCCGACCTGCTGCGCGAGCTGCTGCTGCTCGGCGCCACCGGGCGCCAGCGCGCGCTCGAGGCGCAACTGGCGGAGCTGGCCGAAGGCGCCGACGCCAGCGCGCCGTGGGCCGCCCGCATGCTGGCGCTGGCGCGCAGCAATGCCGACGCATTCAACCATTCCCTAGGCGAGGCGCTCCATGAATCCCGCTCCTGACCTGCAGACCCGCGTGCTGGTGGTGGACGACAACGCCGACGCGCGCGGCTTCATCGCGCGCGCGCTCGGCGGCGAGGCGATGGCCGTGCACGCCGCCCACAGCGGCGACGCCGCGCTTGCCGCGCTGGCCTTCTTCGAGCCCGACGCGGTGCTGCTCGACGTGGACATGCCCGGCATGGACGGCTTCGCCACCTGCGCCGCGCTGGTCGACCGCCATGCCGACCTGCCGGTGATCTTCATGACGGGCCTGGGCGAGACCGGCCACATCGTGCGCGGCTTCGAGGTCGGCGGCTGCGACTACGTGACCAAGCCGGTGGCGATCGCCGAGGTGGTGGCGCGCGTGCGCTCGCACGCCGCCAAGGCGCGCCTGGCGCGCAGCGCGCGCGCGGCCGTGCTGGGCAGCGCGGTGCCGATGCTGGCCGCCGGCGCGGGCGGGCAACTGATGTGGATGAACGACAGCGCCGCGGCGCTGCTGCGCGCGCAGGGCCTGGCCGCGGTGCCGCCGGGGCAATTGCTGCCGGCGCCGCTGGCCTCGGCGCTGGAGTCGCTGCGCGACGACGCCGGCCCGCAGTGCGCGCGCCTGGGCGCGCTGCAGCTGCGCCGGCTGACCGGCGTGAGCGCGGGCGTGACGGTGGTGGAGCTGGCGGCTTATGCCGCGCAGGCCGCCGGGGAGGGCGGCGTGGCCGGTGTAACTGGTTCGGCGACCGAGCTGACGCCGCGCGAGGCGGAGGTGATGGTGTGGGTGGCGCGCGGCAAGACCAACCGCGACGTCGCCGAGATCCTCGGCATGAGCCCGCGCACGGTCAACAAGCATCTCGAGCACATCTACGAGAAGCTCGGCGTGGAGACGCGCACCGCGGCGGTGGCGGCGGCGCAGCGCGGCATGGCCTAGGCCGGCCGCGCCGGCGGCGCGATGCAGTGCGGTGCGGCGAGGTGCAGGCTGCCTAGTGCCCGCAGCGGTGGATTTCCACCGTCACGTGCGCGAGTTCCTCGTGCACGGACAGCGCCTCCTTCACGCGCGCCGGCGTGAGCGCGTCGTCGTGCGTCACCAGGCTGGCGATCACGGCGAACTTCTGCTTGCCCACGCGCCACACGTGCAGGTCGGCCACGCGCGTGCCTTCGGGGCCGTCGTCGAAGCCGGCCAGCACCTCGCGCACCTCGTCCACCACCGGGTGGTCCATCTCGCGGTCCAGCAGCACGGTGCCGGTCTGCCGCAGCAGGCCCAGCGCCCAGTGGCCGACCAGCGCGGCGCCGGCCAGGCCCATCACCGGGTCGAGCCAGCCCAGGCCGAGCCACCAGCCGCCGGCCAGCGCCAGCACCGCCAGCACCGAGGTGGCGGCGTCGGCCAGCACGTGCAGGTAGGCCGAGCGCAGGTTCAGGTCGTGGTGGCCGTGGTGATCGTGGCCATGATCGTGGCCGTGGTCATGCCCGTGGTCATGTCCGTGATGGGCGCCGCCCAGGATCAGCGCGCACGCCAGGTTGACCAGCAGGCCGGCGATGGTCACGGCCAGCGCCTCGCGGTAGTGGATGGCCTGCGGGCTGAACAGCCGCTCGACCGAGCCGTACACCATCAGCGCGGCCACGCCGAGCAGGAAGATGGCGCTGGCGAAGCCGGCCAGCACCTCGATCCTCCACGCGCCGAAGGCGAAGCGCCGGTCGCCGGCATAGCGGCGCGCCGCGGCGTAGGCGAACGCGGTCAGGCCGATGGCCAGCGCGTGCGAGCTCATGTGCCAGCCGTCGGCCAGCAGCGCCATCGAGTTGAACCACAGGCCGGCGGCGATCTCGACGACCATGGTGGCGGCGGTGATCAGCATCACCAGGCGGGTGCCGCGCTCGGCGGCGCGGTTGCCGGTGTCGAAGACGTGGCTGTGGGTCCAGCGGGAGAGATCCTGGGTATGCATGGCGGTCCTGTGCAGCTTGGAAATATCGTCGGGCGCAAGCGTAACAGCGCGCGGCGCCACCGGGGCGATTCGTCCCTGCCGGCAGCATGGGCAGGCGCGCCGGCGCGGGCTGTCACGCGTCTCTGCTATTGTTGGCGCGCTGCCCGCCGCAGGCAAGGCACAAGATAACCCACAAGACACCCTACAAGACAGCGCCACAGACGATGCATGCCTCCACCCTGACTTCCGCGGCCGCCCCGGCGCCGATCCCGCTGCGCCAGGCGTTCTGGTACTGGCTCAAGCTGGGCTTCATCAGCTTCGGCGGCCCGGCCGGGCAGATCGCCATCATGCACGAGGACCTGGTCGAGCGGCGCCGCTGGATCTCCGAGAGCCGTTTCCTGCACGCGCTCAACTACTGCATGGTGCTGCCCGGCCCCGAGGCGCAGCAGCTGGCCACCTACATCGGCTGGCTGATGCACCGCACCTGGGGCGGAGTGATCGCGGGCGGGCTGTTCGTGCTGCCTTCGCTGCTGATCCTGATGCTGCTGTCGTGGATTTACCTGCGCTTCGGCGAGGTGCCGGCGGTGGCCGGCGTGCTGTACGGCATCAAGCCGGCGGTGACGGCCATCGTGGTGTCGGCGGCGTGGCGCATCGGCTCGCGCACGCTCCGGAACGGCTGGCTGTGGGCCATCGCGGCGGCGTCGTTCGTGGCGATCTTCGCGCTCGGGCTGCCGTTCCCGGCCATCGTGGTGGCCGCCGCCGTGGCCGGCCACGTGGGCGGGCGCATCGCGCCGCAGCGCTTCGCCGGCGGCGGCGGGCATGGCGCCGGCAAGGCCGGGCACGGCCCGGCGCTGATCGACGACCACACGCCCACGCCCGCGCACGCGCTGTTCTCGTGGCGGCGCTTCGCGCGCGTGCTGGCGGTGTTCCTGGCGGTATGGGCGCTGGCGCTGGGCGCGCTGGCGTGGCGCTACGGCTGGCAGGGCACGCTCACGCAGATGGGCTGGTTCTTCACCAAGGCCGCGCTGATGACCTTCGGCGGCGCCTACGCGGTGCTGCCCTATGTCTACCAGGGCGCGGTGGCGCATTTCCACTGGCTGACCGCGCCGCAGATGATCGACGGGCTGGCGCTGGGCGAGACCACGCCGGGCCCGCTCATCATGGTGGTGGCCTTCGTCGGTTTCGTCGGCGGCTGGACCCACGCCGTGTTCGGCGCCCACGCGCTGGTGGCCTCGGCGGTGGCGGCCGCCGCGGTGGTGACGTTCTTCACCTTCCTGCCGTCCTTCCTGTTCATCCTGCTGGGCGGCCCGTTCGTGGAAAGCACGCACGGCAACCTGAAGTTCACCGCGCCGCTGACCGCCATCACGGCGGCGGTGGTCGGCGTGATCGTCAACCTGGCGGTGTTCTTCGCCTATCACGTGCTGTGGCCGGCCGGGCTGCAAGGCCGCTTCGACTGGCCCTCGGCGCTGATCGGGCTGGCCGCGGCGGTGGCGCTGTTCCGCTTCAAGGCCGGCGTGATCCCGGTGATCCTGGGCTGCGGGCTGGCGGGCATGGCCATCGTGCTGCTGCGCTGAGCCCGCCAGCCGCCGCTGCCAGCCGCTACCAGCCGCTGTAAGGCGCGTCCGGCGCGCGGTGTGCGGCGAAATGCCGCGCCAGGTAGTCGACGAAGGCGCGCACCTTGGCGGTGAGATGGTCGCGCGTGAGGAACACGGCGGACACGTCCGCCGGCGGCGTCGACCACTCCGCCAGCACCTGGCGCAGCCGGCCCGAGCGCAGCATCGGCGCCACCTCCCATTCCGAGCGCATCAGGATGCCGTGGCCCTGCAGGGCCCAGCCGAGCGCGACCTCGCCGTCGTTGGTGCTGGCCGGGCCGCGCACCTTGACGGTCTCCTGGCGGCTGGCCGAGCGCAGGTGCCAGGTGCCGTAGGTGGCGTCGCTCTCGCGCAGCACGATGCAGCGGTGCCGCTGCAGCTCGCGCGGCGAGGCCGGCTCGCCGTGGCTGGCCAGGTAGCGCGGCGCGGCGCACAGCAGGCGGCGGTTGTGGGCGAGCGGGCGCGCGGTCAGGCGGGCGTCGGGCAGGCCGCCCACGCGGATGCCCACGTCGAAGCCGGCCTCGGCCAGGTTGAGCGGCCGGTCGGTCAGCTCGAGCTGCACCTCCACTTCCGGGCAGGCCAGCAGGAAGGCGCCCACCGCCGGCGCCACGTGGCGCCGGCCGAAGCCGAGCGTGGCATTGACGCGCAGCAGCCCGCGCGGCGCCACGCGGCTGCCGCCCAGGCCCTGCTCCAGCTCCTCCAGCTCGGCCAGGATGCGCGCGCCCTGTTCCAGGTAGGCCTCGCCCTCCTGCGTCACGCTCAGGCGCCGCGTGGTGCGGTGGAGCAGGCGCACGCCCAGGCGCGCCTCCAGCGCGGCCAGCCGCTTGCTGGCGGCCGACGGCGTGATGCCGAACTGCTGCGCCGCGCCGGCCAGGCTGCCGCGCTTGACCAGGGTGACGAAGAAGGCGAGATCGGAGAAGGTATCCAAACGGGAATTGGTGAACTGAAGGACCGAATGAAAGTCTGTGGATGAAATTATAGCGGCGCGTTCAATGGTTACACTGGCATCTCCATAAAACAGCGCGGCGGAAGCGTTCCCGTTTCCAAGCCGCCGGACCAAGGAGACCCACCATGACCCGCTTTACCGCGACCCGCGCGTTGACCACCCTGGCCCGCCGCGTGCGCCGGGCCCCGGCTGCTGCGCTTGGCGCGCTCGCCCTGTGCGCCGCGCTGGCGCCCGCCGGCGCCGCCGAGACCTTCCCGGCGCGCCCGATCCGCCTGATCGTGCCGTTCGCGCCGGGCGGCAGCGTGGACATCGCCGCGCGCCTGATCACCGAAGCGTGGGGCCGCCAGCTCGGCCAGCCGGTGGTGGCGGACAACCGCGCCGGCGCCTCCGGCAACATCGGCATGGACCAGGCCGCCAAGGCCAGGCCGGACGGCTACACGCTGGCCATCAACAACGTGGCGCTGGCGGTCAATCCTTCGCTGTTCGCCAGGCTGCCGTTCGACACCGAGCGCGACCTGATGTCGGTCGGCACGATGGGCACCTCGCAGCATGTGCTGGTGGTCACCAACAGCCTGCCGGCCAAGGACGTGAAGCAGCTGATCGCGCTGGCCAGGAGCGAGCCCGGCAAGCTGAGCTTCGGCTCGGCGGGCACCGGCAGCACCCTCCACATGGCGGCGGAGCTGTTCAAGTCCGAGTCCGGCGCCAACATCCTGCACGTGCCCTACAAGGGCGGCGGCCCGGCCATGCTCGACACCATCGCCGGCCAGGTGCAGATCAGCTTCCCGGTGCTGTCGGCCGCGCAGCAGCAGGTGCAGGCCGGCAAGCTGCGCGCGCTGGCGGTGACCGGGCCCAAGCGCTCGCCGCTGATGCCGGGCGTGCCGACCGTCGCCGAGGCGGGCCTGCCCAACTACACGTTCGAGACCTGGTTCATCGTCAGCGCGCCGGCCGGCACGCCCAAGGACGTCATCGCCACGCTCAACCGCACGCTGAACCAGGCGCTGTCCACGCCGGAGATGAAGGCGCGCCTGCTCAAGGAAGGCTTCGAGCCGCTCACCATGAGCCCGGCCCAGGCCGACGCCATGCTGCACAAGGAAACCCTGCGCTGGGCCGCGCAGATCAAGCAGGCCGGCATCACGCCGGAATAGCCGTGCCGCGCGGCGGCCACCGCCGCCGGCCGGCTACCCACAAACAAGCACCCACAAGCACAAGTCTCATGCCAGGCCGTACCTTTTACCGCAAGCTGGTGGATTCGCATACCGTGGCGGCGCTCGACGCCGACCACGTGCTGCTCTACGCGGATCTGCACCTGATGAACGAATACACCAGCCCGCAGGCGTTCGCCGGGCTGGCCGAGCACGGGCGCGCGGTGCCCGCGCCGGGCCAGCAGGTGGCGGTGGTGGACCACATCATCCCCACCCACGCGGAAAGCCCGCGCCGCATCCAGGACCCGGCCTCCGCCTTGCAGGCGCGCAACCTCAAGCGCAACTGCGAGCGGCACGGCATCGCGCTGTTCGACACCGACGACGCGCTGCAGGGCATCGAGCACGTGATCGCGCCCGAGCACGGCATGATCCGCCCGGGCATGGTGGTGCTGTGCGGCGACAGCCATACCACCACCTACGGCGCGCTGGGCGCGCTCGGCTTCGGCATCGGCACCTCGGAGGTCGAGCACGTGCTGGCCACGCAGACGCTGGTGTACCGCGTGGCGCGGGACATGCGCATCCGCGTGGACGGCACGCTGCCGCGCGGCGCCACCGCCAAGGACCTGATCCTGCACGTCATCAGCCGCATCGGCGCGCAGGGCGCGCGCGGCTACGTGGTGGAGTTCTGCGGCAGCGCCATCGGCGCGCTGTCCGTGGAGGCGCGCATGACCCTGTGCAACATGACGGTGGAAGCCGGCGCGCGCGGCGCGCTGATCGCGCCCGACGCGCGCACCGTCGACTACGTGCTGGCGCGCGCGCCGGATATCTCCGGCGAGCTGCGCGCGCGCGCGCTGGCCTGCTGGCGCGAGCTGCACTCCGACGCCGATGCGCGCTTCGACAGCGAGCTCGCGTTCGACGCCAGCCACGTCGCGCCCTACGTCAGCTGGGGCACCAGCCCCGATCAGGCCATCGCCATCGACGCGCGCGTGCCGCTGCCCGCGGACGCCGCCGACGACGTGGCGCGCAGCGCCGCCGCGCGCGCGCTCGACTACATCGGCCTGGAGGCCGGCGCCACGCTCGAAGGGCTGCCGGTGCAGCGCGTGTTCATCGGCTCGTGCACCAACGGGCGCATCGAAGACCTGCGCGCGGTGGCCGGCATCGTGCGCGGACGCCGCGTGGCCGAGGGCGTGCGCGCGATGGTGGTGCCGGGCTCGGGCGCGGTGCGCGCCCAGGCCGAGGAAGAGGGCATCGCGCAGGTGCTGCGCGACGCCGGCTTCGAGTGGCGCAAGCCGGGCTGCTCGATGTGCCTGGCCATGAACGACGACGTGCTGGCGCCCGGCGAGCGCTGCGCCTCCACCACCAACCGCAATTTCGAGGGACGCCAGGGGCGCGCCGGGCGCACCCACCTGATGAGTCCCGCGATGGCCGCCGCCGCGGCCCTGACCGGCTGCATCACCGACGTGCGCCGCCTGGAGCAGACCGATGCCTGACAACCGTAGCGAAATCCGCACCGAAAGCCAGACCGGACACGGCGAAAGCCAGACCGGACACGACCTGATCGCCGCCACCGGCGCGCCGCTGCCGGTGGGCAACCTCGACACCGACCAGATCATGCCCAAGCAGTTCCTGCGCATCATCGACAAGGCCGGGCTGGACCGCGGGCTGCTGTACGACATGCGCTTCGACGCCGACGGCGCGCCGCGCCCGGACTTCGTGCTCAACCAGCCGCAGTACCAGGGCGCCGGCGTGCTGGTGGCCGGGCCCAACTTCGGCTGCGGCTCCAGCCGCGAGCACGCGGTGTGGGGGCTGCAGCAGTTCGGCATCCGCGCGGTGATCGCGCCGAGCTTCGGCGAGATCTTCTACTCCAACGCCATCAACAACCGCCTGCTGCTGGTGATGCTGCCGCAGGCCGAGGTGGACGCGCTGATGGCCGCGGTGTCGGCGCCCGCGCCCGCGCGCATCGAGATCGACCTGGCCGCCATGACCGTGCGCGCCGGCGCGCTGTGCTTCGGCTTCGCGCTGGCCGAGCGCCACCGCCTGATGTTCCGCCAGGGCCTGGACATGATCGGCGCCACGCTGGCGCAGCAGGCGCGCATAGCGGAATTCGCGCGGCGCCATCACAATGCACAGCCGTGGCTGCAGGATGTCGCGGCCCGGACGATGGCGCGGCTGTCCGCCTAGGCGCGGCCGCATTCAGGAGGACCGATCGTGTTCGAAGGCTTCACCCCGCGCCGCGTGCCCTGCGGCGACGTCGAGATCCACGCCGTGGTGGGCGGGCAGGGCCCGGCCCTGCTGCTGCTGCACGGCCATCCGCAGACCCACGTGATCTGGCACAAGGTGGCCGCCGCGCTGGCGCGCCACTTCACCGTGGTCGCCACCGACCTGCGCGGCTACGGCGACAGCGGCAAGCCCGCCGGCCTGCCGGATCACGCCAACTACAGCAAGCGCGTCATGGCGCAGGACCAGGTCGCGCTCATGCACGCGCTCGGCTTCGAGCGCTTCCTGGTGATGGCGCACGACCGCGGCGCGCGCGTGGCGCACCGCATGGCGCTCGACCATCCCGGCGCGGTGCGGCGGCTGGTGACGCTGGACATCGCGCCCACGCTGGCGATGTACGAGCAGACCAGCCTGCAGTTCGCCACCGCGTACTGGCACTGGTTCTTCCTGATCCGCCCGGCGCCGTTCCCCGAGACGCTGATCGAGGCCGACCCGGCGCTCTACCTGCGCAGCACGATGGGCGCGCGCAGCGCCGGCCTGGCGCCGTTCACGGACGCGGCGATGGCCGAATACCTGCGCTGCCTCAGGCTGCCCGGCGCCGCGCACGGCCTGTGCGAGGACTATCGCGCGAGCGCTTCGATCGACCTCGAGCACGACCGCGCCGATCTCGCCGCCGGGCGCAAGGTCGAGTGCGGGATGCTCGCGCTGTGGGGCGAGCAGGGCGCGGTGGGCCGCTGCTTCGCGCCGCTGGACGAGTGGCGCAAGGTGGCGCGCGACGTGCGCGGCAAGAGCCTGCCGTGCGGCCACTACATCGCCGAGGAAGCGCCCGAACTGCTGCTGGAAGAGACGCTGCCGTTCCTGCTGGCCGCGCACTGAGCCACACTGAGCCGCATCGAGACACATCGCGCTGCACGCAGACGCATTGCGCCGCCCGGCGCGAGTGGGGATGACGGGGGGTAGCCCGCGCGTGCATGCGCGCCACGGCCCGCGCTTTATCGCGCAATGAGGGCACAAAGCGCGGTGTTCGGGGATAAAATGCGCGCCATGCCTGCCATTTGCCGTCGTGTCCCGGTCCGGGACGCGCGGCAGCCCGGCACTTCTCTCCCCTATGGACGACACCCCGCCGCGCGCACCGATCCCGTCACCTCCCGCCACGTTCGCCGCGCCCGCAGGCGCGAGCGCGGCGGCGGGCGTGGCCGCCGCCGCCGGGCAGCCGGACCTGCTGCTCGACAGCATCGCCGACGCCGTCGTCGCGTTCGACCGCGACTGGCGCTTCACCTACGTCAACCGGCCCGCCGAGCGCCTGTTCAGGCGCAGCCGCGCCGAACTGCTGGGCCGCGCCATCCGCGACTGCTGCCCCGAGCTGGACGGCTCGCCCAGCTACCAGGCCGGCGTCGAGGCCGCCGCCAGCGGCGAGCCCCGCACCAGCACCGCGTTCCATGCGCCGCTGGCCTGCTGGCTGGAGGCGCGCGTGTTCCCGCACGCCGGCGGGCTGGCCATCCTGTTCCGCGACGTCAGCAGCGAGCGCGAGCAGTCCGCGCAGCTCGAATACCACGCCGGCCACGATTACCTGACCGGCCTGCCCAACCGCCGCCGCTGCACGCAGGTGCTGGCTGACGCGGTGGCCGAGGCGGCCGCGGCGCGCGCCGCGGCGGCGGGCGGCAGCGACGATGGTGGCGACGGCAGCGATGACGGCAGCGACGGCGCGCGCGACGGCGTGGCCGTGCTGTTCGTCGACCTGGACCGCTTCAAGGAAGTGAACGATGCGTTCGGCCACGCCGCCGGCGACGCCCTGCTGCGCGAAGTGGCCGAGCGCTTCCTGGCGCTGCTCGGTCCCGACGCCTTCGTCGCGCGCGTGGGCGGCGACGAGTTCGTCTTCGTGCTGCGCTGCGCCCATGCCGGCCAGGCCGAGCGCTTCGCCGGCACCATCCTGGCCGGCGTCTCGCATCCGTTCCAGGTCGAGGGCCACACGGTGCTGCTGGGCGCCAGCGTGGGCATCGCGCAATGGCCCGAGGCCGGCAGCGGCGCCGACACGCTGCTCAACCACGCCGACGCCGCCATGTACGCTGCCAAGGGCGCGGGCCGCTTCCAGTTCCGCACCTTCCACCGCGATCTCGCGCACGGCATGCGCCAGCGCCTGCAGCTGCGCGCCGACCTGCTGGCGGCGCTGGCCGACGACCAGCTCGTGCTGCACTTCCAGCCGCAATGGTCGCTGCCGGACGCGCGCCTGGTGGGCGCCGAGGCGCTGCTGCGCTGGCAGCACCCGGTGCACGGGCTGCTGCTGCCGGGCGCCTTCCTCGACGTGGTGCTCGAGTCGCCGCTCGAGGCCGCGGTCGGCATGTGGGTGATGCGCGCCGTGTGCGGCCAGATCGCCGGCTGGCGCCGCGAGGGCCTGCCGGTGCCCAAGATCTCGCTCAACCTGTCGGCCCGGCAACTGGTGATGCCGGGGCTGGCCGGGGTCCTGACCGGGCTGGCGAGCGAGCACCGGGTGCCGTGCGCGCTGCTCGACGTGGAAGTCACCGAGAACGCGCTGATGACCGACCTCGACAACGCCGCCGCGGCGCTGGGCGAGCTCAAGCGGGCCGGCATCAGCGCCTCGCTGGACGACTTCGGCTCGGGCTACTCCAGCCTGGCTTACCTGACGCGCCTGCCGGTCGACACGCTCAAGGTCGACAAATCGTTCGTCGCCGCGCTGGGCCGCGCGCCCGAGGCGCTGGCGGTGATGCGCGGGGTGATCGCGCTGGCGCGCTCGCTGGGCCTGCGCAGCCTCGCCGAGGGCGTGGAGAACGAGGCCCAGCAGCGCCTGCTGGCTGACGAGGGCTGCGACGCGGCGCAGGGTTTCCTGCTCGGCCGGCCGCTGCCGCCGGCCGAGTTCGCCGCCGTGATGCGCGGCGGCGGAGCCACCGGGCGCGGATGATGCAGCGCGGCAACAACCCGCAGTCATGCCGAGCACGATGGGGCCCGGAGGTGCATAATCGCCCACCAGTACGACACGTCCTGGCCGAAGTGGTCGACCGGCTCAACATACATTCATGAATGGATGTATAATTTCGCGATTGTTCGCCTGGGAGTCCAGGCGTCTGTTGCGGAACTTGACCATGACTTACCGTTTTATTGCCGGATGCATCGGCACCTGGCTTGCGATCGCCGTGACCGCGGGCTGGGTGATGGAGCGCCTCTGGTCCTGAGTACGGGTGGTCGGCCTTGCCGCGCGGAGGTGGCAAGGTTTTCGCCAGGACTTGCCATTCTCGCGGTTTCACCACCACCTTGCACATGACCAATCAGAAGAAGAAGGCCGGCCTTGCCCGCCGGTTCGCATCGCAATTCAAGGCGCTCGGCGCCGTCGCCGCTCTGGGCGCCTGCGCTGCCGCGCACGCCGATCCCGCGGTCCACGTGGCCGTCGGCCGCGATCCCGGCCACAACATCAACAAGTACGAAGTCGGCGTCAACTGGGATTCCGGCTTTGCCTGGGGCAACCCGCAGGGCTGGCAGTTCAAGCTGCAGTGGGAAGCCGAAGTCGCCGAGTGGAACACCCTGAGCGGCACCAACCACCACAACCTGACCGAATTCGGCTTCACGCCGGTGTGGCGCCTGGAAAAGCGCGGCGGTGCCTGGGTGCCGTTCCTCGAAGCCGCGGTCGGCGTGCGCATGCTGAGCAGCAAGTACACCTCGGAAGAGCACCGTTCGGGCAGCCTGTTCCAGTTCTCGGACATGCTGGGCCTGGGCGTGGCCTTCGGCCCGAAGACCGCCTATGAGGCCGGCTTCCGCTACCAGCACGTCTCCAACGCCGGCATCAAGCAGCCCAATCCGGGCAGCGGCTTCTACACCGGCTACGTGCGTTATCGCTTCTGAAGCGAACCGCCGGGCCTGACGCCCGGCGCCCATCAGGCCAGCCGCGCCAGCCCCGGGCGCGCGCCACGCGCGCCGCGCGCCGGGCTTTCCGCCGGCGCGGCGCGGTCCTGCCCGCCGCGCAGCGAATCGAAGAAGCGCCACAGCGCCGGCGCGTCGCTGGTGGCCACGTTGAAGCGGATCCACGGCGAATCGCCCTCGTCCGGCACGAAATACGATCCCGGCGCGAGCCAGATGCCGTGCTCCAGCGCCAGCGTGGCCAGCCGGTTGCCGGAGCGCGCGGCCTCGCCGTCGCCTCCTTCTCTTTCTCCGCTTGCCCCGTTCTTCCCGCTGTCCTCCGGCCGCACGCGCGCCCAGGCGAACATCCCGCCTTCCGGGCGCAGCAGCACTTCCAGCCCGTGCGCCTCCATCTTCTCCGTGATGCGGTCCTGCTGGCCGCGCAGCCGCTCGGCCAGCGCCGCCACGTGGCGGCCGTAGTGGCCGCTGGCCAGCACCGAGTACACCAGCCGCTCGGTCACTTCCGACGAGGTCAGCCCCACCGCCATCTTGGTGCGCGCCAGCGCCTTGGCCAGTTCCGGGCTGGCCGCGAGGTAGCCCACCCGCAGCGAGGGCGCGATGGTCTTGGAGAAGCCGTTCACGTAGATCACGTGCGACAGCCCGTCCATTGCCGCCAGCATCGGCGAGCCGGCCGGCGCCAGCTCGCGGTAGATGTCGTCCTCCACCACCAGCAGCCGGTATTGTTCGGCCAGCTGCAGCACGCGGTGCGCGTTCATGCTGGTGAGCGTGCCGCCGGTCGGGTTCTGCAGCACCGTGTTGACGAACAGCGCGCGCGGCGCGTGGGCGCGGATGGCGTGGTCGAGCGCGTCGGTGTCCAGCCCGGCCGCGGTGCGGCGCACGCCCACCACCCGCAGCCCGGCCAGGCGCAGGATCTGCAGCAGGTTGCAGTAGCAGGGATCTTCCACCAGCACCGTGTCGCCGGGGCGCAGCAGCGTGCGCACCACCAGGTCCAGCGCCTGGGTGGCGCCCTGCGTGAGCACCACCTGCTGGGCCTGCACCGGCATGCCGTACTGGCTCAGGCCGGCGGCGATATGCTCGCGCAGCGCGGCGAAGCCGTAGGGATGGCCGTAGCCCGACACCTGCGCGGCCGGCACGCGCGCGGCCGCGCGCATGGCCTGATGCAGCCCTTCCTCGTTGAGCCAGTCGCCGGGCAGCCAGCCCGCGCCGGCCTTGATCGGCACCGAGTGGTCGGCGAACACGTCCGACAGCAGCCAGGCGGCGTTGAGCCCGGGTGCTTCCCAGTGTGCCGCCGGCACCTGCCCGGCGGGCGCGTGGCGGTGCGCCACCGTGTAGCCCGAGCCCACGCGCGCGCTCAGGTAGCCCAGCGCGGTCAGGCGGCCGTAGGCCTCGGCCACGGTGAAGGTGCTGATGCCATGCTGCTGGGCGAAGCGCCGCACCGAAGGCAGCGCCACGCCGGCGCGCAGCACGCGGCGGTCGACCAGGCTGGCGATGCCGGCCACGATCTGTTCGGTCAGGGTGTCGCCGCTGCGGCGGCCGCGCACGAGTTCCAGGTTGAGCATGCGTCACGCGCGATGGAAATGAACCTGTACAGTTTAAGCGCACCGCCCGGCCAACGGGAAGCACGGCCTCGCGGCACCTCGATGCCACGCTGCCGCGCAATGCCCGCGCGGGCGCGGATTTCCATGACGCAATGCGCAATCGCGTTGCCATCGGCCGTGCCGGCCGGCATCGGCGCCATGCTGTGATCTGTACGGTTGTTGCACTAGAACCTGTACGGTCAGGCGAGGTTTTGCCGACCGTATATTCTTCAAGACAGGCCGTACCGCTACAGTGGCCGCATTCACCAGCAGTGCCCCCGGACAACCGACCGAACAACCCGGGCGCGGCCCGCACGCCGCGCCCCTAGCCGAACCCCCTGAGGAGGACGTATGGATGCCGCCAAGACCGTGATCCCCGATCTCGACGCCCTGTGGATGCCGTTTACCGCCAACCGCCAGTACAAGGCGGCGCCGCGCCTGCTGGCCTCGGCCAGCGGCATGTACTACACCACCCATGACGGCCGCCAGGTGCTCGACGGCTGCGCCGGCCTGTGGTGCGTGGCCGCCGGCCACTGCCGCACCGAGATCACCGAAGCCGTGGCGCGCCAGATCCAGACGCTGGACTACGCGCCGCCGTTCCAGATGAGCCACCCGCTCACGTTCGAAGCCGCCACCAAGCTCGCCGGCATCATGCCCGCGGGCCTGGACCGCATCTTCTTCACCAACTCGGGCTCGGAATCGGTCGACACCGCGCTGAAGATCGCGCTGGCCTACCACCGCGCGCGCGGCGAAGGCCAGCGCACGCGCTTCATCGGCCGCGAGCGCGGCTACCACGGCGTGGGCTTCGGCGGCATGGCGGTGGGCGGCATCGGCGGCAACCGCAAGGTCTTCTCCGGCAACCTGATGCCCGGCGCGGATCACCTGCCGGCCACGCTCAACATCGCCGAGGCGGCCTACTCCAAGGGCCAGCCGCAATGGGGCGCGCACCTGGCCGAGGATCTCGAGCGCATCCTGGCGCTGCACGACCCGTCCAACGTCGCCGCCGTGATCGTCGAGCCGCTGTCCGGCTCGGCCGGCGTGCTGGTGCCGCCGGTGGGCTACCTGGAAAAGCTGCGCGAGATCACCAGCAAGCATGGCATCCTGCTGATCTTCGATGAGGTCATCACCGCCTTCGGCCGCCTGGGCGCGGCCACCGCGGCCGAGCGCTTCAAGGTCACGCCGGACCTGATCACGATGGCCAAGGCCATCAATAACGCGGCCGTGCCGATGGGCGCGGTGGCGGTGCGCCGCGAAGTGCACGACGCCGTGATCAACTCCGCCGCGCCGGGCGCGATCGAGTTCCTGCACGGCTACACGTATTCGGGCCACCCGCTGGCCGCCGCCGCGGCCATCGCCACGCTGGACATCTACAAGAACGAGGACCTGTTCGGCCGCGCCGCCGCGCTGGCGCCCGCGTTCGAGACTGCCGCGCATTCGGTGCGCGGCGCGCCGCACGTGAAGGACATCCGCAACTTCGGCCTGGTGGCCGGCATCGAGCTGGAGCCGCGCGCGGGCCAGCCCGGCGCGCGCGGCTACGAGGCCTTCCTCAAGTGCCTGGAGCGCGGCGTGCTGGTGCGCTACACCGGCGACATCCTGGCCTTCTCGCCGCCGCTGATCATCACCGAAGAGCAGATTGGCCACATGTTCGACACCGTGAAGAAGGTCCTGCAGGAATTGCAGTAACCGCGGCGACCAGACAGGGGACACCGACGTGAACATCGCAGAAAACCGGCAGATCGCCGACATCGGGCACTACATCGGCGGCACCGTGCGCGCCGCCTCCTCGGACCGCTTCGCCGATGTCTTCAACCCGGCCACCGGCGCCGTGGCCGCCCGCGTGGCGCTGGGCGGCGCGCGGGACGTTGACGCCGCCGTGGCCGCCGCGCACGCGGCGTTCCCGGCCTGGTCCGAGACCGCGCCGCTCAAGCGCGCGCGCATCCTGTTCAAGTTCAAGGAACTGCTCGACCGCCACCACGACGACCTCGCCGCGCTGATCACGCGCGAGCACGGCAAGGTGTTCTCCGACGCCAAGGGCGAAGTCACGCGCGGCGTCGAGGTGGTGGAGTTCGCCTGCGGCATCCCCAACCTGCTCAAGACCGACTTCACCGACAACATCGGCGGCGGCATCGACAACTGGAACCTGCGCCAGCCGCTCGGCGTGGTGGCCGGCATCACGCCGTTCAACTTCCCGGTGATGGTGCCGATGTGGATGTTCCCGGTGGCGCTGGCGTGCGGCAACACCTTCGTGCTCAAGCCGAGCGAGCGCGATCCGTCGCCCTCGCTGCTGATCGCCGACCTGCTCAAGCAGGCCGGCCTGCCCGACGGCGTGTTCAACGTCGTGCAGGGCGGCAAGGAAGCCGTCGACGCGCTGCTCGCGCACAAGGACGTGCAGGCGCTGTCGTTCGTCGGCTCCACGCCGATCGCCGAGTACATCTATACCGAAGGCACCAGGCACGGCAAGCGCGTGCAGGCCCTGGGCGGCGCCAAGAACCACCTCGTGGTGATGCCCGACGCCGATCTCGACCAGGCCGTGGACGCGCTGATCGGTGCCGCCTACGGCTCGGCCGGCGAGCGCTGCATGGCGATCTCGGTGGCGGTGGCGGTCGGCGACGTGGCCGACAAGCTGGTGCCGCGCCTGGCCGAGCGCGCCAGGACGCTGAAGATCCGCAACGGCATGGAAGCCGACGCCGAGATGGGCCCGCTGGTCACGGCCGCGCACAAGGCCAAGGTCGAGGGCTACATCGCCCGCGGCGTGGAAGAGGGCGCCACGCTCGTGACCGACGGCCGCGGCCACAAGGTCGACGGCCACGAAGGCGGCTTCTACGTGGGCGGCACGCTGTTCGACCACGTCACGCCGGACATGACCATCTACAAGGAAGAGATCTTCGGCCCGGTGCTGTCGGTGGTGCGCGTAAACGACCTCGCCCACGCGGTGGCGCTGATCAACGCGCACGAGTTCGGCAACGGCGTGTCCTGCTACACCAGCGACGGCGGCGTGGCGCGCGCGTTCTCGCGCCAGATCCAGGTCGGCATGGTCGGCATCAACGTGCCGATCCCGGTGCCGATGGCGTGGCACTCGTTCGGCGGCTGGAAGCGCTCGCTGTTCGGCGACCACCACGCCTACGGCGAGGAAGGCGTGCGCTTCTACACGCGCTACAAGAGCATCATGCAGCGCTGGCCGGACAGCATCGGCAAGGGCGCGGAGTTCACGATGCCGGTGGCGAAATAACGCGGCCGGCGGGGGCGGGCGGCGATGTCCGCCCCTGGCCCGGCGCTGCGAATGCCCTTCACCGGATGGTGCGAGGGCATTTTTCCTTTGCGGCTGGCGCCGCGTCGCTCCCGCGCCGTCTCTTTTCTCATCCGGGCACGGCAGGTCGAAGTGTCCTGCCGGCGTGCCCGAACGCCGCCCGGCATGATAAGGTTCGCACGCGAATCTCTTCGCGCGCCTTTCACGAGCAAGGGCAGCCACCGATTCGAGGACGACGATCGAGGACGACAAGTTGACGGTAAAGGACGATTCGGAGCGCCGCCTGGTCTACCTGCTGAACGTGGGCCAGCGCCGCCTGCAGCGCTGGACGCAGGCGCGCGCCGCGGCCGGCGGCGTGACCGCCGCGCAGGCGGGCCTGCTGTACTTCCTGGGCAAGCACAACGGCGCGCTGATGAGCGAGGCGGCCGCCGCGCTCGACATGGGCGCCCCCGGCATGAGCGGCCTGGTGGACCGCATGGCCCTGGCGGGCCTGGTGGAGCGGCGCGCCGACGCGGACGACGGGCGCGCCTCGCGCATCTGGCTGACGCCGGCGGGCCGCGCCGCGCGGGCCCGCGCCAAGGCGGGGCTGGCGCAGCTCAACGCCCGGCTGACCGAAGGCTTCAGCGAGGCGGAGATGGCCATCGTCGCGCGCTGGCTGCAGAGCCTGCAGGAGAAGTTTCCCGCCGTCGACGACTGAGCGACCGGGCGACCGAGCGACTGAATGACCGAAGGCAGGCGCCTACGCGCGCGTCACCTTCGAGAAATCGGCCGGGCGGCGCTGCGCGAACGCGCTGAAGGCTTCCCGGGCTTCGGCGCTCTTCAGGCGCGCTTCGAAGCAGGCGCTTTCCGCCTCCATCTGCGCGACCAGCGCCTGCCCGTCGCGCATCAGTCCCTTCATCGCCAGCAGCGAGCCGGCCGGCTTGGCGGCGATGCGCGCGGCCATCGCCTTGGCTTCCGCATGCAGCTGGCGCGCCGGCACGATGCGGTTGGCGAGGCCCCAGGCCAGCGCCTGCGCGGCCGCCACCGGCTCGCCGAGCGCGAACATCTCGAACGCGCGCGCGTGCCCCACGCGCAGCGGCATCAGCAGGCTGGAGGCGGCTTCCGGCACCAGCGCGAGGTTGATGAACGGCGTGATGAGCTGGGCATCGTCGGCCAGCAGCACGTAGTCGCAATGCAGCAGCATGGTGGTGCCCACGCCGACCGCCTTGCCCTGCACGGCGGCCACCAGCGGCAGCCTGGCGGTGGCGAGGCTGTGCAGGAAGCGCGTCACGTGCCGCTCGGCCGGGCCGTTGCCGGCGGCCTGGGCGGCGAATTCGCTGACGTCGTTGCCGGCGCTGAAGGTGTCGCCGGCACCCCGGATGACGACGACGCGGATGCCGGGGTCATCCTGCGCGCCTTCGATGGCGTCCGCCAGCGCGCCGTACATGGCGTTGGTCAGCGCGTTCTTCTTGTCGGTGCGCGAGATGGTCAGCGTGAGCACGCCGCCGGCGAGGTCGGTGTCGAGTTCCGGGATCAATGCGGTCTCCTGAAATAAAGTTCGCATGCAAAGTATATCTACTTTGCATGCGAAGTAAACCCGGAGCGGGCCTGCCTTCGCTCCCGCTTATCCCCGGCGCGCGCCGGCCTCTTCCAGGAAAGCCAGCGCGCGCGGCTCCTCCACGAACGCCGAGTTGATGCGGATCCAGGCCGAGGTCTCGCCGCCGGGGCGGAAGTAGTTGCCCGGCGCCAGCGTCACGCCGTGCTGCTCGGCCAGCGTCACCAGCTCGCGCGAGTCCGCCACGCCGCGCGTGCGCGCCCACAGGAAGTTGCCGCCGGCCGGTTCGCAATAGACTTCCCAGCCCGCGCCGTGCAGGCGCCGCACCGCGCCCGCGGTGGCCTGGCGCACGCGCAGGCGCAGCCGCTCCATGTACTTGCGGTAGGCGCCGCGCTCGAGCAGCGCCGCGGTCACGGCTTCCGCGAAGTGCGAGCCGGCCACGCTGGTCAGCACCTTCACGTCCACCAGGTCCTTGACCAGCGCCTTGTCGGCCACCAGGTAGCCGATGCGCAGCGAGGCCGACACCGTCTTGGAGAAGCCGCCGATGTAGATCACGTGCTCGAGCTGGTCCAGCGTGGCGAGGCGGTCGGTGAAGTGGGTCTGGAAGTCGGAGAAGATGTCGTCCTCGACGAAGCGGAAGCCGTGCTTGCGCGCCAGCTCCAGCAGCCGGAACGCCACCGGCGGCGCCAGCGTGGAGCCGGTGGGGTTCTGCAGCACGCTGTTGGTGAAGAACAGCTTGGGCTTGTGCTCGCGCAGCAGCGCCTCGGCGGCGTCGGGGTCGGGGCCGTTGGCGGTGTGCGGCACGCCCACCAGGCGCACGCCGTGCAGGCGCAGCAGGCCGAACAGGTTGTAGTAGCCGGGGTCCTCCACGAACACCGTGTCGCCGGGCTTGAGCAGGCGGCGCACCACCAGGTCCAGCGCCTGGCTGGCGCCGCTGGTGATCAGCACCTGCGGCAGCTCGGCGGTGATGCCGAGCTGCCGCACGCGCGTGAGCACGTGCTGGCGCAGCTCCGGCAGGCCCATCGGCGTGGCGTAGTGGATCACGCTGGCCACTTCCGTGCGCGAGACCTGGCGGATGGCCTGGGTCAGGCCTTCGAGGTCGCGCCACTGCTCCGGCACGAAGCCGCCCGCCAGCTTGAGCGTGGCGCTCGGGTGGTTGAACTGCTCCAGGATGTGGTCGGAGAGATCCTCGGCCAGGCTCGGGTTGGACCAGCCGTTGGCGCCGCGCGCCAGCAGCGGGCTGTCCGCCACGAAGAAGCCCGAGCCGTGGCGCGAATCGAGCAGGCCCTGCGACACCAGCCGGTCATAGGCCTCGATCACCGGGAAGCGGCTGATGCCGTGCTCGGCGGCGAGCTGGCGGATCGACGGCAGGCGCGCGCCGGGGCGCACCTCGCTCGAGCTGATCCAGCTCTTGACCTCGTTGACGATCTGGTCGGTGATGGGCACGCCGGTGGCGGGGACGAGAGTGAGCTTCATGAGGGCGCGTGTCGGGGAAGAACGTGTGCCGGAAAAGGCAAGTGTCAGGAAAAACTACTGAACAGTGCATGGAAAACTGTTCACAACTGTTCATGGGATTGTAGTTGCCGCCGTGAATAATGGAAGGCATGCGGAGGAGGTGCCCCCGCCAGTTGGCGCGGCAGGGCATGGAGCACACCGCAATGCAGAGACAGGAGCGGCAACATGCGTGAACTACGGATCTTCGAACTGGATGAACCCGGCCGGCCGGTGGGCTGGCGCGCCCGCGAAGGGCAGACCGTCAAGGCGGTCGAAGGACGCCTGTGGCTGACGATCGAAGGCCATCACGCCGACATCTGGCTGCTGCCCGGCGCCTGCTGCGCGCTGCCGGCCGGCGCCAGGGTCTGGCTGTCCGGCGAGAGCGAGGGCGCCCGCTTCACGCTGGCCGAAACCCCGGTGCCGCTGTCGTGGCGCTGGCTGGCCATCCTCGGGCGCGCGCTGGGCCGGCGCCTGGGCCAGCGGCGCGCCGGCGCCACGCAGTGCCCGGAGCCGGGGCTGTGAGGCGCGCGCGGCCCGGTTATTTTCGTCGATAGAGGATGTCGGCGCAGCGCGTGCGCAGGAACTCGTGCAGCCGCTGCACCGCCGGCGTGAGCAGCGTGCGGTGCGCGCTGACCAGTTGCAGCGGCGTCGGCTCGCCGTGCTCGGGCGGGAACAGTTCGACCAGGCGGCCGGCGTACAGGTCCGGCGAGACATCGATGCGCGACTTGTACACCAGCCCGTGGCCGGCCACGGCCCAGCGCCGCACCACGTCGGCATCGTCGCTGACGCGGTCGCCTTTCACGGTCACGGTTTCCACGCCGCGCGGCAGGTGGAAGGTCCAGCGCTCGTGGGTCTGGTCGCCCATCACGTAGCGCAGGCAGTTGTGCTTGCGCAGGTCCGCCGGCGAGGCCGGCGCGCCGTGGCGCTTCAGGTAGGCGGGCGAGGCGCACAGCGTGCGGCGGTTGGCCGGCGCCAGCGGCAGCGCCACCAGGCTGGAATCGGCCAGCGTGCCGTAGCGCACGCCGATGTCGAGCGGCTGGCGGAAGAAGTCCGCGGCCTGGTCGCTGATGCGCAGGTACAGCGAGACTTTCGGATGCGCCTGCTGGAACGCGTCCAGCCAGGGCAGCAGCACGTTGCGCCCCAGGTCCGACGGCGCCGACAGCCGGATCGGCCCGGCAATCTCGGCGCTGGCCTGCGCCAGCGCCTGGCGCCCGCCGTCGATGGCTGCCAGCGCCGCCTGCGCGTGCGGCAGGTAGCGCTCGCCTTCTTCCGACAAGCGCAGGCTGCGCGTGGAGCGCACGAACAGGCGCAGGCCCAGCTCCTGCTCCAGCCGCTTCATGGCGCTGCTGGCCAGCGCCGGCGTGATGTCCAGCAGCCGGGCCGCCGCGGAAAAGCTGCCCGACTCGGCGGTCCGGACAAATACCTGGAGATCGTCGAGCCTGAGCATTTTCTTCGGATCAGCGAAAGTGTTTGCTCGATTAGAGCATTTTTCGCGGAAGCCGGATAGGCGAACATCGCGGCATGCATCGGTTGCCGCTCACCGTCGCTTACCGCCTGCCTTGTTCGCCCGATTCCCATGTCCAGGAACCTGTCCGCCATGAAAGCCATCGCCTACACCCGCAACGACCTGCCCATCACCGACCCGGCCTCGCTGGTCGACATCGAACTGCCCGTGCCCACGCCCGGCCCGCGCGACCTGCTGGTGGCGATCCGCGCCATCTCGGTCAACCCGGTGGACACCAAGGTGCGCGCCAACTTCCCGACCGAAGCCCCGCGCGTGCTGGGCTGGGACGCCGCCGGCACGGTGACGGCCGTGGGCGCCGAGGTCACGCTGTTCCAGCCCGGCGACGCGGTCTACTACGCCGGCACGCTGGGCCGCCCCGGCACCAACGCCGAATACAGCCTCGTCGACGAGCGCATCGCCGGCCACAAGCCCGCCACGCTGAGCGATGCCCACGCCGCCGCGCTGCCGCTGACCGCGCTCACCGCCTGGGAACTGCTGTTCGACCGCCTCCACATCGCCGAAGGCGGCGGCGCGGGCCAGCACCTGCTGGTGGTCGGCGCGGCCGGCGGCGTGGGTTCGATCCTGGTGCAGCTCGCGCGCAAGCTCACCGGACTGACCATCATCGGCACCGCCTCGCGCGCCGAAACCCGGCAATGGGTGCGGGACCTCGGCGCCCACCACGTCATCGACCACAGCCAGCCGCTGGCGGCCGAGCTGGCCCGCATCGGCGTCAGGCAGGTCGAGCACATCGCCAGCCTGACCCATACCGACGCGCACTACGCCGCGCTGGTCGAAGCGCTGGCCCCGCAAGGCCAGTTCGCGCTGATCGACGACCCCGCCACGCTGGACGCCATGCCGCTCAAGCGCAAGTCGGCCTCGCTGCACTGGGAATTCATGTTCGCCCGCTCCATGTTCGAGACCCCGGACATGATCCGCCAGCACGAGATCCTCGACCGCGTGGCCGGGCTGATCGACGACGGCACGCTCAAGACCACCTTCGGCGAGCACTACGGCACCATCGACGCGGCCAACCTGCGCCGCGCGCATGCCTTGCTGGAAAGCGGCCGCGCGCGTGGCAAGATCGTGCTCGAGGGGTTCTGAGCGCCGCCGGGCGCCAGGTGCCGTCAGGATTGTTGATTTGCAAAAGGGCGCTTCGGCGCCCTTTTTGCGTTTGGAATGACCGGCGCGAAACGCCGCGTCATGCGCGGTGCCGGCATGGCCGGCTCCGGGTCCGGTCCCGGTTATGCCGCCTCGATTTCCAGGCGCGGATGCAGCCCCGAGCGCACCACCAGCGACACCAGCATGTCGAGGCTGAACTTGTCCCACTTGCCACGCACCAGATCGGAGACGCGCGGCTGGCTGATGCCCAGCGCGTCCGCCGCCTGGGCCTGGGTCCATCCGCGGGCGTCGATGACCTGACGCAGCGAGGCCATGAGATCGGCCCGCAGCTTGAGCAGGGTGGCTTCCTCGTCGGAGAAGCCGAGGTCGGCAAACACGTTGCCGCCCGATTCGGTGATGATGTCTTTCATGAGGTCACTCTTCAATCTGTCTGTAGCGGCGGGCAGCGAGCTCGATATCGGCCTTGGTGGTCCTCTGCGTGCGCTTGGGAAAGGCGTGCAGCACATAGACCGCATCCGCAAACTTCGCCACGTAGATGACGCGCCACTCGCCCTCCACGTGAATGCGCACCTCATAGGCTCCGGGGCCGACCGTCACCATCGGCTTGAAGTCGGGCGGCATCATGCCGCGCTGGATCGCATCCAGCGCGAAGCTGGCATGGCGCCTGGCCTCGGCAGGGAAATTGCGCAAATCGTCCAGGGCCGAGCCCACGAAGCGAAGGGATTTCATGGCACTGGATTATATAAGAATTTATATATCCGGTGCCGCCCTCCGGCAAGCCGCGGCGGAGCACCTTCCCGTCAAGAGCAGATAGCAGTACCCTCGATGCATCTCATCCCATCGCACCCGGCCGCTTTCCCAACGGGAAAACCACGCGGGTAGCCAGAACAGAAAAGGGAGAGAAAACTACCCGTAAATCCTTGCCCGCGAGGATTTCACGTCTTAGGTGGAGACAATGACCGATCTTTCCGACGTGCAAAAGGGCGCGCAACCGGGCGCGCAACCGGGCGCCGACCATCCGGCGCAAGGACCGAAGGGTCCCGTCAACAAGGTGCGCTTCGTCACCGCGGCCTCGCTGTTCGACGGCCATGACGCTTCGATCAACATCATGCGGCGCATCCTGCAGTCCTCGGGCTGCGAGGTGATCCATCTCGGGCACAACCGCTCGGTGCAGGAGGTGGTCGGCGCGGCGCTGCAGGAGGACGTGCAGGGCATCGCGATTTCCAGCTACCAGGGCGGCCACGTCGAGTATTTCAAGTACATGGTCGACCTGCTGCGCGAGCGCGGCGGCGAGCGCATCCAGGTGTTCGGCGGCGGTGGCGGCGTGATCGTGCCGGAGGAGATCCGCGCGCTGCAGGCCTACGGCGTGGCGCGCATCTTCAGCCCGGAGGACGGCCAGCGCATGGGCCTGGCCGGCATGATCGCGGACATGGTGCGGCGCTGCGACATCGACCTCGCGCGCTACGCGCCCGCCACGCTCGACGCGGTCAGGGGCGGCGACCGCCGCGCGCTGGCGCAGCTGATCACGGCGCTGGAGAACGGCAAGGCCGCGCCGGGGCTGGCCGAGGCGCTGCGCGCCGAAGCGGCGGGCGTGAAGACGCCCGTGCTGGGCATCACGGGCACCGGCGGCGCCGGCAAGTCGTCGCTGACCGACGAGCTGATCCGCCGCTTCCGGCTCGACCAGCGCGAGGCGCTGTCGATCGCGGTGATCTCCATCGATCCGTCGCGCCGCAAGTCGGGCGGCGCGCTGCTGGGCGACCGCATCCGCATGAACGCGATCGATCACCCGAACATCTTCATGCGCTCGCTGGCCACGCGCGATGCCGGCTCGGAGATCTCGCAGGCGCTGCCGGACGTGCTGGCCGCGTGCAAGGCGGGCGGCTTCGACCTGATCGTGGTGGAGACCTCGGGCATCGGCCAGGGCGACGCGGCCATCGTGCCGCACGCGGACCTGTCGCTGTACGTGATGACGCCCGAGTTCGGCGCGGCCAGTCAGCTCGAGAAGATCGACATGCTGGACTTCGCCGATTTCGTCGCCATCAACAAGTTCGACCGCAAGGGCGCGCAGGATGCCTGGCGCGACGTGGCCCGGCAGGTGCAGCGCAACCGCGAGCAGTGGCACGGCAAGCCCGAGGACATGCCGGTCTACGGCACGCAGGCCTCGCGCTTCAACGACGACGGCGTCACCATGCTGTACCAGGGCCTGCGCGATGCGCTGCACGCGCGCGGCATGCGCGTGGCCGAAGGCACGCTGCCGCGGCTGGCCGGGCGCATCTCCACCGGCCACAACGTGATCGTGCCGCCGGCGCGCAGCCGCTACCTGGCGGAGATCGCCGATACCGTGCGCGCCTATCACCGCCGCGTGGCGGCGCAGAGCCGGCTGGCGCGCGAGCGCCAGCAACTGCGCGAGGCGCGCCGCATGCTGCTGGCCGCGCACGGGCAGGATGGCGGCGACGCCCTGCAGGCGCTGGCCGGCGAGCGCGACGCCGCGCTCGGCGCGCACGAGCGCAAGCTGCTGGCGATGTGGCCCGAGATGCGGCGCGCCTACGGCGGCGACGAATACGTGGTGAAGATCCGCGACAAGGAGCTCCGCACCGCGCTCACCGGCAAGACCCTGTCCGGCACCACCATCCGCAAGGTGGTGCTGCCGCGCTTCGAGGACGACGGCGAGGTGCTGCGCTGGCTGATGCGCGAGAACGTGCCCGGCAGCTTCCCGTACACCGCCGGCGTGTTCGCCTTCAAGCGCGAGAACGAAGACCCCACGCGCATGTTCGCCGGCGAGGGCGATGCGTTCCGCACCAACCGCCGCTTCAAGCTGGTGTCCGAGGGCATGGACGCCAAGCGCCTGTCCACCGCGTTCGACTCGGTCACGCTGTACGGCGAGGACCCGCACACGCGCCCGGACATCTACGGCAAGGTCGGCAACTCGGGCGTGTCCATCGCCACGCTGGACGACATGAAGGCGCTCTACGACGGCTTCGACCTGACCAGCCCGTCGACCTCGGTGTCGATGACCATCAACGGCCCCGCGCCCACCATCCTGGCGATGTTCATGAACACCGCCATCGACCAGCAGCTGGACAGGTTCCGCGCCGACAACGGCCGCGAGCCCAGCGCCGGCGAGGAAGCCAAGATCCGCGCGTGGGTGCTGCAGAACGTGCGCGGCACGGTGCAGGCCGACATCCTCAAGGAAGACCAGGGCCAGAACACCTGCATCTTCTCCACCGAGTTCTCGCTCAAGGTGATGGGCGACATCCAGGAATACTTCGTGCACCACCAGGTGCGCAATTTCTACTCGGTGTCGATCTCGGGCTACCACATCGCCGAGGCCGGCGCCAACCCGATCTCGCAGCTCGCCTTCACGCTCTCCAACGGCTTCACCTACGTGGAGGCGTATCTCGCGCGCGGCATGCACATCGACGATTTCGCGCCCAACCTGTCGTTCTTCTTCTCCAACGGCATGGACCCCGAATACAGCGTGCTGGGCCGCGTGGCGCGCCGCATCTGGGCGGTGGCCCTGCGCGACAAGTACGGCGCCAACGAGCGCAGCCAGAAGCTCAAGTACCACATCCAGACCTCGGGCCGCTCGCTGCACGCGCAGGAGATCGACTTCAACGACATCCGCACCACGCTGCAGGCGCTGATCGCCATCTACGACAACTGCAACTCCCTGCACACCAACGCCTACGACGAAGCCATCACCACGCCCACCGGCGAATCGGTGCGGCGCGCGCTGGCCATCCAGCTCATCATCAACCGCGAATGGGGCGTGGCCCGCTGCGAGAACCCCAACCAGGGCAGCTTCCTGGTCGAGGAGCTGACCGACCTGGTGGAAGAGGCGGTGATGCAGGAGTTCGAGCGCATCGCCGAGCGCGGCGGTGTGCTCGGCGCGATGGAGACCGGCTACCAGCGCGGCAAGATCCAGGAAGAGTCGCTGTACTACGAGCAGCGCAAGCACGACGGCACGCTGCCCATCATCGGCGTGAACACCTTCCGCAACCCGGATGGCGACCCCACGCCGCAGGCGCCGGAACTGGCGCGCTCCAGCGACGCGGAAAAGCAGAGCCAGCTCGCCCGCCTGGCGGACTTCCACGCGCGCCACGCCGGCGCCGCGCCCGCCGCGCTGGCGCGCCTGCGCCAGGCCGTGATCGACGACGGCAACGTGTTCGCCGTGCTGATGGACGCGGTGCGCACCTGCTCGCTGGGGCAGGTCACGCACGCGCTGTTCGAGGTGGGCGGCCAGTACCGCCGCAATATGTGACGGCGGCGTGGCAGCCGTGGGGTTTGGCGTGACGCTGCGCTGCGTTAAACTTCAAGGCTGCGCCCGCCACGGCCCGCCACGGCATGCCGTCGAGCGCCGTGGTGCGCCGCAGCGCACCGCGGCCCGCCCAACAGCAACGAGACCAGACATGAGCAACGCTTCTTACGATCCCAACAACGTCTTCGCCCGCATCCTGCGCGGCGAGCTGCCGTGCAACAAGGTCTATGAAGACGACGACACCATCGCCTTCATGGACATCATGCCGCAGTCCGACGGCCACACCCTGGTGGTGACCAAGGAAGCCGCCGCCGAGATCTTCGACCTGTCCGAAGCCGCCGCCGGCGCCGCCATCCGCACCACGCAGCGCGTCGCGCGCGCCGTGCGCGCCGCGTTCAGCCCGGACGGCATCTCGATCGGCCAGTTCAACGGCGCCGCCGCCGGCCAGACCGTGCCGCACGTGCATTTCCACATCGTGCCGCGCTATGCCGACCGCCCCCTGCGCGGCCACGGCAGCGACATGCAGGACCCGGCCGTGCTGGCCGGGCACGCCGAGCGCATCATCGCCGCGCTGCGCGAGGCCTGAGCACCGCATCCGCGCGCGCCGCCCGCGCGGCGCGCCAATCCCATCAAGCAACCAGCAACAAGGAAGACAAAATGGCAATCAGGACAGTGGGCATCGTAGGCGCCGGCACGATGGGCAACGGCATCGCGCAGGCGTGCGCCGTGGCGGGCCTGGACGTGGTGATGGTGGACATCAGCGACGCCGCCGTGCAGAAGGGCATCTCCACCGTGGCCGGCAGCCTGGACCGCCTGATCAAGAAGGACAAGATCAGCGAAGCCGACAAGGCCGCGGCGCTCGCGCGCATCAAGGGCTCGACCGCCTACGACGACCTCAAGGCCGCCGACATCGTGATCGAGGCCGCCACCGAGAACTTCGACCTCAAGGTCAAGATCCTCAAGCAGATCGACGCCATCGTCGGCGACGACGTGGTGGTGGCCTCCAACACCTCCTCGATCTCGATCACCAAGCTGGCCGCCGTCATCAGCCGCCCGGCCAACTTCATCGGCATGCACTTCTTCAACCCGGTGCCGATGATGGCCCTGGTCGAGCTGATCCGCGGCCTGCAGACCAGCGACAACACGCACGCGCTGGTCGAGGCGCTGTCGAAGGAACTCGGCAAGTACCCGATCACGGTCAAGAACAACCCGGGCTTCGTGGTCAACCGCATCCTCTGTCCGATGATCAACGAAGCGTTCTGCGTGCTCGGCGAAGGCCTGGCTTCGCCCGAGGAAATCGACGAAGGCATGAAGCTCGGCTGCAACCACCCGATCGGCCCGCTGGCGCTGGCCGACATGATCGGCCTGGACACCATGCTGGCGGTGATGGAGGTGCTGTACACCGAATTCGCCGACCCGAAGTACCGGCCGGCGATGCTGATGCGGGAGATGGTGGCGGCGGGTTATCTGGGGCGGAAGACGGGTCGTGGGGTGTATGTTTATAGTAAGTAGGTGGGGGCGGTTGAAATAAAAAAACCGGCGACGGGGGTGACCCGTTGGCCGGTTTTTTTGTTTATTTGGGGGGAAGTTGATTTTATGGGGGGTGTTGGAGGCAAAGGCTTTAAAGGCCTAAAGTCGAAGGCTTTAACTTCAAAAGCTTTAACTTCAAAGTCAAAGGCTTAAAGTCAAAGTCAAAGGCTTTCGCTCCTCCGGAGCGACCTACTTTCTTTTGTCCGAAAAGAAAGTAGGCCAAGAAAGCGGACTGCCTGGCCGGCAGGGGCAGAAACGTTGGGGTTTCTATTGTTTCTGGTTTCGTCGTTGGGTTTGTGGTTCTGCTGGCATCCTGCCGGTACCGGTGCGGGCGGCCACGATTCTGCTGGTGGCGTTGGTTTCGGGGTCAGACCTATGATGGCGAGCGCACTGCTGGTTCGGCCATCTGCCGTTACCGGTTTGGGCGGCCACGACATAGCACCCTCGTGTTTTCGTGGTGGGCGTGGTGGACCGGGACGCGGGTGTTGGCGGGCACTTTCGTGTCGGAGCCACCGCGCCCACCACGAAACCAGTGTCGATCCCATGACGCGCCCATTCGCCCTGGTCGCGGCAGCAGCCTGAAGGGCCTGGGCCACCGCCATCATGCAGCGCCACCACGAATCGAACACCATCCGCGATGCCGCAGGCAATCAACCCGGTAGCGTCAGCAGCCTCATCGAAGCCAACGCGCGCACCACGAAACCACCACGCAAGTAAAGTCTGAGCGCCCAGCCCCCCTGCAAGGGGTCTGCTTTCTTTGGTTACTTTCTTTTCAGACAAAAGAAAGTGACTGGCAGCCCCGCGCAGCGGGGATGTCATACAGCCGTTGGGTTCAAGCACCAAAACCGCCCGAGCCTAAAGACCCACGAAAGCTAGAACAAGGACCCCCAAGCTCGAACCACCAATCAAGCCCGAGCCGCCAGGCCCACAGCAGCTAGAACAAGGAACCCAGCCTCCCCCCTACGAAGCCGGCGTCCCGGCCCCCCCAACCACATCCTTCCACCCACCCCCAAGCGCCTTGTACAGATTGACCTCGCTGCTCAACTGGTTGAGCCGGTCGCCAATCAGCACCTGCTGCGCGCTATACAGCTGGCGCTGCGCGTCGAGCACGGTCAGGTAGTTGTCGACCCCGGTGCGGTAACGCTGCTCGGCCAGCTTGTAGTAGTCCTGCGTGGCGTCGACCAGCCGCGTCTGCGCCTGGAGCTGCTCGCTGAACGTGCCGCGCGCGGCCAGCCCGTCGGCGACTTCGCGGAAGGCGGTCTGGATGGTGCGTTCGTACTGCGCCACGTTGATGTCCTTCTGGATGCGCGCGTAGTCCAGGCTTGCCGACAGGCTGCCCGCGGTAAACAGCGGCAGGTTGATGTGCGGCTGGAACAGCCAGGTGCCCGAGCCCGCCGAGAACAGGTCGGAGAGCTGGTTGCTGGCCGTGCCGGCGGAGGCGGTCAGGCTGATGCTGGGGAAGAACGCCGCGCGCGCCGCGCCGATGTCGGCGTTGGCCGACAGCAGCTGGTGCTCGGCCGAGAGGATGTCGGGCCGGTTCTGCAGCAGGTCGGACGGCAGGCCGGCCGGGACTTCGGCTAGCAGTTTCTGATCCAGGTCCAGCCCTGGCGGCAGGTCGGCCGGCATGCTGGCGGTGCCGAGCAGCACCAGCAGCGCGTTCTCGTCCTGCGCGACCTGGCGCGTGTAGCGGGCCAGGCTGGCGCGCGCGGTTTCCACGCTGGTCTGCGCCTGGCGCAGGTCCAGGCGCGAGGCCACGCCTTCGTCGTAGCTGCGCTTGGTCAGGCGGTAGCTGCGCTCGTAGGTGCCGAGCGTGTCGCGCGTGAGCTTCAGCAGCGCCTCGTCGGCGCGCAGTGTCAGGTAGGCGTCCGCCACGCTGGCGACCAGCGCGACGTGGGTGCCGCGCATGGCTTCCTGGCTGGCGAAGTAGCGTTCCAGCGTGGCGGTGCTCAGGCTGCGCACGCGCCCGAACAGGTCGAGTTCCCACGCGGTGGTGCCGAGCGACACGCCGTAGCTGCTGCTGATGACGCGCTGGCCGGTGGTGGACAGGTCGGCCGGCACGCGCTGGCGCGAGCCCGAGCCGCTGGCGTCCACCTCGGGGAACAGCTCGGCGCGCTGGATGCGGTACTGCGCGCGGTAGGCCTCGACGTTGAGCGCGGCCACGCGCAGGTCGCGGTTGTTGTCGAGCGCCGTCTCGATGAGGCGGCGCAGGCGCGGGTCGGCGAAGAAATCGCGCCAGCCGAGTTCGGTCGCCTGCGGCGCCTGGGCGGGGGCGGCCTGCGGGTAGGCCGGGCCCTGCGGGTAGGCGCCCGCCACCGGCGCGGCCGGGCGCTCGTAGTGCGGAATCAGGCTGCAACCGGACAGCGCAGCGAGCGCCGCCGCGGCGGCCAGGCCAATCACGTGTTTTTTCATTGGAGCGCTTCCGTTTTGATGGGGGCGGCGTCGTCGTGGGGCTTGCGCTTGAACAGCGCGCCCACCGCGACGAAGAACAGCGGCACCCAGAAGATGGCCAGGACCGTGGCCGTCACCATGCCGCCGATCACGCCCGTGCCGATCGCGTGCTGGCTGCCGGCGCCGGCGCCGCTCGATACCGCCAGCGGCGCCACGCCCAGCATGAACGCGAGCGAGGTCATGATGATCGGGCGCAGCCGCATGCGGCAGGCCTCGACCGCGGATTCGACCAGGCCCTTGCCCTGCTCATGCAGCTCCTTGGCGAATTCCACGATCAGGATCGCGTTCTTGGCCGACAGGCCGACCGTGGTCAGCAGGCCCACCTGGAAGAACACGTCGTTGGACAGCCCGCGCAGCAGCGTGGCCAGCAGCGCGCCGATCACGCCCAGCGGCACCACCAGCATCACCGAGAACGGGATCGACCAGCTTTCGTACAGCGCGGCCAGGCACAGGAACACCACGAGCAGCGACAGCGCGTACAGCGCCGGCGCCTGCGAGCCCGACAGCCGCTCTTCATACGACAGGCCGGTCCACGCATAGCCGATGCCCGGCGGCATCTGCTTCATGATTTCCTCGACGGCGGCCATCGCCTCGCCCGAGCTGCGGCCCGCGGCCGGCTCGCCGAGCACTTCCACCGCCGGCACGCCGTTGTAGCGCTGCAGCTTGGGCGAGCCATAACCCCAGCGGCCGGTGGCGAAGGCCGAGAACGGCACCATCGTGCCCTTGTCGTTGCGCACGAACCACTTGTCCACGTCGTCCGGGTTCATGCGCGAGTTGGGCTGACCCTGCAGGTAGACCCGCTTGACGCGGCCGCGGTCGATGAAGTCGTTGACGTAGCTCGAGCCCCACGCGATCGACACCGTGTTGTTGATGTCCGACAGCGACAGGCCCAGCGCGCGCGCCTTCTCGTCGTCGATCTCCAGCATGTACTGCGGCTGGTCGTTCAGGCCGTTCGGGCGCACGCGCTGCAGCACCGGGTTCTTCGACGCGAGCTGCAGGAACTTGTCGCGCGCGTTCATCAGCGCCTGGTGGCCCAGGCCCGCCTGGTCCTGCATGTAGAGGTCGAAGCCGGTGGCGTTGCCGAGCTCCTGCACCGCGGGCGGCGCGAACGCGAACGACAGCGAATCGCGGAACGAGGCGAACTTGCGCTGCGCGCGCTGGGTCAGGTCGAACACGCTGGTGTTCTCGCCGCTGCGCTCTTCCCACGGCTTGAGCAGGATGAACGCCAGGCCCGAGTTCTGGCCGCGGCCGGCGAAGTTGAAGCCGTTGACCGTAAACAGCGAGTCCACCACCTTGCCTTCGTCCTTGAGCAGGTACTCGCGCATCTGGTCGAGCACCTTCTGCGTGCGCTCGGCGGTCGCGCCCGGCGGCGTCTGCACCTGGGCATACAGCACGCCCTGGTCTTCTTCCGGCAGGAACGAGGTCGGGATGCGCGTGAACAGGAAGGCCATCGCCGCGACGATCGCCACGTAGAGCAGCAGGAACGGAATGCGCCGGCGCAGGATGCCCTGCACGCTGCGCTCGTAGCTCTGCGTGGTGGAGATGAACTTGCGGTTGAACCAGCCGAAGAAGCCGCGCTTGTGCTCGCCGTGGTCGCCCTTGTCGATCGGCTTGAGCATGGTCGCGCACAGCGCCGGCGTCAGCACCAGCGCCACCAGCACCGACAGCACCATCGACGAGACGATGGTGATCGAGAACTGGCGGTAGATCACGCCGGTCGAGCCGCCGAAGAACGCCATCGGCAGGAACACCGCCGAGAGCACCATCGCGATGCCCACCAGCGCGCCCTGGATCTGCCCCATCGACTTGCGCGCGGCCTCCTTGGGCGACAGTCCTTCCTCGGCCATCACCCGCTCGACGTTCTCCACCACCACGATGGCATCGTCCACCAGCAGGCCGATCGCCAGCACCATGCCGAACATGGTCAGCGTGTTGATCGAGTAGCCGAACGCCGCCAGCACGCCGAACGTGCCCAGCAGCACCACCGGCACGGCGATGGTCGGGATCAGCGTGGCGCGCACGTTCTGCAGGAACAGGTACATCACCAGGAACACCAGCACGATGGCTTCGAGCAGCGTCTTCACCACCTCGTGGATGGAGCCCGAGATCACCGGCGAGGTGTCATACGGGTACACCACCTTCATGCCCTGCGGGAAGAACGGCTGCAGCTGGTCCAGCGTCTGGCGGATCGCCTTGACCGTCTCCAGCGCGTTGGCGCCGCTGGCCAGGCGCACGGCGATGCCGGAAGCCGGCTGGCCGTTGTAGAGCGCGTTGATGTTGTAGTCCTGGCCGCCCAGCTCCACCTGCGCCACGTCCTTCAGGCGCACCTGCGAGCCGTCCGGGTTGACCTTGAGCAGGATGTTGCCGAACTGCTCGCTGGTCTGCAGGCGGGTCTTGCCGATCACGCTGGCGTTGAGCTGCTGGCCCTTGACCGCCGGCAGCCCGCCCAGCTGGCCGGAGGCCACCTGCACGTTTTGCGCCTTGATGGCGTTGCTGACGTCGAGCGGCGCGAGCTGGAAGCTGTTGAGCTTGGCCGGGTCGATCCACACGCGCATCGCGTACTGCGAGCCGAACACCTGGAAGTCGCCCACGCCGTAGGTGCGCGACAGCGGATCCTGGATGTTCGAGACGATGTAGTTCGACAAGTCCTCGCGCGTCACTTTCGGATCGGTCGAGATCAGGCCCACGATGAGCAGGAAGTTGCGCACCGACTTGGTCACGCGGATGCCCTGCTGCTGGACTTCCTGCGGCAGCAGCGGCGTGGCCAGCTGCAGCTTGTTCTGCACCTGCACCTGCGCGATGTCGGGGTTGGTGCCCTGCTCGAAGGTCACGGTGATGGTCATGCTGCCGTCGGAATTGCTTTCCGACGAGATGTAGCGCAGGCGGTCCAGGCCATTGAGCTGCTGCTCGATGACCTGCACGACCGTGTCCTGCACCGTCTCGGCGGAAGCGCCGGGGTAATTGACCGAAATGGCGATGGTCGGCGGCGCGATCGCCGGGTACTGGCTGATCGGCAGTGCCCGGATCGACAGCACGCCGGCGAGCATGATGACCAGCGCGATCACCCACGCGAAGATCGGGCGATCGATGAAGAATTTAGACATGGAGGATTCCTTATCCCTTGTTCCTTGCTCGGGCGCGTGCTCAGGACTTGGCCGGTGCGGCGGCGGCCGACGCGTTGCCGGAAGCCTGCGCGGCCGCCGGCACCGCCTTGACCTTGGCGCCCGGGCGCACGAACTGCAGGCCCTCGACGATGACGCGGTCGCCGGCGTTCAGGCCGCTGCTCACCAGCCACTTGTCGCCGACCGCGCGCTCGGTGGTGAGCGTGCGCAGTTCGACCTCGTCCTTGGCGTTGACCACCAGCGCGGTGGCCTGGCCCTTGAGGTCGCGCGTGACGCCGACCTGCGGCGCCAGGATCGCGTTGGCCTTGACGCCTTCGCTCAGGCGCGCGTGCACGAACATGCCCGGCAGCAGCACGTGGTTCGGGTTCGGGAACACCGCGCGCAGCGTCACCGAGCCGGTGCCCTGGTCCACCGACACCTCGGAGAACTCGAGCCGGCCGGTCTCGGGGTAGGTCGTGCCGTCCTCCAGCCGCAGGTTCACCTTGGCCGCGTTGGCGCCGGCGCCGTCGAGCTTGCCGTCGGCCAGCTCGCGGCGCAGGCGCAGCAGCGTGGACGAGGGCTGCGTCACGTCGACGAAGATCGGGTCGATCTGCTGCACCGTGGCCAGCGCGGTGGCCTGCCCGTTGACCGCCAGCGCGCCCTGGGTCACGCTGGAGCGGCCGATGCGCCCGGAGATCGGCGCCAGCACCTTGGTGTAGCGCAGGTTGATCTCGGCGCGCTGCACGGCGGCCTGTGCCTGCAGGAACGACGCCTTGGCCTCGGCCGCGGCCTGCTTGCTGACCGCCTCGTCGGCGACCAGCTTGCCGTAGCGCTCGGCCAGCAGGCGGCTCGATTCCAGCGTGGCCTGCGCGCTCTTATAGGCGGCGTCGTAGGTGGACGGGTCGATCTGGTACAGCTGCTGACCCTGCTTGACGTCGCTGCCTTCCTTGAACAGCCGGTGCTGGATGATGCCGTCGACCTGCGGCCGCACTTCGGCGACGAGGTAGGCGGTGGTGCGGCCCGGCAGCTCGGAGTCCACCATGACCGACTCCGGCGCCAGCGTGACCACCCCGACCTGCGGCGGCTGCGGTGCCGCGGCCGCCTGTTCTTTCTTGCCGCATCCGGCGAGCGCGGCCAGGGCAATCCCCGGCACGCCCAGAATCAAAGCACGCGTGATGCGCGATCGTTGCATTGCGATTTCCTAGAAGATTGAAAGACTGCGAGACCCGCTCGACCGCCGGACCGTCCATTCTGCGGTCGCGTGGGTCAGCCGATACGGTTGAGTGAGAGCGCCCGCCAGCAGGCGCCTACGCCGGAAATCCGGCGGCAATTGCGATTGTGGATGCGAAGATAGCTGACAGGTCAGATGATTACAAGAGGATGATAGGGAAATGAAATACCGGGCAACGAACGCTCAGGCAGCCTGCGCCGGAGTTTGGTTCCTGGCGCGGGGCACGAGGCAGCCCGGTGTCGGGCGTTTCGGGACGGTGGCAGTCATGCCGCAGAAGCGAGCAAGGAACGTGCCGCCGGGGCCTCACGATGCGTGGCGTGAGTGCGCCTACCGATACGCAGATAGGTGATTCTATCCCGGCTACGCAGGGTTTTCCCGACATTGTCCGGGCGAAATATTTCAAACGATTAATGCGGTGCCCGATGCGGCGCCGTCACCTGCGGCATGTTGTCGCAGTGACGGCGCGGCGATGATCCATTCTGGTGCGCGAGTTCGCACAAAAAACCGCACGAAAGAGCGCACGCGAAGCGGCGTCCCGCCCGCGCGCGGGCAATGAACGAAAATGGCGCGCGCCGGCAACTTTCAGATTTCAGACAGGACAAGGCAAGCATGAATATGTTCGAAGCGATGGGAATCTTCGTCCAGGTGGTCGACCACGGCAGCTTCGCGCGCGCCGCGCAGGCCAATCAGTTCCATCGCCCTGCCGTGACCAAGGCCATCCAGCAGCTCGAGCGCGAGCTGGGCGTGCAACTGCTCCACCGCACCACGCGCAAGCTGAGCATGACCGAGGAAGGCGAGGAGTTCTACCAGCGCTGCACCCAGCTGCTCGGCGATTTCGCCGACACGCTCGCGCTGTTCTCGCCGACGCGCCCGCCCAAGGGCAAGCTGCGCCTGGACATGCCCACGGCGGTGGCCAAGGCCATCATCGTGCCGGCGCTGCCCGACTTCCGCCGGCGCTATCCCGCCATCGAGCTCGTGCTGCGCTCATCCGACCACCACGTCGACCTGATCGGCGAAGGCGTGGACTGCGCCGTGCGCCTGGGCGAGTTGGCCGATTCCAGCCTGGTGGCGCGCCGCATCGGCACCATCCCGATGGTGACGTGCGGCTCGCCCGGCTACCTGGCCCGGCACGGCACGCCGGCCTCGCTCGACGACCTCGACCGCCACGTCGCGGTCAACTTCCTGGTCCAGCACGGCCGGCGCACGCTCGAATGGCAGTTCGACGCGGGCGACCGCATCGTCACCAGGCAGGTGCCCAGCGACATCGTGGTGGACGACTCCGAAGCGTTCCACGCCTGCGGGCTGGCCGGACTCGGCCTGCTGCAGGGCCTGCGGCCCGCGCTGCAGCCCTACATCGACGCCGGCCAGCTGGTCGAGGTCCTGCCGCACTGCAAGCCGGTGCCCAGGCCGATCTCCGTGGTCATGACGCAGCGCCGCCACCGGCCGCCCAAGGTCGATGCGTTCATCGGCTGGCTGGAGGCGCTGTTCGTCGAGCGCGGGCTGGCCTGAGCGCCGGCCGCGCGCCATTGTTATTGCCACGGCAATAGTCAAGTTCGCCGGCGCGCGTTTATCGGCGCGGGCATTGCGCGTAGATTCCCGCCGCGGGCAGTGCCGGTCCTTGCTGGTCTTCGCGGGTCTTCGCATGCCACGGCCGGGCGACGAGGTCGGCGCCTGCGCTCGCCTGCCAATCGCATTTGCCGCCCACGCGGCACCGAACCGGGAAACAAGATGGACCTGCAGCTCAGCGGCAAGACCGCCGTCGTCACCGGCGCCAGCCAGGGCATCGGCCGCGCCATCGCCAGGACGCTGGCCGCCGAGGGCGCCAGGGTGCTGGCGACCGCGCGCGACGAAGCGCTGCTCGCCAGCCTGGCCGACGAGATCGCCGCCGCCGGCGGCGCCGACCCCGTCCTGCTGGTGCAGGACTTCGTCGCCGACGACGGCCCGCGCCGCATTGCCGACGCCGCGCTGGCGCGGCTCGGCCACGTCGACATCCTCGTCAACAACGCCGGCGGCAGCCGCCCGATGGGCGTGGACGCGCCCGAGGCGCAATGGCTCGAAGGCATGACGCTCAACTTCGACCGCCACCGCCAGCTCACCCAGGCGCTGCTGCCCAATTTCCTCGAACGCAAGTCGGGTGCCATCGTCAGCCTGTCCGGCAACCTCGAGCCGGAAGTGGTCAATGCCGCGATGGTGGCCAAGGCCGGCCTCGTGGTCTGGTCCAAGGGCCTGTCCGAGCAGCTCGGCCAGCACGGCATCACGGTCAACTGCGTGCAGCCCGGCCTGATCGACACCGCGCAGATCCGCCGCCTGTACCCCGGCGACGAGCGCCGCAAGTTCGCCGAGCGCGAGATCGCGCTGCGCGACTTCGGCGAGCCCGAGGACGTGGCCAACGCGGTGGCGTTCCTGGTGTCGCCGCGGGCGCGCTACATCACCGGCACGGTGATGCTGGTCGACGGCGGCATGCGCCGCTACGCGTTCTGACCGCCGTTCCCCGCTTCGCTTCATTTTCAGACAACCGCCAGATTCGCCAAGAGAACGACGCAATGCCAAAGGTCTATCAGTTCAACCGCACCGGCGGTCCCGAGGTGCTGGAGCTGCATGAAGTGGAAGTGGCCGCGCCCGGCGCCGGCGAAGTGCGCATCCGCGTCAAGGCGATCGGCCTGAACCGCGCCGAAGTGATGTACCGCAGCGGGCAATACGTGATCGAGCCGCGCTTTCCGGCCCGCCTGGGCTATGAAGCCGCCGGCGTGGTCGATGCGGTCGGCGCCGGCGTGGCGGGCTTCGCGCCCGGCGACGAGGTCAGCGTGGTGCCCGCCTTCTCGTTCGCCGACTACGGCATGTACGGCGAGCTCGTCAACGCGCCCGCGCATGCGGTGGTGAAGCACCCGCGCGGCCTGTCGTTCGTCGATGCCGCCGCGGCGTGGATGATGTTCGTCACCGCCTACGGCGCGCTGGTCGAACTCGGCAACCTGCGCGCCGGCGAGACCGTGCTGGTGCGCGCGGCCTCCAGCAGCGTGGGCCTGGCCGCGATCCAGATCGCCAGGATGGCGGGCGCGGTGCCGGTGGCGCTGACGCGCGGCAGCGGCAAGCGGCAGGCGCTGCTGGACGCCGGCGCGGCGCACGTCATCGCCACGCAGGAGCAGGATCTCGTTGCCGAGGTGGCGCGCATCACCGGCGGCGCCGGCGCGCGCATGGCGTTCGACCCGGTCGGCGGGCCGGAGGCCGCCAGGCTGTTCAAGGCGCTATGCGCGGGCGGCATCTTCTTCCAGTACGGCGCGCTCGACACTGGCGACATCCCGGTGCCGGTGATGGACCTGCTCGGCAAGCACCTGACGCTGCGCGGCTACGAGCTGTTCGAGATCACCACCGATCCGGAGCGGCTCGGCAAGGCCCGCGACTTCGTCAACGCCGGGCTCGCCTCCGGCCAGCTGCGCCCGGTGGTGGACAAGACCTTCGCCTTCGAGGACATGGCCGCGGCGCACCGCTACATGGAGTCCAACGCGCAGGTCGGCAAGATCGTCGTCACCTTGTAGCCGTCACCCCGTGGTCGCCGCCCGGCAGCGGGGCGGCCCGCGCGTCAGCGGCCCGGCGCGCCGATGCTGCTCAGGCCGATCGGCGCGCCCGAGCGGTCGGTCACGCGCGCCAGCTCGCGGTAGGCGCGCGCCTGCACGCGCTCGGGCAGCGGCACGAACTTCGCCTCGCGCGCCAGGTCGTCGCCGCGCAGGTAGCCCCAGGTGACGAACTTCAGCGCATCGAGCGTGCGCGCGCCGCTCTGGCTGACCGCCGGCACCACGATGAAGGTGCCCATCGTGATCGGCCACGCGTTGGTGCCCGGCTGGTTCACCAGGCTCGCGGTGAAGTTGCCCTTCTGGTTCCACTCGCTCTGCACCACCGCCTCGCGGAAGTTGTCGACCTGCGCCGGTACGAAGCGCCCGGCCGCGTTGCGCAGCTGCACGGCGTTGAGGCCGGCGTCGAGCACGTAGTTGTAGTCCACGTAGCCGATGGTGCCGGCCGAGCCCTGCACGGCGCCGACCACCTCGCTGCTGCCGCGCGCGGCGGTGAAGGACGACGGCCACGGCAAGGTGGACTGGGTGCCATAGGTGGCCTTCCAGTCCGCGCTGACCGCGCTCAGGTAGCTGCTGAAATGGTAGGTGGTGCCCGAGCCGTCGGCGCGCACCACCGGGCGGATCGGCAGGCGCGGCAGCGCGACGCCAGGGTTGAGCGCGCGGATCTCCGGCGCGTCCCAGGCCGTGAGCTTGCCCAGGAAGATCGCCGCCAGCACCTCGCCGGTCAGCTTGAGCCTGCCCTGCGGCACGCCGGGCAGGTTGACCACCGGCACCGCGCCCGTCACCACCGACGGCACGAACACCAGCCCGGCCTTCTTCGCTTCCGCCTCCGGCATGGGCACGTCCGACGCGCCGAAATCCACCTGCCCGGCGCGCACGCGCTTGAGGCCCTCGCCGGAGCCGACCGCGTCGTACTGGAGCGTGACGCCGGTGGCGGCCTTGTAGCCGTCCGCCCAGACGCGGTAGATGGGCGCGGCGGCGGTGGAGCCCGCGCCGCGGATCTCGGTGGCGGCCAGCGCGGACGCGCCGCAGGTCAGCGCCGCCAGGGCGGCCAGGAAAGCCTTTCGCATGATGGGGATACTTGTCGGAGGACGCTGGGAGACGAGGCGCGATTGTATAGGAGCGGCGTGACGCGCATGCCCGCCGGATGCGGCCCTGTCGCGCGGCGCGCATCGGCCCGCCGCCGTCATCATCCTGACGCACGGCGGCGGTAGCCGGCGCCGCGGGGAAGCAACCCGGAGCGTCACTCTCCGTACTGCCGCAGTCCCTCCAGGTCCAGCACCTCGATCACGCCGTAGTCCACCTTCACCAGCCCCTGCTGCTCCAGCACCTTGAGCGCCTGGTTGGCGCGCTGGCGCGAGATGCCCGCCAGCAGGCCGATCTCCTCCTGCGAGATTTCCAGCGTGGTGCCCAGCCCCGGATACAGGTGCTCGTTGAACAGCGACGACACCGCGCGCGCCACGCGCGAGTCGATGTCGAGCAGGCGCTCGTATTCCACCGCGGCGATGAACTGCCCGAGCCGCTCGTTGAACTGCGTGAGCAGGAAGCGCGTAAACGGCAGGCTGGTATCGAGCAGCCACTGGAAGGTGTCGAGCGGCAGGAAGGCGATGCGCGAGCGGCGCAGCGCCATCACGTCGTACTTGCGGATCTCGCGCTTGAGCACCGCGCCCTCGCCGAACCAGCCGCCGGTGGGCACGCCGGTGAACGTCACCGACTTGCCGGAGGGCGACACCGTGGTGATCTTGACGATGCCTTCGAGCACGCCCAGCCAGTGCTCGGCCACGTCGCCCTTGTGGCAGACGTAGTCGCCCTGGCTGTACTCGCGCACGCACATCGCGCGGCGCACGCGGTCGCGCTGCTCGGGCGTGAGGTCGGCCGCCCACACGCAGCGGTCCACGAAATCGTTAAGCATTAGCTGAAAACCCTTCCCGTAGGGATTAACCCCGAATTGTCACCGGCGTGACAACCGGGGGAAATGGCATGAACTATCTTACGATCACCACGAACCGCGAGTGCGCGCCAGGACAGGCGCGGCGGGCTTGTTGCGACGCGGCAGCCGCAGGGCCGCCGGCGGGCAAAACAGGCCAAGTATAACCAGCGGAAGCAGGCTTGACACCGGCCGCGGAGCCCCGCCGCCGAGGGAAAGGAGACAGCGATGCAGGAACCGTCGGCGACGACCTTCCCGCGCCTGCTGCTGGCGCATGCCCAGCAGCGGCCCGGAAGCCCGGCCTACCGCGAGAAGGACCTCGGTATCTGGCAGACCTACAGCTGGGCGCAGGCCGCGCAGGAGGTGCGCGCGCTCGCCTGCGGGCTGGCCGCGCTCGGTTTTGCGCGCGGCATGAACCTCGCGGTGGTGGGTGACAACCGCCCGCGCCTGTACTGGGCCATGAGCGCCGCGCAGGCGCTCGGCGGCGTGCCCGTGCCGCTGTACCAGGACGCCATCGGCGGCGAGATGGTCTACGTGCTCGACGACGCCGAGATCGACTTCGCCATCGTCGAGGACCAGGAGCAGGTCGACAAGCTGCTCGAAGTCCAGGCGCAGCGCGCCGTGCGCCACATCGTCTACGAAGACCCGCGCGGGCTGCGCGGCTACGACCATCCGGCGCTGATGTCGTATGCGCGCCTGCAGGAGATCGGCCGCGAGTTCGACCGCGCCAACCCCGGTTTCTTCGATGCCGCGGTCGAGGCCGGCTCGCCCGAGGACACCGCCATCATCCTCTACACCTCCGGCACCACCGGCAAGCCCAAGGGCGTGTGCCATTCGCACCGCGGCCTGATCGGCGCGGCGCGCAACGGCTGCGCGTTCGACGGCCTCGTGCCCGGCGACGACGTGCTGTCCTACCTGCCGATGGCGTGGGTCGGCGACAACCTGTTCTCCTACGCGCAGGCGCTGGTGGCCGGCTTCACGGTGAACTGCCCCGAGTCGCGCGACACCGTGATGACCGATCTGCGCGAGATCGGCCCCACGTATTACTTCGCGCCGCCGCGCATCTACGAGAACCTGCTCACGCAGGTGATGATCCGCATGGAAGACGCGGGCTGGGCCAAGCGGCGCCTGTTCCACTGGGCCATGAACGTGGCGCGCCGCTGCGGCACCGACATCCTCGACGGCTGCCCGGTGCCGCTGGCCGAGCGCCTGCGCTACGCCGTCGGCGAAGCGCTGATCTACGGGCCGCTGCGCAACGTGCTCGGCATGAGCCGCATCCGCGTGGGCTACACCGCCGGCGAGGCCATCGGCCCGGACCTGTTCCGCTTCTACCGCTCCATCGGCGTCAACCTCAAGCAGTTCTACGGCCAGACCGAGACCTGCGCCTACGTCTGCCTGCAGCCCGACGGCAAGGTCAAGTTCGACTCGGTCGGCCCGGCCGCGCCCGGCATGGAGATCCGCATCGCCGACAACGGCGAGGTGCTGGTGCGCGGCGTGGGCCTGCTCAAGTCCTACTACAAGCGCGACGACGCCACCCGCGAGGCCATCAACGACGAAGGCTATTTCATGACCGGCGACGCCGGCGTGATCGACGCCGACGGCCACCTCAAGATCATCGACCGCGCCAAGGACGTGGGCAAGCTCGCCGACGGCGCGATGTTCGCGCCCAAGTACATCGAGAACAAGCTCAAGTTCTTCCCCTACATCAAGGAAGCGGTGGCCTTCGGCACCGGGCGCGAGCGCGTCTGCGCGTTCATCAACATCGACTTCGACGCGGTGGGCAACTGGGCCGAGCGGCGCCACCTGCCGTATGCCGGTTATATCGACCTGGCCGCACAGCCCGAGGTGATCGCCATGATCGGCGAGTGCGTGGCGCAGGTGAACGCGGACCTCGCGGCCGACGCCATGCTGGCCGGCTCGCAGGTGGCGCGCTTCCTGATCCTGCACAAGGAGCTCGACCCCGACGACGACGAGCTCACGCGCACGCGCAAGGTGCGGCGCGGCTTTATCGCGGAGAAATACGCCGCGCTGGTTGATGCGCTGTTCGCCGGCCGCGGCGAGCAGTTCATCGAGACGCGCGTGAAGTTCGAGGACGGGCGCGAAGGCAGCGTCTCGGCCACCCTGAAGCTGGTCGATGTGAAGCGCTTCCCGCCGGCCGCCGGCGCGGCGCGCGCGGCATGAGCGGGGACGCAAGGATGACGCAGATGGCATGGCAAGGCGTAGCGCGCGGTGGCGATGGCCAGCCCGCATGGAGCGGCGCGTCCGCCGCGGCGATCGCGGCGGAGTCTCCGCGGGAGGATGCGCAGGCCGCGCAGGCGCACGCGCGCCAGGCCGGCGACGTGATCCTGGACCTGCAGAACATCTCGCTCTCGTTCGGCGGGGTGAAGGCGCTCACCGACATCTCGTTCGACGTGCGCGAGCACGAGATCCGCGCCATCATCGGCCCCAACGGCGCGGGCAAGAGTTCCATGCTCAACGTCATCAACGGGGTCTACCACCCGCAGCAGGGCCGCATCGTCTTTCGCGGCGAGGAACGCCGCAAGATGCATCCGACCGAGGCCGCGCGCCAGGGCATCGCGCGCACCTTCCAGAACATCGCGCTGTTCAAGGGCATGACCGTGCTCGACAACATCATGACCGGGCGCAACACCAAATTCCGCAGCGGCCTGCTGGCCAACGCGCTGTGGTGGGGCCCGGCGCGCAACGAGGAAACGCGGCACCGCCGCAAGGTCGAGGAAGTGATCGACTTCCTGGAGATCCAGGCCATCCGCAAGACCCCGGTGGGGCGCCTGCCCTACGGCCTGCAGAAGCGCGTGGAACTCGCGCGCGCGCTGGCGGCCGAGCCGTCCATGCTGCTGCTCGACGAACCGATGGCCGGCATGAACGTGGAAGAAAAGCAGGACATGTGCCGCTTCATCCTCGACGTGAACCACCAGTTCGGCACCACCATCGTGCTGATCGAGCACGACATGGGCGTGGTGATGGACATCTCCGACCGCGTGGTGGTGCTCGACTACGGCAAGAAGATCGGCGACGGCACGCCCGACGTGGTCAAGGCCAACCCGGACGTGATCCGCGCCTACCTCGGCGCCGGCCACTGACGCGCGGGATCCAGGTAACAGGGAACAAGGAACACCATGACGTTCTTCTTCGAGATCCTGATCGGCGGCCTGCTGTCGGGACTGATGTACTCGCTGGTGGCGCTCGGCTTCGTGCTGATCTACAAGGCCTCGGGCGTGTTCAACTTCGCCCAGGGCGCGATGGTCTACTTCGCCGCGCTCGCGGTGGTGGGGCTGATGGACAAGGGCCTGCCGATGTGGGCCGCGGTGATCGGCGCGTTCGGCGTGATGCTGGTGGTGGGCATCAGCACCGAGCGCTTCGTGCTGCGCAAGCTGGTCAACCAGCCGCCCATCACGCTGTTCATGGCCACCATCGGCCTGTCGTTCTTTCTCGAAGGGCTGGGGCCGCTGCTGTTCGGCAACGAAGTGCGGCCGATCAACCTCGGCATCGTCGACGAGCCGATCGAGGCCATCCTCACGCGCTTCAACATCGTGCTGTCCAAGTTCGACCTCGCGGCGGCGGCCATCGCCGGCATCCTGGTCGGCGCGCTGGCGCTGTTCTTCCAGTTCACCAAGGTCGGCCGCGCGCTGCGCGCGGTGGCGGACGACCACCAGGCGGCGCTGTCGCTGGGGATTCCGCTGCAGCACATCTGGGCCATCGTGTGGGGCGTGGCGGGGTTCGTCGCGCTGGTGGCGGGCATGCTGTGGGGCTCGCGCAATGGCGTGCAGTTCGCGCTGACGCTGACCGCGCTCAAGGCGCTGCCGGTGCTGATCCTGGGCGGCTTCACCTCGGTGCCGGGCGCCATCGTCGGCGGGCTCATCATCGGCGCGTCCGAGAAGCTGGCCGAGATCTACATTCCGCCGGTGTTCCAGTCCGCGTTCGGCGGCAACTTCGGCGGCATCGAAGGGTGGTTCCCCTACGTGTTCGCGTTGCTCTTCCTGCTGGTGCGGCCCGAGGGGCTGTTCGGCGAGAAACACATCGACCGCGTCTGAGCGGCACGGCCCCAACAGGAGACAAGCCCATGTTCTATCGTGAAGCCGGCCAGTTCAAGACCACCTACGAGGCCGACAGCCAGGTATTCCCGATCCGCCAGGACCGCATCGGCTTCGCCGTGCTGATGGCGGTGGCCTTCGTGGCGATTCCGTTCACCGCGTCGGAATACTGGTTCTCCGCCATCCTGATCCCGTTCCTGATCTTCGCGCTGGCCGCGCTCGGCCTCAACATCCTGACCGGCTACGCCGGCCAGCTCTCGCTCGGCACCGCCGCGTTCATGGCGGTGGGCGCCTACGCCGCGTACAACTTCCAGCTGCGCATCGAAGGGCTGCCGGTGCTGCTCACCTTCATCCTGGCGGGGCTGTCCGCCGCGCTGGTCGGCGTGGCGTTCGGCCTGCCGTCGCTGCGCATCAAGGGCTTCTACCTCGCCGTGGCCACGCTGGCCGCGCAGTTCTTCGTGGTGTGGGCGCTGACCAAGTTTCCCTGGTTCTCCAACAACAGCTCCTCCGGCGTGATCACCGCGCAGAAGCTCGCGCTGTTCGGCATCGCCATCGACGCGCCCGTGAAGAAATACCTGTTCGTGCTGGCGCTGGTGACGGTGCTGGCGGTGGTGGCCAAGAACCTGGTGCGCTCGTCCACGGGGCGCGCGTGGATGTCGGTGCGCGACATGGACGTGGCCGCCGAGGTGATCGGCATCCCGCTCATGCGCACCAAGCTGCTGGCGTTCGCCGTCAGCTCGTTCTACTGCGGCGTGGCCGGCGCGCTCTATGCGTTCTGCTACCTCGGCTCGGTGGAGCCGGACGGCTTCTCGCTGGACCTGTCGTTCCGCGTGCTGTTCATGATCATCATCGGCGGCGTGGGCAGCATCCTCGGCGCCTTCCTCGGCGCGGCCTTCATCCTGCTGCTGCCGATCTTCCTGGACAACGTGCTGCCGCCGCTGGCCGCGCTGCTGCACCTGCCGTTCACCAACGCGGCGGTGTCGCATATCCAGCTGATGGTGTTCGGCGCGCTCATCATCTTCTTCCTGGTGGTGGAGCCGCACGGGCTCGCGCGGCTGTGGCAGATCGCCAAGGAAAAGCTGCGGCTGTGGCCGTTCCCGCATTGAGACATTGACGAGATTTCGAGGTCGGACCAAGCAAAACGGGTATTCCATAACAAACACACACCTGCCAAGGTGAAGGAGACTGTCATGACCATCCTGATTCGCAACCTGCGGCGCATCGCCGTGGCCGCGGGCGCGTGCGCCGCGCTGCTGGCGCCGCCGGCCGCGCAGGCCCAGAGCGGCGAGCAGTTCGTGGCGCTGCCCAGCTACCGCGTGGGGCCGTACGGCGCCAACGGGCAGTCCTTCTACGGCGGCTTCATCGACTACCTCAACTACGTCAACCTCAAGGACGGCGGCGTCAACGGCGTCAAGCTCTCTTGGGAAGAATGCGAGACCGAGTACAACAACGCCAAGGGCGTGGAATGCTATGAGCGCCTGAAGTCCAAGAGCGCGGCCAGCAAGGGCACCGCGTACCACACCATGTCCACCGGCATCTCCTACGCGCTGGTGGACAAGACCTCGGCCGACAAGGTGCCGCTGGTGATGATGGGCTACGGCCGCACCGACGCGGTGGACGGCTCGGTGTTCCCCTACGCCTTCCCGCTCGTGACCACGTACCAGATGCAGGTCTCGGCCATCGTCAAGTTCCTGGCCGGCAAGAACGGCGGCTCGCTCGCCGGCAAGAAGATCGTCTACCTGTACCACGACTCCGCCTACGGCAAGGAGCCCATCGTCGCGCTGGAAGCCGAGGCCAAGCTCGGCAAGTTCAACCTGGTCGAGATCCCGGTGGCGCACCCCGGCAACGAGCAGGGCGCGCAGTGGCTCAAGATCCGCCAGGAAAACCCCGACTACGTGATCTTCTGGGGCTGGGGCGTGATGAACCAGACCGCGCTCAAGGCCGCGCAGAAGGTCGGCTACGCGCGCGACAAGATGATCGGCTCGTGGTGGGCCGGCTCCGAGGAAGACACCGTGCCCGCCGGCGACGCCGCCAAGGGCTACATGAGCGCCACCTGGAACGTGGCCGGCAAGACCGTGCCCGTCATCGCCGACATCGACAAGGTGGTCTACGGCGCCGGCAAGGGCAACATGCAGGACCGCAACAAGGTCGGCTCCGTGCTCTACAACCGCGGCGTGTCCGCCGCCGTGGTCACGGTGGAAGCCATCCGCGTGGCGCAGGCCAAATACGGCAAGGGCAAGGTCATGAGCGGCGACGACATGCGCTGGGCCTTCGAGAACCTCAACCTCACCAGCGCGCGCCTGCAGCAGCTCGGCGCCACCGGCCTGCTGCCCGAGATCAAGACCAGCTGCGACAACCACGAAGGCTCCGGCAAGGTGAAGATCCAGCAATGGGACGGCACCAGGTGGACCGTGGTGTCCGACTGGATCGAAGGCAACAAGAACCTGATCCACCCGCTGTTCAAGGCCACCGCCGCGCAGTTCGCCAAGGAGAAGGGGATCACGCCGGGGTGCATGAAGTCGTGATGGCCTGATGCTGTGGGTTTGCTCCCCTCTCCCATGAAGTGGGAGAGGGGAGCAGGAAAACGCCAGGCGCAGCAAGAAAGAACCACCAACCGAGCCGTACCATGACCCTCTTGTCCGTCAACAACATCGAAGTCATCTACGACCACGTCATCCTGGTGCTCAAGGGCGTCTCGCTCGACGTGCCGGAAGGCCGGATCGTGGCGCTGCTGGGCGCCAACGGCGCGGGCAAGACCACCACGCTCAAGGCCATCTCCAACCTGCTGCATGCCGAGCGCGGCGACGTCACCAAGGGCTCCATCGAATACCGCGGCGACCGCGTGGACCGCCTCACGCCCAACGCGCTGGTCAGGCGCGGCGTGATCCAGGTGATGGAAGGGCGCCACTGCTTCGCCCACCTCACGCTGGAAGAAAACCTGCTCACCGGCGCCTACACGCGCGGCCTCTCGCGCGCCGAGACGCGCGACGCGCTGGAGCGCATCTACGCTTATTTCCCGCGCCTGAAGACGCGCCGCAAGTCGCAGGCCGGCTACACCTCCGGCGGCGAGCAGCAGATGTGCGCGATCGGCCGGGCCATGATGGCCAAGCCCAGCATGATCCTGCTCGACGAGCCCTCGATGGGCCTCGCGCCGCAGATCGTGGAAGAGATCTTCGAGATCGTGCGCGACCTCAACCAGCGCGAGAAGGTCAGCTTCCTGCTGGCCGAGCAGAACACGATGGTGGCGCTGCGCTACGCCGACTACGGCTACATCCTCGAGAACGGCCGCGTGGTGATGGACGGCGCCGCCGAGGCGCTGCGCTCCAACGAGGACGTGAAGGAGTTCTACCTCGGCGTGGCGGCCAACGACGGCGAGGGCGGCGGGCGCAGCTCGTTCCGCGACGTCAAGAGTTATCGCCGAAGGAAGCGCTGGCTCGCCTGATTTCCGCATCGCCCCTATTCACGCGACTCATACGCAAACCATGTCCGAACACTTCGATTCGCTGGAAACGCGCGCGCCCGCCGCGCGCGCGCAGGCCCTGCTGGCGGACCTGCGCCGGCAGGTGGCCCACGCCAAGGCGCACGCGCCGTACTTCGCGCAACTGCTGCGCGAGGTGGACCCGGACGCGCTCGATTCGCGTGCGGCGCTGGCCGCGCTGCCGGTGACGCGCAAGTCCGAGCTCACGCAGCGCCAGCGTGCCGCGCCGCCGCTCGGCGGGCTCAACGCCACGCCGCTGGGCGGGCTGCGCCACATCTTCCAGTCGCCCGGCCCCATTCACGAGCCGGACGGCCACGGCGCGGACTGGTGGCGCATCGCGCGCGCCATGTTCGCCGCGGGCTTTCGCGCCGGGGATCTGGTCTACAACACCTTCTCCTATCACTTCACGCCGGCCGGCATGATGATGGAGAGCGGCGCGCACAAGCTGGGCTGCTGCGTGTTCCCGGCCGGCGTGGGCCAGACCGAATCGCAGGTGCAGGCGCTGGCCAGCCTGCAGCCGGCCGCCTACGCCGGCACGCCCTCGTTCCTGCGCATCCTGCTGGAGAAGGGCGACGAGATGGGCCTGCCGTGCACCAGCCTGCGCAAGGCGCTGGTCTCCGGCGAGGCGCTGCCGCCCTCGCTGCGCGCGTGGTTCGGCGAGCGCGGCATCCGCGTGCAGCAGATGTACGGCAGCGCCGACGTCGGCCTGGTCGCCTACGAGAGCGAGGGCGCGGACGGCTGGGTGGTGGACGAAGGCGTGCTGGTGGAGATCGTCGAGCCCGGCGGCACGCAGCCGATGCCCGACGGCGAGGTCGGCGAGGTGGTGGTGACGGTGCTCGGCAACGGCGACTATCCGCTGATCCGCTTCGGCACCGGCGACCTCTCCGCCTTCGTGGCCGGCTCCGCCGAGCAAGCCAGCCCGTGCGGGCGCACCAACCTGCGGCTCAAGGGATGGCTCGGCCGCGCCGACCAGACCACCAAGGTCAAGGGCATGTTCGTGCATCCCGGACAGGTTGGGGAGGTCATGCGGCGGCATCCCGAAGTGCGGGCCGCTCGCCTCATCGTCACGGGCCGCGTGGGAGCCGATGTGATGACCCTGCATTGCGAGGCTGCGGGGAATGACGAGAGCCTGGCCCGCGCGATCGGGGAATCGGTGCGGGAGGTGTTGCGGTTGCGTGGGGAGGTACGGTTTGTGGCGGTGGGGGCGTTGCCGCAGGATGGGAGGGTTATTGAGGATGCTAGGAGTTATGAGTGAGGGGGAGTGGTTTATTTGTGCTGATTGGCTTCAAAGTCAACGGCTTAACGTTGGCTGCTGAACGTCAAAGTCAACTTCTGAACGTCAACGGCTGAACGTCAAAATCAAAGTCAACATCAAAGTCAAAGGCTTTCGCTCCCCCGGAGCGACCTACTTTCTTTTCCCCGAAAAGAAAGTAGGCAAAGAAAGCGGGCTGCCTGGCCGGCAGGGGCCGAGCCGAACAGTGTTGCTGGTTGTTGGTGGTTTCGTGGTGGGGGTGGTGGTTCTGCGGGGATTCTGCCGGTACCGGTCTTGGTGGCCACGTTCTCTCGGGTGGTGTTCGATTCGTGGTGGCGCTGCATGATGGCGGAGGCCCAGGCCCTTCGGGCTGCTGCCGCGACCGGGGCAGATGGGTGCGTCATAGGGACGGGGCTGGTTTCGTGGTGGGCGTGGTGGCCCCCATTCGATCTCAGTGCCAAATGGTTTTGACTTGAGAGGCAATCCGGTTCCAGCAACCCCGCACACCCGCGCGGGGTCCACTGCGCCCACCACGAAACCAGTGCCGGTGCTATGCCGTGACCGCCAGCACCGGTAACGGCAGATGCCCGAACCAGCAGTGCGCCCGCCATCATAGGTCTGACCCCGCAACCCATACCGCCAGCCAGATCGTGGCCAGCCGAACCGGTAACGGCAGGATGCCAGCAGAACCACAGGCCCCACGACGAAACCACCCACAAGAGAAACCCCAACGTTTCTGCCCCTGCCGGCCAGGCAGCCCGCTTTCTTTGCCTACTTTCTTTTCGGGGAAAAGAAAGTAGGTCGCTCCGGGGGAGCGAAAGCCTTTGACTTTGATGTTGACTTTGATTTTGACATTAGGCCGTTGAATTTAAGTTTTTTCCTAGGGAAAGATCAAATCTCCAAGATATCAAGAACAGACCCCGCCCTCTTAACTGTAGCCAAAACAATATGAGAATTAATAGCCATAACCCCCGGCGCCTTATGCAACCGATCGACAACAAATCCAGAATAATGCTCTAGACTCCGTGCCCGCACAGTCAACACATAATTGGAAGGCCCCGACACGATCCGTGCGGTCACCACCTCCGGCCAGTCGTTCAAGGCCTGCACGAAGTTCTCGTGCCAGCGCTCCACGTCGGTGCGCATCGACACCTGCACCAGTGCCTCGAACTCCATGCCCAGCGCCTTGGCGTCGAGCACGCAGCGGTAGCCGGCGATCACGCCGGCTTCTTCCAGTAGCTTCACCCGCCGGAAGCATGCCGAGGCGGACAGGTTCACTGCCTCGGCCAGTTCCTGGTTGGTGGTTTTTCCGTTGCGGGTCAGGTGGCGCAGGATGCGGACATCGATCAGGTCAAGTTTCATTCTGAATATTTAACCGCGAAATCGTTATTTGGCGAAATAAATGCAGCGCAAAACGATTTGATGCGGTAAAAAGTCGAAGAAAATTCAATTATCTGTTTGTTAATATACCTCTCCCTGAGCGTAAAAGCACTGGCTGGCATGCAGTGCCGCGCATCAGGCTGGTCCGTTCGCCGCGAGGTGCGCGGAGCCGGAAAAACAAAAAAAGAGAGGAGACGCATCGATGAAGACAATCGGACCGCCGCTATTGGCGGGCATGCTCGCCGCAGGCGGCGCCAGCGCGCAGGGCTCGGCCACGCTCTACGGCATCGTCGACCAGAGCCTGCGCTTCACCACCCACGCCAACGCCGCCAACGACCACGACATCGCGCTGGCCAATGGCGCCGTGACCAACAGCCGCTTCGGCCTGCGCGGCGAGGAAGCGCTGGGTGCCGGCCTCAAGGCCATCTTCCGCCTGGAAAACGGCTTCGATCCGCAGACCGGCCACACCAACCAGAACGGCCGGCTGTTCGGCCGCTACGCCTACGTCGGCCTGTCCGGCCGCCTCGGCACGCTGCGGCTCGGCCGCCAGTCCACCGAAGGCTTCAACCTGTTCGGCGACTTCGACCCGCTCACCATCGCCAACTACACCGCCAACTACTGGCCGTACTTCATCACCGCTGGCCGCATCGACAACGCCGCCAGCTATGACGGCACCTTCGGCGGCCTCAACGTGGGCGCCAGCTACGGCTTCGGCGAGCAGCCCGGCAGCGTGGGCCGCAACGCGTACTGGGGCGCGCGCGCCGCCTACACCGCCGGTGCCGTCAGCGTGGGCGGCGTGTACCAGGAAACGCGCGACGCCGCCAGCAACGCGCAGCGCATGTGGGGCGCGGCCGCGCGCTACGCGGCGGGCGCCGGCAGGTATTTCCTCGGCTACCTCGGCGGCCGGGACGCCACCGGCTCGCTCGACGCCGCGCTCAACGATGCCGCCCGCACCGTCGCCCACGGCACCTTCACGGCCAACCCGCGCCGGGACGACACCGTCTACGCCGGCCTCGCTTATCAGATGGCGCCGGCGCTTACGCTGACCGCCGTCTTCTATTACGACCGCATCCGCAACGCCAACGGCATCGCCGGCAACGGCGGCAGGCGCTACACGGGCGTGGCGCTGGCCGAGTACGCGCTGTCGCGGCGCACGCAGCTGTACGGCACGGTGGACCACAACGTCGTCAGCGGCGGCGCCGCCACGGAACTGCCGGGGCGCGGCAACCAGACCGGCGTCGCGCTCGGCATCCGCCACGTGTTCTGAGCCGCGGCGCCCTGCATCATCCAGCCCCCCGGTCCCGAGCGGGGGACCACGCGGAGCACCCAGCACCCGAAGGAGACAAGCCATGACAAAGCCCCCGCAGCAGTTCCAGCAGATCGTCGAGCGCGAGAAAGGGCTGCGGCGCAGCCTCAGCGCCAGCCAGATGACCATGATCGCCATCGGCGGCGCGGTCGGCACCGGGCTGTTCCTCGGCAGCGGTTTCGCCATCGGCTTTGCCGGCCCGAGCGTGCTGGTGAGCTACGCCATCGGCGCGTGCATCGCGCTGCTGCTGATGGGCTGCCTGGCCGAGATGACGGTCGCGCACCCGACCTCCGGCTCGTTCGGCGCCTATGCCGAGCACTACGTCGGGCCGCTGGCCGGCTTCCTGGTGCGCTATGCCTACTGGGCCTGCATCGTGCTGGCGGTCGGCGCCGAGGTCACGGCCACCGCGCTCTACATGAAGTACTGGCTGCCGGCGGTGCCGGGCTGGTTCTGGATCGTGTCGTTCTCGGGCGCGCTGGTGCTGGTCAACGCGCTGAGCGTCAACATCTTCGGCGCGGTGGAGTACTGGTTCTCGGTCATCAAGATCACCGCCATCGTCGGCTTCATCCTGCTTGGTGCCTACGTGGTCTTCGGCGCGCCCACGCTGGTCGGCGACGGCGCGCGGCAGGCCGGCTTCCACCACTACACCGCGCACGGCGGCTTCTTTCCCAACGGCATCGGCGGCACGTGGGTGGCGGTGATCGTCTCCATCTTCAGCTACCTGAGCATCGAGATGATCGCCGTGGCCGCCGGCGAGGCGCAGGACCCGGAGCGCGCCGTCATGCGCGCGTTCCGCTCCACCATGCTGCGGCTGGTGCTGTTCTACCTGCTCACGCTCGCGCTGATGCTGGCCATCGTGCCGTGGACGGCCGCCGGCCACGACCAGAGCCCCTTCGTCAAGGTCATGGAAGCCATCCGCATTCCCGGCGCGGCCGGCGTCATCAACTTCGTGGTGCTGATCGCCGCGCTGTCGGCCATGAACAGCCAGCTCTACATCACCACGCGCATGATGTTCAGCCTCTCGCGCGCCGGCTACGCGCCGCGGCCGCTCGGCCAGCTCAGCGCGCGCGGCGTGCCGCTGCCGGCGCTGCTGCTGTCCACCGGCGGCATCGCCATCGCCACGCTGGTGAGCATCTTCTATCCCGACGCCTCGTTCACCATCATGATGGCCGTGTCGATGTTCGGCGCGCTGTTCACGTGGATGATGATCTTCGTCACCCACTACTTCTTCCGCCGCGCGTGGCGTGCCCGGGGCGGCGCGCCGCTGCGCTTTCGCATGTGGGGCTTTCCGGTGCTCACGCTGCTCGGCGCGGGGCTGATGCTGGCCGTGATGCTCACCACGGCGTTCACGCAGGCATTCCGCATGACGCTGGTGTTCGGCGTGCCGTTCCTGGCGGTGCTGACGGTGGCTTACTTCGGCTGGTACAAGGCGCGCGCGCTGGCGGTGGCCGCGCGGGCAAACGAAGCGGCCTGAACCGGCCGCTCAGGCCTCGCCGTCCGGGGCGGACGGCGGATAGCCGCCGCGCGGGCGCGTCGGCAGCCACAGCAGCCACGCGGTCACGGCCGCCGCGCAGGCCAGCAAGGCAACCGAGATGAACGGGCGCTCGCGCAGCAGCCACGCCGTGGCGCCCATCGACGGCCACATGGTGCCGATGGCCAGCCACTTGGCGCGCAGCGGCACGCTGTGGTGCTGCTGCCAGTCATGCACCAGCGGCCCCAGCCGCGGATGCGCCAGCAGCCGCGCATGAAAACGCTCCGAGCCGCGCGCGAAGCACGCCGCGGCCAGCAGCACGAACGGCGTGGTCGGCAGCACCGGCAGGAAGATGCCGACGATGCCCAGCAGCAGGCTGAGCGCGCCGAGCGCGACGAACAGCGCGCGCAGCACCCGCTCGCGGTGGCTGCGCACGGCGGCGCCGGTACCGGCATTGGCGCCGGCGTCAGTGTCTGCGTCGGCGTTGGCGCCGGAGCCGGCGGGCGGCCGCTTCGCGCTCAGACCGCCAGCCCCAGGCGCGCGCGCGCCGCGTCGTACTCGGCCTTCATGCGCGCCACGATCTCGCCGGCGGCCGGGACATCGTGGATCTGGCCCACGCCCTGGCCCGCGCCCCACACGTCCTTCCACGCCTTCGCCTTGGACGCGCCGCTGGAGAAATCCATCTTGCTCTTGTCCGCTTCCGGCAGGTTCTCCGGGTCCAGCCCGGACGCCACGATGCTCTCGCGGATGTAGTTGCCGTGCACGCCGGTGAACAGGTTGGTGTAGATGATGTCCGCCGCGGCCGACGTGGTGATCGACTGCTTGTACTGCTCGCTCGCGTGCGCCTCCTGCGAGGCGATGAAGCGCGTGCCCACGTAGGCGAAGTCCGCGCCCATCGCCTGCGCGGCCAGCACCGCCTCGCCGGTGGCAATCGACCCCGACAGCGCGATCACGCCGTCGAAGATCTTGCGCACCTCGCCCACCAGCGCGAACGGCGACAGCGTGCCCGCGTGCCCGCCCGCGCCGGCCGCCACCAGGATCAGGCCATCCACGCCGGCCTCGATGGCCTTCTGCGCATGGCGGATGCTGATCACGTCGTGCAGCACGATGCCGCCGTAGCTGTGCACCGCGTCGATCATCTCCCTGGGCGGCGCGCGCAGCGAGGTGATGAAGATCGGCACCTTGTGGTCCACGCACACCTTGATGTCATGCTCCAGCCGCACGTTGGACGCATGCACAATCTGGTTCACCGCCACCGGCCCCACCGGCGCGCCCGGGTTGGCCGCGCGGAAGCTGGCCAGCTCCTCCTCGATCTGCGTCAGCCAGTCGCCCAGCACCTCCGCCGGGCGCGCGTTCAGCGCGGGGAAGGAACCGACGATGCCCGCCTTGCACTGCGCCAGCACCAGCTCCGGATAACTGACGATGAACATCGGCGAGGCAATGACGGGCAGGGCAAGGTTCTGCAGGACCTTCGGCAATTGTCTGGCGGCGGGCATGGTGTCTCCTGAACCACGGCGGGCGCCGCGACCGGCGCCCGGGATGTGAACGATCGTTCGATTATAGGGAGTTTCCGCGCGGCGGCGTTGGGGGCTGGCCAGACGCGCCAGTCTACGGCCGGCTGGCCGGCGCGGGCGCGTGTAAGAAACGGATACAAGCCCGGAGCCCGCCCCGGTACACGGCGCATACGCCTCATCCGTTAAACCCATACGAGATGGCGCGCGGTGACTGGTGCATATGCAGCTTGGTTCCGCGCACATTGTTTCTTTTGCAGAACAGTGTATTGACTGAATCAGGGTTTCCCCTAGGTCAATCCCAGGCGTACATTTCGTGAACCGCCAGGCTTCCGCGCCGCCGCAAGGCGACGGCCACGGAACCAGGCAGCAGCGCCGGCCCGGCCGGCGCGCGTCCCCAGCCAGTAGTCAGCAGCAAAGGAGTGCATTCATGAGTTCCATCCTCGAAGCCCTGTTCTCCAAGCACATCGGCGACCCCGATCGCGTGGTCACGGCGCTCAACCACCAGGAAATCGTCGTCGCCCTGTCAGCGCTGGTCGCCGAGAAGAACGTCGCCATCCTGCACATGCTCTACCCGCGCACCGACGCCCGCACCCACCGCAGCCTGGACGCCCTGGTCGGCGCGCTGCACAACCACGGGCTGCACCAGACGGCCGAACTGATCGCGCAGGAAGCGCACTACCTCGTGTTCAAGGAGCCCGACAAGGCGTGGAAGACCCTGCAGGAAATCCGCCACGACTCGCTGGCCATCGGCGTGCATCTTTACTACAAGGGTGCCACTGGCGACGCGGCGGAACGTGAGCTGGATAAGGATGCGCACCGGAAGGCTTGAGGTAGCGGCGGTGGCGCTGGAAGCGGACATTGCAGCGGCATCGCGCCGCGCTGCGTGGCAGTTTCCAGATGGCTGACCAGCTTCGCATTGCCGCCGGTTTGCTCCCCTCTCCCATGAAATGGGAGAGGGGCCGGGGGAGAGGGCAAAGCGCTTACGAATGACGAACGCGGTCACTTTCACTTCGTAGAGCACCCGATTTCCTTCCCCGACGCTGCCCCTGCCCCGCACGCAGGAAAGCGGCGTGCCACAAAGCGCCAAGCCGACTTCATCAGCAGCCTGAAGGCCCCGCAATGCGGGGCCTTGTCGCATGTTCTTGCTGAAGACGGACATGTGCCGGGTGCTTGCGCATGCAGTGACTTTTGGCTCGGTCCAGGCGTGCGCGTTTGCTGATCCTGCGTCGCCGCAGTCGAGCGCGGCGTTTGCTGTGACTGCTGAAATGCCAGAGCAGAGGGGTGTTGCAGGCGATTGTGGGACTGGCGTTCAGGGGCGCAAAAAAATCTGCGGTTGGTAACAGAGGTTATCATTTCGGCCGTGATGGCATGGATAGACTGTGGGCGTTGCTGCAGCCGCAGCGACCGGGAATAGCAGCCCGTACATGAAGGGCGGACAATCGCCAGCCGGCGATTTCTTTTCGTCCATCACGCCTTCGCGTGTCCCTATGGGCGGGCCTGGGCGGGGGAGCCTTCGGGCTCGCCGATTCCTTTGTGTCGGTCTGCTACCTCGCCTTGCGCCCGCCCACCCCGAATAGCAGCGGGGAGCGGTGTCGAAATCGCTCACAAAGGAGGCATTCACATGTCTATGTCCTTGCCGGCCCGTTCCGGGCTAATTCCGCATCCGCAGTTCCTCATCACCTCCGGTGGCATCGTGTCGATGCAAAGGAGCGTGTCCCATGAATAAGCACGTCAGCCACGGTATCACCGTAGAACGTAGTGGTGCGGATATGTTCGTGACCATGCATTCGCCGCAGGAAAACCCGCTGAGTCTCGCCGCGCAGAAGGCGGGGCAGCTTTATGGGTTGCTGCATATGGTCTGTGACTATGCAGCGGCTAATGATTCGCTGGCCGGTTTGGATCCGCAGGTGCAGGAGGGCGTGTTGTCGCTTGCGGCTGGGCTGGCGCGGGAGGCGCTGGCTTTGAGTGAGATGGCGGGGGTGGTTGGGTAGGTTTGATGGGTGAGACCGAGTGTGCTTGGTACACTCGGTCTAATAGATCTGCCGGAAACTGGTATTCGATCTGTCTTGATGGCTAAAGGGCCGAGTTTCTAGGCTGCGCTATCGATTCGGCGGCGGCGATTTTGGGACAGTGTCACAGGCCCGCCACGGATGGGCGGGCGTGACGGAGGGTAGGCGGGTCTCTCAAGTCCATATCTATGAGCGTATGCCCCATCGTTTGCTACAGTCCCAACTGGTCTGGTTACGTAAGCTCTCTTCCGATGGGCGATGCTCGGCCGCTGTACTCAACAAGACATCAGGAGTTGGGGCAGACGGCGCGAAAACAGCTGCGGGTAACGTCATCGACACACCACGACCAAAAGCCAGATATGCTCGAGGATATCGCTCTGATGAAAGGGGAAGGAATGGTCGAAGAGTTTGCATATAAGGACGTATCGGGCCGCTGGGTTGGTGGGTACGTGACCCGGAAGGCTGCCATGGAGGCTGGCTCTGAGCAAAGTGATCGAAAGCAGGTCATTACGGCACCGCTCGATCCGGAAACTCCCGCATACTTCGCAAGATTCGAGGCTCAAGCAGTTCTGTCCTCAATAATCTCTGGTCTTGAGAACGGGGTAGGGCTCGGAAAGGTGGTTGAAATCGACAGTTCCGTGAGGAGGCTACAAAAGATTCTGGATGCTAATCCCTTGCAGGCTAGCGACGATTTCGATGCCAGACTTCAGCTCGATTTGATGAATAGGCTTCAGGCGAGTGTGGAAGCCTGGATATCCGAAAATCGGATCGAATTCGCTCCTCCGAAGTTTGTTCGTCATATGGCTGAGGAACTTCACGTTGTCGGGACAAACTTGGATATCCCCCTTCTATAGGCGAACGTAATGTGCTTCCGACTGCAAAATGGGAGTTGGAAAGGCCGCGTAACTCGTGTCCGGAACTAGTTCAGTTGGTACCCACTAGGAGCTTTTGTGGCTGGAGGGATACCAAATACCCATCGACGGGAGGCATCGATCGTCGACAGCGACGAGGCTTGACAGCTACACCATGAGCACGCTGGTGATTGGGGCCGACCGATATGCTTCGTCATCTCATTTTCCCCTTGGTACTATTAACTGCTGGGCCGGAGAGTGGTCGGCGCAATTGCACAGTGCGTAGAGAGATCCATGTATAAGATTCCCCGAAATGTCGGCTACAACGATCTAGCTATTCTTTACGAGTCCCTCCATAAGGGGGGGGCACAAGTCGTGGCGATTCCGGTCAGTTTTCTGGAGGGGGGCAAGTTTGGTATGGCAGGGTTGCTGATCCAATGGATCGCAGCTTGGGCTCGTACGGGGCAAGAGCACCTCGTCAGTGTTTCTGGAATACCGGTGGAAACAGTACTCGCCAACTTGGCCGAAGAACCGCATGGATGCGCTGCCCTCTATTTTGCTTCCGGTATTGTCGGCGTGCGGGGGATCAGGTTCAGTCCTGCGGAGGCGCGGAGATATTTGGTGCCTGGCCTCAAGGCCATGCAATCATCCAGGTTCCGGGATACAAACGGCAGCCGTGGGGTGCATCTATGTTGCTACCAGGGTGCGGTGAATGAATATCTGCTACCTCTGTACGGAAGGAGAACGGAAGATTCGCTCAGGGATTCGGACGGGTTTCTGACCTTAACTACGCAATTGCTGGAGTCGTTTGAGCCGTTGGCTGCCCGATCGATGAAAGGCACGCAACTCGAGTATATCGCAACGCTGATTGAGGAGTTGTTTGCAAATACTCATGATCATGCGAGATTTGATCAGGACGGCATGAACTATCCCCATGGCAACATACGGGGAATATTTGCTCGGACGTTCGAGCAGAGAGCACGCCCAGAAGACTCTGGAAAAGACCTGGGACCTTTGGGGCGCTATCTCGCTTGGCAAAGCTCGCATAGAAAACGCTATCGGCGTCCAGCAGATGTTCGCGCGAAGGGCGCAGAGGCGAAGGATGCTCGAGACAATAGCGGGGATATCGTCGCGCCGCGGGCAACGCGCTTTCTCGAAATTACTGTTTACGATGCAGGCCCCGGGCTAGCGCGCCGCTGGGCCTCTCAGCATGTGCCAGATTTCGCCTGGGAGAATGTGTCGATTGATGATGAGGCCAAGTATGTCAAGTCCTGCTTTCAAGCGCACGCTACCACGAAGCGCAACCGCGGGTTCGGGCAAGGGCTGACCTCATCGCTGGAAGCATTAAAGGCGCTCGACGCGTTCATGTCGCTTCGTACCGGTCGACTTTTCTTGTATCAGGATTTTTCTCGACAAGATGCGGTTGGTTTCTCGCCGGAGCACTGGGATGAAAGGCGCCCAATGCTTCCCGATGTCCCGGGGGCATCGTACACGGTGGCGATTCCTTTGGCGAGAGAAAGAAAATGAGTGCGCTTTATTGCTATCGGTGGAATCATCTCTCGGGGAAATCTTGTGAGATCATATTTTGCCCCCCAGGATTCGCTTCGCCGGCCGACATATCTACTGCTTTGAGTCTTGCGGCACAAGCAGTGCTGTATCCAGATGCAGTCATACTTGTCTGTCTGGCAGAAGACAAGAACGTGATTATGGAAGCAATAAGCAGCGATCGTGTTAAGCGAAGTATTGCTCGATTTGCAGATAAAAGCAGCGTTCACTTGCTTGTGGTCGACGTGACTGGCACGCCGATTGATATTGTCGCGATTCAGGCGATCGATGCTACGAATCTTATTCTCAGCCTGTCTTCGGTCACGGTTTCATACGAGGCCATTATCAGTGCTGGCGTGGCGAAAGTCTTTTCTCAGAAAGGTGTGATGGTGTCGGCTCCGCAGGGCTTTGAGTTCATAAAGCCTTCCGGTGAGCGCTCGAGTCACTTCCTGAGGGCTGAGGAGGGACTTTCTAATAGTGCCGCAGTAGATTTTATTGCATTTGCATTGCTAAGTAGGATTAAAATTGAAAATCTCAAGGTAATTTTTGTCGATTCGATGACAATTGCAAGCATCGCCTATTCCATCCGCGAGATCCGATCACGGGATGGAAGGTCGATGCCGCAGATTGTGAGTTTTCATTCCCACGAGGGTTTGAGAGATATTTCGGTCCCTCCCCATAGCACCTTCTTTTGTATCATTTCTGCATCTTCGTCGCTTTCGCTAGAGAAGAAATGGCTTGAACATACGCGGTGTGCGCAAACCGATGTGGTCACGCTGCTCACGTTCAAAGATGCGGTAGTGGACAAGAGGCGGCCGATGTGTGCCATCGTGCGCCCGGAAAGTTGGCGCAATGCAGGTTTACCCACCGCTGGAACGCGGGGGTTGAGAATATTCGGGGAGCGATTCCAGCCTGAGCAAATTCCGGCGAAAAAAGTGGCACTACATATGATTGTGCACCGGTGTGAGAAGGCTGCTGAACTCGCGGGTAGATTTCATGATAGGTCTCTGTTTTCTGTGGATGGGCGGGATGATGCAGGAAAGCGTCGAACACTGTGCGCGGATGGCAACGTCATGCTATCCGACCGTGATTTTTGTGAGTGGCTGAATAAGCAGTTGCGAGCTCGGGTTCCGGCTTCCATACAGGGGATCATTTACCAAGACGATACCGCGAGCTTGGCGATGGCGCAGACGTGTCAGACGTACTTGGCGGGACTGGGAATTTCGCTAGCTTGGGGCATGCACAGCAGTACAGGATTCGAGCGTGAGTTGGGGGCGCTTAATCAGCACCGGGCTCTTCTGGTTGTATCCGCAGTGATAGGAAAAGGTACGACACTGCTTGGTGTTTCCAGGGATTTGCGCGCAAAGCATTTTGGTGCCAAGACGTACTTGTGTGGCTTGCAGGTTTGCGATTCGGATGCCGAAGCATCATTTCTTAAGCGCAATCTTTCGCAAACCAAGGATAGGACGAGCTTCTTCGAGGCCTTCCACGTGATGTCGATGGGTGCGGCTTTGGCGCAGTCACTGGAAATAGAGCGAGAGATACTTAGACTGAGGGACTCGCGATATGATGTTCTGCACTATCGATGGGAGTCGATGCGAGCGGCCGGGCTGGTCGAGGACGTGTTTCTACCCTCGTTGGTGCCCAATCGTCATCGTTTAGTCTTGAGACCTGATTTTGTATTTTGGAATCCAGGCTATGCTGAAAGTGAATGTCATGCTCCGATGGTCTTGGCTGCAATAGGAAGAATTTTGGAGCGAGCTAGAACTCAGGCATTTGATGACGACAAGCATCGGTTGTCCTCAGATGCTTTTCAGCAGGTCGTTCTGGATCCGCAGAATTTCAGTCGTTACAACGATGGCATTATACAAGCGGCACTATTACGTCAGGCTTACCCTTCGGAGCTCGATTATTCGTCGTTACCCGAGGAGAGCAGTTTTATGCTGTTCTTCCTGAAGAAAATATTTGCAGCAAGGCGAACACAGCAAGGTGAAGCCGCTGCCGAATTCGCTTTTGCGCTTGGGGTTGGTCGACTAAAGCTTCACCCGCGTGACTTATCAGAGTTGGTACTTGAGTTCGAAAGAATGACTACTGCGGAGTCGGGCGACAGAGAGTTGCTAGCCCTGCTTTGTCCAGATGTGACAATCGCAAGATTGAGCGCTGCCGTGATATGAGTGCCTCGCTCGACGATGATCGTGATGGCATCATAGTGAATACATCCCAAAAAACAATAGTGGAATGAATACCTACGCTGTTGGAGATGTCTTCGAGCAGGAGGTTTTTGCATTTTTTCATACGCAGATACAGGATGGAAATTTTCCGGTGAAGCCGGAGTTCTGTCGGTTGTTGCGCAAGCAGGGTTATTACTCACGGGATCGCGACGCCAACATCATCTTCGATATTTCCATCGAGTTCTTCTTGCCGGGCGCAGAGGCTTATTTTCTTGTGATTCTGATCGAGTGCAAGAATTATCGGAAACCCGTACCCGTTGACGATGTAGAGGAGTTCTTCGCCAAGGTCGATCAAGTCGGGGCAATGAATGCCAAGGCCGTCATGGTCACCTCGAACTCTTTCCAGGAGGGCGGCCTCCGGTTTGCGAAATCGAAGGGCATGGGCATGCTTCGGCTGTTTGGTCCTTCGGAATTTAAATGGGAACTCCAGCGATCGCCTTCTGCGCTCCGAGGCGCCATTCATGCCTCTGTCGCTGATGTACGGGCTGGACTGCGGGAGGAGTCGTACCATAGCTCAATCTTCGATGTATATAGCGTTGCCGGGGATGTCCACACACATTCCTTGGTGGAGTTCTTCTCTGCGATGCTTGGGACGCTGCACCGGAATGCGTTGCCCAAGGCAGTGCGTGCGGGGCACACGCGCCGACTTGTGGAGCACGTTGCGCCTGCAAGTATTGAACTGGCCGCGGAGAGCGTGATTGGTGCGATTTCTTATGTCGCCGGCCCCGTGCCACTAGTAGACATTGTGGATCGGGAATCAAAAGCCGGGCTTAGATACTCATGTGAGCCATGGCCAGAGAGCAACCCGGAGCGAACTGTCCTTGGACGTATCGGTTTCAATCCACCTCGGATCACAATGTACACCGATGGGCCATCGCTGGGGGATCGGGAACGATTTACTTTAGCCCATGAGCTTGGACATTATTTCTTGCGACATGATCGCTTCCTGACTCGGGAAACGCATGAGTCCGGCGACGATCTGGAAAATACGAGCACGTTCCCTGCATTACGAGACATACAGAGATTAGAGTGGCAGGCCAATTTTTTTGCGGCGTGTCTTTTGCTCCCGCGCGCTCAATTCATAAGAGACTTTACGCGAATCATTCAAGAAGTCGGGGTCAGTGATCGAGGGTTCGGTGCACTCTTTCTCGATGAGCAGCACTGCAATCAACAAACTTACCACCGGGTCACTGATGCGCTGAAATGGGAGTATGGGGTTTCGCGAAGTGTCGTCAGATTTCGACTGATCGAGTTGAATCTGTTAAACGATTCAGCGTCTCGGCTTCATATCGAGAGAGCAGGACTACTTGAGGCGCGCTTTCATTTTGGTCGCCTCGGACGCCTTCAATGACAAGCGGAATGGTCGCGCGAAAACCCCAGCTAGCTCCCTTTGATCTCCTCGATCAGTGCCGCGATCTGCTCGTGCGAAAGCATGTCAGCGCAAGTGCAAATTCGATCATGCAGGATTTCGTTCTTGGCACTCATTGTGCCGCTGATGAAATACTCTAGTGAGTATTCAGCGATCACGGATGGAAGGTCAGATACCTGAAGGAGTTGTCCGCTGGCACCTCCGGCCAAGACGCGATCGGAAGCCAGTGGGAGGTAGATTGCCTCGATGTGATCATCGATTTCAAAAAATGGCTTGAACCTTCGTTCTCCTTTCAGTTGAAAGAGCAGCATTGAGTCGCCGAGTGGGATGTCGTGGTCTGGAGAGTGGAGGATGTGAAATGTCAAATTTGAATAGGCATCTTTTTTTTATTGGAGGCGATAACGTCTGCTTCAATGCCTTGATGTGTCCGAATTTGGATGCGAGGGAAAGCATCCTTGAAATCAATGACCTGAATTGGGCTGCAATTGGCTGTAGACGCGCAATTGTGGGCATGCTTGCTTCGAGGATTGCCCAACTGGCTCGGACAAATTCATCAAGCTGCGCGGTGGGTAACTCGATACCTCGCCGTTTCAGCTCCTCTGCTATTGTGCCTTTCAAATTGGGGCCAGTGTCGCTGCCCATCGGGGGCGACCGGACAGGCCCGCATTCTCCGGACTGTGGCAAATTCGGAGCGAGCGCCACCTCGTCGTAGACCAGCGTGGAGTGCCATTGGCACCGACTGTGACCGGTGGCGATCGCATGACTCGATTGTCTTCGAGACCGTGGTCGATAGATTCTCTCTGTGTCGGGGTTGTCTGGCCGGCCACAATATAGCCCGGAGAAGCTGCACGCTGACAAGGGGTATGACCTCGCGTGTTGTCGTCGGCTGGCACTGAACCTCGCATTGCGCATCGCGGCGTAGAAAGTCATGAAAGAGTATCTCTGGATTGTCGAGCAGACTCGCGTGTGGCTCGCGGCCTTCCACAAGCTTGGCATTCGTTTCAACGTCGCACCGGCACTCGTCTGGAATTACTTACCCAGGCTTGCGCCGTCATCTGCTCCAGATTCGTGAAACGGTTTCATAGTCCGTCCAAGCAACCGCTCGCCTTTGCGAGGGTGATTTGCCTGTTGTTGACGGCGTCCAATACCGTCCGCACAAACTTGTCTCCAAAGATGTGCGTGGGCTCCCGATGGCGGTACGCGCGGCTGCCACCGTCCAGGTTGGGCAGCGGTTGTTCGGCTCTCCAATGGCGGTAGGACGCGTATTGCAGTTGCGTGATTCTGCCCGCGCCCAGCAAACGCCTGAGAATGACTTCCGTGCTCACGCCCCATTGACGCGCTTGGGGCTTGAGCCATTCGTCAAAGCCGGCGGGGTCATTGGGGCGCTCGTCGTCGCTGATGTTCTGGAGGAATCCGTGCGGGACAAGCAACTGCCCGGCAAATGCATTGGCTTCGCGCTCGTGCCCGCGGTGCGACTGCATATCGGCTTCGTCGTCGATCGAGCTGCTTCGATGCAACAGAAGATGACCAAGCTCGTGCATCAACGTGAACGACTGCTGCGATTCCCAGGGCAGCTTCTTGACCACGATCACCGGGCAAGCCGGTTCGTAGATGCTGAAGCCCAGGATCGGGCTTTCTTTCGCGATTTGCCACTTGCCGTTGTAGCCGTTGCTGCGGAATACCAGGATGCCGCGTGCTTCTATGGCGGCTCTGTAGGTATCGAAGGTATTGCTGTCCGCCAGCCCCAGCCATCTGCGCGCTATCCGCGCTGCCTCGACCGGGTCTTGGCGTGGAATCCGGGGGGGATTGAACGCGGGAAAGGCTTCGCCCTCAAGGTCTTCGCGAAGACTCATGTAGATGGCGCGCTGTTTTTCCACTCGCTCGATCAACACCTTGAGCTTGGCGCTGAGCTCGGGCTTCTGGTTGGCCAGCGTGCGAAACGCCGGCGTGTGTACCTGTCCTGCGTCGACCGGGCCCCGCTCGAGAAAGAAGAGGGCGCCACGGCCGAAGACGGCCGCCATCTTGCTCAACTGTGCAAACGTCAGGCCGCCTTCGCCCGCCAGCACGTGCGCCATGGTGGCTGGCGAAATGCCGGCGGCGAGCGCAAGTTCCTCTGGCGTCGTACCGTGGTCGGTACAGCACCATAGGATGCGTTCGGGGTTGATCGACTGTATGCGTTCCATCGCGTTCGATTATAAGAGGGAACGCGGCCACGGGGCGATACCGCCTTCGGCTAGCGGAAGCGGAAACGTCTGGTAGCGGAGATCGCAAGCGGCTCGGGCAGACCGTGAAACTTGCGGCAAGCGCCGGCCCGGCTCGCCGGCTCGATGTCCTCACAACGGTCGGACCCGGACGCCACCTCACCGATAATGCCCATGCCTTTCCAAGACTTCGATCTTGTATCCGTCAGGGTCCTGGATGAAGAAAAACCGCGCCAGCAGTTCCTCCCCAACCTTGAACTCCTTGACCGGCAGCGGACTGTACCCGGCCGCGGTCAGCGCCGCATGCGTGGCCGCAACATCGTCAACGACCGCCGCCACATGCCCGTACCCGTCGCCATGCGTATAGGGCTCCTCGCGCCCCTTGTTCAACGTGAGCTCAAGCTCGACATCGTTCTCGGCATTGCGCAGATACACCAGCGCGAAGTCCGGAAAATCCAGCGTGTGGGCAGGCTTGAGGCCGAGGACTTCGTCGTAGAAGCGCAGCGATGCGTCGAGGTCGCGCACGCGGATCATCGTGTGGATCAGCTTGGCCATGATTAGTGGGTGGTGACGGTGGTTTTCTTCGGGGGCGGCGCGGGTTCGGCCAGGCTTTCCTGCGCGCTTTCGAGCCGGTCGCATTTGCGGCGCAGGTAGCGCAGGCACGTCACGCGCAGGAACGAGGTGAAGTTCTGCACGTCGCCGCGGTGGAGCATGATCTCGTCGTGGAACTGCACGATCAGCGCGTTGGTGGTCATGCCTTCTTCGGCGGCCAGGGTGGCCAGCGTGTCCCAGACGAAGTTCTCCAGGCGGATGCTGGTGTGCACGCCGTGGATGCGCACCGAGCGCGTGCGGGATTCGTAGTGGATCGGGTCGGCCGTGACGAAGAATTCGCACATGGGGGCCTCCTTGGCGGCTGGGGGTTCGCTCGGATGCCGCGCTCAGATCGTGCGCCTGGACATCTGCGCGGCGATGTAGTCGGCCTGGCGGATGGCGAGCGTCACGATGGTGAGCGTGGGGTTTTCGGAGCCGCCGGTGGTGAACTGGCTGCCGTCGCTGATGAACAGGTTGGGGATGTCGTGGGTCTGCCCCCATTTGTTGCACACGCCGTCGCGGGGGCGCGCGCTCATGCGCGCGGTGCCGAGGTTGTGGGTGGACGGGTAGGGCGGCGTGCGGAAGGTCTTGATGGCGCCGACCGCGCCGTAGATGCGCTCGGCCTGGGTGTAGGCGTGGCTGCGCATGGCGATGTCGTTGTCGTGGTCGTCGAAGTGGACGTTGGGCACGTAGTTGCCCCACTGATCCTTGACGTTCTGGTTGAGCGTGACGCGGTTGGTTTCGCGCGGCATGTCTTCGCCGACCAGCCACATGCCGGCGAGGCTGGTGTAGCGGTCCATCCACCACGTGAAGTCGCTGCCCCAGCCGCCGGGGTTGAGGAAGGCGGCCATGAACGGGATGCCGAGCGAGAGCGTTTCCAGCTCGTAGCCGCCGACGAAGCCGCGCTTGGTGTCGTGGCGGGATTCGTCGCGCACGATGCCGGCCATCGTGGTGCCGCGGTACATGTGCACGGGTTCGTTGAAGGCGGCGTAGACGGAGCCGGTCATGTGGCGCATGTAGTTGCGCCCGACCTGTCCGGAGGAGTTCGCCAGGCCGTCCTTGAACAGGCTGGAGGCGGACAGCAGCAGCAGGCGCGGCGTTTCGATGGCGTTGCCGGCCACGCAGACGATGCGCGCTTTCTGGCGCTGGGTCTTGCCGTCGGCGTCCACGTAGAGCACGGCGTTGACGCGGCCTTTGTCGTCGTGTTCGATGCGCGTGGCGTGCGCCTGCGTGCGCAGCTCGAACTTGCCGGTGGCTTCGGCTTCGGGCAGCTCGGTGTAGAGGGTGGACCATTTGGCGCCGCTCTTGCAGCCTTCGAAGCAGAAGCCGAGCTGCAGGCAGCGCGCGCGGCCGTTGCGCGGGCGGCTGTTGATGGCCATGTTGCCGGTGTGCACTTCCTTGTAGCCCAGGCGCGTGGCGCCGTTGTACATGACCTTGAAGTTGTTGTTGCCGGGCAGGCCGGGGATGCCGTGGGTGCGCGTGACACCCATCTTGTCCTCGGCCTTGCCGTAGTAGGGCGCGAGTTCGCGCAGCGTGAGGGGCCAGTCCTGCAGGTTGGCGCCCTTGATGTCGCCGTAGACCGTGCGCGCGCGGAATTCGTGTTCCTGGAAGCGCAGCGACGCGCCGGCCCAGTGCGTGGTGGTGCCGCCCACGGTCTTGCAGATCCACGCGGGCAGGCCGGCGAAGTCCTTGGCGACGCGCCAGCTTCCGGAGGTGGTGCGCTTGTCGAGCCACGCGAGCTGGCTGAACGCTTTCCATTCGTCGTTGACGAAGCTGGCGTTGGATTGCGTGCCGCCGGCTTCCAGCACCACCACCTTGATGCCTTTCTGGCACAGCTCGTTGGCCAGCGTGCCGCCGCCGGCGCCGGAGCCGATGATGACGACGACGGAGTCGTCGCCGAAGTCGAACTTGGCCATGTGCATGTCTCCTTTGTGGGCCCGGGCGCGCGGCTCGGGTTGTGTCCGGGTTGCGTCCGGGTTGCGTCTTGCCCCGGCTCTGCGGCCGGATCGGGGGACTGCCGCCGGCGTTAGCCCATGTACGGCGGCGGGCTCGCTGCCGCGGGCGGCGCGGGCAGCCACTTGAGGTCCTGGAAGCCGCGCAGGATGTAGCCGCCTTTTTCCCAGGAGGAGCCGGGATAGCCGAAGGTGGCGAACGCCATTTCGTTGTCGTAGAGCGCGGTCACGCACTTGCCCCGTACGGTGTCGAAGAAGGGCTGCCCTTCGAGCGCCTTGACGGCGGCCAGTTGCCGGTCCGGCGCGGCGGCGGTGAAGCTGCCGCCGGCGAGCTTGTCGAGCGAGGCTACGCCGGCGCGCAGCTGGCTGGCGACGGCGGCGTCCTTGGCCGCGGCGGCGTCGAGGTCCTTGACCAGCAGCGCGTAGACGGCGTCCGGCAGGCGCTCGTGCGGGTACAGCACGCGGCCCATGCGCAGCAGCGCCTCGCCTTCGCCCTGGTCCAGCGCGGCGAGCTCTAGCGCCCACACCGTCGACGGCGCCAGCAGCGCCAGCGGGCTGCCGATGGCCAGCGTGCCGATCAGCACGCCGGTGCCCTTGAGCAGCGAGCGGCGCGTGAGCGTCGGCGCGGTCTTGTGCGCTGCATCGCCGCGCTCGCGGATGTGCACGATGGGAATGGTTTTCACGGTGTCTGCTCCGAAGGGTTCGACGGGCGTGGTCCGCCGCGGGCGGTGTCTCGCATGATGTCGCGCGCCTGCGTGCTTCACATGGCGGTTGTCGGGAGGGGAGAGGCGGCGTTGTGCGATGCGGCACGATCCTGCCGCCGCGGCCGTGCCGCGTGGCCGGGCCGGCGTGTGCCTGGGGTGAGCGTGGTGGACAAGATGTCGTCTCCGTCGTTGTCGTTCCCTCCATTCTTGCGGGAGGGTCGATACGACTATAGGCCGAAGACGCCGGGCATGGGTCACAGCCCGCTACTCACACGGGAAAAACCCTAGTGAGGATGGCGACGCACGCCGGCGCGCGCCGGCGGCGGGGTTCGCGCCCGGCGGCGGAGGCAGCCGGCGCGGCGGGGAGGGAAGGGTCAGAAATCGACCTGCGCGCTCAGCATGAAGGTGCGCGGCGCGCCTTGCGTCAGGTACGAGGCGCTGGTGAGCCAGTACGCCCGGTCGGCGAGGTTGTCGATGTTGAAACGCACCGTGGCGCGCTTGCCGGCCACGCGCGTGACGTAGCGCACGCCGGCGTCGAGCAGCGTGTACGACGGCACCGACGCGGTGTTGGCGGCGTCGATCGGGCGCGCGCCGTAGTACTGCAGGCCGGCGGTGAGCGTAAAGCCGGTGTCCGCCAGGCGGTATTCGGTGTACAGCGCGGCCTGCTGCTTGGGCGTGCCGTCCACGCGCTTGCCGTTGAGCTCCTGGGCGACGTTTTCGTTGCGGGCGTTGAGGAACAGCACGCTGGCGCTGACCAGCCACAGCGGCGTCACCTGCGCGCGCGCGGACAGTTCCAGCCCGTCGTAGCGCGCTTCGCCGTCCTGCGTGAACACGTTCGATGCATTGGTGTACGTGAGTCCGCGCTTGATGCGGAACAGCGCGGCGTTGGCTGACCAGTTGGCGCGCTCGGCCTTGACGCCCACTTCCATCTGCTTGCTCTTGAGCGGCGCGAACACTTCCTGCGCGTTGGCCGCGGACAGCGGCGCGGTCGAGCCCTGCTCCAGCGACTCGACGTAGCTGCCGTAGGTGGACAGCCAGTTCACCGGCTTGAAGATGAGCGCCGCCGTGGGCGTGGTGGCGCTCTTGTCGTAATGGTTGATGGTGTCCTTGATGCTGTTGCGGCGCACGCCGGCCACCACGTCCCAGTGCTGGCCGAGATGGAGCGTGTCCGAGGCGAACACGGCGCGCTGCGCGGCGTAGCTGCCGAGCGTGTCGGCGGGCTCGGCGGCGATGCCGGGGTTGGCGAAATTGCCCGGGTTGGCGAGGTTGCCGGTGCCGAGCACGGCGTAGTTCGACACGCTCGAATAGTAGGAGCGGGTGCGCCCGTAGGACAGGCCGAAGGCGAGGTCGTGCGAGACGAAGCCGGTGCGCGCCTTGCCGGTGACGAGCGCCTGCGCGTCGTCGGTCTTGAAGCGGTCGGTGCCGCCGTACTGGGCCTCGGTGTAGTCGCCCTGCGCGTTGGCGTAGACGGAGCCGTTCAGGTAGACCCGGTCCATGACCGAGCCGCGATAGGCCAGGCGCGCGTTCCAGTCTTCGGCGAAGCCCCAGTCGACGGCGGTGCCGTAGACCTTGGCGCGCGTCTCGTAGCTGGTGAACGGCGAGAAGATGCGCTTGCTGCCGCGGATCGGGCCGGGCGGCTGCGCCACGGTGAAGTCGCTGTCGGTGCCGCTGGCGTTGGGGAAGAGGCCCCAGGTGGAGGAGCCCTTGACCACGCGGTCCATGCCCAGCGCGTCCGCGCTCCAGACCAGGTTGGGCAGGATGCGCCAGTCCAGCGCCAGCGAGGCGGAACCGCGCTTGACGCGCCCGCCGTCGGTGACATAGCTGTCGCCTTCCTCGCCGACCAGGTTGGCGCGGTAGCCGAAGCGGTCGTCGGGGCCGAAGCGCCCGCCGAGGTCGCCGGCCAGCAGGAAGGTGCCGCTGCCGGTGACGGAGGTGAGCACGCTGCGCACGGGCGTGTCGGTGGGGCGCTTGCTGACGAAGTTGACCGTGCCGCCGGGCTGCGCGAAGCCGTAGAGGAAGCCGGTGGCGCCGCGCAGCACCTGCAGCTGCTCGAAGTGCTCCAGCGGCAGGTCGCCGCTCCAGCCGAAGACGTTGAGGCCGTCGATCTTGCGGCCGTTGAGCAGGTCCAGCCCGATGCCGCGGATGGCGATCTGCGAGGACAGGCCGCCGATGTTGTTGCTGGTGGGCGAGACCGAGGCGTCGTTCTTGAGCGCCTGCACCAGCGAGCCCGCCTGCTGGTTGTCCATCAGCGCGCGCGTGACCACGTCCACGCTGTAGGGCGTGTCGAGCAGCGCCTTGTTGCCCAGGGCGCCGAGGCTGGCGCTGTCCGCGCGGTAGGCCAGGCCGGCGGGCGGCTCGGGCTGGTCGGCCAGCGCGCGCACGGTGACGGGCGGCAGCGTGGCTTCGGCGCCCGGGGCCGGCGCGGCGACGATGGTGTAGGTGCGCGGGCTGTTGGCCACCAGCCGCAGCCCCGAGCCGGCCAGCAGGCGGCCCAGCGCGTCTTCCACGCTGAGCGAGCCGCGCACGGCCGGCGCGCGGTGGCCTTCGGCCAGCGCGGTCGAGAACAGGATCTGCACGTCGGCCTGGCGCGCCAGCGCCGCGAGCGATTGCGCCAGCGGCTGCGCGGGCAGGTCGACCGCCAGCGCGGCGCTCTGCGCGATGGCGCCGGCGGCGAACAGCGCGGCCACGGCCGGCACGGCCAGAGACAACAGCCGCGCCACCGGGCGGCGCGCGGGCTGGTTACGAACGATCGGCTTCAATGATTTCTCCCGAATTCGGCCGGTGCATCCGGCCTTGTCAGAGAGTTGCCGAGCGGGAGGCGCGGGATGTACACCTGCGCGCGGAAAAAATTTTCGGGTGCGCGGCGGCGGCCGGTGTTCGCCGCCGCCGCGGTTTGCCGATGTTCGCCGGCTGCCGCTAGTTGCCGCCCTGTCCGGCCCGCAGCGCCAGGTGCGCGCTGCCGTCCGCCGCGGTACGCAGCGTGACGGGCAGGATGCCGGGCAGCAGCGGCAGCATGGCGTCGGCCTGGTCGCGGTCGAACTCGGCGGACAGGCGCAGCGCCGCCGCCCGGCTGTCGTCGATGACGATGCGGCGCGCGGTGAACGGCTGCATCTCGCGCACCGCCTCGGCCAGCGTCAGGCCGTCGAACGAGAGCTTGCCGCGCCGCCAGGCGGTGATGCGCTCGGCGTCGACGCGGCTGGCCGCCGACGGCGCGCCGCCGTCAGGCACGTCCACCCGCTGGTTGGCGCCGACGCGGCGCGTGTCGCCGCCGGCGCTGACTTCCACGGCGCCTTCGAGCACCACCACGCGCGTGCTGCCGTCATGCCGGCGCACGTCGAACACGGTGCCGATGTCGCGCACGCGCGTGTCGCCGGCCTGCACCGTGAATGCGCGCGGGCCGTGGGCGACGCGGAACAGCGCCTCGCCGGCGGCCAGCGTGAGCCGGCGCGAGCGCAGGTGCCAGGCCACGTCGACGCGGCTGCCGCGGTCGAGCTCGATCTCGCTGCCGTCGGCCAGCACCTGCGTGGCGGGCTGGCCGGCCGCGGCGGTAACGTGATCGGTGCGGTATGCGGGATCGGCCACCCACAGCGCCGCGGCGAGCAGCGCGGCGCACGCGGCGGTGCCGGCCCGCGCGCGGCGCCGGCGCTCGCGGCGCGCCTGGGCGGCCTGCGTGATGGCCTCCACCGACGGGAAGCGCTCGCGCAGCGCCTGCTGGTACGGCGAGAGCGGATCGGCCGGCGCGGGCGGGGATGGCGGGGATGGCGGGGAGGAGGGCGGGGATGGTTCGGTCATGGGCGCGTCGGATCTGGCCCGGGCTGGCGCGGCAATCGGCTTCATGAGGCGGACCCCGGAGGTTGGGCGCTGGCGGCCAGTTCGTCAAGCGCCGGCGCGAGCAGCGTCATGGCGCGCGCCATGTGGCGCGCCACCATGCCGCGCGAGATGCCGAGCCGCTCGGCCACCTCGTCCTGCGGCAGGTCGTGCAGCCGGTGCAGTACGAAGGCGTCCCGGCAGCGCGGCGGCAGGGCGGCGATGCATGCCGCGAGCCGGTCCACCTGCTGGCGGAACGCCAGTGCCTGGGCGCCGTCCGGCGCGCTCGCGCCATGCGCCTGCGTTACCGCGGCCCATTCGTCCAGCGCCTGCTGGCGGGCCTGCTCGGCGCGGTAGCGGTCGATCGCGCGGTGCGTGGAGACGTGGCGCAGGAACGCCAGCGGCCTGGCGACGATGCCGGCCGGCGGGCGCTCCAGCACCTGCACGCAGACGTCCTGCACCACGTCGCGGGCGAAATGGCGGTCGCCGAAGCGGCGCCGGACGTGGTCGACCAGGTCGTCATAGTGCCGTATCAGGGTGGCGAACAGCGTGAGGTGGGCGGGGTCGCGTAGCACGGCCGGGAGAACCTGGTTCTGTCGAGGTGCGCACGATTATAAATGCGAATGATTGTCATTTGTGTGATGTATTCATGCCCGGCCCGCGCGCGGCGAACCGAGATCGAGGGTCTGGCGCAGCCACTGCGCGAAATCGGCGATTTCCGCGCGGACCAGTTCGTGGCCCATGTCGTAGAGGCGGGTCTCGCGGCGCACGCCGAGGCGCGCCAGCAGCGCGTCGGCGCGCTGGGCCCAGAACGCGGGCAGCTTGTCGTCATGGCGGCCGTGGGCGACGAAGGCGTCGAGCGTGCGCAGCGCCTCGGGCGGGGCGATGTGCGGTTCGATCTCGGGCAGGATGCGGCCGCTGAGCAGGCCGAAGCCGCTGACCTTGTGCGGCGCGCTGAGGCCCACGCTGGCGCTGACGATGCCGCCCTGGCTGAAGCCGGCGACGACGGTGGGTAGCGGCGGCAGGGCGTCGAGAAAGCGCAGCACGCGCGCGCGGCTGGCTTCGGCCTGCGCGGCGTCGATGACCGGGCCGCCGGCGGTGAAGCTGACCGGGAACCACGCGAAGCCGGACGGCCCCATGCGCAGCGGCGCGCGCAGCAGCAGCACTTCGAGGCCGTCGGGCCAGTCGCTTTCCAGCCCGGCGAAGTTGGTTTCGTTGCCGCCCACGCCGTGCAGCAGCACCAGCCGCGCGCGCGGCGCCCGCGGCTGGCAGGCGCGGCGGTAGTGCAGGTCGGAGTGGGGTTCCAGTTCGAGGCTGGCGATTCCGTTCGCGTCGTTCATGCGGCCACCTCGCGTGGCGCGGCTTGCGTGGATCGGGTTTGCGCCGGCGGGCCGTCGAACAGATAGCTGTCCATCGACAGCACGCCGTGCGTGATGCCGCCGTCGAGCACGCGCAGCGTGTAGTTTTCGCCGGCGGCGCCGAGCGCGACGAACAGCGGCAGGAAATGCTCGTCGGTCGGGTGCGCGCGCGCGGCGCCGGGCGCGAGGTCGCGGTAGGCCAGCAGCTTGTCGCGCTGCCTGTCGCGCAGCGCGCCGGCGGTCCAGCGCGCGAAGTCGACCACATAGCCGGTCACATCGCCGGCCGCCTCCGGCGAGCCGTCGCGCGACGCGCGGAACTCGTACAGGTTGTGCGTGAGGCTGCCCGATGCCACGATCAGCACGCCCTGCTCGCGCAGCGGCCGCAGCGCCTGCCCGAGGCGCAGCGCGTCGGCCGGCGCGAGCGGCGCGGGCAGCGAGACCTGCACCACGGGCACGTCGGCCGCGGGCAGCAGGTGCATCAGCGGCACCCAGGCGCCGTGGTCGAGCCCGCGCTGCGGATCGAGCGTGGCGGGCCAGCCGGCGGCGCCGAGCAGCGTCTGGATCCGCGCGGCCAGCGCGGGCTGGCCCGGCGCGGGGTATTGCAGCCGGTACAGCGCTTCGGGGAAGCCGCCGAAGTCATGGATGGTGGCTGGCGCCGCGCTGGCGCCGATGCGCACGCCGCCGCGCGTGTGCCAGTGCGGCGAGATCACGACCACGGCGCCGGGGCGCGGCAGCGCCTGGCCGAGCGCGGCGAGGCTGGCGCCGGCCAGGCCCGGTTCGATGGCGAACGTGGGCGCGCCGTGGGAGACGAAGAGAACCGGGGATGCGTGCTGCATCGGGGTGTTCATGGGGGCCTCTGCAAATCGGTGGGAACGTGATTCCGAGTGTATAGATTCGGTTGCAGGGATAAAGATGGTCTAATGCGACAAATCATCCCGGCAGGTGAGACAAAGGCAGGTGAGACAAATGGATCGCGCCCTCGAGATGCAGGTGTTCTGCACGGTGGTGGACAAAGGCAGCTTCATCGCCGCCACCGAGCCGCTGGCCATGTCCAAGGCGGCGGTGTCGCGCTACGTGAACGCGCTGGAGGCGCGGCTCGGCGTGCGGCTGCTGCACCGGACCACGCGGCGGCTGTCGCTGACCGAGGAGGGGCGCATCTTCTACCAGCAGGCGCGCGACGTGCTGGCGCTGATGGATGCGGCCGAGGGCGCGGCGGCGTCCGGCTCGGAGGCGCCGGCGGGCGTGCTGCGCGTCAATGCGCCGCTGAGTTTCGGCATCGCGCACCTCGCGCCGCTGTGGGCGGACTTCATGCGCGCGCACCCGAGGATCGAGCTCGACATCAGCCTCAACGACCGCGTGGTGGATCTGGTGGAGGAGGGGTTCGACGTGGCGGTGCGCATCGCGCGCATGGAGGATTCGTCACTGGTGGGCCGCCGGCTGGCCAGCACGCGCATGCGCCTGTGCGCGGCGCCGGCGTACCTGGCGCGGCATCCGCCGCTGGCGCGGCCGGCGGACCTGCTGGCGCACAAGGTGATCGCGTACAGCCACTTCGCCTCGCGCAACGAATGGACCTTCACCGGCCCGGCGGGCGAGGCCACGGTGCAGACGCAGCCGGCGGTACGCTGCAACAACGGCGACACCTGCCGCGCCATCGGCCTGAGCGGCGGCGGCATCCTGCTGCAGCCGAGCTTCATGCTGGCCGACGACATCCGGCGCGGCGATCTCGTGGAAATCCTGCCGGACTACCGCGCCATCGAGCTCGGCATCTACGCGGTGTATCCGTCGCGCAAGCACCTGCCGCCCAAGGTGCGGGCGCTGGTCAACTACCTCGTGGAGCGCTTCGCGGGCGTGCGCTGGGACGACTGACCCGGCCGGCTGGCCTGGCGCGCGCCGGGCGCTTGCGCCCGGCATCGGGCTGCGGCAAAATGCACAGCTTGCGGAGATGGCATGCCTCCCTTAACCGCCGACGGCAGCAACCTTGTCGGCTGATGATGCCTACGAGTTCCTGGACAGGGAAGTCGTAGGCTCGCGTCTATGCGATCACCATGCGGCGTCCCGCCGTCCAGGTTTGTGTTCTGCGAATCTGGTCATCATGAAGAAAACATTCGTTCCGCCGGAACAACTGGCGATGCTGCCTTACCTGGGCCGCTGGCTCGTTCTCGCGTCCGCCGCCGGCGTGCTTGCCGGCACCGGCTCGGCCGCGCTGCTGGTCGCGCTGGACTGGGCCACGGCCACGCGCGTGTCGCATCCGTGGCTGCTGTGGCTGCTGCCGTTCGCGGGCCTCGCGGTCGGGCTGGCCTATCACTACCTGGGGCAGTCGGTGGAGGGCGGCAACAACCTGCTCATCGACGAGATCCACGACCCCAAGCGCATCGTGCCCAAGCGCATGGCGCCGCTGATTCTCGCCGGCACCGTGGTCACGCACCTGTTCGGCGGCTCGGCGGGGCGGGAGGGCACGGCGGTGCAGATGGGCGGCAGCTTTGCCGACTACCTCACGCGGCTGTTCCGGCTCGGCGCGCAGGCGCGCCGCATCCTGTTGATGGCGGGCATCAGCGCGGGTTTTGCCTCGGTGTTCGGCACGCCGCTGGCCGGCGCGGTGTTCGGGCTGGAGGTGCTGGCGATCGGGCGGCTGCGCTATGACGCGATCCTGCCGTGCTTCGTGGCGGCCATCGTGGGCGACCTGATCCCGCCGCTGCTGGGCGTGCATCACACCGTCTACGCGGTGCCGTTCGTGCCGCACCCCGGGGCGCTGACGCTGGGCGCGATGGTGCTGGCGGGCATCGTCTTCGGGGTGGCCGGCATGACGTTCGCCGAGGCCACGCACCGCCTGTCGCGCGCGCTCAAGCGCCGCGTCGCGTTCGGGCCGCTGCGGCCCCTGCTGGGCGGCGCGGTGGTCGCGGGCGCGGCCATGCTGATCGGCACCGACAAGTACCTGGGGCTGGGCATCCCGACCATCGTGGCGGCGTTCCAGGGGCCGCTGCCGGCCTACGACTTCGCCGGCAAGATGGCGTTCACGGTGGCGACGCTGGCCTCGGGCTTCAAGGGCGGGGAGGTGACGCCGCTGTTCTACATCGGCGCCACGCTCGGCAACGCGCTGGCCTACGTGCTGCCGCTGCCGGTGCCGCTGCTGGCCGGCGCGGGTTTTGTCGCGGTGTTCGCCGGCGCGGCCAACACGCCGATCGCCTCGACCATCATGGCGATGGAACTGTTCGGCCCGGAGGTGGGCGTGTTCGCGGGCATCGCCTGCGTGGTGAGCTATCTGTTCTCGGGCCACACCGGCATCTATCCCGCGCAGCGCGTCGGCCATGCCAAGCGCGCGCGCGTGCCGGAGGGGTTGCGGCTGTCCGAGGTGCCGGCTTTTCAGCGCGCCGAGAGGGATGCCGCTGAGAAACACTGAGCGCGGCGCCCGCGCCCGCTCATTCGTCCGCGGCGCCGGCCGCGCCGCGCGCGGGCCGGCGCACGACGCGCAGCCTGGCGCTGTTGCCGCCGCCGCAGTAGAACCTGTCCGCGCCGTCGGACTCGAGCCCGGACACGCCGACGCCGGCCGGCATGTCGAGCTGTTCCAGCACTTCGCCGGTTTGCGGATCGATGCGCCGCAGGTCGCTCTGCTCGTTTTCCCAGGTGCCGTGCCAGAGTTCGCCGTCGACCCAGGTGACGCCGGTGACGAAGCGGCTCGACGCGATGGTGCGCAGGACCGCGCCGGTCTCGGGGTCGACCTGGTGGATCTTGCGTTCGCGGTACTGGCCGACCCACAGCGTGCCTTCGGCCCACGCCATGCCCGAGACGGCGCCGCCGCCGGGCGCCGGGATGGTGGCGAGCACGCGGCCGCTTTGCGGGTCGATCTTCTGGATGCGGTCTTCGGCGATCTGGAACAGGTGGCGGCCGTCGAAGGCGGTGCCGGCGTGCGCGGGGACCGCGATGGCGCGCACGGTCTCGCCGCTGGCCGGGTCCAGGGCGTTGAGCTTGTCGCCGCTGGCGAACCAGACGTGGCGGCCGTCGTAGGTGACGCCGCCGATCTGGTCGACGCCGGGGAAGGGGCCGTATTCGCGGAGGATTTCGGCTGCGGATGGTTTCATGTCTGTCCTCGTGGTCACGCGGTGGTGGAGTGCATCCTACTCACTCGGCAGCGGCGCGGGGAGTAACAAGGCCGTCGCGAATCCGGGCACGGGCGGGGTCATCCAGCGGCGCGCGCGGCCGTGGCCGCACGGCTGCACCTTGCCGGTGGCGGCCAGCGCGTCGAGCGCGCGCTGCACGGTGCGCTGGCTGGCGCCGAGCGCGAGCGCCAGCGCGGAGCTGGACCACGATTCGCCGTCGGCGAGGCAGGCCAGCAGCGCGGCGTGCTTGTCCTCGACCGGGCGCGCCAGCAGGACCACTTCGCGCGTGTTGCGCGGCGCCAGCACGAAGCCCCGCGGCGTGGCGTCCACGCCGGCCAGCGCGCGCAGCAACGCGCGCAGCCGGCCGATCTCGACGCGCAGCCGCGCGCGGTGCGAGGCGTCGGCGTGCCGGGTGCGGAAGGCCTGCGCGATGAGCGTGTCGCGCGGCACGTCGGCGGGCCACGCCTCGGCCAGCGCGCGGGCGAGCGCGAACAGGACCGGGCGCGTGGCGAGCGAGACCGCGTGGCCGGCGTCGCGCACCGCGTGGCGGCAGGCATCCACCACCAGCGCCGGCGATGCCAGCAGCGTTTCCACTTCGTCGAGCAGCACGGGGCGCGACTCGCCATGCGCGACCACGCGCGCGGCGGGCGTGTCGAGGACGGCGCCGGCGTGCTCGACTTCCGCCAGCAGCGCGGGGATGCCCGCGTCGCGCGCGGCGAGCCTGGCGCGGGCGAGCGCGGCGCGCGCGGCCTGCGCATGCAGGCGCCGCAGCGCGATGCCCGCGGCGATCAGTTCGTGGGCGGCGCGCAGCGCGGGCGGCAGGGGCGCGGGGTCGAGCGCGGCGAGCGCATGCCCGGCGGCGTCGACGCGGCCGGTCAGCAGCAGGTGCCGGATGGCGAGATAACCCGCATGCGCGGCGTTGACCGGGTCGCCGTGCGCGGCGAGCGTGGCGCGCGCCGCGTCGAGCGCGCGGGCGGGCCAGCCGAGGTCGCGCGCGGCCAGCGCGATCTCGGCCTCGGCGACTACGCAGCGTGCGCGCGCCACGGCTTCCTGCGGGCCGAAAGCGCGCGCGGCGCCGCGCACCAGCGCCCGCGCGCGCGCGAAATCGCCGAGCTGCGCCAGCGCGATGCCGCGCAGCGCGAGCGCGGGCGCGTCGTCGCGCAGGGCGATCCGGTTGAGCGCGCCGAGCGGATCGCCGGCCGCGAGCGCACGCGCTGCCGCCGTGATCAGCGAGTCCATCGGAATCCCGCCACGCTTGTCACTCCCGCCGTTCGATGTCCGGGGCTAATCTAGCACACGACCATCCATCGGCCGGCGCGCCGGATGCGGCGCCGCGGGCCAAGCCAAGGAGGACGAACCATGACCACGCACATCACCGGAACACACGAGGAATGGCTGGCGGCGCGGCTTGCGCTGCTGGAGGAGGAGAAGGCGCTGACGCGGCGCAGCGACGCGCTGGCGCGGCAGCGGCAGGCGCTGCCGTGGGTGCGCGTGGACAAGGCGTACCGCTTCGAGACCGAGGCGGGCGCGGCCTCGCTGGCGGACCTGTTCGGCGGGCGTTCGCAACTGCTGGTCTATCACTTCATGTTCGGCCCGGACTACACGGCGGGCTGCCCGTCCTGCTCGGCGCTCGCGGACGGCTTCGACGGGTTCGCCGTCCACCTGGCGCATCACGACGTCACGCTGGCGGCGGTGTCGCGCGCGCCGCTGGCGAAGCTGCTGGCGTACCGGCGGCGCATGGGCTGGACGTTTCCGTGGGCATCCTCGCTCGGCGGCGACTTCAACTTCGATTTCAACGTCGCGGTCACGGAGGCGCAGCAGCGCGCGGGCGACGTGGAATACAACTACCGGCGCGGCGGCCACGCGATGGACGCGGCGCCGGTGCCGGAGCCGGTCGCGCGCTTCGCCGCCAGTTGCGGCACCGACGCGCCCACCTACTCGCGCGACCGGCCGGGCATGAGCGCGTTCGTGCTGGAGGACGGCGTGGTCTATCACACCTATTCCACCTACGCGCGCGGGCTGGACGGCCTGTGGGGCATGTACCAGTGGCTGGACCGCGCGCCCAGGGGACGCAACGAGACCGGCGTGTGGTGGCGCCGCCATGACGAATATGGCGCGCGTTGAGCAGGGCTTCCGGCGATGGCGGCGGCTGGCGGGAATGCGGCGCGGCGCGATGCCCGCGCCGCGCGCGTGACGTGCCGGATCAGGCGTTGAACGAGTCGTCGTCCAGGAAATCGTCGAGGCCGTCGTCGAGCCCGCCGTTGTCCAGCGCGGCATCCACGCCGGTGTCGCGCCCGTCCGCCAGCGCGCGGTCGTCGCTGCCGTAGAAGTTGTTGACGACGGTCTCGGTCGGCGCCTGTCCCGTGGCGGACTGCCCGAGGAAGCCGCCGCCGCCGTTGCGGTGGAACAGGCTCTCGATGCCCTGGAACAGGAACGCGCCGCCGGCCACGCCGGCCGCCGTGGTGGCGATGCCGCCCAGCGCGCTGCCGAAGCCGCCGCCGAGGAATCCGGGCCGGGCCGCCTGCGCGGGCATGGCCTGGGGTTCCGGCTGCAGCGGTGCCGGCGCGCTGGCCGGCGGCGCCATGACGGGGCGCGCCGCGGCGGGGTTGGCGTTGGCGTTGGCGTGGACGCCCCAGGCGTTCTCGGTGTCGAGGAAGCGGCTGGCGCCGCCGGCCTGGGCGGCCTGCAACTGGCTTTGCAGCGTGGTGATCTGGGTCCTGGCCGAGGCCAGCGCGTGGTCGAGCAGCATGGCGCGCTGGACCAGCAGGTAGGCGGCATCGGGCTGCCGGGCGACGGCTTCGGCGATCAGCGCGTCGGCCTGCGGGTCCTTCGCGCCGGCGCGGGCCTGCGTCAGCTGGTTCAGGAAGCCTTCCAGCGCTTGCATCTCTTGGGGGGTCATGGCACCACCTATCCGGGTTGTTGAGTGCTCCCAGTCTAGGGGCCGAGTCTTAAGCAAGACTTAAATCGGGCAAGACCTGGCGGGATGCAAAACCGGCGGCTGTGTGGCGGCGCCTGCCTGCGCCGGGTCCGGCGCGGCGCGGGGGAGGCTACTTCTTCTTGGCGGCGCCATCGTTGCCGACGCGCGACTGCACGGCGCCGAACGGGGTGGCCGGCGCGGCGGGCTTCTTGGGCTGCTTCGGTTTCTTGGCTTCGCGATTACCGCGTAGTTGACTCTTGGCCATGATGTACTCCTGTGGCGTGGTGGTGCATTGCTTGCCGGAGGGCGCATCCAGCATACGCCGTTAACCGGCGGCCAAGGGAAATATCGTGCACGGTGCGGTCGGCCACATTCGCGCGCGGCGCTTCGCGCGGCGCGCGCCGCCGGACGCCTACAATCGAGCGGTTTTCCGTCCACAAATTCCCCGGCCGCCCGGATGCGGGCAGTGCCTGGGCCTGGCCGTCGCCACCGTGGCGGGCTCGGGCGCTTCGCCGCTGTGACGCGGCGCGCCGGACGCGCACCGGACGCGGCTAGATGCCTTCGTACTCGCCGGGGCCGTCGGGCCACGGCGTGAGGATCTCCACGCCGTCCGCCGTCACCGCCACCATGTGCTCCCACTGCGCGGAAAGCGAGTGGTCGCGCGTCACCACGGTCCAGCCGTCGGGCAGTTCCTTGACGTGGCGCTTGCCGGCGTTGATCATCGGCTCGATCGTAAACACCATGCCTTCCTTGAGGCGCAGCCCTTCGCCGCGGTTGCCGTAGTGCAGCACCTGCGGCTCGTCGTGGTAGATGGTGCCGATGCCGTGCCCGCAGTATTCGCGCACCACGCTGAAGCCCTCGCGGTGCGCCACCGTCTGGATCGCGTGGCCCACGTCGCCGAGCGTGGCACCGGGGCGCACCTGGCGGATGCCGGCCAGCAGCGCCTCGTAGGTGGTGCGCACCAGCTTGCGGGCCAGCGGCGCGGGCTCGCCGACGAAGTACATGCGGCTGGTGTCGCCGAACCAGCCGTCCTTGATGATGGCCACGTCGAGGTTGACGATGTCGCCGGCCTTGAGCACCCTGGCCGGCGACGGGATGCCGTGGCACACCACCTGGTTCACCGACGCGCACAGCGTCTTCTGGTAGCCGTGATAGCCGATGTTGGCCGGCGTCACCTTGAGTTCGTGGACGATGTAGTCGTGGCAGATGCGGTCCAGGTCCTCGGTGCTGGCGCCGGGCTTCACGTGGGGCGCGATCATGCGCAGCACGTCGGCGGCCAGCTTGCCGGCCTCGCGGGCGCGGGCGACTTCCGCCGGCGACTTGATCGGAACGCCGCGTCTCATCGCGCACCTCCGGCGGCGGCCAGGCGCGGCGCTTCGTCGGCCAGGATGGCGGCCAGGTCGAAATGGCCGGCCTGCTCGGCGCGCATGAGCAGCTGGCAGATCTGCGCGTGGTTCAGCGCCGGGTACAGCTCGGCCAGCATGCCGATGCGCATCCAGTGCTCGGCCTGCGCGTTGATGGAGCGGGACAGTGCACTGCTGCTCAGGCGCAGGTTCTCGTGCATCTGGTCCGAGATCTTGACGATACCCATGTTTTTTAATATACGAAACGTAAACGAATCGTATATTAACACGGTGCCGGCGGGCGCGCCAAGGGTGCCGCGGATGGTTCGCCCGCAAGCGGTACTTGCCGTGCCGATCTTCTCGAAACGGCTTGCTAGCAGCGCAGATCGAAGAACCCGCTCGCCATGCGCCGGCCGTTCACGACCAGCTCGACCTCGTGGCGGCCCGGGTAGTGGGTGCGCGTGGTGAAGTCGCGGATATGCTGGCTGCGCCGCACGGACACGCGCTGCCCGCCCGGCAGCGACAGTGCCTTGAGCTTGAACACCTTGGCCGAGGTCGCGCCGGATTTCTTCACGTAGGTGATCCGGTAGTCGACCACGAGCCGCTGCGGCGCCGGCGAGGTCGACACCAGCTCGAACGACAGCGTGACCGCGTCGCCGAGCGCGATGCTGGCCGGCGTGACGGCGAACCGGCCGATCTCCACCAGCGGCGCGGCGCCCGCGCCGATCGCCGCCAGCGCGCGCGGGTTGCCCTGCTTGACCAGCGTGCGCAGCGCCTGCTTCACGATCCACGCGGTGCGCGGATTGCCGGCGGGCCACGCCTCGACCCGGTCCAGCACCCAGTCCGGGTGCTGCTTGGTGATGTCGTTGAGGTGGTTGGCCACCGACTTGCGGACGTAGAGGCTGTCGTCCGCGCGCAGGTTGTCGATGATGTTCGCGGTCAGCGCCGGGTTGGCTTCTATCTCGCCGAGCCGGAAGGACCACGGCAGGCGCGGGCGGCTGCCTTCGCTGGCGAGGCGGCGCACCGCGTCGCTGCTGTCCGTGGACCACGTTTCCATGATGGCGAGCGCGCGCGGCAGGTCGTCGCGCAGGAATTCCCGGACCGCGAATTCCGACGTGCCGAACTGCGTGAAGAACTTCAGCGCGTTCATCGAGGCATCGAACGCGCGGCGTCCGGCATGGCGCCCGTATTGCCCGACGTAGTCGGGCGGCACCAGCGACATGAAGCCTGCGCCGATATGCGGCGCGGCTTCGGTCAGCATGCGCAGCGCGCCGTCGAAGCCGGCGGGGCAAGCCGCGTGGATGGCCACGCTCGCCCGGCGCACGCGCGCCATCAGGGTCAGGTCTTCCAGGCCGTCGAGCGCGACCGAGAGAAAGGTCTTGTCGTCGAAGTCGGGCGCAACGGCGCGCAGGCGCTTCGCCAGCTGGCGGAAGCGCTGCGTGTCCATTGCCAGTTTCAGCGGAGCTGGCGCAGCTTTGGTCATGGGTCTCGTGCCGGTCAGACCGCCGTTCGGTCTGCTGGCGGGAGCATAGACCAGGCTGCTGTCAGTTTCTGTCAGGAGACTTCGGGGAGCGTGAAGCGCGCGCGGCTGGCGGGGCGTGGCGAGTGGCGTGGCGAAAAACCGGAGCCGGAAAACAGAAAACCCCGCGGGCACGAGGCTTTGCGGGGCTCTGACGGATTGCTTGTTGCTACCTTCTCACTGTCTTTTTACTGCTTTCTCACTGCGCTTTCTCACTGCAATACAGCTTCGTGGTGCCCAGGAGAGGACTCGAACCTCCACAGTGTTGCCACCGCTAGGACCTGAACCTAGTGCGTCTACCAATTTCGCCACCTGGGCAAGCTGAGCCGCGCATTTTACCCAAGGCATGGAAATTTGCAAGCGTCCGGTTCGCGATGGCGGGAAGGTGCCGGCGAAGTCCCGTCATGGGCCTGCGCCGACGCCGGCTTGCGGCGGGTGGGGAGCCGCGCTCAGCGCCGTGGCCGGCGTGCTCCCCGGGGCTGTCCCTGCGTCAGGTCAGGAGGTTGAACGCGAACCCCAGCGCGATCGCGCCGCCGAGGGCTTCCAGTGCTGCCAGTGCGAGAAGGTTCTTCAAAACGAAGGCATCATCCTGCTTGGTCACCATGTCGTCTCCCGATATAGGAATCCACGGCCGAAGGTCGATGGCGGGCACCGCGATGGCAAGCACAGCGGTACGGGTCCACGCTCCAGCCACGTCTTGATGCGCGTTCAGTAGACCGCAACACGGGGGCGGCGAAAAGTCGGCATAAACCCGTACCGCAGTACGGTGCAGAGCAGCATTCGCACCGCCGTCCGCGGCCTCATGCCGCCGTCATTGCCTTCGGCCCGCCGGGCGCGAGGTTCCCCATGCCGGCCAGCGTCGCCTCCACCGCTTCGTCGAGCGGGGTGTGCGGCTCGTGTCCGAGCACCGCCAGCAGGCGCGCGTTGTCCATGCGCACGGGCGTGTTCCACAGGTAGCGCATCTCGCGCAGTTCGCGCAGCGTCGCCACGAACGGCGACGCCAGCGCGGCCAGCCACCACGGGAACGCGGCCACGCGCGGCGCGGCGCCGGTGCGGCGCGCCACCACGCGGCGGATGGCGCCGCTCATCTGCGTGCCGTCCGCGTCCCAGTGGCCCGCCATGTGGAACGCGGCGAAGGCGTCGAGCGTGTCGCGGCGCGCGAGCAGCTCGACCATCGTGCGGGCGACGTCGGGCAGGTAGGACCACTGGTGCCCGACGCCGCGCCGGCCCGGGTAGCGGATGGTCTTCACCGGCTGCCCGGGTTTGACCAGCCCTTGCGAGAACCAGTTGTTGCCGGCACCCGGCCCGAAGAAGTCCCCGGCGCGCACGATGATGACGCGGGCGCCCGCGCGGCTGGCCTGTTCCAGGCGCCGCTCGAGTTCGACGCGGATGGCGCCCTTGCGCGTGGCCGGGTGCTGCGACGCGTCCTCGCGCAGCACGGGGAAGGCGTCGGCGCCGTAGTTGTAGACCGTGCCGGGCAGCACGATGGTCGCGCGCTGCGCGATGGCGGCGGCGATGGTGTTGTCGAGCATCGGCAGCACCAGCTGCTGCCAGTTGCGGTAGCCGGGCGGGTTGACCGCATGGACGATCACCGCGCAGCCCGCCGCGGCGCTGGCCACGTCCGCGGCGACGAGCGCATCGCCGCGCAGCCACAGGATGCCGTCCCTGCGCCCGGTGGCGTGCGCTGCGCCGCGCCGGAGCGCGCGCACGTCCCAGCCCGCGTCGCGCAACTGGCGCGCCACTTCGCCGCCAGCGCCGCCGGTGGCGCCTAGAACCAGGACCGTGTTGCCGTTTGCCATTTTGCTCTCCGAAAAGGCGTGTCGATGGCGGTATTCTGCGAGCGGATGGACTAAACGAAAATTACCGAATTCCGACTAGTCGCTATACATTTACGCATGACCTCGAATATCGGCTGGGAACTCTACCGCTCCTTCCTCGGCGTGCTGAAGGCCGGCTCGCTGTCCGGCGCCGCGCGCGAACTGGGCCTGACCCAGCCGACCGTGGGGCGCCACGTCGCGGCGCTGGAGACGGCGCTGGGCGTGGCCCTGTTCACGCGCTCGCAGGTCGGCCTCGCGCCGACCGAGGTGGCGCTGGGCCTGCGCGCCCACGCGGAGATCATGGCCAGCACGGCCGCCTCGCTCGAGCGCGCGGCCTCCGGTTATGGCGAAGGCGTGCGCGGCGTGGTGCGCGTGTCGGCCAGCGAGGTGGTCGGGGTCGAGGTGCTGCCGCCCATCGTCGAGCGCCTGCGGCGCCGGCACGCGGAACTGAAGATCGAGCTGGTCCTGACCAACCGGGTACAGGACCTGCTGCGGCGCGAGGCCGACATCGCGGTGCGCATGATGCGGCCCGAGCAGGCGCAGCTGCTTGCCCGCCGCGTCGGCAACATCGAGATCGGCCTGCACGCGCGCAAGGACTACCTCGCCCGGCATGGCGCGCCGCGCCGGGTCAGCGAGCTGGCCGGGCACGCGCTGATCGGCTACGACCAGCCGAGCGCGTTCGTGCGCGCGGCCAGCCGGTCCTTCACGGGCTTCGACCGCGATGCGTTCTCGCTCCGCACCGACAGCGACCTCGCGCAGCTCGCGCTGATCCGCAGCGGCGCCGGCATCGGCATCTGCCAGGCCGCGCTCGCCGCGCGCGACGACACGCTGGCGCGGGTGCTGCCAGGCGCGTTCTCCATGCAGCTCGACACCTGGGTGACGATGCACGAGGACCTGCGCAACAGCCCGCGCTGCCGGGTCACGTTCGATGCGCTGGTCGAGGGGCTGGTGGCCTACGCGCGGCCCTGATGCATGGCCGCGGGCGTCTGGCGCGGCGGCCGGGATTGCTGGTGCGTTCTTCCCCGCTCTTGCCGACACTGGCTGGCATGAGGTGACGCCGCAGGCATCGGCGCCGCCGCGCCGCCGGCGAATGTGGCGGCGTGGGCGCCCGCCTGCCGCGCCCGCCGCGCTGGTGCTTGCCTTGCGCGGCCATTTCCCGAACACTGCGGGGACCCTCGTGCCAGGCTGGCCGCCAGCAAGGAGCGCCGCGTGATCACACTCTATTCCTACCCGGACCTGTTCGGCGTGGAGGACAACAATCCCTACGGCCTCAAGGTCTTCGCGTTCCTCAAGCTGTGCGGGCTGGCGTTCGGGCATCGCCACATCCTCGACGCGCGGTCGGCGCCGCGCGCGCAGTTGCCCTACGTGGACGACGACGGCCACGCCATCGGCGACAGCGACGCCATCGTGCGCCACCTGACGCAGCACTACGGCTTGTCCATCGACGCGGCGCTGACCGACGCGCAGCGCGACCTCGATCATCTCGTGCGGCGCACGCTGGACGACCTGTACTGGGTGATGTCGTATTCGCGCTGGCGCGACGAGCGCTACTGGCCGGCGTTCATGGCGGCGCTGCTGCGCACGCATGCCGACCTCACCGAGGACGCGCTCCTCGCCGCGCGGAAGTACAACTTCGAGCGCTATTACTACCAGGGCATCGGGCGCTACGAGCGGGACGAGGTGTATGCGCGGGGCATGGCCGACCTTGCGGTGGTGTCCCGCCTGATCGGCGAGCGGGCCTTCCTGTTCGGCGACGCGCCGGCCAGCACCGACGCGGGCATCTACGGCTTCGTCGCCAACATCCATTGCTACGACATCGACACGCCGCTCAAGCGCTTCGTGCTGTCGCGGCCGAACCTGGTGCGGCACTGCAACGGCGTGCGCGCGGCGATGGGGCAGGGTGCGCGGTAGGGCGGCGGGCCGTTCGGTTCCTGGCGCGTGGCCGCGCGTCCTTCCTGGCGGTGCTTTCGGTCCCGCTTTCGGTGACGTTTCCGCCGGCATTTTCCGGTAATGTGCCGCGGTCGTCATGCCGACTGCCATGCCGGGTTTAAAAAAAATTCGTGAATTCGTTTCGGAAATTTCTTTATTGATTGTTTTATATCAATTGCCCGCGCGATTGAAGTGCGGACCGCCTTATTTCACGGAGAATTCGCGGCGAAATCAGACCGGGAGTGGCGAAATGGAAGAACGGAGTTCAATTTGGCGCGGGAATGGCCGCCGGCAATGAGGGGAATCCACAATGCCGGCATAGATATGATTGACCTCGCCTCATGGCGATGGCAGTGTCTTGAAAAAACGGCAAGGCATCCGTTTTCGCGGGACCGGATCCGGATATTCGATCAGACGCTGCCGGACGCTTATCGGAAATTTATCGGACACTTATCGGACGATATCGGAAAATTCCTGTTCGATAAAAAAGACGAGACATCTGCAAGCTGCCCGTGCGCCACGCTCGTGCGCCAATTTCACCGGCTGCGAAGCCATCGCCGTACCATAGCCGGGCTTTGATCATGCCGGAGCGCCGCGCCCGGGCGACGCGCTCCGCTCGCCGGGCACCGGCGCTTTTCATCACAGGGAGTCAATCTTGTCCGAATCGGCCATCTCGGACCGCCCGCCGTGGCGCCGCCATCTGCTGCTGGCCTGCGTCGCGCTCGTGCCGCTGCTGTTGTGCGCGGTGCTGAGCTGGACCGAGGCGCGCCGCCACGAGCGGCGCGAGGCGATGCAGGTCGCCGACCTCGTGCGCAACCGGGCGGAAAGCATACTCGGGCACGCGCGCCTGGTGGCGGGCCAGTTGCTGCCGCTGACCGAGCAGCCGTGCGCGCCGATCGCCAACCAGCTGGCGCGCGTGGGCTCGCTGGAGCCGTATTTCCGCTCCGTGCTGCTGACCGACCACGACCGCATCTATTGCTCGTCGATCGACGGCCCGGTGGACTACCCGCTGTCCTCGGTCAAGGCGTTCCCGGCCAGGGTGCCCGGCAAGCCGTGGACCCGCATGGTGAGCGGCTCGCCGCTGATGCCAGACCGCCCGGCCCTGCTGGTGGAGAAGTCCGGCGGCGCGCGCTCGGTGCTGACCATCGTCGACGGCCAGCACCTGCTCGACCTGCTGCAGGCGGTGGCGCCGCTCGGCGGCTACAGCCTGGAGTTGCGCGTGGGCGACGGCATCGCCCTGCGCGGCGGCGTGCCGGAGGCCACCCGCGAGATGACCTCGATGCTGTTCGAGGGCGACGCCGACGTGTCGGGCACCCGGATCGGCGTGCGCGTGCACGGCCTGCGCGCGCGCCTGTACGCCGCGTGGCACGAGCTGCTGCAGCGTTTCATGCCGTTCGCGGTGCTGCTGTCGGGCGTGCTGGTGTTCCTCTGCCACCGGCTGCAGCAGGGCCGGCGCTCGGAGCGCGAGCAACTGCTGCGCGCCATCCGCGACGGCGAGTTCCGCGTCGAGTACCAGCCGGTCTACAGCGCCGCCGAGGACCGCTGCGAGGGCGCGGAGGCGCTGCTGCGCTGGGACCGCCCGGGCACGGGCCCGGTGCGTCCCGATACCTTCATCGCCACCGCGGAGCAGACCCACGTCATCGTGCCGCTGACGCGGCACCTGCTGGAGATGGTGGCGCGCGATTTCCGCGGCTGGCAGACCCGGCCCGGGTTTCACCTCGGCATCAACCTCGCCGCCGAGCACCTGTCGAGCCCGGGCCTGCTGGCCGACATGCGCGCCTTCCTGGCCGAGGTGTCGGCGCGCCAGCCGGTGGTGGTGCTCGAAATCACCGAGCGCGGCCTGGTCGAGAACCCGGAGCAGGCGCAGCGCAACCTGCATGCCCTGCGCGCCGAGGGCGTGCGCGTGGCCATCGACGACTTCGGCACCGGCTATTGCGCGCTGTCGTACCTGCAGCGGTTTCCGTTCGACCTGCTCAAGGTCGACAAGGGCTTCGTGCAGGCCATCGACCCGGAGCAGGGCAACGCGCCGGTGCTGGACACCATCATCGGCCTGGCGCAGCGCCTCGGCGCCGGGCTCGTGGCCGAGGGTGTGGAGCGGCCGGTGCAGTTCGACTACCTGCGCGCGCGCGGCGTGTCGTTCATGCAGGGCTTCCTGTACGCGCGGCCGATGCCGCCGCTGGAATTCGCGCGCTGGTACGCGAGCGCGGGGCAGCGCCGCTTGCCCAGCAGCGCCGGCGAGGCAAAAAAAAGCCCCGCTACGCCGCGGGGCAACTACCACGAAGACTGATAGGAAGAGGCGGAAGGACACCTGCCAATGCCGCATCCGCACAGCGGACTATAGGCAGGTTTTGTGACGGACCGAAGACGTTCGCATGAAGACGTGATGACGGCAATGGCGAAGACGGCGCGGGGCGGCGCGCTAGCGGAATGCGCCCGCGCGCGCATCGCCCTCGCGCCCGCCCGCGGCCGGCGTGCCGAAGCCGCGCACGAGCGCGTCGAGCAGCGTGCGCACCGCCGGCACCAGCCCGCGCCGGCTCGGGAATACCGCGTGGACGATGCCGACCGGCAGGCGGAATTCCGGCAGCACGCGGATCAGCGCGCCTTCGTCGAGCGCGCGCTGCACGAAGTTGTGGGGCAGGCATGCCACGCCGGCGCCATCGCAGGCGGCATGCAGCAGGGTGGACATGTCGTCGGTCGCCAGCCGCGGCACGTGATGAAAGGGCACTTCCGTGCCGCCCGGCCCGCGCAGCGGCCATACGTGCTTGTCGGCCATGCGCGCGGTGCCCAGCGTGGGCAGGCCGGCGAGCGCCGCCACCGTGGCCGGATGGCCGTAGCAGGCGAGCAGGCGGGGGCTGGCGACCAGCACCATTGCCGAGTCGCCCAGCGGCCGCACGGCCAGGTCGGAGTCGTCGAGCGGCGGCCGCCGCACGCGGATGGCGATGTCGAACCCTTCCTTCACCACGTTGACGCGCCGGTTGGTGGCGACCAGGTCGATGCGCACCAGCGGGTGTTCGGCCAGGTAGCGCGACAGGATGGCCGCCACGTCGCTGCGCAGCAGCCCGGGCGGACAACTGAGGCGCACCACGCCCTGCGGCGCGGAACGCACGCGCTCGACGGCTTCGCGCGCCGCGCGCGCCTCGCTTTGCAGCGCCACGCAATGCCGGTAGAGCGTCTGCCCGATCTCCGTCACGGTGACGCTGCGGGTGGTGCGCTGGAGCAGCCGCACGCCGAGCTGCGCCTCGAGTTCCGCGACGCGCCGGCTCAGCTTCGATGCCTGCATGCCGGTGGCGCGCGCGGCGGCGGTATAGCCGCCGTGCTCGACCACCTGGGCGAACAGCAGCATGTCGGTCACGTCGGGGAAATCGGGCAGGTCGGCGGCGGCGGGCAAAAGTGGCTCCTTTGAACTATTGCAAATATAGAACGATCCCTTGCCGCAGGCTGCCTTGTTCCGCACCTGGGCGCGGCCTATTCTGCTCCCACACCGGCGGGCCAATGGTGGCAGGCCGCAAGACACCGCAAGGAATCGCAGCATGGGCAACAAACTCGAAGGCAAGATCGCCGTCATCACCGGCGCCAGTTCCGGCATCGGCCTGGCCACCGCCAGGCGCTTCGTCGCCGAAGGCGCGCGCGTCTTCATCACCGGCCGCCGCCAGGATGCGCTCGACGCCGCGGTCGCGCAGCTCGGCGGCAATGTCACGGCATTGCGCGGCGACGTCGCCAGCCTCGACGACCTGGACCGGTTCTACGCGCTGGTCGGGCAGGAGGCGGGACGGATCGACGTGCTGTTCGCCAATGCCGGCGGCGGCGAGTTCGCGCCGCTCGGCACGATCACCGAGGCGCACTACGAAAGCACCTTCGATACCAATGTGAAGGGCACCCTGTTCACGGTGCAGAAGGCGCTGCCGCTGCTCAAGGACGGCGCCTCGGTGATCCTGACCGGCTCCACCGCCGGCTCCTCGGGCACCGAAGCGTTCAGCGTGTACAGCGCCAGCAAGGCCGCGGTGCGCAACTTCGCGCGCTCGTGGATCCTCGACCTGAAGTCGCGCGGCATCCGCGTCAATGTGCTGAGCCCCGGGGCCACGCGCACGCCCGGGCTGACCGGGCTGGTGCCCGAAGGACAGGCCGATGCGATCTACGGCCACCTGGCGGCCGCCACGCCGCTCGGCCGGGTCGGCGATCCGGCCGAGATCGCCGCCGCCGCGCTGTTCCTCGCGTCGGACGACAGCAGCTTCGTGAACGGCGCCGAATTCTTTGTCGACGGCGGGCTCGCGCAGGTCTGAGTCCCGGCAAGAAAAAGCCCGCCGCGCTGCCTGGCGCGGCGGGCGGGCTGCCTGGCATTGCCGGAAACGGCGCCGCCGCAGCCTCAGATTTTTTCGAGCAGCAGGCCCTTGAGGTATTCGCCTTCGGGGAAGGCCGCCAGCATCGGGTGGTCGGTGCCGGCCGACAGGCGCCGCAGGATGCGCGCATCGACGCGCGCGTCGGTCGCCGCGCCGGCCACGATCTTCTGGAACAGCTCCATGCTGATCGCGCCTGAGCACGAGTACGTGAACAGCAGGCCGCCCGGGCGCAGCAACTGCATGCCGACCAGGTTGATCTCCTTGTAGGCGCGCGCGGCGCGGTCGATGTGCTGGGCCGACGGCGCGAACTTGGGCGGGTCGAGCACGATCAGGTCGAACTGGCGGCCCTCGGCGCGGAACTGGCGCAGCGTCTTGAACACGTCGGCGTCGAGCCAGGTGGCGCGCGCGGGGTCGAAGCCGTTGAGCGTGACGTTGCCGGCGGCGGTCTTGAGCGCTTCGCCCGACGAGTCGATCGAAGTCACGGCGGTGGCGCCGCCGCGCAGCGCGGCCAGCGAGAAGCCGCCGGTGTAGCAGAAGCAGTTGAGCACCTCGCGGCCGGCGGCGAGGTCGCCGACCAGCTTGCGGTTGTCGCGCTGGTCCACGTAGAAGCCGGTCTTGTGGCCGTTGCGCACGTCCACGTAGTAGCGCACGCCGTGCTCGGTGACGTTGAGCGCCGGGTCGGGCTCGGCGCCGGCCAGCACGCCGGTGACCAGCGGCAGGCCTTCGCGCTCGCGCACGGCGGCGTCGGAGCGCTCGTAGACGTTGGGGCAGCCGGTTTCCTTGACCAGCGCCTGCACCAGCGCGTCCTTCCAGGCTTCCACGCCGGCCGAGTTGAACTGGCACACCAGCTGGCCGCCCGCGCCGCTGCCGTAGTAGTCGACGATCAGGCCCGGCAGGCGGTCGGACTCGCCGAAGACCAGGCGCACGGCGTTGCTGTCGGCGACCCACTGCTTGCGGTGCGCGAGCGCGGCGGACACGCGGCGCTTGAACATGGCGTGGTCGACCGGCTCGTTCTCGTCGAAGCTCCACACCCGCGCGCGGATCTGCGAAGAGGGGCTGTACGCCGCGCGCGCCAGGAAGCGGCCGTCGGCGGCGCGCACGATCACGGTGCTGCCCGGCTCGCAACGGCCTTCGGTGGCGGCCACGCCGGTGGCGTAGACCCAGGGGTGGCGGCGCAGCAGCGATTTTTCCTTGCCGGGCTTGAGGGTGATGGTGTTCATGGTTTTTTTGGTTTTGGGGCTGGCAGCGGCGGGCAACGAAGCCGGGGGTTTTTCGGCACGGCGGCATTCGCAAGCCCCCGCCCTCTCCCCCGGCCCCTCTCCCGCGGGCGGGAGAGGGGAGGAACCCCCGGGGCGATCGACGAAGCCGCGAATGGGCCCATACCGCGAGAGCTGGCCCAGGCAAGGTGTTCCCCCTCTCCCCTCACGGTGAGAGGGCCGGTGAGAGGGGCGGTTCGGCTAGGAGCCACATCAAGCGGGGCCAGCGGTTTTGTCCAGCGCAGAGGCGAGAAACGAAGCTGCCGGTTTTTTCCAGCACGGCAGCATTCGCAACCCCCACCCTCTCCCGCAAACAGGAGAAGGAAGCGAACTACAGCACGATCTTCACCATCGGGTGCGAGGTCAGCGCGCGGTACAGGTCGTCGAGCTGCTCGCGGCTGGTGACCCACACGGTGATGGTCAGGCCGAGGTAGTTGCCGTTGCGCGAGGGGCGCATTTCCAGCTTGCCGGCGTGAAAGTCGGCGTCGAACTCCTGCACCAGCGTGACGATGGCTTCGGCGAAGCCGTCCTGCATGCTGCCCATCACCTTGATGGGGAAATGGCTGGGGTATTCGATCAGCGATTCGGACGGCGGGATGTCGCCCGGCCTGCTCTTGGGGTCGTCGGTGCTCATGGCAAAGCCCTCCTGCTTACTTGCGCTTGAACCACAGGCGGATGGTATCCCACAGGCGGCCGAAGAAGCCGGCCTCGGGCACTTCCTCGAGCGCCACCACCGGGAACTCGGCCACTTTGGTGGCGCCGTCCATCAGCTTGACGGTGCCGACCTGCTGGCCGGCGGCGATCGGCGCCACCAGCAGCTCCTGGCGCTCCAGCACCGGCTTGATGCGCGCGCCCGTGCCCTTGGGCACGGTGATGAAGGTCTCGTCCTTGACGCCGATCTTGATGGTGGACGCGCGGCCCTTGTAGATGTCCGGCGTGGCCAGCACCTGGCCGCGGTCGTACAGGCGCAGCGTGTCGAAGAACTGGAAGCCGTAGTTGAGGATCTTCAGGCTTTCCTGCGTGCGCACGGCTTCGGTGGCGGTGCCGATCACCACCGAGATCAGGCGGCGCGAACCGTTCGGCACGTTGGCCAGCGGGCGCTTGGCCGACGAGATCAGGCAGTAGCCGGCCGACTTGGTGTGGCCGGTCTTGACGCCGTCCACGGTCGGGTCGATGTAGAGCAGGCGGTTGCGGTTGGGCTGGCGGATCTTGTTGTAGGTGAATTCCTTCTGCGAGTACATGCCGTAGTACTCGGGGAAGTCCTTGATCAGGCGCGTGGTCAGCGTGGCCAGGTCGTTGGCCGTGGTGTAGTGGTTCGGGTCGGGGATGCCGTCGGTGTTGGTGAAGTGGGTGTTCTTCATGCCCAGTTGCTGGGCCTGGCGGTTCATCATCGCCACGAAGCCTTCTTCCGAGCCGCCCACGGCTTCGGCCAGCGCCAGCGCGGCGTCGTTGCCGGACTGCACGATCAGGCCCAGCAGCAGGTCCTGCACGCTGACCGGCTTGTTGGGTTCGAGGAACATGCGCGACTCGTCGCTCTTGACCTTGAGCACCAGCGTGGTCGGCACCACGGTCTGCTCCAGCGTCAGGCGCTTTTCCTTGAGCGCGGCGAAGGCCAGGTAGGCGGTCATCAGCTTGGTCAGCGAGGCCGGCTCGATGCGCTGGTCGGCGTTCTGCGAAGCCAGGGCCTGGCCGCTGGTGGCGTCGAACAGCATCCAGGACTTGGCCGCGACCTGCGGCGTTGGCACGCCCTGGGCGCGCGCGGGCGCGGGGGCGAGCAGCGTGGCGGCGCCGACCACGGCGGCGGTGGCGGCGGCGGCCAGGACGGACGTGTTGGCGGACGCGAGAAGCGGCGTGGCTCTATTCAACATGTTTCAGTTTCCGACAAAAAAATGGGTACGGGCAAGGCGCGGGCGGGGCGGGCAGAAGCGCTGCCGCGTCACCGCTCCCACGCATTGACGACGAGCTGCTTGATCAGGTGCAGCTTGCGGTGAAAGAAGTGGTCGGCGCCGGGAATCACGATCACGGGCAGCTCCTGCGGGCGCGCCCAGTCGAACACGCTCGCCAGCGGCACGGTTTCGTCCTGCTCGCCGTGGATGACGATGGTGTCGGCCGGCACCCCGGCCACCTGCCAGCGGCTGGCGGCGGTGCCGACCATGACCAGGCGCTGCGCGGGCGTGCCGGCCTCGGCCAGGCGCCGGGCGACGTGGCTGGCGACGAAGCTGCCGAACGAGAAGCCGCCCAGCGCCAGCGGCAGCGTGGCGGCCTCGGGCGACCAGCCGGTCTGCGCGCGCATCCAGTCGATCACGGCGAGCAGGTCGTCCTGCTCGCCCACGCCGTTGTCGTGGGTGCCGGCGCTGCCGCCCACGCCGCGGAAGTTGGGGCGCACGGTGGCGTAGCCGAGCTGCACGAAGCTGCGCGCCAGGGTCTGCGCCACCTTGTTGTCCTTGGTGCCACCGAACAGCGGATGCGGGTGGGCCACCAGCGCGAGGCCGCGCGGCGCCTGGCCCTGCGGCAGGTCCACCGAGAGTTCGATGGCGCCGGCCGGGCCGGTGATGGTGAGTACCTGGGTATGCGCGTTCATGGAAAACCGGAAGCAGGGAACTGGATGGCGGTATGGCTGGCGCCGGCGCGGTGGCGCGCGGGCTTGCAGCGATGCCGGGGATTCAGGGGCGTCCGCGCGGCGGGCGCGGACCGGCGGCTCAGCGGTCGATCATCAGGCGCTCGACCGGCTTGCCGCCCACCAGGTGGCTGTCGATGATTTCGTCGATGTCGTGCTCGTCGACGAAGGTGTACCAGACGGCCTCGGGATAGACCACCAGCACCGGGCCGAGTTCACAGCGGTCCAGGCAGCCGGACTTGTTGATCCGCACGCGCCCTTCGCCGTTGATGCCGAGCGCCTTGCAGCGCTTCTTGGCGTATTCCTGCATGGCCTGGGCGTTGTGGTCGGCGCAGCAGGCCCGGCCGTCGTCGCGCTGGTTGAGGCAGAAGAAAACGTGGTGCTGGTAGAAGCTGCTCATGCGTGCTCGGCGGATGTCGTCGGGTGTCGGCGGAGGTCGGCGATCTGTGGCACCGGAGGCTGGTGCCCGGCGTGCGCCGGCCGCTGGGTCAGGTGGAAGCCCTGAATTATACGGCGTTGCGCGCGGCGATTTACCGCTTTGCCGCGGCGGCGCCGGGCGGGAACGCGGCGGCCGAGCTCGCGGGTGGCGTAACGGGCACCTTTGCCGGCGCCGGCGTACGGATTCCCGGACGCGCGCTTTCCGGAATTCCGGAAAGCCGGAGTGCGCGCGCCTGCGCCTGGAGAATTCCCGTTTGGAATCATGAGGTTGTCGCGTGGCGCCGGGCTGGCACGGCGGTTGCGATGCTTAAGCCAGACGCGTCCTCGTCGAGAAGGGCGCGCGATCCTGCCGCCGCCGCGGCGGCGGGCACGGTCAAAACACCGAGGACGACATCATGAGGAAACCCTTTTACAAGATCCTGTACGTGCAGGTGCTGTTCGCCATCGCGGTCGGCATCGTGCTCGGACACTACTGGCCCGACACCGGCGTGGCCATGAAGCCGCTTGGCGACGCGTTCATCAAGCTGATCAAGATGATCATCGGGCCGATCATCTTCTGTACCGTGGTGTCCGGCATCGCCGGCATGCGCGACATGAAGAAGGTCGGCCGGGTCGGCGGCAAGGCGCTGCTGTACTTCGAGATCGTCTCCACCTTCGCGCTGCTGATCGGCCTGCTGGCCGCCCATGCGCTCAAGCCGGGCGTGGGTTTCAACATCGATCCGGCCACGCTGGACACCAAGGCGATCTCGCAGTACGTGAAGCAGGCGCACGGCCAGAGCACGGTCGACTTCTTCATGCACATCATCCCGGACACGATCTTCAGCGCGTTCGCCAACGGCGAAATCCTGCAGATCCTGCTGGTGTCGATGTTCTTCGGCTCGGCGCTGGCGGCGATGGGCGACCGCTCGAAGATCGTGTTCGACTTCGTCGAGCAGGTCTCCAAGGTGTTCTTCCACATCGTGCACGTCATCACCAAGGTCGCGCCGCTCGGCGCGTTCGGCGCGATGGCCTTCACCATCGGCAAGTACGGCCTGGGCTCGCTGGTGCCGCTGCTCAAGCTGATCGGCACGTTCTACTTCACGGCCATCGTGTTCGTGGTGGTGGTGCTGGGCACGATCGCGCGCTTCACCGGCTTCTCGATCTTCCGCTTCGTCGCCTACATCAAGGAAGAGCTGCTGATCGTGCTGGGCACCAGCTCGTCGGAGGCCGCGCTGCCGCACCTGATGGAAAAGCTGGAAAAGCTCGGCTGCTCCAAGTCGGTGGTGGGCCTGGTGGTGCCCACGGGTTACTCGTTCAACCTGGACGGCACCAACATCTACATGACGATGGCGGTGATCTTCATCGCCCAGGCCACCGGCATCGAGCTGACGCTGCTGCAGCAGTTCACCGTGCTGGGCGTGGCGATGATCACCTCCAAGGGCGCCAGCGGCGTGACTGGCTCGGGCTTCATCACGCTGGCCGCCACGCTGGCGGTGGTGCCTGACATCCCGGTGGCGGGCATGGTGCTGATCCTCGGCATCGACCGCTTCATGAGCGAGTGCCGCGCGCTGACCAACATCGTCGGCAACGGCGTGGCCACGGTGGTGATGTCGGCCTGGGAGCGCGAGCTCGACCGCAAGCAGCTCGACCGCGTGCTGCGCGGCGGCGGCGATGGCACGGCCGAACTTGCCGAAGCCGGCACCGGCGCCCGCTGAGGACGCCGCCGGCGCCAGCGGGCCGGCCGCGGCGCCCGCCGGCGCCGCCCGCCAGCGGGTATCATCGGCGCGTGTCCCAACGCATGCGCCGATGCCACATTCCGACGATTTCCTCGCCGTGCATGATCCCGCTTCCGACCGCCTGGTGCACGCGCCGGGCGAGGGCGGCGGGACGCTGCGGGGATTTGCCGCGGCGCTGGCCGCCGGCCTGCTGCTGCTGTGCGCGCTGACCTGGCTGGTCTCGGTGCAGCGCGGCATCGACGCACTGCAGCAGACCACCGCCACGCGCGCCGACCGCTACGCGGCCACGCTGGAAAGCACGCTGGACCGCTACGAGTTCCTGCCCGCGCTGGTCTCGCTCCATCCCTTCGTACACGACCTGCTGGCCGCGCCCGACGATCCCGCGCGCGTGGCGGCGGCCAACCGCTACCTGGCCGAGGTCAACCGGCGCGCGCGCGCCTCGGCCACCTACGTGATCGCCGCCAACGGCATCGCGCTGGCGGCCAGCAACCATGACCTGCCGGGCAGCTTCGTCGGCACCGACTACCGCTTCCGGCCCTATTTCCAGATGGCCGCGCGCGGCCAGGTCGGGCGCTTCTACGCCATCGGCGTGACCAGCGACGAGCCCGGCTACTACATCGCCCAGCCGGTCCGGTCGGGCGGGCGCGTGGTGGGCGTGACGGTGGTCAAGCTCAACCTGGAGTGGTTCCAGCGCGCCGGCGCCGGCGGCACCGAGCCGGTGATGGTGAGCGACGACCACGGCGTGATCTTCCTGTCCTCCGTGCCGGCCTGGCAGTACCGCACGCTGCGCCCGCTGCCGCCGGCGCTGCAGACGGAGCTGGACCGCACGCGCCAGTACCACGGCCAGGCGGTCAGGCCGCTGCCGCTCGAGGCGCTGCAGTCGCCGGTGACGCGCTGGCTCACCCAGGCCGTGCTGCGCGACGGCGCGCGGCTGGTGCGCATCGGCACCGGCGGCGGCGCCGAGCGCTACCTGGAGATCAGCCGCAAGGTCGGCCCGGCCGACTGGACCATGCAGGTGATGGCCGCGCTCGACCCGGTGCTGGCCAGCGCGCGCAACGCCACGCTGGGCGCGGCGCTGGCCTATGCCTGCATGTGCCTGCTGCTGTTCAACTGGCGCCAGCGCCGCCAGCGCGCGCGCGACATCGAGTACGGCCGGCGCCTGCTGGAAGCCGCCTACGACGAACTGGAGCGCCGCGTGGAGGCGCGCACCGCCGACCTGATGGCGATCAACGAGCAGCTCGAGGCCGAGGTGGCCGAGCGCACCCGCGCCGAGAGCGAGCTGCGCGCGGCCCAGGACGAGCTGGTGCAGGCCAGCAAGCTGGCGGCGCTGGGCCAGATGGCCGCCGGCATCACCCACGAGCTGAACCAGCCGCTGGCGGCGCTGCGCACGTTTTCCGACAACACGCGCGTGCTGCTCGAGCGCGGCAAGCTGGATGCCGCCACCGACAACCTCGCCGCCATCGCCGACCTGACCGCGCGCATGGGCAAGATCACCGGCCAGCTCAAGCTGTTCGCCGGCAAGGCGCGCCCGCGCCGCCACGCGGTGCCGGTGCGCGCCGCGCTCGACCATGTGCTGGCGCTGATGGCGCCGCGCCTGGGCGCGGTGGCGCTGCGGGTGGAAGGCCTGCAGGCGGCGCCCGGCCCGGCGGTGTGGGCCGACGAGCTCAAGCTCGAACAGGTGCTGCTCAACCTGCTCGGCAACGCGCTCGACGCGCTGGCCGCCGCCGCGCCCGCGGCGCCCTGCGTCGAGGTGGTGGTCGGCGAGCAGGGCGACACCGTCAGCATCGCGGTGCGCGACAATGGCGGCGGCATCGCCGAAGACGCGCTGCCGCGGCTGTTCGAACCGTTCTTCACCACCAAGGAAATCGGCCAGGGGCTGGGCCTGGGCCTGGCCATCTCCACCTCCATCGTGCGCGAGTTCGGCGGCCAGTTGAGCGCGGCCAACCGCGCCGGCGGCGGCGCCGAGTTCGTGGTGGTGCTGCGGCGCGCGCCCGCGCCGGACGGCGCCGGGGCGGCGCCCGGGGCGTCCGACGCCGCTTCCCCTACCCATACCGAGTGAGCATTGCCATGCAAGACGGATTGCGTGTCCTGTTCGTCGAAGACGAACCCCTGGTGCGCCAGGCTACCGCGCAGAGCCTGGAGCTTGCTGGCTTCAACGTGCTGGCGCTGCCTTCGGCCGAAGCCGCCATGCCGCACCTGTCGGCCGAGTTTCCCGGCGTGCTGGTGACGGACGTGCGCCTGACCGGCGCCAGCGGGCTGGACCTGCTGCAGCACTGCCGCAACGCCGCGCCGGGCGTGCCGGTGATCCTGGTCACCGGCCACGGCGACATCACGATGGCCGTGCAGGCCATGCGCGAGGGCGCCTACGATTTCATCGAGAAGCCGTTCGGCGCCGACCGCCTGACCGAGACCGTGCGCCGCGCGCTCGAGCGGCGCGCGCTGGAACTGGAAAACCACGCGCTGCGGCGCGAGCTGGCCGGGCCCGCGGCGGGCACGCGCATCATCGGCCGCTCGCCGGCCATCGAGCAGGTGCGCATGCTGGTGGCCAACGTCGCCGCCACCGACGTGCCGGTGATGATCAACGGCGAGACCGGCACCGGCAAGGAGCTGGTGGCGCGCAGCCTGCACGCGCTGTCCACGCGCCACCAGGCGCCGTTCGTGGCGCTGAACTGCGGCGCGGTGCCGGAGGCCATCTTCGAGAGCGAGATGTTCGGCCACGAGGCCGGCGCCTTCACCGGCGCGGGCAAGCGCCGCGTGGGCAAGCTCGAGCATGCCTCGGGCGGCACGCTGTTCCTCGACGAGATCGAGAGCATGCCGCTGGCCTTGCAGGTCAAGCTGCTGCGCGTGCTGCAGGAGGGCACGCTGGAGCGGCTCGGCTCCAATGCCTCGATCGGCATCGACGTGCGCATCGTGGCGGCGGCCAAGGGCGACATGGAGACGCTGGTGGCCAACGGCACCTTCCGCCAGGATCTGCTGTACCGGCTCAACGTGGTGACGATCCCGCTGCCGCCGCTGCGCGAGCGGCGCGAGGACATCGTGCCGCTGTTCGAGCATTTCATGCTGGTGGCGGCGGTGCGCTACCAGCGGCCCGCGCCGATCCTGTCCGAGCTGCAGCGCCAGGCGCTGATGCAGCGCGCCTGGCCCGGCAACGTGCGCGAGCTGCGCAACGCCGCCGACCGCCTCGTGCTGGGCGTGCCGGAGGGCGGCGCGCGCGCCGACGCGCCGGACGACTCCACGCCGCTCAAGGAGCGCATGGAGCACTACGAGCGCGCGGTGATCGCCGACACGCTGGCGCGCACCGGCGGCGCGGTCAGCCAGGCGGCCGACCTGCTGCAGGTCGGCAAGGCCACGCTGTACGAGAAGATCAAGCGCTACGGCCTGTGAAGGGCCCATGAAAGGTCGATGAAGGGCCTCCGGCGGGCCGCGGCCGGCGCCGGCAGCATCTCTTGATACACTCGCGGGCTCTGCATGCCGCGCGGCCCCGCGCCGCCCGGCGTGCCTCCGAACAGCTCATCCGGAACAAGCCATGAACGAGGTATCCCTGGAGGCCGGCGCGACCGTGCGGGTCGACGGACATCAACTGACTGCCGCCGCGGTGGCGCAGGTGGCGCGCGGCGGCGCCGCGCGGCTGGACGACGCGGCGCGCGCGCACGTGGCCGATGCGCGCGCGCGCTTCGAGCAACTGGCCTCGGCCAATATCCCGATCTACGGCGTGTCCACCGGCTTCGGCGAGCTGGTCCACAACTGGGTGGACATCGAACATGGCCGCGCGCTGCAGGAAAACCTGCTGCGCAGCCACTGCGCCGGCGTGGGCCCGCTGTTCGCGCGCGAGGAAGTGCGCGCCATGATGGTGGCGCGCGCCAACGCGCTGGCGCGCGGCTATTCGGCGGTGCGCCCGCTGGTGATCGAGCAGCTGCTGCGCTACGTGGAAGCCGGCATCACGCCGGCGGTGCCGCAGGTCGGCTCGCTCGGCGCCAGCGGCGACCTCGCGCCGCTGTCGCACATCGCCATCACGCTGATCGGCGAAGGCAAGGTGCTGCTGGCCGACGGCGGCACCGCGCCCACCGCGCAGGTGCTGCGCGAGCACGGCATCGAGCCGATCAAGCTGGCCTACAAGGAAGGGCTGGCGCTGATCAACGGCACCTCGGCCATGACCGGCATGTCGTGCCTGCTGCTGGAGACCATGCGCGCGCAGGTGACGCAGGCGGAGATCATCGCCGCGCTGGCGCTCGAAGGGCTGAACGCCTCGGCCGACGCCTTCATGACGCACGGCCACGACATCGCCAAGCCGCACCCCGGGCAGGTGCAGTCCGCCGCCAACATGCGCGCGCTGCTGGCGGGCGCCACGCGCCTGTCCGGCCACGGCGAGCTGGCCGGCGAGATGAAGACGCGCGCCGGCGCCGAGAAGAACACCGGCACCGGCGTGTTCATCCAGAAGGCCTACACGCTGCGCTGCATCCCGCAGGTGCTGGGCGCGGTGCGCGACACGCTGGGCCACTGCGCCGCGGTGGTGGAGCGCGAGCTGAACTCGTCCAACGACAACCCGCTGTTCTTCGACGACGGCGAGCTGTTCCACGGCGGCAATTTCCACGGCCAGCAGGTGGCGTTCGCGATGGACTTCCTGGCCATCGCGGCGACGCAGCTCGGCGTGGTGTCCGAGCGCCGCCTGAACCGCCTGCTGAGCCCGCACCTGAACAACGGCCTGCCGGCGTTCCTGGCGGCGGCCAACGAGGGCCTGAGCTGCGGCTTTGCCGGCGCGCAGTATCCGGCCACCGCGCTGATCGCCGAGAACCGCACCATCTGCAGCCCGGCCAGCATCCAGAGCGTGCCGTCCAACGGCGACAACCAGGACGTGGTGAGCATGGGCCTGATCGGCGCGCGCAACGCGCGCCGCATCATCGACAACAACCAGTACATCCTCGCCGTGGAACTGCTGGCCGCGTGCCAGGCGGCCGAGCTGGCGGGGGCGGTGGCGCACCTGTCGCCGGCCGGGCGCGCGGTGTTCGGCTTCGTGCGCGAGCGCGTGCCGTTCCTGGACATGGACCGCTACATGACCGACGACATCGAGGCCATCGCCGCGCAGTTGCGCGCGGGCGCGCTGGTGGCGGTGGCGCGCGCGGCGGGCGCCGCGGTGCACTGAGGCGCTCGATTAGCGCCGATCTGCGCTGAGATGTGTCGGGATGTATTGAGGCGCGGCGGCTAGCGCCACATGTCGCGCATCTTGCTGCCGAGGTCCAGCTTCGGCAGCGAAGCCTTGGCCGGGGCCTGCGGCACCGGCGGCGGCTCCGGCCACGCCCGGCTGTGGAACAGCGGCATCACGCGGTTGGGCAGGAAGCGCGTGCGCGAGGCATAGATGTGGCGGTCGCCGAAGCCGCTTTGCTGCTGCACGTAGAAGCGCTGCGGCACCACGATGTCCAGGTGGTCGCGCGCGCGCGTCATGGCCACGTAGAGCAGGCGGCGCTCTTCCTCGATTTCCTCGGTGGTGCCGGTGGCGAGGTCCGACGGCATGCAGCCGTCCACGGCGTTGAGCACGTAGACCGCCTTCCATTCCTGGCCCTTGGCGGAGTGGATGGTGGACAGGATCAGGTAGTCCTCGTCGCGCAGCGGCGCGCCGGATTCGTCGCTCGACGCATCGGGCGGGTCGAGCGTGAGCTCGGTCAGGAAGCGCTCGCGCGAGGCGTAGGTGGCGGCGACGCGCTCGAGCTGCTGCAGGTCGGCGGCGCGCGCGTGGGCGTCGTCGTGCATGCGCTCCAGGTGCGGCTGGTACCACGCCACCACCTGCTCGAAGACCGACGGCCACGGCGCGGCCGGCGCCATCAGCACGCGCGCCAGCGCGACGAACTCCGGCCACGCCTCGGCCGCGGCCGGCGGCGCCTCGAACGATTCGAGCGCGAACAGCGGCTCGGTGGCGACCTCGATGGCGTCGAGCACGCGCGCGGCGGTCTTGGGCCCCACGCCCGGCATCAGCTGCAGGCTGCGGAAGGCCGCCATGCGGTCGCGCGGATTCTCCATCCAGCGCACCACCGACAGCACGTCCTTGACGTGCGTCGACTCCAGGAATTTCAGGCCGCCGAACTTCACGAACGGGATGTTGCGGCGGACCAGCTCGATCTCGAGCTGCGCGCTGTAGTCGGCGGCGCGGAACAGCACCGCCTGCGAGATCAGCGCCAGCCCGGCCTCGCGCCGCGCCAGGATCTGCTCGGCCACGTAGCGGGCCTGGTCGGCCTCGTCGTTGACCACCACGATGTGCGGCTTCTCGGCCGAGGCGCGCTCGGACCACAGGTCCTTGGTGAAGCGCTCGGCGGCCAGGCCGATCACGGCGTTGGCGGCGCACAGGATGGGCTGCGTGGAGCGGTAGTTCTGCGACAGCGTGACCATGTCCGCCGCCGGCGAGAACCGCGTGGGGAAATCGAGGATGTTGCGCACGGTGGCGCCGCGGAACGCGTAGATGGACTGCGCGTCGTCGCCGACCACCGTGAGGCCGCGCCCGTCCGGCTTCAGGCGCAGCAGGATGGCGGCCTGCAGCGCGTTGGTGTCCTGGTATTCGTCGACCAGCACGTGGTCGAAGCGCGCGCCCATGTCCTGCGCCAGCGCCGGCTCGCCGAGCGCCTGCGCCCAGTAGAGCAGCAGGTCGTCGTAGTCCAGCACCTGCTGCTTCTGCTTGGCTTCCACGTAGCCGGCGAACAGGCCGCGCAGCGCGTCGGCCCACTGGGCGTAGCGCGGGAACCAGTGCTTGAGCACGTCTTCGAGCGGGGCCTGGGTGTTGACCACGCGCGAATAGATCGACAGGCAGGTTTCCTTGCGCGGGAAGCGCGTGGCCTGCGCCGACAGGCCGAGGTCGTGCCGCACCATGTTCATCAGGTCGGCGGCGTCGCCGCGGTCGCTGATGGTGAAGGCGGGCGACAGACCGAGCGTCTCGGCGTATTCGCGCAGCAGGCGCGCGCCGATGGCGTGGAAGGTGCCCGACCATTGCAGCGCGGCGCGCCCGGCGCCCGAGGCCTGGTTGCCGAGCGCCTGGTCGACGATGCGCTCCACGCGCCGCCCCATCTCGGCGGCGGCGCGCCGCGAGAACGTCAGCAGCAGGATGCGGCGCGGATCGGCGCCGCCCAGCACCAGGTGCGCCACGCGGTGCGCCAGCGTGTTGGTCTTGCCCGAACCGGCGCCGGCGATGATGAGCAGCGGCGAGTGCGCCTCGTGCGTCACGGCGGCGCGCTGTTCGGGATTCAGCTTCGCGAGATGCGGCGGCACTTCCGCGGCGGGCTGCGGCGGCGTGGCGGGCGAAGCCGGAGGGGCGTCGCCGGGAGCGGCAATAGGGGTGGCAGGGGCGGCGGGGGTGGCAGCGGGGGCGGAATCGAGTAGCACGGCAGGAGCCTCTGGGCTGCGGGGGCGCGCATGTGCGCTGCCCGGCATGGGCGGGACGAGGGCGAAAAACGGCTGCCGGTAACTGTATATCTATACAGGCCACGCGCGCAAGCCGCAGCGTTGCGCGCGTGGCCCTGTCAGCGGGAAACGCTGCGGGAAAGTGCCTGCAAAGGCTGGCGGAGGCGGGGAAAGACGAGAAAGAAGGCGGGTCAGACGGCTTTGGCCAGCGCGTCGTCGAGCAGCTTGTGCAGCGCGTCCCATTCGGGCTCGCCCACGTAGCGCTTGAGGATGTGGCCGTCCTTGTCGATCACGAAGGTGGTCGGGGTCAGTTGCACTTCGCCGAAGGCCTTGGCGGCGGCGCCGTCGGAGTCCATCGCCACCTTGAACGGCAGCTGGCGCGTCTGCGCATAGTTCATCACGTACATCGGCGGGTCGTAGCTCATCGCCACCGCCACGAACTCCAGGCCCTTGCCCTTGAACTTGTCGTAGGTGCGGACCATTTCCGGCATCTCCTTGACGCAGGTGGTGCAGCTGGTGGCCCAGAAGTTGACGAGGTAGACCTTGCCCTTGAGGTCGGCGGTGCTGATCTTCTGGCCCGACAGCAGCGTGAAGGTGGCGGGCGGCGCGGCGTTGGCCGGCGCGATCGCGCGGTAGCCGAAGAAGCCGAGCACGGCGACCAGCACCACGGCGCCGATGACGGGCCACAGCTTGCGCTGGGCGGCGCGGGTGGTCGGGGTGGACATGGCGGGGGAAGCCGAGGTCGTCATGATGCTTGCCGGCGGGTCAGGGGATAAGCTCCCATTCTACTGCCGCGGCCGAAGCGCTGCCGGAGGCAATTCCGGGCGCGGCCGGGCTGCGGCGATTGGCCGCAGTGCCGGGCGGCGTCAGCGTGGCGCCGCCGCCAGCGCCGCGCGGGCCTGGTCCAGCGCCTGCTCCAGGTAGGCGCCGTAGAAATCGGGCTGCAGGCCTTGCAGCGGCGCGGCCAGCGAGCGGCCGCGGGCGTCGAGGAACAGCACCGTGGGCGCCACCGACACGTTGTGGCTGCGCGCCCAGTCGCGCGCGGTGGTCATGGTGCCGTCGGCATTGCGCAGCGGCGTGGCGGCGGTCATGTCCAGCTCGCGCGCCTCGATCTCGCCGGCGGCGGCCTGCGGGCCGAGATAGTTGCGGCGCACGGTCTCGCAGTAGACGCAGCCGGGCAGGCTGACCAGCACCACCAGCGGCTCGCCCTTGCCGGCGGCGGCCGCGCCCTGCGCGGCGAGGTCGGTGGCGGGCGGCAGGTGGGCGGGCGCGGCCAGCGCGCTCGCGCCGCCGGCGAGCAGGGCGGCACCGAGCAGCACGGCGGCCACGGCATGCCGGGCGCGCGCGCATGGCGGCGGCATCGGGGACGGGGCGCGGGGCAGGCTCGGCATGGCGGGGGTGGGGGTGGGGGTGGGGGTGGGGAATGCAGGAATACGCGCTGGCGCGCGGGTTCCCCGATAATAGCGGCTTCCGTCCGTACCCGTGGCGCCGCGCCGGCCCGCGGGCGCGGGACCGCACCATCACGCAGCAGCCGTCCGCAGGACCGTTGCCCTATCCGCCGCCGCGATGCCCCACGCCTGGTTGTCCCGCCTGCCGTCCACGCTGTCAGCTCTTGGCGCGGCCGCCGCCGTCTGCGCGCTCGTCGGCTGCTCGCCGCGCTACGACTGGCGCACCATCCAGTCCAGCGAGGGCGCCTACGCCGCGCTCTACCCGGGCAAGCCGACCGGCGCGGCGCGCGAGGTGGCCATCGCCGGGCGCAAGCTGCCGATGACGATGGACGCGGCGCGCGTCGACGAGACCCTGTTCGCCGTGGGCGTGGTGACGCTGCCCGCCGACGACGCCGCCTTGCGCCAGGCCGCGCTCGAATCGATGCAGGCCGGGCTGCTCGGCAACCTCGGGCCGCACGCGCCCGACGCGGTCAAGACGCGCCAGGTGACGGTGATGTCCGCCGCCACGCCGGCGGTGGCGCTGCCGGGCGTGGAGGTGCAGGTGGCGGCGGTGTCGCCGCAGGACCAGGCGCCGCGCCGGCTGACCGCGCGGCTGGTGGCCTCGGGCGTGCGGGTCTACCAGGCGGTGGTGCTGGAGGCCGGCGACGCCGCGCGCGACCAGCGCCAGGCCGAGCAGGTCGACCAGTTCCTGACGGGTTTCCACCCGTTCTGAGTGCGGGACTGGCGCAACGTTTTTTCAAGGAGTGATGTCATGCGTTGGGAAGTTTGGCTGGCCTATTTCGCGGCCTGTTGGGTGATTGCCGTGTCGCCGGGTTCGGGCGCGGTGCTGTCGATGAGCCACGGCCTGTCCTACGGGCTGCGCAAGACCACCACCACCATCTTCGGCCTGCAGGCGGGGCTGGTGATCATCCTGCTGGTGGCGGGCGGCGGCCTGGGCGCGCTGCTGCTGGCTTCCGAGCACGCCTTCGCCGTGGTCAAGACGATCGGCGCGCTCTACCTGATCTACCTGGGCGTGCAGCAGTGGCGCGCGCGCGTGGAGGACAGCCCGGCCGCCGCCGAGGACGCGGCCGCCGCGCCGCGCGTGGCCGCGCTGAGCCCGCGCCGGCGCTTCGCCACCGGGCTGCTGACCAACGTGACCAATCCCAAGGGCATCATCTTCATGGTGGCGGTGCTGCCGCAGTTCATCGACCCCACGCATCCGCTGGCGCCGCAGCTCGCCATCCTGGCCGCGACCATGTGCGGCGTGGACCTGGTGGTGATGCACGGCTACGCGCTGCTGGCCTCGCGCATGCGCGGCCTGTTCCGCAACGCGCGCGCCATGCGCTGGCAGAACCGCGTGTTCGGCAGCGTGCTGGTGGCGGTGGGCACGGCGCTGTTCTTCGTGCGGCGCCATCCGGCCTGACCGTCGGGCCCGCCCGCGCCGGCCGCATCGCGGCTGGCCCCGGGGTCGCGGGTTTGCTTAAATAGGTGCATTGTTCCGTTGCGGAGTCCAGCCATGCGCAGTCCCTCCCTCTTGCAGGCCCTGCGGTCCGGGCGCCCGTTCCATACCGTGCCGCCGGTGGAGGAGCCCGGGCCGCCGGGGGTGCCGCCCGACCTGCCGCTGCCGCCCGAGGAAGACCCGCCGCCGGCGGAGCCGCCGGTCGCGGTGCCGCCGCGCGGCTGAGGGCATCCGCCCAATACCCTCCCAAGGCCCGCTCAAGACCATCTCAAGGCCCGCGCAGCGCGCGCCGGTACTGGATGGCCTCGCCCACGTGACCGGGCTGCAATAGCCCGGCGCCTTCCAGGTCCGCCACCGTGCGGGCGATCTTCAATACCCGGAAATAGGCGCGCGCCGACCACGCCAGCTTGGTCATGGCGGCGCGCAGCATGGCTTGCGCCTCGGGCGCGAGCGGGCAGTGCTCGTCGATCTCGCGGCCGGCCAGGGCGGCGTTGGGTTTGCCCTGGCGCGCCTGCTGGCGGGCGCGCGCGGCCAGTATGCGCTCGCGCACGTCGGCGCTGGCTTCGCCGGGCGGGCCGTCGAGCATGTCCTGCTGGTCCTGGGCGCGCACCTCGACCTGCAGGTCGATGCGGTCGAGCAGCGGGCCGGAGAGCCGGGACTGGTAGCGCTGGACCTGGTCGGGCGTGCAGCGGCAGGGCCGGGACGGATGGCCGAGGTAGCCGCACGGGCACGGGTTCATGGCGGCGACGAACTGGAAGCGGGCCGGGAAGTCGGCCTGGCGGTTGGCGCGCGAGATGGTGACGCGGCCGGATTCCAGCGGCTCGCGCAGGACTTCGAGCACGCGGCGGTCGAATTCGGGCAACTCGTCCAGGAACAGCACGCCGTGGTGGGCGAGGGAAATCTCGCCGGGCCGGGGATTGCCGCCGCCGCCGACCAGCGCGGCGGCCGAGGCGGTGTGGTGCGGTGCGCGGTAGGGCCGCTCGCGCCAGCGGGCGGGCTGGAAGCCGGCGGTGGTGAGGCTTTGCACGGCGGCCGACTCGAGCGCTTCTTCCAGCGTCATCGGCGGCAGCAGGCCCGGGAAGCGCTGCGCGAGCATCGACTTGCCGGTGCCGGGCGGCCCCACCAGCAGCGCCGAATGCTGGCCCGCGGCGGCGATCTCCATCGCGCGGCGGGCCTGGGCCTGGCCGCGCACGTCGCGCATGTCGGGGCAGTCCGGGCCATTGTCGGCGAGCGCGACCAGCGGTTCGGCGCGCGGCAGGCGGCCGTCGGGCAGCGGCCCAAGGTGAGCGCAGACTTCCAGCAGGGAGCGCGCCGCGTAGACGGTGACGCCGTCGATCAGGGCGGCCTCGGGGGCGTTCTCGGCCGCCACCACGAAGGCGCGCGCCGGCCCGGCGCCGGCGGCCGCGCGCGCGGCGTTGTCGCGCCCGAGGCCCATCGTCATGGCCAGCGCGCCGCGCACCGGGCGCAGCGCGCCGGACAGCGACAGCTCGCCGGCGAACTCGCAGGCGTCCAGCCCGTCGAGCGGGATCTGCCCGCTGGCGGCGAGGATGCCGAGGGCGATGGGCAGGTCGAAGCGCCCCGATTCCTTGGGCAGGTCGGCCGGCGCGAGATTGACGGTGATGCGCCGGTTCGGGAATTCGAAGCGGCTGTTGAGGATGGCCGCGCGCACGCGCTCGCGGCTTTCGCGGACCTCGGTCTCGGCCAGGCCGACGATGCTGCAGGCGGGCAGGCCGTTGGCGAGATGGACCTCGACCGACACCAGCGGGGCTTCCAGCCCGGTCAGGGCGCGGCTGCGCAGCAGGGCGAGGCTCATCGCGGCGCCGCCGGCGTTGCGGAAGTGTTAACGAAAATGGCCGCCGGAGTGCGGCGGCCATCGTGGCGGGTCGGGCTGCGGCCCGGGCTTCCCGGTGTCCCGGCGCGGTCCGGGACCATATTCGGGACACTATCCGGGACCATGCAGCGGCGGCGGCGCGGCAAGCGCGTCAGCCGGCAGCCGGGGTGTCGGTGCCGCCGGCGGCGCGGCGTTCCAGCTCGAGCACGCGCGCTTCCAGTTCTTCCAGGCGCGCGCGGGTGCGGGCCAGCACCTGCGACTGCACGTCGAATTCCTCGCGCGTGACCAGGTCGAGCTTGGAAAAGCCCTGCGCCATCATGCTGCGCACGTTTTTCTCGATGTCCTTGGCGGGCGAGTTGCGCAGCGCCTCGCTGACCTTGGCCTGGAAGTCGTTGAACAGGTCGGTCGGTTTCATGGTGATTCTCCTTTTGCACCGCGTTGGTGCGGATGATGGGTGGGCGGCTCCGCTCTGCTGCATCGCGGTGCAGCCTCCCGGGGGCGCGGGCAAACGCGGTGCGCACTCGGCACATGCCGCCGGCATGGGCCGATTATCGCGCTTCGCGCGCCGCCGGGAAAGCGCCAGCGCGGCCTGGTAACACCTTTTGACGTGTGGATGCCCTCGCGGCGGCCCGTGGCGGGGGGATCGGGGAGGGATTCAATCTGCACAAAAACCGTGGGCGGCGGGGTCCGTGAGGCTGGCACGGCAGTTGCAGTAATGAAACCAGGAGCCTCGTTTTACATTTATTCAAACACACGAGTACCGAGCCAAAAAAAGGAGAAGAAATCCATGAAGAAGTTGGCCTTTGCAGTCAGCGCCAGTGCAGTCGTGCTTTGCGGTCTTGTTCCCGCAGCTTACGCCCAGAGCACCCCGGACGCGGCGGCCGCCCCCGCCGCCGCTCCCGCCGCTGAAGAAGCCTCGCCGCATACGTTCTCGGCCAACGTGACGCTGGCCAGCGAATATCGCTATCGCGGCCTGATGCAGACCAACCGCCGCCCGGCCATCCAGGGCGGGTTCGACTACGCGCATTCGAGCGGCTTCTACATCGGTAACTGGAACTCGAGCATCAGCTGGCTCGACGACAGCAACCCGGACGTGTCGGCGCCGATCGAGATGGATTTCTACGCCGGCTTCAAGAATACCGTGACCATCGCCGGACTGGAGTGGAACTATGACGCCGGCGTGCTGCAGTACTACTACCCGGGCGACTACCCGAACGGCTACACGCGCCCGAACACGACGGAGCTCTATGTTGGCGCCGGCTACGGCCCGGTGTTCCTGAAGTATTCGCAATCGATGACCAACCTGTTCGGTTATGCCGACAGCCGCTACAGCTACTACGTGGACCTGAGCGCGAACGTGCCGCTGAACTTCTGGGACCTGACGGCGAACGCGCACATCGGCTACCAGAACGTGAAGCACGTGGACAGCGCCTCGTACACGGACTGGAAGCTGGGCCTGACCAAGGACCTGGGCAAGGGTTTCGCGCTGGCGATCGCGTATATCGACACCAACGCGCACCGCTCGGTCTATACCAATACCTCCGGCCGCTATGTCGGCCGTGCCACGGCCTGGGCTTCGATCACCAAGACTTTCTAAACAAGCGTGAGGTAGGGCGGGCGGCCGGTGCATACTCGGCCGCGCTGCCCAGAGGAGAAATCGGATGAAACTCATCATCGCTGTCATCAAGCCGTTCAAGCTCGACGAGGTGCGCGAAGCGCTCTCCGACGTCGGCGTGTCCGGCATCACCGTGACCGAGGTCAAGGGCTTCGGTCGCCAGAAGGGCCATACCGAGCTGTACCGGGGCGCGGAGTACATCGTCGACTTCCTGCCCAAGGTGAAGATCGAAGTGGCGGTCCCGGACGACGTGGTGGACCGGGCCATCGAGGCGATCGAAAAATCGGCGCGCACCGGCAAGATTGGCGACGGCAAGATCTTCGTCGCCCCGATCGAGCAGGTCATCCGCATCCGCACCGGCGAGACCGGCGGCGATGCGCTGTGACGCACAGCCCAACGACAAGAGGTTAATCACATGAAATCCTGGTTCAAGCGCATCCTGACAACCGGCGCCGTGGCGCTGGCCCTGGGCACGGCCGGCCTCGGCCTGGCCACGCAAGCCGTGGCGCAGGACAAGCCTGCCGCCGAAGCGTCGGCCCCGGCCGCCGCTGCCGCGGCGCCCGCGCCCGCAGCGGCCGCGCCTGCCGCGGCGGCCGCCGCCGCACCGGCCGCCGCGCCCGAGGCTGCCCCGGCACCCGTGCCCAACAAGGGCGATACCGCCTGGCTGCTGGTCGCGACCGCCTTCGTCATCCTGATGACGCTGCCCGGCCTGGCCCTGTTCTACGGCGGCCTGGTCCGTTCGAAGAACATGCTGTCGGTGCTGATGCAGTGCCTGGTGATCTTCTCGCTGGTGTCGCTGCTGTGGGCCATCTACGGCTACAGCTTCGCCTTCACCGAGGGCAACGCCTTCTTCGGCGGCACCGACCGGCTCTTCATGAAGGGTCTGGTCGCCGACGCCGTGACCGCGACCTTCAGCAAGGGCGTGGTGGTGCCGGAACTGGCCTTCTTCGCCTTCCAGTGCGCCTTCGCGGCGATCACCTGCGGCCTGATCATCGGCGCCTTCGCCGAGCGCGCCAAGTTCTCGGCGGTGTTGGTGTTCGTGGTGCTGTGGTTCACCTTCGCCTACATCCCGATGGCCCACATGGTCTGGTTCTGGCCGGGTCCTGACGCCTACACCGACGCGGCAGCAGGCGCGGCGGCCACGGCCAAGGGCGGCTGGCTGTTCCAGAAGGGTGCGCTCGACTACGCCGGCGGCACGGTGGTGCACATCAACGCGGCCGTGGCCGGCCTGGTGGGTGCCTTCATGTTCGGCAAGCGCATCGGCTTCGGCCGCGAGGCACTGCGTCCGCACAGCCTGACCTTCACGATGGTGGGTGCTTCGCTGCTGTGGTTCGGCTGGTTCGGCTTCAACGCCGGCTCGGGCCTGGAAGCCAACGGCGGCGCCGCGCTGGCCTTCGTCAACACGCTGCTGGCCACCTGCGCCGCGGTGCTGGCCTGGACCTTCGGCGAGTGGATCAGCAAGGGCAAGCCGTCGATGCTGGGCGGCGCCTCGGGCGCCGTGGCCGGCCTGGTGGCGATCACCCCGGCGGCCGGCTTCGTCGGCCCGATGGGCTCGATCGTGATCGGCATCGCCGCGGGCCTGCTGTGCCTGTGGGGCGTGACCGGCCTGAAGAAGCTGCTGGGCATGGACGACTCGCTGGACGTGTTCGGCGTGCACGGCGTGGGCGGCATCCTGGGTGCGCTGCTGACCGGCGTGTTCGCCGCGCCGAGCCTGGGCGGCACGGGCGTCTACGACTACGTGGCCAACAAGGTCGCCGACGACTATTCGATCGCCGGCCAGGTGTGGATCCAGTTCGAAGGCGTGCTGACCACCATCGTGTGGTCCGGCGTGGTGGCCTTCGTGGCCTACAAGCTGGTGGATATGCTGATCGGCCTGCGGGTGCCGGAAGAAGAAGAGCGCGAGGGTCTGGACATTACCTCGCACGGCGAGACCGCGTATGAGGCCTGATCGTAAAGGTGTTGTGCTGGAGAGCTGATTGGGAATCTTCTCTCAGGAGTTTCGCCCGGCCTTGTGCCGGGCTTTTTTCATTCCGGTGCCGGCATCGTGGCGGCTTTGGCGCCGAACCTGCCGGCATCGTGCGCCGCCGGCGCCCGGCGGTGCCTTACGCACACTGCCGACATGGACTTTTCGCCAAGTGCTTAAATCCGATCTTAAAAAGCTTCAATTGTTTTAGGGGGGCGGCGCACATACAGTGCGAGTGAGGCAGTTTCCTCCACCTGCAGAACGCTCCCCGTATCTGTCAGGCCATTTGAAAGCGCGACGAACGTCGCGCTTTTTTTTGTCCCGGCGCCCCGGCGCGGCCCTCGGCCCGGGAGGCTGGCGGCTGGCGCGCGGCCCCCTTTGCGTCCCCCTTTTAATCCGGCCCGCCACCCCCATATTCTTCATCCTCTTGCCGGTGCTCGCATATGCTTATTCAGGCGGCGCCAGCAGCCAATTGGCCGTTCCTCTACAATCTGGGCGAACGATAAAGACGATCAATAGGATGTATATGGTCCCGCATCTCATCACCGCGCTGAACGGTCCGCTGCTCGAACTGGAAAAAAAAGA
>Ga0255338_1000324_pt1 | contig 176084 bp, 162 predicted proteins | sample MeOH1_35cm_T4_19_FD_203715 | JGI IMG/M metagenome (GOLD analysis project Ga0255338, IMG submission 203715) | Sandy soil microbial communities from University of British Columbia, Vancouver, Canada - MeOH1_35cm_T4_195 | ecosystem: Engineered > Artificial ecosystem > Sand microcosm >... | reverse complement strand
GACGCTTGCATTCGCCTGCTTCCCGGCGTAATGGGCGCGCCTTCAAGCGGGGCCGAGGAATCCTTCGAGGAAGGGCTGCTCGAGTATCCGCACTATACCCGACCTCAGGAATGGGAAGGGCGCACGATCCCTGAAGTGCTGCGATCGGGGGATCATGCGAAGATCGCTGCATGGCGCAAGGCCATGAGCGAATCTGACACACGGTCACGCAGGCCGGACCTTTGGGAGCGCCGCGGTGGCGCTCGGGACCAGTCTGCCTCTGGCGCGCGGCGCGACGATTGAGGAACCAGCAATGGGTCTGATCCAGGAGCTCGAGGCCGAGGCCATCGCGGCCTTCAACGAGAGCAAGAGCATCCCCGAATTCCGCCCCGGCGACACGCTGCGCGTCGGCGTGCGCGTGGTCGAAGGCGAGCGCACGCGCGTGCAGAACTACGAAGGCGTCTGCATCGCCCGCTCGAACCGCGGCATCAACAGCAATTTCACCGTTCGCAAGATGAGCTTCGGCGAGGGCGTCGAGCGCGTCTTCCCGCTCTATTCGCCGAACGTCGAGAGCATCGAGGTGGTCCGCCGCGGCGTCGTGCGCCGGGCGAAGCTGTACTACCTGCGCGGCCGCACCGGCAAACGGGCTCGAATTACCGAGCGCAAGCAGACTGCGAGCCAGGAGGGCTGAGGCCCTTCCGCCGAGACCGAAAGGTTCACAAAGGCGTCCTGGCTCCATCGCCAGGGCGCCTTTTTCTTGAGCAAGTTTGACTGAGGGATTTTGCGATGGGTTATCGTGTTGCGGTCGTAGGGGCGACGGGGAATGTCGGGCGCGAGATGCTCGCCATTCTCGCCGAGCGCGAGTTTCCGATGGACGAAGTGGCGGCTGTGGCCAGCTCGCGCTCGACCGGCACCGAGATCGAGCTCGGCGACACCGGCAAGATGCTCAAGTGCCGCAACATCGAGCACTTCGACTTCGCCGGCTGGGACATCGCCCTGTTCGCCGCGGGCTCGGGCCCGGCCAGGGAATATGCGCCGAAGGCGGCCGCGGCGGGCTGCGTGGTGATCGACAATTCGTCGCTCTACCGGATGGACCCGGACGTCCCGCTGATCGTGCCCGAGGTCAATCCCGAGGCGATCGACGGCTACAAGAAGCGCATGATCATCGCCAACCCCAACTGCTCGACCGCGCAGATGGTCGTGGCGCTGAAGCCGCTGCACGATGCGGCCGGCATCAAGCGCGTGGTGGTCTCGACCTACCAGTCGGTCTCGGGCGCCGGGAAGGCCGGGATGGACGAGCTGTTCGAGCAGAGCCGGGCGATCTTCGTCGGCGACCCGGTCGAGCACCGCAAGTTCACCAAGCAGATCGCCTTCAACGTGATCCCGCACATCGACGTGTTCCTCGACGACGGCTCGACCAAGGAGGAATGGAAGATGGTGGTCGAGACCAAGAAGATCCTCGACCCGAAGATCAAGGTCAGCGCGACCTGCGTGCGCGTGCCGGTGTTCGTCGGCCATTCCGAGGCGATCAACCTCGAGTTCGAGCGCGAGATCAGCGCCGAGCAGGCCCAGGACATCCTGCGCGAGGCGCCGGGCGTGATGCTCGTCGACAAGCGCGAGGACGGCGGATACGTCACCCCGATCGAGTGTGCGGGCGACGGCGCGACCTACGTCAGCCGCGTGCGCGAGGACCCGACGGTCGACAACGGCCTGACGATCTGGTGCGTCAGCGACAACCTGCGCAAGGGCGCCGCGCTCAATGCGGTGCAGATCGCCGAACTGCTCGGCCGCCGGCACCTCAAGAAGGGCTGAACGCGCGCAGCTAGTGCGCCGGCGGCTCCGCGCGGGCCGCCGGCGCGGCGTTCTTGCGCATGATGAGCACCAGCGGCACCGCCGCCAGGCTGAGCCACATCATCAGGTAGAAATCGTCGACATAGGCGACCATCGCCGCCTGGCGGGTCACCATGGCGTCGAGCACGCCCAGGCCTGCTTCGCCGTACTGCTGGAAGCGGTCGAGCGACGACAGGTCGAGCATCCCGGTGATCGCCGGCGTGATGTGGCCGGCGAGATCGCTGTGGCTGGACTGCGTGTTGCGCGACAGCAGCGTTACCATCACCGAGATCCCGATCGAGGAACCGACCGAGCGGGTCAGGTTGAGCAGGCTCGAGCCGTCGGTGCGCAATTGCGGAGACAGGGTGGCGAAGGCGGTCGCCTGGAGCGGGATGAACACGAGCCCGATGCCGAGGCCCTGGATCAGGCCCGACATGACGACGTGGTAACGGTCCACGTCGAGCGACCAGCCGGCCATCTGGTAGAGCGACCAGGCGCCGACGAGGAATCCGAGCGAGACCATCCAGCGCGCGTCGACCCCCTTGCGCGTCAGCAGGCCCGACAGCTGCATCGAGATCAGCACGCCGACCCCGCGGGGCATCAGCGCCATGCCGGTATCGACCACGTCGTAGCCGAACAGCCCCTGCAGCATCGGCGGCAACAGCGCCATCGTCGCGAACGTGACGACGCCGACTACCAGCATGAACACCAGGGCGACGACGAAGTTGACGTTGGCGAACAGGTGTCGGTCGAACAGCGGCTGGGCGCCGGTCGAAAGGTGGATCACCGCGACCCAGGCAGTCGACAGGATCAGAAAGGCGTAGATCCAGGTTTCCGTCGACGCGAACCAATCGAGCTGCGTGCCGCGGTCGAGCAGCAGCTGGAGACTGCTAAGGCAGATGGCAATCATCGCGAAGCCGAACAGGTCGAAGCGGCGCTTGACCAGTCTGCGCGAAGGCAGCTCGGCCATCAGGATCGCGAGGCACAGCGCGCCCACGGGCACGTTGACGTAGAACACCCAGCGCCAGTTCCAGTACTCGGTAATCCAGCCGCCGAGCACCGGACCGAGGATCGGGCCGATCATCACCCCCATGCCCCACAGGGCGATGATCGACGACTGCTTGCTGGGCCGGGTGGTATCGAGCATCGCGGCCTGGCTAAGCGGGGCGATGAAGGCGCCCGCAACACCCTGCAGCGCACGGAAGATCACCATTTCCTCGAGATTCTGCGCCATGCCGCACAGCATCGAGGCGATGACGAAGCCTCCCACCGACAAGATGAACAGCCGCCGCGAGCCGATCCGGTCGGACAGCCAGCCGGTGATCGGCATCGCCACCGCTGAGGCGATGATGTAGCTGGTCAGCACCCAGCTGATCGTGTCCGGCGTCGCCCCCAGCGTCGACTGCATGTGCGGGATCGCCACGTTGGCGATGGTGATATCGAGCACCTGCAGCAACGTGGCCGACATGATGCCGACGATCAGCAGCAGGTGATTTTCGGTCGGCAGCAGGGCGACGTCTTCGACCGGGGCCGGCCGCCTGCTGCCGGCGCCGCGACCCGACGCGGCGGCGGTGGCCAAGGCCTAGCGCTCCCGGCCGTCGGTGAACACGGTGACGTCGGTCGAAAGCCCGGCGATCAGCGGGCGCTTGCTCTTCTCGTCGATGGCGATCCGCACCGGCACGCGCTGGGTCACCTTGACCCAGTTGCCGGTGGCGTTCTGCGCCGGCAGGACCGAGAATTCCGAGCCCGTTCCCGCGCCGATCGAGGCCACGTGGCCTTTGAGCACGAGGTCGGGATAGGCGTCGAAGCGAACCTCGGCCGGTTGCCCGACCTGCATCTCGTCGAGGTCGGTCTCCTTGAAGTTGGCTTCGACGTAGGAGCTCTCGTCGGCGACGATGGTCAGCAGCGGCAGGCTGGTGACCGCTTGCTGGCCGACCTGCAGCCGGTCGGCCTGTGCGATCCGCCCGGCGACCGGCGCGCGAATTTCGGTCCGGCGCAAGGCGAGTTCTGATTCCGCGCGGCGTGCCTGGGCGGCCGCGACCTGCGGGTTTTCGCCGGGGACGGCGGGTCCCTGCGCAAGCTTTGCACGCGCCTCGCGCTGGTCTGCCTCGGCCAGACGCAGCCGCTCGCGCGCCTGGGCGACCCCGTGCTGTGCCGCTTCATAGTCGGCCTTGGTGGTGAAGCCGCGCCGCCACAGCGCCTCCTGGCGCGCGAGCGTCGCCTGCGCGAAGCCGATATCCTCGCGCGCGGCGGCAATGTCGGCCCCGGTCAGCTCGCTCGCGCTGGAGAGCGCCGTGACGTTCGCCTGCGCGGTGGCGATGGCGGCGTTGGCCTCGGCGATCTGCAGGCGGTACGGCTCCGGGTCGATGCGGAACAGCAGGTCGCCGGCCTTGACCAGCTGGCCTTCGCGCACGTCCACGTCGACGATCTTGCCGACGATTTCCGCGCTCACGCCGACCTTGTCCTGCTTGAGATAGGCATTGTCGGTGCTGACCTTGCCTTGCAGGCCCTGCCAGTAGACGTAGCCGCCGACGAGCAGCGCGAGAGGAAGCGCCAGCATCAGCGCCAGCCGCCCCCAGCGCCGCCGCGCGGGCGCGCGCGCTGCCTGCGCGTCATCTCCGGAGAGTTGCAGGTCGGCTTCCGCCATCTCGACAAATTACCCTATTCGGTCTGTGCAACGGGCAGATAGGCGAACAAGTTGCGGAGAACAACGCAAGTGCGGCATTTTAGCGTCGGGAGACTGAAGAATGGTTGAATCGACAGGCGGTTGCCAGTGCGGGCGGGTAAGATATCGCGCCGAGACCGAGCAGGCCGAGGCCTACTTGTGCCATTGCCGGATGTGCCAGCGCGCGACGGGCGGCTTCGCGGCGAGCTTCGTTCACGTGCCGGCAGATGCGGTCCACTGGGACAGCGAGCCGGACTGGTACGCCAGCTCGCCGATCGCCAGGCGGCCGTTCTGCTCGACCTGCGGCACCCCGCTCGGTTTCCGCTTCAACGACGGCCAGGGGATCGACCTCACGCTCGGCAGCTTCGACGATCCATACGGGTTCGAACCGCAGGCCCACGCCGGCGCGGAGAGCCTGCACGAGGCGTGGATCGACACCTCGGCCCTGCCGCGCCAGCGCAGCGACGAGACCGAAAGCGTGGTCAGCCGCTGGCATGCCGCGGGAATGGAGGTGCCCGAGTGAGCGACGTCAGGAGCGAACGGATTGCCTCGTTCGACGGGGTCGAGCTCGCCGTGCATCGAATGGGCGCGGGCCGTCCGGTTCTTCTGCTCCACGGCCTGTTCTCCAGTGCACAGATGAACTGGATCCGCTTCGGTCACGCGCAGAAGCTGGCGGACGCGGGCTTCGAGGCGATCATGCCCGACTTGCGCGCGCACGGCGACAGCGCCGCGCCGCACGATCCCGCCGCCTACCCGCGCGACGTGCTGGTGCGGGACCTCGCGGCGCTGGTGGACGGGCTGAGCCTTGCCAGGTTCGACCTGGTCGGATTCTCGCTCGGCGCGCGCACCGCGGCGCGGGCGGTGGCGCAAGGCCTGGCGCCGCGCAAGCTGGTGCTTGCGGGCATGGGACTCGAAGGCCTCGCCGGCTGGGACCGGCGCGCCGCCTTCTTCATCGATGCCATCGACCGGTTCGCCACGGTCAGGCAAGGCGACCCGGCGTTCCTGGCCGTCTCGTTCATGAAGACCATGAAGGTCGACCGGACGGCGGCGCGGCTGCTGCTCCAGTCGGTCGGCGATACCGAGGCCGGCGATCTCGCGGCGATCACCGTGCCCACGCTGGTCCTGTGCGGCGATCAGGACCGCGACAACGGCTCGCCGCAGGCCCTGGCCGATGCGCTGCCGGCCGCGGAAGTCGAGCTGGTGCCGGGCACGCACATGAGTTCGGTCACCGAGCCCGAGCTGGGCGAGGCGATCGCCCGGTTCCTGGCTACCTGAACGGCGGTTCGTTGAAGGCGCGCAGCTTGCGGCTGTGCAGGCGCGGGCCTTCGGCGCGCAGCTGCTCGCAGGCGCGGACGCCGATCTGCAGGTGCGCAGCGATCGCCTGCTCGTAGAAGTGGTTGGCCTGGCCGGGCAGCTTGATCTCGCCGTGAAGCGGCTTGTCCGACACGCACAGCAGGGTGCCGTAGGGCACGCGGAAGCGGTAGCCCTGCGCAGCGACGGTGGCGCTTTCCATCTCGATCGCCACGGCCCGGCTCTGCGACAGGCGCAGCGCGGTCTTGGTGTAGCGCAGTTCCCAGTTGCGATCGTCGGTGGTGACGACGGTGCCGGTGCGCATGCGCAGCTTGAGATCGTGCCCGGCGGCGCCGCTGACTTCCTCGGCCGCGGCGTAAAGCGCCTGCTGCACCTCGGCGATCGCGGGCAGCGGTATCTCCGGCGGCAGCACCGCATCGAGCACGTGATCGTCGCGCAGATAGGCGTGGGCGAGCACGAAGTCGCCGATCTTCTGCGTGGGACGCAATCCGCCGCAGTGGCCGATCATCAGCCAGGCTTCGGGGCGAAGGACGGCGAGGTGATCGGTGATCGTCTTGGCGTTCGACGGGCCGACGCCGATGTTGACCAGCGTGATGCCCATGTTGTCGGGCGCGATCAGATGGTAGGCGGGCATCTGATGCCGCCGCCAGGTGGTCTCGTTCAACTGGGCCTGGGCATTCTCAGTGCGGCGATCGAGGAACAGACCGCCCGCGCCCGACAGCGCCGTATAGAAGCCCTGGCCCACCTGGGTGCCGGCCCAGTCGACGAACTCGTCGATGTAGCGATGATAGTTGGTCAGCAGCACGAAGCGCTGGAAATGCTCCGGCGTGGTCCCGGTATAGTGCGCCAGCCGGGCGAGCGAGAAATCGGTCCTGAGGCCGTCGAACAGCGACAGCGGCATGGCTTCGCCCCGGCCGCCGGGCTCGAAGCCGTCGGCCAGCTCGTCGCCGATCAGGGCAAGCTCGGTGGTGGGGAAGAACCGCGCCAGCTGGGTCGGAGTCACGCCGAGCATGGCCGCGCCGCGCTGCGCGTCGAGCACGTAAGGGAAGGGGATTTCCTGCCGCGACGGCCCGCACTCGATGTCGACCCCGTAGTCCGCGATCAGCAGGTCGAGCTGCTCGGCGAGGTAGTCGGCGAACAGTTCCGGACGGGTGACGGTGGTGGCGTAGGTTCCCGGCAGGTGCAGGCGGCCGAAGGCGCGCGAGCGGTCGCCGCTGAAGCTGCCGCCGGAGAAATGCACGCGCAGATCCGGGTAGCAGTAGCTGCCGTCGATGCGGCGTTCATGAGGCGGTGCCTCCCCGGTGCGGGCGTAGGCGGCGATGTCGGAGCGGAGTCGTTCGACCGCGTCTTCGTAGATCGCGGTCAATTGGGAAATAGCGGTTCGAGAATCCATGAAACCAGCTAGCACGTTCGCTGCAAAGAAAAAGGGCGCGGGCCCTTGCGGAGCCGCGCCCTTGATCTTGGCTCGCTGGCGAAAAGCTCAGCCTTCGGCGGCCTCGTCGCCTTCGGCCGGCGCCGCCTCGGCGGCCGGCAGCTCGCCCGGCTCGGCGTTGGGATCGAACGCCTCGGTGAAGCCTTCGCCCTCCGAGCGCTCTTCCTCGGCCATCTGGCCGAGCACGTCGACGCCCTTGGCCTGCAGCTCGGCTTCGTCGTCCGAGCGGGCGACGTTCGCCTTCACCATGACGTGGACTTCCGGATGCAGCGCCACCTTCACGTCGAACAGGCCGATGGTCTTGATCGGACGCTCGAGGATGATCTGCGACTTGTTGATGTCGAAGCCCTTGTCCTTGAGCGCGTCGGCGATGTCGCGGACGTTGACCGAGCCATAAAGCTGGCCCGAGTTCGACGATGCGCGAATCATCACGATTTCGGCGCCGTCGACGTTCGCACCGGCCTTGGCGGCCTCGTCGCGACGAGCCGCATTCTCGGCCTCGAGCCGGTCGCGATTGGCCTCGAACACCTTGCGGTTGGCGTCGTTGGCGCGGAGCGCCTTCTTGTTCGGCAGCAGGTAGTTGCGGGCGTAGCCGTCCTTGACGTTGACGACGTCGCCGATCGTGCCGAGCTTCTCGATGCGTTCGAGCAGGATGATTTCCATGACGAGCGCTCCCTTACTTCACGATGTAGGGCAGCAGGCCCAGGTGGCGGGCGCGCTTGATCGCCTTGGCCAGCTCACGCTGCTTCCTGGCGGAAACGGCAGTGATGCGGCTCGGCACGATCTTGCCGCGCTCGGACATGAAGCCCTGCAGCAGGCGCACGTCCTTGTAGTCGATCACGGGGGCGTCCTTGGCCGAAAACGGGCAGGACTTGCGGCGGCGGAAAAACGGGCGGGCCATCAGAAACGCTCCCCATCGCGCTCACGGCGCTTGCGATCGCGCTCGTTCTTTCGCATCTGCGCCGACGGGCCTTCCTCGTGCGCCTCGACGCCGATGGTGAGCCAGCGGATCACGTCTTCGTTGATGCGGTTCTGCCGCTCGAGCTCGGCAACGACGCTGCCCGGGCACTCGATGTTCAGCAGCACGAAGTGCGCCTTGCGGTTGCGGTCGATCTTGTAGGCGAGGCTCTTGAGGCCCCAGGTTTCGGTCTTGGCGACCTTGCCGCCGCCCTGCTCGACAATCTCGGTGGCGGCAGTGGCGAGCGCATCGACCTGAGCCTGGCTCAGATCCTGGCGCGCCAGGAAAACATGCTCGTACAGCGGCATGCGCGCGTTCCTTTCACTTCCATGCCGATCGCTGGCTGATCCGCCCGAATGGCGGGGCCCCTCCGGCTTTCTTGGGGTTTTCCGCGCTCCCGAGGCGAACCACGGGCAGACGGAAGCGGCGCACATACAGCTTTGCCGCCGGAATGCAAGGCTAGAGGGGGAAGTACGCCTTCAGCGCTTCGATGCTCTGCCGCGCCGTCTCGTGGTGGACGAACACGCCGCCGATTTCCTCCCAAAGGTGACGATGCCGGTCCTGGTCGTCGACCAGCACGTCACCTTCCTTCGCGTGGTTGCGCTTGTCGCGCGCCATCGTGGTGATGATCCGGGTACCGGGAAAGTATTTGGCGGCCCAGCGCACCTTCTGATCGGCCGCCCAGTTGCCGCGCGGCAGCCCGGTGAGGATCACGGGATCGAGATGCTTCACGGCGTCGAACAGCTCCATCGCGTCGTCCATCAGCGGGAGCCCGAAATAGAAGTCGGGGGCCGTGGCCAGCTTCTGCCAGAAGCGCCCGAGGCCATGAAGCTTCTCGAACTGGCGCGGCGACAGGCCGAGCACGGCGGTGGCTCCGGACTCAAAATCGGCCAGCACGCCGTCGCAATCGAGATAGAGCCGCCGAGTCACCCGAAAGCAACAGCCGCGCTCGCAATCGCGTTCCCGATGCACGGCCCGTCGCATCGGCGGGAACGTTTGTTTCGTGCGGGCGCTGCCTGCGCGTGGACACGCTCGGCCGGCTCTTCGATCAACTTCCGTTCCTCGCCGCGGTCGTGGGCAACGAGCTGCTGCTCGGCCTGACGTTCCTTGCGCTGACTGCCACGCTCGTGGGCTCGGGGATACCCGGCACGCTGCTGCCAATCTCGTTCTCCTCGGGCGCGCTGCTCGGCGGCTGGCTTGGAATGGCGGTCGTGCTTGCCGGCGCGCTGATCGGCAGCCAGATCTTCTTCGTCGTCGCGCGCCGGTGGTTCGCCCGTCCTGTCCGGGCCCGGTGGGGCCACCGAATAGAGAAGTTCGACCACGACCTCCGCCGGCACGGCATGATCTACATCGTCGGATTGCGCCTCGTGGGCGCGCCGCAGTTGCTGGTCAACGCCGCCAGCGCGCTGTCGCCGATTTCCGCGCGGCGATTCATCCTGGCGACCACGATCGGGCTGCTGCCGGCAATCGCGCTCGCGTCAGCGGCCGGTTCCGCGGTCTGACGATCGTAGCCAGTTGCGTCCGCTTAAGATTCGCGTAGCTACCCGGGAAAGCTGATTTTCCCCGGGAGTGGATATGCGTTCGGTTTCCCTGACCCTGCCGCTGATTGCGGCCGCCCTGTTGTTCGGTCCCGCCGTCGCGGCGCAGGATAGCGCGCGCGCGACCGCGTATGGCCAAGTCGCGCGGTGGCCCGACTGGAGCGGGGTATGGTCGCCCGGCGTCGGCGCCGGCAGCCGCACCACGCCGACGCCGCCCAAGCTGACACCCGAAGCCAAGACCACGGTCGACGCTTTCGAAGCCGGCAAGGCACGCGGCGAGAACCTGCAGACCGCGGCCGCGAACTGCGTGCCCAACGGCATGCCGGGGATCATGCGCCTGCCCTATCCGATCGAGTTCACCTACTCGCCGGGTCGGGTGAACATCCTGATCGAGACCTACAGCCAGGTGCGCCGGATCTACATCGACCGCGCGCTGCCCGAGGATCCGGATCCGGCCTTCAACGGCTGGTCGGTCGGCCATTGGGACGGCGATACCCTGGTGGTCGATACGATCGGCATCAGCCCGATAGTCAGCGTCGTCCCAGGCCTGCACGCGACCGAGACCACGCGTTTCCGCGAACGCATCACCCGCACGGCGCCCGACCGGATGGTGGACGAGATCACCATCACCGATCCGGCGCTGTTTGCCGAGCCCTACGTGATGACGCAGGCTTATAAGCTCGAGCCGACCTGGGAGATGCGCGAATACGTCTGCCAGGAGAACAACCGCGACGCGGCGGACGCGGAAGGCCGGCCGGCGATGGACCTGGGCGATCCCGACGATCCGTTCAGCGGGCTGGACGATTGACCAGCCGAAAGAGGTTCAGGCCAGGCCGCTGAGCACGCCCTTGGCGAATGCGGTCAGCGTATCGTCGCGCGCGCCCATGATGACCACGCGGTCGCCGGGGCGGGCGAGTTCGATCATCCGCTGGCCGCACTCCTCGCGGGCGGGGATATATTCGGCGTTGCCGCCGGCCTGTTCGATCAGCCGCACGATCCGCTCGCTGCCTTCGGAGCGATCGACGGTGCCGCCGAAATAGACCGGATCGCACAGCAGCGTCAGGTCCCCGGGGCCGAGCTCCCTGGCGAAAGTTTCCGCGAGCTCGTGGCCCATCTGCCGCAGCGGGCCGTACCCGTGCGGCTGGAAGAAGGCGATCACCCGGCCGGGATGGGTCTTGAGCGTGCGCAGCGTGGCGCGGACCTTGTCGGGGTTGTGGCCGAAGTCGTCGATCACCGTCACGCCCGAGGGGCTGGTGCCGACGACGTCGAAGCGGCGCGCCATGCCTGCGAACGTGCCGAGCGCGCTCACCGCATCGTGGACCGAGACGCCCGCGGCCGCGGCTCCGGCGACGGCGGCGATGGCATTGGCGAGGTTGTGCCGGCCTGGCATGACGATGCTCAGCGAGTGGGCGATACCGTCGCGCCGGTCGACCAGCCGCGCGGAAATGCCCGTGGGGGTGTCCTCGATCGTGCCGGGCTCGATGCCGAACATCGCAGCCGGATGCTCGATGCCGAACGAGAACAGCTCTTGCGCCATTTCGGCGAGACGGAAGGTCTCTTCGTTGTCGAAGTTGACCGCCGCGCGGGGCGCTTCGTGGACGAACTGACCGAACAGGGCACGCAGTTCCTCGATCGACTTGTGATCGAGGCTGAGGTTGAGCAGCACGGCGACTTCCGGCCTGAACAGCGCGATCGAGCCGTCGCTTTCGTCCACTTCGGAGACGAACACGGAGCCGGCACCGACCCGGGCGCTGGCGAACGGCACCTCGGGCGAGACGAAGTTCTTCATCACCGCGCCGTTCATGATCGTCGGGTCGCGCCCGGCCTCGACCATGATCCAGCCGAGCATGCCGGTGACGGTGGACTTGCCGCTGGTGCCGCCGATGGCGATGCCCGTGGGCGCAGCGTTGAACAGCGCGGCGAGCAGCTCGGCGCGGGTCATCCTCGGGCAGCCCAGTTCGCGGGCGCGGACGACTTCGGGGACGGTGTCCTCGATGGCGGCGGAAGCGACCAGCGTCTGTGCGGCGCTGGTCACGCCGCTGCCGTCCTGCGGGAACAGGGTGAAGCCCTGGCGTTCGAGCCAGGCGCGCTTGTCGGGGGTGCGGCCCTGGTCGAAGCTGCGGTCGGACCCGGCCACCTCCGCGCCCTGGCCGCGCAGGATGGTCGCCAGCGGTAGCATTCCCGAGCCGCCGATGCCGCAGAAGAACCAGGGGTGAGCGGCGAGATCGGCGGGGGAGGTCATGGGGATCAGCTATGCGGGAGACCTCGACATTACAACTCGCAAAGCTAGGGGTGGCGCATGACCCGCATTGCCATCTGCGCGCCGTCGACGCCGATCACCGCGGACGTGGCCGAGCGGGTAACCGAGCTGGCGCGGGAGTTGCCGCAGCTCGAGCTGGTGTTCCACCCTCAGTGCTTCGTCACCGCCGGGCATTTCGCCGGGCCGGACGCCGCGCGCCTGGGGGCATTCCTCGAGTGCGCCAACGACCCGGCCTTCGACGCCGTGTGGTTCGCCAAGGGCGGCTACGGCGCCAACCGCATCGCCCTCGACGCCGTGGCAGGGCTCGGCGACGGCGCGCGATCCAAGACCTGGCTCGGCTATTCCGACACCGCCTACCTGCTCGCGGCGCTCTATCGCCACCGGTTCGGCCTTCCCGTGCACGGGCCGATGCCGGTCGATATTCGCCGCGAGGGCGGAGACGAGGCCGTGCGGCGCTCGCTCGCCTGGCTGGCGGGCGACGCGGCCGGGCTCGAGCCGTCGCTCGACTCGCACCCGGTGGCGGCGTTCAACCTGATGACGCTGGCGATGCTGTGCGGCACCGAGCTGATGCCCGACTTGTCGGGCCACGTGGTCATGGTCGAGGAAGTGGCCGAGCACCTTTACGCGATCGACCGCCTGTTCTTCCACATTACGCAGCACTTGCGCGGAATTGCCGGGCTGCGGCTCGGCCGGATCAGCGACGTGCCGGAGAACGATCGCGCGTTCGGCGCCCGGCCCGAGGACATCGCCCGCGACTGGTGCGGGCGCGCGGGCATCGCGTTCCTCGGCCCGGCCGACATCGGGCATGACGCGGCCAACAGGATCGTGCCCTTCGGCCTTGCCCGAAAACCCGCCCGGTCATAACCGCGTCAGCCTGATGCTTCGATACGCCACTTCGCGGCTACTCAGCATGATCGGAGATTTGATGTGACCGCATTCGTGTTCCCCGGCCAAGGTAGCCACAGGGTCGGCATGGGCGCCGAGCTGGCCGAGGCCAGCGCCGCCGCGCGCGAGGTGTTCGAGGAAGTCGACGAAGCGCTCGGCCAGAAACTGTCGCGGATCATGCGCGAAGGCCCCGAGGAACAGCTGGTGCTGACCGAGAACGCCCAGCCGGCGATCATGGCCCATGCCATTGCCGTGCTGCGCGTGCTGGAGAGAGACGCGGGGCTGTCCATTGCCGCCAAGGGCGAGGCCGTCGCGGGCCACTCGCTCGGCGAATACACGGCGCTCTGCGCCGCCCGCGCGTTCTCGCTGGCCGACACCGCGCGGCTGCTCAAGCTGCGCGGGCAGGCGATGCAGGCGGCGGTGCCGGTCGGCGTCGGCGCGATGTGCGCCTTGCTCGGCGCGGACCTCGACAAGGCGCAAGCGCTCGCCGATGCGGCGGCCGAGGTGCCCCTACCGGGAGGGCAAAAGGAAGTGTGCGAGGTCGCCAACGACAACGATCCCGGCCAGGTCGCGCTCTCGGGCCACAAGGGCGCGATCGAGCGCGCGATCGCGCTCGCCAGGGTTCACGGCATCAAGCGCGCGGTGCCGCTGCCGGTCTCGGCGCCGTTCCACTGCTCGCTGATGCAGCCGGCGGCCGAGGCGATGGAGGAAGCGCTCGGGCATACGCCGCCGCAGCCGTTCCGCCTGCCGCTCTACGCCAACGTCACCGCAGCCGTGGTCACCGATCCCAATGAGGAGCGGCGCTTGCTGGTCGAGCAGGTCACCGGCCGCGTTCGCTGGCGCGAGAGCGTGCTGGCGATGAAGGCGGCGGGAATCGACCGTTATGTCGAGCTCGGGGGCAAGGTGGTCGGCCCGATGATCGGGAGGACCGTGCAGGACGTCTCGGTGCTCAGCGTCGTCACGATGGCCGACATCGAAGCGCTGGTGAAGGAGCTGTGAGCATGTTCGACCTTACCGGAATGACCGCCCTCGTGACCGGCGCCAGCGGCGGCATCGGTTCGTCGATCGCGCGGGCGCTGGCGCGGCAGGGCGCGCGGCTGGCGCTGTCGGGCTCGAACTCGTCCAAGCTGCGGTCTTTCCGCGAGGAGCTGAACCGCGAATTCGGCCACGATCACGTGGAAATAACCTGCGACCTTGCGAACACCACGCAAGTCGAGGAACTGATCCCGGCGACGCTCGATACGCTCGGCCAGCTCGACATCCTCGTCAACAATGCCGGCGTCACGCGCGACAATCTCGTGATGCGCATGAAGGACGAGGAATGGGATGAGGTCATGCGCATCAACCTGGAGGCCGCGTTCCGCCTGATGCGCGCGGCAGCGAGGCCGATGATGAAGGCCCGCTTCGGCCGGATCGTCACCGTCACGAGCGTGGTCGGCGCGACCGGCAATCCGGGCCAGGTCAACTACGCAGCGGCCAAGGCCGGGCTGGTCGGCATGACCAAGAGCTATGCGCAGGAGGTGGCCAGCCGTGGGATCACCGCCAATTGCGTCGCGCCCGGCTTCATCCGCACGGCGATGACCGACGTCCTGCCCGAGACGCAAAAGGACGCACTCAACGCGCGAATCCCGATGGGGCGCATGGGCGAAGGCGAGGACATCGGCGCAGCGGTTGTCTACCTCGCCAGCCGCGAGGCGGGCTACGTCACCGGCCAGACGCTCCACGTCAACGGCGGCATGGCGATGTTCGCCTAGGCGATTTATCCCCAACACCGCGCCGTTCTTCCTTGCCGCTCGGCGCGGCACCGCTAAGGATATTTCGACATATTCCGGCGCTTGCGGGCGATTCCGGCCGCGAGCGTGCAAGGGGGTCTGAGTTGCGATGAAAGCCACCATCGAACGCGCCAAGCTGCTGCGTTGCCTGTCCCACGTCCAGTCGGTGGTCGAGCGCCGCAATACCATCCCGATCCTGTCGAACGTGCTGATCGAGGCGCATACCGACGGCACGGTGAAGATCATGGCGACCGATCTCGACCTGCAGGTCGTCGAGAGCCTCGATGCCGTCTCGGTCGAGGCATCGGGGGCGATTACCGTCTCCGCGCACCTGCTGTTCGACATCGCCCGCAAGCTGCCCGATGGCAGCCAGGTCAGTTTCGAGACCGCCGACAACCGCATGGCGGTCAAGGCCGGGCGCAGCCGCTTCTCGCTGCCGACGCTGCCGCGCGACGACTTTCCGGTGATCGTCGAGGGAGATCTTCCGACGACGTTCGAGCTGCCGGCGCGTGTGCTGGCCGAGCTGATCGACCGGACCCGCTTCGCCATCTCGACCGAAGAGACGCGGTACTACCTCAACGGCATCTTCCTGCACGTCTCGGACGACGACCAGCCGGTGCTCAAGGCCGCGGCGACGGACGGCCACCGCCTCGCGCGCTTCACCCTGCCGCGCCCCGAAGGCGCCGCCGGGATGCCCGACGTGATCGTGCCGCGCAAAGCCGTCGGCGAGCTGCGCAAGCTGCTGGAAGAAGCGCTCGACGGCAACGTCGAGATCGACCTCTCGGCGAGCAAGATCCGCTTCACGCTAGGCGGCGAGGGCGGGGTGGTGCTGACCAGCAAGCTGATCGACGGCACCTTCCCGGACTACAGCCGGGTGATCCCGACCGGCAACGACAAGCTGCTCAGGCTCGACCCGAAGAGCTTCTACGAGGGCGTCGACCGCGTGGCGACGATCGCCACCGAGAAGACCCGCGCGGTGAAGATGGGCCTCGAGCCGGACAAGGTGACGCTCTCCGTCACCAGTCCCGACAATGGCACCGCGGCCGAGGAAGTGCCGGCAGACTATGCTTCGGACGCGTTCGAGATCGGCTTCAACGCCAACTATCTCAAGGACATCCTCGGTCAGATCGACGGCGACACGGTCGAGATGCACCTCGCCGACGCCGGCGCGCCGACGCTGATCCGGCAGGACGAGAAGAGCCCGGCGCTCTACGTGCTGATGCCGATGCGAGTGTGATGCGCCTTGGCGTGGCAGCGCTGGTTGCGGTCCTGCTCGCTCCAGCCTCCGCAGCCGCACAATCGATCTCTTCGGACACGCCGATCTCGGCAGAGGCGGAGCAAGAACTTCGGTGCGGGATGTGGGCCGCTTTCATGGCGGGCACGGTCGAGGATCCCGAATTGCAGAAAGCGCTCGGATTCGCCCTGACCTATTGGGTCGGCCGGTTCGAGGGGATGACCGGGCTCGACTTCGACCAGGTGGCGACGGTCGAGTTCGTATCCGAATTGGAGGGGAAGCTCGACGATTTGCGCCTCTCGTGCGCGCCGAAGATGGAGGCGATGGGCGATCGCATGCGGATCTGGGGCGAGCGAATGCAAAACGTGGGTAGCGCCGAACCGACTAACGCCGCGCCTTGATCATCGCCTCGATATCGACGAACTTCTCCCGCGGTGCACCCTCGCGCGCTGCCTTTTCCTCGGCTTCCTCGATCTTCTTCCAGTCGCGGAAGGTGACCACGTCCAGGCTGCGCTCGGCCGCCAGTGTGTCGAAGCCGACACGGCCTTGCTTGCGCGCAGGGCCCAGCGCGCCGGCGGCGATGTCCGCCGCGATCTGCTCGACCACGCTGTAGCCGTCGGGGCGGTTGGTGCCGATCGTGCCCGAGGGGCCGCGGCGCGCCCAGCCGACGCAGTAGAGCCCGGGAAGGATCCGCCCTTCGTCGTTGGCGAAGCGGCCGGCGCGCTCGTCGAACGGCACGCCGGGGATCGGCGAGGTGCGATAGCCGATGCAGCTGACGACGAGGTCGGCGGGGAGCTGCTCGGTCTCACCGGTCCCTTCGGCCCGGCCGTGAACCAGACGGGTCTTCTCGACCTCGATGGCCTCCACCTTGCCGGTGCCAATCAGCGCCTTGGGCGAAGACATGAATGCGAATTCGATCGCCTTGGGTTTTTCGGCGCGGATATGCTCGGGCGTCGCGGCGAAGGCGCGCAAGTGCGCGACCGATTTGCGCAGGCCGGGCTCCAGAATCGCATCCTCTTCGGGCGCGGGCAGGTCGGCCGGCGCGACGTGTGGCGCGGCGCGTTCGAGCTCGCCCAGCTCGCCGAGTTCCTTGGGCGTCATCATGATCTGATGCGGACCGCGCCGCCCGAGGATCACGATACGCTCGAGGGTCGAGGCCTCGAGCGCGTCGAGCGCGTGGGCGACGATGTCGCTGCCGGCGAATTCGGCGCGGGTCTTGGCAAGGATGCGGGCGACGTCGAGCGCCACGTTGCCCATGCCGATGACCACCGCCGTCCTTCCCGAAAGATCGGGATCGAGCCCGGCGAACTGCGGGTGGCCGTTGTACCAGCCGACGAACGCGGCGCTGCCGAAGACGTTGCCGAGGTCCGCGCCGGGAATGCCCAGGGCGCGGTCGTGCGGGGCTCCGGTCGCCAGCACGACTGCGTCGTAGAGCTCGCGCAGCTCTTCGATCGATACGTCGGTGCCGATCGAGACGTTGCCGACGAACCGCACGTTGTCCGACAAGGCCACCTTCTCGTAGCGCCTCGACACGCCCTTGATCGATTGGTGATCGGGTGCCACTCCGCTGCGGATCAGCCCGTATGGCACCGGCAGGCGATCGAACACGTCGATGCGGATTTCGTCGCCAAAGGCCCTTTGCGCCGCTTCGGCCGTGTAGTACCCGGCCGGGCCGGAACCGATTATCGCGATGTGCCGCATGCCCAGCCGGTCTCCTCGCCCGCGCCGGCTCACTCTATCGGCGAATGTGACGTCGGCAATCCACGCGGCCGACTTGCCGACAGCTATCGTACCATCCTTGCCGCCGCGGCCGCGGTTCGTGCGGGTCGACATGACCGGGACCAGCCGGGCGGCGTGAGCGGGCTGACAGCGCCGGAACTCGCGGCTAAGGGCGGCGGATGGTTGACCTGTCGCGGATCCGCAATTTCAGCATCATCGCCCATATCGATCACGGGAAGAGCACGCTTGCCGACCGGCTGATCCAGCAGACCGGCGGCCTGACCGAGCGCGAGATGAGCGAGCAAGTCCTTGATAATATGGACATAGAGCGCGAGCGCGGGATCACCATCAAGGCCCAGACGGTGCGCCTTACCTACACGGCCAAGGACGGGCTCGACTACGAGCTCAACCTCATGGACACCCCGGGTCACGTCGACTTCGCCTACGAGGTCTCGCGCAGCCTCGCCGCCTGCGAAGGCGCGCTGCTGGTGGTCGACGCCGCGCAGGGAGTCGAAGCGCAGACGCTGGCCAACGTCTACCAGTCGATCGAGCACGACCACGAGATCGTGCCCGTCATCAACAAGATCGACCTCCCCGCCGCCGAGCCGGAGAAGGTCCGCCACGAGATCGAGGACATCATCGGCCTCGACGCCAGCCAGGCGGTGCTGACCAGCGCCAAGTCGGGCATCGGCATCGAGGACGTGCTCGAGGCGGTGGTCCACCGCATCCCGCCGCCCAAGGGCGACCGCGAGGCCCCGCTCAAGGCGATGCTGGTCGACTCCTGGTACGACCCCTACCTCGGCGTGGTGATCCTCGTGCGGGTGATCGACGGGGTCCTCAGGAAGGGCCTCCAGGTCAAGTTCATGCAAGGCGGCACCGAGCACCTGATCGATCGCGTCGGCTGCTTCACCCCCAAGCGCGTCGAGCTCCCCGAGCTCGGCCCGGGCGAGATCGGCTTCATCACCGCGCAGATCAAGGAAGTCGAGCAGGCCCGCGTCGGCGACACCGTAACCACGGTCAAGGGCGGCGCCACCCAGGCGCTGCCCGGCTACAAGGAGGTCCAGCCGGTGGTGTTCTGCGGCCTGTTCCCGGTCGACGCCGCCGACTTCGAGAAGCTGCGCGAGAGCATCTCCCGCCTGCGCCTCAACGACGCCAGCTTCAGCTTCGAGATGGAAAGCTCGGCCGCCCTGGGCTTCGGCTTCCGCTGCGGCTTCCTCGGCCTGCTGCACCTCGAGATCATCCAGGAGCGGCTGACCCGCGAGTACGACCTCGACCTCATCACCACCGCGCCCTCGGTGGTCTACCGCATCGTGCTGCGCGCCAGCAAGACCGATCCGGCCGGCGAGATCCTGCTGCACAACCCGGCCGACTACCCCGACCCGAGCCGCATCGAGACGATCGAGGAGCCGTGGATCAAGGCGACGATCTACACCCCCGACGAGTACCTCGGCTCGATCCTCAAGCTGTGCCAGGACCGCCGCGGCATCCAGACCGACCTCACCTATGTAGGTGGGCGCGCGCAGGTGACCTACGAGCTGCCGCTCAACGAAGTGGTGTTCGATTTCTACGACCGGCTGAAGTCGATCACCCGCGGCTATGCCAGCTTCGATTATGAGCAGATCGGGCTGCGCGAGGGCGACCTCGTCAAGATGCAGATCCTCGTCAACAACGAGCCGGTCGACGCGCTCAGCATGATCGTCCACCGCGCCAACGCCGAGGCGCGCGGGCGGGGGATGTGCGAGCGCCTGAAGGACCTGATCCCGCGCCACCTGTTCAAGATCCCGATCCAGGCCGCGATCGGCGGCAAGGTGATCGCCCGCGAGACCATCGCCGCGCTGCGGAAGGACGTGACCGCCAAGTGCTACGGCGGGGACATCACGCGCAAGAAGAAGCTGCTCGAGAAGCAGAAGAAGGGCAAGGCGCGGATGCGGGAGTATGGCAATGTGAGCATTCCGCAGGAGGCGTTTATTGCGGCGCTGCGGATGGGGGAGGAGTAAGCTTCATTTGGAGGCGGGCCATCCGGATCCCCCTCCCGCTTGCGGGAGGGGTTGGGGTGGGCCAGTCGACCGCACCAGGCACCGCCTAGGGGACACACGCCGCCCCAGACCCCTCCCGTAAGCGGGAGAGCGAAGCTGGCGGCGGCCAGCGAGGTCGGCCCTGGGCGAGGGCGCTAACCGTTTCGCAAGCTGTCGTGGTGCAGAGGGCGTGGCCATGCTCCGCCTGTTGCTCCTCGTCCTCGCGCTCGCCGTCGCGCCCGCGCCGGCTCTGGCGCAGCGGGTCAGCGGGCCGGCGGTGGCGATCGACGGTGACACGCTCGACATGACCGGCATGCGCATCCGCCTGTTTGGGATCGACGCGGTCGAGGGCGGGCAGACCTGCCAGCGCGGCGGGCAGGCGTGGCGCTGCGGCGAGGAGGCGCGGGCGCTGCTCGGCGAGCTGGTCGCCGGCAAGACGATCGAGTGCGAGCAGCGCGACACCGACATCTACGGCCGCATGGTCAGCGTGTGCCGGGCGGGGCGGCTCGACCTCGCGGCGGTGATGGCCGACGCCGGGCTGGCGACCGCGCTGGTGAGTTTCAGCGATGCCTATCTGATGTCGGTCGAGCGGGCGCGGGCGCAGGGGGTAGGCATCTGGGGCTCCGAGTTCGCCGAGCCCGCCGACTATCGCGCGGCGCACCCGCGCGCCGATGTGCACACGCGCCCGGCGCGGCTCGCGGCCGAGGCGCCGTCGGGCCCCGGGCCCGCGACGGGGGTCTACTTCAGGAACTGCGCCGAAGCCCGCGCGGCGGGCGCGGCGCCGATCCATCGCGGCCAGCCGGGCTACCGCACGGGGATGGACGGCGACGGCGACGGGGTCGCCTGCGAGCCCTATCGCGGGCGGCGCTGACTGCGTCGCACTCGCACGTCCCGTCCGCTCAAACGAACGGGCGGCGCTGCGTTGGCAGCGCCACCCGTCGCCGGCCTCGCCCGGCTTACCAGCCGAGCGTGAAGCCGGCGCGCACGCCGGCCTTGCCGCCCTTGTTGAAGCCGTAGGCGACGCCCGCGTTGACCGCCGCGCTGGGGCTGACCAGCGCGCCGAACTGCAGCGCCCCGGCGACCGCGCCGCGATAGACGCCGACGTTGCCGGTCAGGTTGAACGTCTTGTCGGGCAGGAACGTCCCGCCCGACAGCGCGATCGCCGCCGCGCTGCCGGCCGAGGCGCGGTCGTCGATGCGGTCGAGCTGCTTGTCGAAGTTGATCGAGAACGCCTCCAGCGCGGTGATGCGGGTGGACAGCGCGGTGTCGGCGCCCTGCAGCGCGGTGATCTGGCTGGCCTGCGTGGTATTGACCGCCTGGATCGCGGCGATCTGGGTGCTGAAGGTGGTATCGGCGGTCTGCAGCGCGGCGATCTGCGTGCCGAAGGCGGTGTCGGCGGTCTGCAGCGCGGCGATCTGGTTGGCCTGGGTGACGTTGACCGCCTGCACGCCGGCGACCGCGGTGTTGGTCGAGAACAGCTGCGCGCCGTTGACCGCGTCGAACGAGGTCGCGCTCAGCGCTCCCGCGCCGACGCCGGTGACGGTGCGGGCCGTGCCCACGGTCTGGCCGCCGAGAGCGACCTGGTTGGCCGCGGTATTGGCGGTGGCATTGCCGATGGCGACCGAGTTGGCGAACGTCGCGTTGGTGGCACTATTGCCGAGCGCCACGCTGTTGGTGCCGGTCGCCTGCGCGTTCTGCCCGATCGCCGTCGCCCCGGCGGCCGTCGCATCAGCGCTGTAGCCGAGCGACGTGGCGCCGACGCCATTGGCAGTGGATACCCCGCCGATGGAGATCGAGCCGTCGCCGGTGGCGTTGGCCTGGCCGCCGACCGCGACGGTGAACTGGTTGGCGCTGGAAGTGGCCAGCGTGCCCAGCGAAACCGAGTCGAAGCCCAGCGCCTGGCTGCCGTTGCCGACGGACACCGATTGCGAGCCGCTGGCGGTTGCGGGGGCGAGGTCGTTGCCGCCGATCGCCACGCTCTGCCCACCCGAGGCGACCGATCCTTTGCCGCACGCGACCGAGTCGGTGCCCGTCGCCGTGCCGGTCGCCGTGCCCGTGACCGCACCGGTCGTGGGATTGGTCAGGCAGACCTCCTGCGCAGCCGCGGGAGAAGCCGCCAACCCGAGTCCGAACGCGAGCGCCGTGCCCGCCAGCAAATTTCTGATGTGTGTCATGGAGACTCCCCTTTGGATGTCAGGCGAGGGGCAACGGCGGCCGGCGAGCCGGGTCTGCCAGGGTTCGCATGGGCACGGACCGCTTCGCGAAGCGGAAACCGCGCCAAGCCTGGCAGTTACGTCCGTCATGGCCTTGCTCCTCAAGGCGGCCCACGTCTTGAGCCTCCGGGAAAGTGTCGGTCACGAGGGTCGGAGGATATTGGTAGATACCCGTAGTGTTGCGCGACGGTTGCCGGCCGGCCCTTGCACCCGGCAATCCGCCGCGTTTCCCCGCAGGCCCATTGCATCGCCGCGCCCCGCCTAATAGCTGACCGTGCATGGAACTCTCCCCCCCGGCGCTGGTCCTGCTCGGCTTGCTGCTTGCGGCCTGGACGCTCGGCGCCGTGTGGCTGGTGCTGGCGGCGCAGGGGCGGGCGCGCCAGGCGAAGGCGGCGCGCGGCAATGCGCGGCGCCTGACGCGGATGGTCGAGGATTCGCCGGCCATCCCGCTGCTGGTCCGCGCCGACGGCAAGATCGAGGGGCCCGAGCGGCTGGCGGCATGGCTCGGCCTCGCCCGGCTGCCGGGCTTTCTCAGCGAGCTCGACGGCGGCGATGCGGGCCTGTCGGAGGGCGATCTGGAACAGCTGCGCGACGCGGTGCGCAGGACGCAGAAGACCGCGGCGCCGTTTGGCATGGTGGTGGCGCCGCGCGGCTCGGGCAAGAACCTGGCGCTGCGGGGCCATCTGGCGGACCCCCTGATCGCGCCCAATGGCGCGGCGCTGGTGTGGTGGTTCGACTTCTCCGAAAGCCAGGCCGAGCTGGCGCAGCTGCGCGCCGAGACCGCCCGTGCGCGCGACGATTTCGCCGCGCTCGTCGGCCTGATCGAGGCCGCGCCGACGCCGATGTGGTTCCGCGGGCCGGACATGAAGCTGCGCCTGGTCAACAGCGCCTACGTCGAGGCGGTCGGTTGCGAGACTGCCGAGGAATGCGTGCGCGAGCAGACCGAGCTGGTCGAGACGGTCGACGGCCTGACCGCCGCGCAGGTCGCGCAGCAGGCGAGCGACAAGGACCTGCCGGTCGAGCGTATCGTCCAGGCGACCGTCGGCAGCCAGCGCCGCGCGCTCAAGGTCAGCGACCTGCCGCTCGGCAAGGAAGGCGTGGCCGGCTACGCGATCGACATCGAGGAAATGGAGGAGCAATCGCGCGCCTTCCGCGCGTTCCGCGAAGCGCAGCGCTCGATGCTCGACCAGTTGTCGATCGGCGTGGCGCAGTTCGACAGCGACCGGCGGCTGACGTTCGCCAACCAGCCGTTCCAGCGCATCTTCGCCCTGCCGCCCTCGGCGCGCCTCGACCCGCTCGAGTTCGACCGCTTTCTCGACCTCGCCCGCGACGCCGGGCGGTTGCCCGAGGCACGCGATTTCCCTGCCTGGCGGCGCGAGCTCGGCGGCTGGTTCACGCTCGGCGCGACGACCGAGGACGCGTGGACGCTGTCCGACGGGACGCATCTCAGGATCGTTGCCCAGCCGATGCCCGACGGCGGGCTGGTGCTGGTCGCCGAGGACCGCACCGAGCAGCTCGCGCTCGCCGCCGGCCGCGACACGCTGCTGCGTACGCGTACGGCGACGTTCGACAGCCTGTTCGAATCACTCGCGGTGTTCGCGCCGGACGGCCGGGTGCAGCTGTGGAACCGCCGGTTCCCCGAGTTGTGGGGCCTGAGCGAGGACTGGTTCGACGGTCACCCGCGGATCGAGGAACTGCTCGAACGGATCGGCCCCAAGCTCGAGCGCCCGGCGCAGCGCCAGGCGATTGGCGAGATGGTCCGTTCGGCAACGCTCGATCGCAAGCAGCGCGGCGGGCAGGTGCAGCTGGCCGACGGGCGCACGCTCGAATTCGCCGGCGTGCCGCTGCCCGACGGCAACGGCCTGCTGACGGTGCTCGACGTGACCGACAGCAAGAAGGCCGAGGATGCGCTGCGCGAGCGCGCCACCGCGCTGGAGGAGGCGGATGCGGTCAAGACCCGTTTCCTCGCCAACATGTCCTACGAGTTCCGCACCCCGCTGACCTCGATCGGCGGCTTCGCCGAACTGCTCCAGAACGGTGTCGCCGGCGAGCTGAGCGAGCAGGCGCACGACTACGTCGCGTCGATCCTCGTCGCGGTCGAGCGGCTGCGGGTGCAGATCGAAAGCGTGCTCGACCTGACTCAGAGCGAGGCGGGGCTGCTGCCGATCGCCACCGAGGAAGTCGAGCTGATGCCGTTCGTGACCCAGGTCGTGCGCGAGCGAGCGGAGGCGCTCGAGGCCAAGGGCCTGGCGCTCGACCTGCGCGGCGACCGCACTGCGGGCAAGGTGATGGCCGATCCGCGCCAGCTCAGCCGCGCGGTCGGCAACCTGCTCGACAATGCGATCGCGGCGACGCCGGCCGGCGGGCGGGTGCTGGTGGCGCTGACGCGCCGCAAGCAGGGGGCACGGATCGTCATTTCCGACAACGGCGAGGGGATGAAGCCGAGCGAGCTGGCGCGCGCGCTCGACGGCTACCGGCTCGGCCCGGGCGGCAAGCCCGACGGGCAGCGCCGCGGCCTCGGCCTGCCGCTGGCGCGCCAGCTGATCGAAGGCCACGGCGGGCGGCTCGACATGCAATCGGAAAAGGGCGTCGGCACCACGGCGACGATCAGCCTGCCGTGACGATTCGGGGTTGATCACGTGATCGTGGACCTGCCCGACCTGGCCTCGATGGAGGCATTCGGCGCGCGCATCGCCGGGCAGTTGCGACCGGGAGACGTGATCGCGCTGTCGGGCGGGCTCGGGGCGGGCAAGACCACGCTGGCGCGCGGAATAATCGCCGCGCTCGGGCACGGCGGCGAAGTGCCGTCACCTACGTTCACCATCGTCGAGACTTACGCACCGCCGCACGTGCGCCTGCCGCTGGTGCATGCGGACTTCTACCGCCTCGACCGGCCCGCGGAGGCCGACGAGCTCGGGCTCGAGGACTATCGCGACGGCGCCGCGCTGATCGCCGAGTGGCCGGAAAACGTCGGTGGCTTCGCGACCGAGCCCGGTTGCCTCGCGATCGCGCTGGAAATTGCGGGTAGCGGACGCAGGGCGATTGTCGAACCGGGGTCCGATTGGCTAGGGCGCCTGCCATGAGCGCAGGGTTGCCGGAGGGCGTGGACGCCTTTCTCGAGGATGCAGGCTGGGGCGGGGCGGTGATCGAGCCGCTGCCGGGCGACGCCAGCTTTCGCCGTTATTTCCGGGTCAGAAACGGCGCCAGGAGCGCGATGCTGATGGACGCGCCACCGCCGCACGAGGATCCGGGGCCGTTCCTCCACGTCGGCAAGTGGCTGTGCGCGCACGGCATGCGGGCGCCGCAGATCTACGCCGAGCGGCCCGAGCGCGGGCTGGTGCTGATCGAGGACTTCGGCAACGCCCGCATGCGCGACTGGCTCGACGACAATCCCGAGGCCGAAGAGCCGGTCTATGCCCACGCGATCGATGCCCTGGTCGAGCTGCACGCGCGCCCGCCGGGCCCGTTCGGGCGCTACGACATGCCGGTCTACCAGCGCGAGGCCGGGCTGCTCACCGAATGGTATGCGCCGGCGATGAAGCTGGCGGTCGACGAGAGCGGCTGGCGCGAGGCGTGGGACGCCGTGCTCGCGCCGCTGCTGCCGCGTCAGCAGCCGGGCGTGACGGTGCTGCGCGACTATCACGCCGAGAACATCATGCTGCTGGGCGACGGCCAGCAGGGTCTGATCGACTTCCAGGACGCGCTCGTCGGCCACCCGGCCTACGACCTCGTCTCGCTGTTGCAGGACGCGCGGCGTGACGTCTCGCCCGAGCTCGAGCGCAAGATGCTCGACCGCTACCTGGCGCAGGTCGGCGCCGATCCCGAGTTCGAGGCCGACTACGCCCGCCTCGGCGCGCAGCGCAACGCCAAGATCGTCGGCATCTTCGCCCGCCTGTGGCTGCGCGACGGCAAGTCGCGCTACCTGGCGATGATCCCGCGGGTGTGGGACGCGATGGAGCGTGACCTCAGGCATCCCGCGCTGGCCCCGGTCGCCGCCTGGTTCGCCGCCAACATCCCGCAGGAAATCCGCGATACCGGCGGCGGGGAGATCCAATGACCGGGCTCGCGTCCGACACCGCGATGGTGCTCGCCGCCGGGCTCGGCACGCGCATGCGTCCGCTGACCGACGACCGCCCGAAGCCGCTGGTCGAGGTCGCCGGCAAACCGCTGATCGACCATGCGCTCGACCGCCTGGCCGAAGCCGGTGTCGCCCGGGCGGTCGTCAACGTCCATCACTTCGCCGCAGCGGTCGAGGCGCATCTGAAGGCGCGCAAGGCGCCTGTGGTGACCGTGTCGGACGAGCGCGGCATGCTGCTCGAGACCGGCGGCGGACTGGTCAGGGCGCAGCAGCTGCTGCCCGACCCGTTCTTCTGCGTGAACAGCGACAACATCTGGATCGACGGTCCGCAGGACGCCTTCCACGAGCTGTCGCGGGTGTGGGACGCGGAACGGATGGACGCGCTGCTGTTGCTGGTTGCGCACACCGGGGCGCGCAATTTCGCCGGCAAGGGCGATTTCCACATGGACGGCAAGGGCCGCCTGACGCGCCGCCGTTCGGGCCGCATCGCCCCGTTCATCTTCACCGGCATCCAGCTCGTCTCGAAGCGGCTGCTGCGCGACGCGCCGCAAGGGCCGTTCTCGACCAACCTGCTGTGGAACCGCGCGATCGAGGACGGGCGGCTGTTCGGCGCGGCCTTTACCGGCCAGTGGTTCGAGGTCGGCAATCCGCAGGCGATCGCGCCGACCGAGGCGGCCCTCGCCGGTGCCTGACCGGCCGGCGCCGCAAGTTCACTCGATAGCCGCGCACCGCGGGTTCGCCGATGCGCTGGTGGCGGGGCTGGTGCCGCGCTACGCCGATCCCGAGCTCGGCCTCGCAAGGCTAACGCTGCTGCTGCCGAGCGGGCGCGCGGTGCGGACGATGACCGAGGCGTTCATCCGCCACTCCGGTTCGGGCCTGCTGCTGCCGCGCATGACGGTGGTCGGCGACCTCGACCTCGACGAGACGCTCGGCCCGCTGCTCGACCCGCTCGGCGCGGGCGAGACGATCCCCCCCGCCGCCGATCCCACGCGCCGCTGGCTGCGGCTGGCCGAGCTGATTCGCGAGGAGCGGCCCGAGCTGAAGGGCAGCGCGCTGCTGCGGCTGGCATTCGAGACCGGCCGGACGATGGACCGGCTGTTGGCCGAGGAAATCGGGCCGGAGGAGCTGACGCAGGACCGCGTGCTCGACCTGCTCGGCGACCTGTCGCAGCACTGGATCGACAGCCTGCGCCTGTTCGCGCGGGTACAGGCGCGGTGGTTTTCCGAGCTGCAGGAGCGGGGCGAGTTCGACGTGGCGGACCGTCGCAACCGCCTGTTCCGCCACGCTGCGAAGCGCTGGCGCGAGGATCCCCCGCGCACCCCCATCGTCGCCGCCGGCGTGACCAGCGCGGCGAGGGGCGTCGCGGCGCTGCTGCGCACGGTCGCGCGGCTGCCCGACGGCGCGGTGGTGCTGCCCGACCTCGACCTCGCGATGAACGGCGAGGTGTGGGAGGAGCTCGGCACCGCCGGCGCGCGCGAAGCCGCAGTACCGCTGGCGCGCGACGACGCGGTGACCCATCCGCAGTACCACCTCAAGCTGCTGCTCAACCGGATGTGGGTATCGCGCGACGAAGTGCAGCCGTGGCATCGCGCCGGCCTCGGCAAGGGCCCGCCCGAGCGCAGCCACGCGATCTCGAGCCTGTTCCTGCCGCCCGAGGCGAGCAAGGCGTGGGTCGGCCTGCCGGCCGAGAAGCGCCGCCTCGCCGGCGTGCGCCTGATGGAGACGGCGAACCCCGAGGAAGAAGCGCAGGCGGTGGCGCTGCTGGTGCGCCAGGCGCTGGAGACGCCGGAGAAGCGGGTCGCGGTGATTACGCCCGACCGCGGACTCGCCGGGCGGATCGTCCAGCACCTCAGGCGCTGGAACATCGAAGCCGACGATTCCGCCGGGCGGCCGCTGCCGCAAACGGCGGCGGGGCGGCTCGTGCTGCTGCTGGCCGAGGTCGGCGCCGAGCAGGCGGCGCCGGTACCGCTGATGGCGCTGCTCGGGCACCCGCTGGTCCGCCCAGGCGAGGCGCGCGCGACCTGGCTGGAGAACGTCCGCAGGCTGGAACTGAAGCTGCGCGGACCGCGGCTCGCGCCGGGGCTGGAGCCGCTGCGCGACAAGGCCGCCGAGGCGAAGCTGTCGCCCTGGTGGAGCGAGGTCGAAGCGCTTCTCTCGCCGCTCCTGGCCGAGGACGAGGGCCTGCTGGCCGACCAGCTCGACCGGCTGATCGCCGCCGGGGAGGCGCTGTGCGGCGAGGGGCTGTGGGCGCAGGCCGACGGCCGCGCCTTGTCCGCCTTCGTCGAGGAATTGCGCACCCAGGCGCGCGAGATCGGCACCCGGCTCGATCCCGCCGACCTGCCGGCGGTGCTGCGCGAGGCGATGGACCGCGTGGCGGTGCGCCCGCCCTATGGCGGCCATCCGCGCGTGGCGATCTACGGCCTGCTCGAATCGCGCATGACCCGCGCCGAGCTGGCCATCTGCGCCGGGCTCAATGAAGGCACCTGGCCGGCGCGGCCGGCGACCGACCCGCTGCTCGCCCCCGCGGTGCTGCGCGCGCTCGGGGTGCCGGGGGCGGACTTCCGCATCGGCCTCGCCGCGCACGACCTCGCCGGCGCGCTCGGCGCGCCCGAGGTGGTGCTCAGCCGCGCCCGGCGCGACGCCGGCGGACCGGCGATCGCCAGCCGCTTCTGGCTGCGCGTGCAGGCGCTGCTCGGAGAGGACCTCCTGCCGCGCCATCTGGAGACGCAAGCGGTGGAGTTGACCCGCGCGCTCAACGAGCCGGTTCCGGTTCCGCCGCATCCGCAGCCAAGGCCGCTGCCGAGCCCGGAGCAGCGCAAGGTGCGCATCAGCGTCACGGCGCTCGACCGGCTGCGCTCGGACCCGTACCAGTTCTACGCCTCGTCGATCCTGCGGCTGAAGGAACTCGAGGCGCTCGACGCCGAACCGACGCCAGCGTGGCTGGGCATTCTCGCGCACGGGATTCTCGAGGAATGGCACAAGACCGGCCGCGCGCTGCCGGCTATCGCCGCCGACAAGCTCACCCAGATGAATGCCCATCCGCTGATGCGCGCGCTGTGGCGGCCGCGGCTGATGAAGGCGCTCGAATGGATCGAGGCGCGCATCGCCGCCGATCCGGAGCGGGTGCCGACGGTGATCGAGGACTGGGGCGAGATGGACGTGCGCGGCGTGGCGATCTTCGGCAAGGCCGACCGCATCGACGTCCTGCCCGAAGGCCGTCTGGCCATCGTCGACTACAAGACCGGGAGGCCGCCGAGCGGCAGGGAAGTCGAGGCCGGCTATGCGCTGCAACTGGGCACGCTCGGGCTGATGGCGCGGGCGGGCGCGTTCGAAAAGGCGCAGGGCGAGCCGGAGCGGTTCGAGTACTGGTCGCTCGGCGCCAGCAAGGCCAGCGAGACCGGCTTCGGCTACGTCGCCACGCCGGTCAGGGAGGGCAGCAAGCGCACGGGCATCTCTCCCGACGAATTCCTGCCGCAGGCGGAGTATTTCCTCCACGATGCGCTCGACCGCTGGATCCTCGGCGACGAGCCGTTCACCGCGCGGCTCAATCCCGATGCGCCGGGCTATGCCACCTACGACCAGCTGATGCGCCTCGACGAGTGGCTGGGGCGCGAGGGATGAGCCGCGTCTTTCCCCTGACCGACAACCAGGCGCTGGCGGTCGATCCGCTCGACAGCGTGTGGCTGTCCGCTTCGGCCGGCACGGGCAAGACGCAGGTGCTGTCGGCGCGGGTCCTGCGGCTGCTGCTGACTCCTGGCGTGCGGCCCGAGAACATCCTCTGCCTGACCTTCACCAAGGCCGGGGCGGCGGAAATGGCCGAGCGGGTCAACGCGGTGCTGGCGAGCTGGGTTCGGATGGAGGACACCCGCCTCGCCGCGCAGCTCGGGCACATCGGCGCGGAGACCGATCCCGACACCCGCGCCCGCGCCCGCACGCAGTTCGCCAGCGTGCTCGATTGCCCCGGCGGGGGCCTGAGGATCGACACCATCCACGCCTTCGCCCAGTGGCTGCTGGCGGCGTTTCCCGAGGAAGCGGACCTGATTCCCGGCACCCGGCCGATGGAAGACCGCGATCGCGAACTGCTGGCGCACCAGGTCCTCGCGGGCCTGCTGGTCGAGTGGGAGGCACAGGGCGATGCCGAGCCGATCGCGGCGCTGGAGCGGCTCTCGCTGCGGATGGGCGCGGACAAGGCGCGCGCCTGGCTGATGCGCTGCGCCGAGGCGCGCGCGGCATGGTTCGGCCCCGGCAGCTGGCACGAGCCGCTGGGCGCGCGCGTGCGGCAATTGCTCGGCCTCGCCGCCGATGCCGGGCCCGAGACGCTGGCCGCCCTGTGCGACGACACCGCCTTCGATTGCGCCGCGCTGCATCGCTGCCTGGAAACGCTCGCGGCATGGGACAGCCAGACCGGCCGCGAGGGCGCCGAGGCAATCCGCGCCTGGCTCGAACTCGACCCCGCGGGACGCGCGCAGGCGCTTGGCGGGTTCTACGGCACGCTGCTCAACAAGACCGACCGCCAGCCCAAGCAGCTCGGCAACATCCTCAAGCGCGATCCCGACTACGGCGAGCACATTGCCCGCGTGATGCAATGCCTGGACCACATCGTCGAGCACAAGGCGCTGCTCGGTGTCGCGGACCTCCTGACGCCCGCGCTGTCGGTCGGTCGCCGCTTCGCGCTGGCGTGGGACGAGGCGAAGAAGCGTGAAGGGCTGGTCGATTTCAGCGACCTCATCCACCACGCGGCCGGGCTGCTGGCGCGGCCGGGGCTCGGCGAATGGATCCGCTACAAGCTCGACCGGCGCTTCGACCATATCCTCGTCGACGAGGCACAGGACACCAATGCCGCGCAATGGTCGATCATCGACGCGCTGACCGACGATTTCTTCGCCGGCGAAGGGCAGCGCGACGGCAAGCTGCGCACGATCTTCGTGGTCGGCGACTACAAGCAGGCGATCTTCCGCTTCCAGGGGACGAGCCCGGAGAACTTCGAGCGCGCCAGGCGGCGGTTCGCCGCGGCGATCGGCGAATGGGCGGCCAACGCCGCGCTGCTGCGCGAGCCGCTCCGCGCGCGCCCGCTCCAGGACCTCGGGCTCGGCCGCTCCTACCGCACCTCGCAGCCGGTGCTCGACTTCGTCGACCTGGCGATCGAGACCATCGGCGCGTCCAGCTTCGGCCTGAGCGAAGCCGCGGAGCGTCATATCGGCTACGAGCGCCCCGGACAGGTGACGCTGTGGCGGCCGGTGACGGGGCGCGCGGACGAGGATGACGACGGCGAAGCGCCGGAGACGTGGCTGTCCGAGCCCGAGCGGCGCATGGCGGACCGGATCGCGGAGCAGGTCAGGGACTGGCTCGACGACGGGTTCGCGCTGATCAAGGACGGCGGGCGCAACGCCGGGCCTGGCGACATCATGGTGCTGGTGCGCAAGCGCCGCGAGCTCGCCGGGCTGATCGTCGCGCGGCTGCATGCGGCGGGGGTGCCGGTGGCGGGCGTCGACCGCCTGCGGCTCGGCGCGCCGCTGGCGGTGAAGGACCTGATGGCCGCGCTGCGCTTCGCCGCGCAGCCGCTGGACGATCTCAGCCTCGCCGGCCTGCTGGTCTCGCCGCTGGTGGGCTGGAGCCAGGAGCAATTGCTCGCACACGGCTGGCGCGAGAAGAATGTCGGCCTGTGGGAGCACTTGCGCCAGTCGCGCCATGCCGATGTCGCCGCCTTGCGCACATTGCTCGATCCGCTGCTCGCGCGCACCGATTTCGAGCCGCCGCAGGCGCTGCTGCACTGGCTGCTGGTCGGGCCGTGGGACGGGCGGCGCAAGCTGGTCGCGCGGCTCGGGCGCGAGGCCAACGATCCGATCGACGAATTGCTCAACGCCGCGCTCGCCTATTCCGCGGCGCACACGCCGAGCCTGCAGGGCTTCATCCGCTGGTTCGACGCGGGCGAGGGCGAGCTGAAGCGCGAGCCGGGCACTGGCGGGGATGTCGTGCGGGTGATGACGGTTCACGGCTCCAAGGGGCTGCAGGCGCCGATCGTGATCCTCGCCGACGCCACCGGCAATCCAGACAGCTCGCCCACCCGCGGACTGACGCTGAGCGAGGGGGAGCGCGACATGCCGCTGCCCGACCTGCGCGGCGAGGAAAAGGTCGGCCGCATCGCCGAGGCCGAGGCGCAGGCGGCGCAGGAGGAACGCCAGGAACACTGGCGGCTGCTCTACGTCGCCATGACGCGGGCCGAGGAAGCGCTGTTCGTCGGCGGCGCGCTTGGCAAGCGCGAGACCGAGCCGGCGGCCGACAGCTGGTACGCGAGGCTGTCTCCGCTGGTCGCGGCCGAGCCGGTGGCCGATCCGACCTGGGGCGAGCGGCGCGAATGGGGCGAGCGCGCGCCGCCGGTCGAGCGGCGGACGCAGGCGGCGCTGCCGATGGCCGCCCCGTTGCCCGAGTGGGTCACCCGCCCGATCGGTCCCGAGCCGCGCCCGCCGCGTCCGCTGGCGCCCTCGTCGGCGGGCGAGGAGCAGGGGGCGGACCCGCCGTTCCCGCCCGGCGGCGACCCGTTCGCCGCGCAGCGCGGGGTGCTGATCCATCGCCTGCTCGAACGCCTGCCCGACCTGCCCGTCGCAGAGCGCGAGGAGAGGGCACAGACTTGGCTCGGCCGAAACGCGGCTTCGCTGCCGCAGGCGGAGCGCGACGAGATGCTCGCCCGCGCGCTGGCGGTGCTGGGTTCGCCCGACTGGGCCGAGCTGTTCTCGCCCGCCGCGCTCGCCGAAGTGCCGCTGGCGGCGACGGTCGAGGGCCAGGTCATCGCCGGCACGGCCGACCGGCTGCTGGTCGAGCGCGAGCGCGTGCTGGTAGCCGATTTCAAGACCGCGCGCCGTCCGCCCGCCTCGCTCGCCGAGGTGCCGCTCGCCACGCTGCGCCAGATGGCGGCCTACGCCGCGGCGCTGGCCGCGATTTATCCGGGGCGGCGGATCGAGGCAGCGGTGCTCTACACGCAGACGCCGCTGCTCATCGCCATTCCCGCCGAGCTGCTGGCCGCCCACAAACCCGGCTTGCCGGCGTCGCAGGAAAGCTTGGGCGGATGAACCGTTGCCTTGGCGGCGGCCGTCCCTAAATTTGCCGCACACGAGACAGGAGCGTTTTCATGGCCACCAAAGCAGTCACCGATGCCAGCTTCCAGGCGGACGTGCTCGATTCCGCGACCCCTGTGCTGGTCGATTTCTGGGCCGACTGGTGCGGACCGTGCAAGATGATCGCCCCGGCGCTGGAGGAAATCAGCGACGAGCTCAGCGGCAAGGTGACGATCGCCAAGATGGACATCATGGAGAACCCCGAGGTTCCCGGGAAGATCGGCGTCCAGTCGATCCCGCTGATGGTGCTGTTCAAGAACGGCCAGCCGGTGGCCCAAAAGCTCGGCGCCGCGCCCAAGAGCCAGCTCAAGGGCTGGCTGGAGAGCGTGCTGTAACGACGCGGCAGCGAAGCCCTTGCTGCTCCCCGCCCGCTTGCGGGAGGGGCCGGGGCTGGACGTGTTTGCAGTCCGCACTGACCCACCCCTAACCCCTCCCGCAAGCGGGAGGGGAGGGACTACAGGCCCGCCAGCCTTCCGGCCAGATCATCCCACAACGCCGGGCTCGCCGCGCCGATCAAGCCCTTCCGTTCCCAATCGACCACCCGGTAGGGCGAGCCGTCGGGCCGCGCGGCCTTGCCGCCAGCCTCGTTGAGCCACAGCACGCCCGCGGCGTGGTCCCAGGCGAGCGTGCGCTCGAACACCGAGACGTCGTTCACCCCCAGCGCCAGCCGTGGATACTGCTCGGCCGCGCAATAGGGGATGTCGACCTGGCGATAGTCGGCGATTGCCGCCTTGACCGCCTCGCGCCGGGCCGGGTCCATGAAGATCAGCGAAATGGCGGCCACGGGAACGTCCTCACCGGTCGGCCGCGCGACGATCTTCTCGCCGTTCACGAACGCACCCTTGCCGCTGTGGGCGATGCAGAACCGGTCGGTCAGCACGTCGTAGACCCATCCGCTCTGCGCCACGCCGCCCGAGGCCATTGCGATCAGGATCCCGAACGGCGGTTGCCCCCTGGCGAAGTTGCGCGTGCCGTCGAGCGGATCGACGATCCAGCAATCGCCCGCGAGCCGGTCCTGCACCGACGCGTCGGCATAGGAGGCTTCCTCGCCGACCACCGGCAGGTTCGCGATCCCGGCCAGCCCTTCGGTGAGCATCTCTTCCGACAGGTTGTCGGCCACGGTGACCACGTCATCCGCCGCCTTGGCCGTGACCTCGTGCTCGGCGAGCTTCTGATAATAGGGCAGGATCGCCTTCTGCGAGACCGCGCGGAGCAGATCGTGCACGGCGGCATCGAGGCTCACGAGCGGTAGTCGGCGTTGATCGCGATGTAGCCGTGCGTCAGGTCGCAGGTCCACACGGTCGCACGGCCTTCGCCGAGGCCGATGTCGACCTCGAGCTGGATCTCGCGGCCCTTGAGATGCTCGGCGACCGGCGCCTCGTCGTAGTCGGCCAGCGGCAGCCCGTCCTTCGCCGCCCACACCCCGCCGAAGCCGATCGACAGCGTGTCGCGGTCGGCCGGCTCGCCGGCCTTGCCGACGGCCATGACCACGCGGCCCCAGTTGGCGTCCTCGCCGGCGATGGCGGTCTTGACCAGCGGCGAATTGGCGATGGCGAGGCCGATCCGGCGCGCGCTATCGTCGCTCTTTGCGCCGGTCACCCGCACCTCGATCAGCTTCTGCGCCCCTTCGCCGTCGCGCACCACGAGCAGCGCCAGCTGGCGGCACACGTCGTGGATCGCCGCGGCGAAGGCATCGGCGCCGGGGTCGTCGAACGAGGCGAGGGCGGCATTGCCCGCCTGGCCGGTGGCGAAGGCGAGCACGGTGTCGCTGGTCGAGGTGTCGCTGTCGACCGTGATGCACGAGAAGGTGCTCGCGTTCGCGGCGGTCAGGCACTGCTGGAGGAAGCCGGGCTCGACCGAGGCGTCGGTGAACAGGTAGCCGAGCATCGTCGCCATGTCGGGCGCGATCATGCCCGAGCCCTTGATGATTCCCCCGACGATGACGCGCCGGCCACCGACGATCGCTTCGGCCACCGCACCCTTGGGAAAAGTATCGGTTGTCCCGATGGTTGCAGCGGCTTCTTCCCACGAACAGGGAAGAGCCTGAAGCGCTGACGCCACACCGTCGTGCGCCTTGTCCCTGGGCAGCGGCACGCCGATCACCCCGGTCGAGGAGACGAACACCTCGCTTGGCTCGCAGTCGAGGTGCGCGGCGACCTGGGCCATGATCTGCTCGACTGCCTCGCGCCCGCGGTAGCCGGTGAAGGCGTTCGAATTGCCGGCGTTGACCACCAGCGCCCGCGCCCGTCCGAGCCGCGCCTGCTCGCGACCGAGCTCGACTTCGGTCGAGCAGCACACGTTCTTCGTGAACACGCCCGCCACGGCGGTCCCCTCGGCCAGCTCGACGTAAGTCAGGTCGCAGCGGCCCCAGTCCTTGTATCCCGCCCGCGCCACGCGCAGCGTCACCCCGGCGATCGGCGGGATGGCCGGGAAGGGCAGGGCGAGCGGAGAGCGTTCGAGGTCCATCGCCGCGCCTGTAATGATCCGGCAAGGGTGCGTAAACGTGCATCGACCGCTGGACGACCGCCCGGCGAGCGACTATCTGTCCGCCGATGCTTCGCAAGCTGATCGCCCTGCTCGTCCTCGTGACCGGCCTCGCCGCTCTCGGCCAGCCGGCGCAGGCGCGCATCGTCGATCTCGACCGCGTCGGGCTCGCTTCGCTCGACACCGGCCTCGCTTGCGCCACGCAGCAGAGCACGCGCTCGGCGCAGCTCGCGGTCCATCGCGAGCGCGACGACGCGCAGCCGAAGATCTGCCCGAAGCCGCCGAAGATCGTGCTCATCGTTCCCACGGTGATGCTGCAGGCCGACCGCGCGCGCGAATAGCGCGGCGTTCCCCGCATTTCGTTCCGCTCCACGGCCGCGCAACCGCGCGGCCGCTCATGCATTACCTAGAAAAGTCAGGAATCCGCCCATGATCGGTGCGCTCGCGAAGGCCGTGTTCGGCTCCGCCAACGACCGCTACGTCAAGTCGCTCGACAGGACCGTCGCCACCATCAACGCGCTAGAGCCGCAGCTCGAGAGCTTCTCCGACGCCGAGCTGGCCGCACAGACGGCCAAGTTCCGCGAGCAGCTAGCCGGCGGCAAGACGCTCGACCAGATCCTGCCCGAGGCCTTCGCGACCGTGCGCGAAGCGTCCAAGCGCGTGCTCGGCATGCGCCACTTCGACGTGCAGATGATCGGCGGCATCGTTCTTCACCGCGGCGAGATCGCCGAGATGCGCACCGGCGAAGGCAAGACGCTGGTCGCCACGCTGGCGACCTACCTCAACGCCATCGAGGGCAAGGGCGTGCACGTCGTCACCGTCAACGACTACCTCGCCCGGCGCGACGCCGAATGGATGGGCCGGATCCACACGTTCCTCGGCCTGACCGTCGGCGTGATCGTGCCCAATCTCACCGAGATGCAGCGGCGCGAGGCCTACGGCTCGGACGTCACCTACGGCACCAACAACGAGTTCGGCTTCGACTACCTGCGCGACAACATGAAGCACGAGCGCGGCCAGCAGGTGCACCGCCCGTTCAACTTCGCGATCGTCGACGAGGTCGACTCGATCCTGATCGACGAGGCGCGCACGCCGCTGATCATCTCCGGCCCGACGGACGACAAGTCGGACCTCTACCTGGCGCTCGACGCGCTGGTTAAGACCCTGCCGAAGGAGCTTTACGAGGCCGACGAGAAGACCAAGAACATCTCGCTGACCGAAGACGGCGCCGAGCATGTCGAGCAGTTGCTGGCGCAGTCGGGCCTTCTGGCGACCGACAACCTCTACGACGTCGAGAACACCCAGGTCGTGCATCACCTCGACCAGGCGCTGCGCGCGATCGTGATGTTCAAGCGCGACATCGACTACATCGTCAAGGACGACAAGGTCGTCATCATCGACGAGTTCACCGGCCGCATGATGGACGGGCGCCGCTGGTCGAACGGCCTGCACCAGGCGGTCGAGGCAAAGGAAGGGGTGCGGATCGAGCCCGAGAACCAGACGATGGCCTCGATCACCTTCCAGAACTACTTCCGCATGTATCCCAAGCTGTCCGGCATGACCGGCACCGCCGCCACCGAGGCGGCCGAATTCTGGGACATCTACAAGCTCAACGTGGTCGAAATCCCGACCAACGTGCCGGTGCTGCGGATCGACGAGGAAGACGAGTTCTACAAGAACACCGCCGACAAGTTCCAGGCGATCGCCAAGTCGATCGGCGAGAAGAGCAAGATCGGCCAGCCGGTGCTGGTCGGCACGGTGTCGATCGAGAAGTCGGAGCTGCTCAGCCAGTACCTCGACAAGGAGAGCGTCAGGCACGCGGTGCTCAATGCGCGCTTCCACGAGCAGGAAGCGCATATCGTGGCGCAGGCCGGCCGCCTCGGCGCGGTGACCATCGCCACCAACATGGCCGGCCGCGGCACCGACATCCAGCTCGGCGGCAACGTCGAGTTCCGCATCAACGACGAGCTGGCCGACATGCCCGACGGGCCGGAGCGCGAAGCGGCCGAAGCAAAGATCAGGGCCGAGGTCGCCGCCGAGCGCGAGCAGGTGCTCGCCGCCGGCGGGCTGTTCGTGCTCGGCACCGAGCGGCACGAGAGCCGGCGGATCGACAATCAGCTGCGCGGCCGTTCGGGCCGCCAGGGCGACCCCGGCCTGTCGCGCTTCTACCTGTGCCTCGAGGACGATCTGCTGCGCATCTTCGGCCCGGACACGCTGTTCGCGCGGATGATGAACTCGAACCTCGCCGACGGCGAGGCGATCGGCTCCAAGTGGCTGTCGAAGGCGATCGAGACCGCGCAGAAGAAGGTCGAGGCGCGCAACTACGAGATCCGCAAGCAGGTCGTCGAATACGACAACGTGATGAACGACCAGCGCAAGGTGATCTACGAGCAGCGGTCGGACATCATGGACGCCGAGACGGTCGACGAAGTCGTCACCGACATGCGGGTGGACACGATCAACGCGTTCGTCGGCACCGCCTGCCCGCCCGGCTCGTACCCCGAACAGTGGGACGTCCCCGCGCTCAAGGCGCGCGTGCTCGACGTGCTCGGCATCGACGCCCCGATCGAGACGTGGATGGAGGAAGCCAAGGCGCTCGAGCCCGAGGTCATCGAGGAGCGGCTGGTCGCGCTGGCGGACGAGAAGATGGCAGCCAAGGTCGAGGAGATCGACCTGTCGATCTGGCACGACATCGAGAAGGGCATCCTGCTCGACCGCCTCGACCACCACTGGAAGGAGCACCTCGCCACGCTCGATGCGCTGCGCCAGGTCGTGTTCCTGCGTGCCTATGCCCAGAAGCAACCGATCAACGAGTACAAGCACGAGGCGTTCGGGCTGTTCGAATCGATGCTCGAGACGATCCGCGAGGACGTCACCCGGCTGCTGATGACCGCGACCTTGCGGATGCCCGCCCCGGCGCCCGAGATGAGCCTGCCCGAGCTGCCCGAGTTCCTCACCGGGCACATCGATCCGTTCTTCGGCACCGACGACAGCAACAGCTCGAGCCGGCCGACGGGCGCGGAGGCGATCCTGGCCTCGCTCGCCGGCGCACCGCAGTCCACGGCGGGCCCAGGCGGGGCGGAAGGGGAGAGCAATCCCTACGCCGGCATGGACATCAGCCGCAACGCGATGTGTCCGTGCGGGTCGGGGCAGAAATACAAGCACTGCCATGGCGCGGCGTACGCCTGAGCGAGAGCGCTTGCTCCAATCGTAACGACTGTTAGGATCGCCGCAGGGAGAGGGATGCGGCGATGGAAATCACGCGCGCCGAGTTGCCGCGCTGCCAGGTGGGCGAGGGCCCGGTGTGGGACGTCGCCGAGCAGGCGCTGTACTACATCGACATCCTCGCGCGGGCGGTGTTCCGCTGGGATCCGGCCAGCGGCGCCGTGAAGTCGTGGGACTTGCCCGACATCGTCGGCTCGATGGCGCTGCGCGAAGGCGGCGGCGCCGTCGTGGCGCTCGGCAGCGGTGTCCATGCGCTCGACTTCGACACCGGCGCGGTCGAGCCGCTGGCGCTGCTCGATCCGCCGGATCCCGAAGTGCAGCTCGCCGACGGCAAGGTCGACCGCGCGGGGCGCTTCGTGTTCGGCACCAGCCACCGGACGATGAAGGAACCGCGCGGAGGGCTCTATTCGCTCGCCGAGGGAAGGCTCACCAGGCTCGACGGCGACATCTATCTCGGCAACGGGCCGTGCTGGTCGCCCGACAACCGCACGCTGTACCACGCCGACAGCCTGCGCCACCTGATCTACGCCTACGACTACGAACTCGAGACCGGCCTTGCCGGCAATCGGAGGCCGTTCTTCGACAGCTCGCCCTGGGGGCCGATTCCCGACGGTGCGACGGTCGATGCCGAGGGCAACCTGTGGACCGCGATTTGCGAGGGCGGGGTGGTGCTGTGCCTGAGCCCGGCGGGCGAGGTCGTGCGCGAAATCGCGTTCCCGACGCGCATTCCGGCCAGCGTGATGTTCTTCGGACCGCAGCTCGACCGGCTGTTCGTGCCGACGATCGATCCTTCCTTCCTCGGCCGCGAGCCGGCGCCGGACGACGGCTACTGCTTCGTGATCGACGGCCTTGGCGCACGCGGTCTGCCGGAGCCGCGCTACCGTGGATAGGCGCCTGCCACCGCTGCTGGTCGCGGTGTTCATCAACATCGCCGGCTTCAGCCTGATCCTGCCGCTGCTGCCGTTCTACGGCCAGGTGTTCGACGCGAATCCGTTCGAGATCGCGCTGCTGTTCGCCGCCTACAGCTTCGGCAACGTGTTCGGCGAGATCCACTGGGGCCGCCAGTCGGACGTGTGGGGCCGACGCCGGGTGCTGGCAACGACGACCCTGTTCGCCGCGCTGAGCTACGTCGCCTTCGCTTTCGCGCCCACCCTGTGGGCGGCGATCGCCATCCGCGTGGTCAGCGGATTCTTCTCGGGCACGCTGAGCACGGCGCAGGGCTTCATCGCCGACGTCTCGCCGCCCGAGCGGCGGGCCAAGACGATGGGCTATTTCGGCGCCGCCTTCAGCCTCGGCTTTGCGTTCGGTCCGGTGCTGGGCGGGCTGTTTGCCGGCGACGAGGTGGCGGCAGCCAGCTTCCGCGCGCCGATCTTCATCGCCGGCGGCCTGTCGCTGGTCGCTTCGCTGTGGTGCTGGGCAGTGCTGCGCGACGCCGTACCGCCGAGGGGCAAGGGCGCGCCGCTGCCGCGCTACGGCGAGGCCGTCGCCTTCGTCCGCTCGCAGCCGCTGCTGCTGCGGCTGTTCGTGATCTCGTTCTTCGGCATCGCCATGTTCGCCTCGATGGAGGCGATCTACGGCCTGTGGAGCGAGGCCAACTTCGGCTGGAGCGCGCACGACCTCGGTCTCGCCTTCCTCGCCATCGGCGGCGGCGGCCTGCTCACTCAGCTGTTCCTGATCGGCCCGCTAGCCGCGCGCTACGGCGAGGCGCGGGTGATAGTCATGGGCCTCGTCCTGCTCGCGCTGTCGATGCTGCTGCAGCCGGTCATCCGGCTGCCGGTATCGGGCGTGCTGCTGATGGGCCTGCTGATGACCGGGCACAGCCTGGCATTCCCCTCGGCCGGGGCGCTGCTGTCGCGCAACGTCCCGTCCGACCGCCAGGGCAGCACGATGGGGCTGCTGATGGCCTCCAACGCCGTCGGCCGCATCCTGGCGCCGCCGCTGTTCGGGCTGATCTACGATCGGGCCGGCCACGACGCGCCGTGGTTTGCCGGAGCGGCAATCATCGGGCTGGTCGTGTTGGTCGCCCTGCAGGCGGTTCGGCTGAGCGATCGGGCACGCGCTGCGGCCTTGCCATAACCGCCCGAGTCAATAGACTGGGGCCGGGTCGTATTGGATGGCATCATGTCGGACGAAGAGGCACATCAGCTCAAGCACCAGCTCGCCAACGCCGTGCAGCAAAAGAAGGCACTCCAGCACATGCTGCAGAGGGCGTCGGAGGAGATCGAAGGGCTGGTCGAAGGCGATTGCGACGAGGCCGGCAAGGCCGCGGCGCTGAAGGCCGCCGAGCGCTTCCGCCGGGCTTCCACGCTTTAGCGTCGCTCGACGCGCACGAGAAATCGACCAGGGCGCTGGCATCTCCGGCGAGCGCGCGGCTATGGTGCCGAAGACAGCACATCCGGGAGAGAATCGATGCGCAGACGGACAACCGTGGCAGCCCTGCTGGCCCTGGCTCTTGGCGGGACAGCCATTGCCGCCGACCCAGCGCCCAGCGCGGCGATCACCGCCGCGGTGGCGGACGCCGCGCGTCCGGCTGCCGACACCGCGCGCGACGCGGCGCGCAAGCCGGCCGAGATCGTCTCCTTCGCCGGCGTCAAGCCGGGCGACCTGGTCGCCGAAATGCTGCCGGGCGGCGGCTACTACACGCGCATTCTCGCCAAGACGGTCGGGCCCGAGGGTCACGTCTATCTCGTCGTGCCGGCTGGTTTCGCCCAGCGTCCCGGCGGCCTCGACGGGTTGAACGCGCTCGCCGCGCAGTACGGCAACGTCAGCGTCGTCACGGTGAACCTGACCGACTTCAACCTGGAAAAGCCGGTCGACCTCGTGTGGACGACCGAAAACTATCACGACATGCACAATGGCCCGACCGCGAATCCAGGGGGGGTCAACGATTCGGCGTTCCGCGCGCTCAAGCCGGGCGGGATCTACTTCGTCGAGGACCATTCGGCCCCGGGAACCGGGACCTCCGCGACCTCCACGCTGCACCGGATCGACCCCGCGGCGGTGATCTCGGAAGTCGAGGCCGCGGGCTTCCAGTTCGAAGCCCAGTCGGATCTGCTCAAGAATCCTGCCGATCCGCACACCGCTGGCGTGCGCGATCCGTCGATCCAGGGCGAGACCGACAAGTTCGCGATCCGCTTCCGCAAGCCCGGCTGAGCTTGCGCGCGGGCTCAGCCGCCGAGCAGCCGCCTGAAGAAGCCGGGCCGGTCCATCGGACGGATCGGACCGAAGATCAGCTTGCGGGTGCACGGATCGAGCGGCGCGCGCTGGCCGTTCGATCGCCCGGACTGGAATGAAAGAACCCGCTGCTCGAGCATGGAAACCCTCCAGGGGAATCTACCTATGCGCGGACAATCGCCGAAGGGGTCGACGGTTCCGGCACAGCGCGGCTGGCGGGGCTGAGGGCCGGCGGCAGGTGAGTGGCTCCCCGAGTTGGATTCGAACCAACGACCAAGTGATTAACAGTCACCTACTCTACCGCTGAGCTATCGGGGAGCAGCCTCATGGGCAGGTGAGCGCCTATATGGAGGGCTCCGGGCTTTGACAAGCCCGTCTTGAGCAAACCGGCAACGCCCGCGATCGGCGCGAAAGCTCAGTAGGCGAACTGCTCGGCGACGATCCGTTCGTCGAGCGCATGGCCGGGGTCGAACAGCAGGGTCAGCGCGCGGCTACGGTCGACATGCAGGCGGACTTCGGCCACGTCGCGCAGTTCCTTCTGGTCGGCCACCGCCGAGACCGGTCGCTTGGCCGGTTCGAGCACGCGGAAGGTCACCCGGCTGCGGTCGGGCAGGATCGCGCCGCGCCACCGGCGTGGACGGAACGGGCTGATCGGGGTCAGCGCCAGCGTCTGCGAATCGAGCGGCAGGATCGGGCCGTTGGCCGAATAGTTGTAGGCCGTCGAGCCGACCGGCGTCGCCAGCAGCACCCCGTCTCCGGCGAGCTCGGGAATGCGCACCCGCTCGTTGACGCTGATCTCGATCTTGGCGGTCTGGCGCGTCTCGCGCAGCAGCGAGACTTCGTTGATCGCGTAGAAGCTCTCGGTCCGGCCGGCCTGGGTCACCGCTTCCATGCGCAGCGGCGCGACGGCGATCGGCCGCGCCTTGCTCAGCCGCTCGGCCACGCGGCAGTTCTTCTGGTAGCGGTTCATCAGGAAGCCGACGGTGCCGAGATTGAGCCCGTAGACCGGGCGCAGCATGCCTTCGTCGATCATCCGGTGCATCGTCTCGAGCATGAAGCCGTCGCCGCCGAGCACGACTGCGGCGTCGGCCTGCTCGAGCGCAACCCAGTCGAGGCAGCCGCGCAACGCCTCGGCCGCCTCCTGCGCGCGCTCGGTGGGCGAGGCGAGCAGCGCCAGCCGCCGGTAGCCTGTCTTGTCCTCGGCGTTCCCCATCGTCGGCAGTCCTATGGACCACCGTCCCGAAATGCAACGCGCGCGGCATCGCGGACGACTCGCTTGAGCGGTTCCGGCAAGGACACGGGATGGACATCATCGATCTCGCGCAGGAACGACGGGCGCAACATGACCGTCGTGAAGGCCGGGCACGCGGACAGGCAGAAGCGCTCACCGCCGCGCTCGAGGGCGGCGAGATCGAGGTCCTGTTCCAGCCGCAGTTCGCTTCGGCGAACGGCCGCCTGGTCGGGGCCGAGGCGCTGGCCCGCTGGCAGCACCCGCAGCTTGGACGGATCGGCGCGCAGGACCTGTTCGCCGATGCCGAGTGCGCGGGCCTTGCCGGCGCGCTGGCGCACCATGTCGCGCGCGCCGCGCTGCGCGCCGCAGCGGCCTGGCCGGCCGGGCTGCAGCTCTCGCTCAACGTGACCGCGGCCGACCTCGCCGCCGAGGACTTTCCCGAGCGGATGTCGGCCCACATCGCCGAGGCCGGTTTCCCGCCCGAGCGCCTGACGCTGGAGATCACCGAGGAATCGCTGGTCGACGACGTGGTGCGCTCGGCCCGGCGGCTCCAGCCGATGGCCGCGCGCGGCATCCGCATCGCGCTCGACGACTTCGGCGCGGGCTTCTGTAACTTCCGCTATCTCAAGCAGCTGCCGCTGAACGGCCTCAAGCTCGATCGCAGCATGGTCGAAGGCATCGACGAGGATCCGCGCGACTTGGCAGTGCTGCGGGGCATCGTGGCGATGGCCCGGGCGCTCGGGCTTGAAGTTACCGCAGAAGGGATCGAGCGCCAGGGTCAGCTCGATGCGGTCGTCCGCGAAGGCTGCGCCTACTGGCAGGGGTTCCTAGCCTCGCCGCCGATCGACGCGGCCGAGTTCGTCGCCATGGCGAAAGGCGCTATGCCGCCGCTTGCTGTTTCGCAGCCTTCCTGACGACCCCGCTCAGCCCCTTGGTCAGCTGCATTAGCCCGTTGAGGCGGCTTTGCGGGTCGTTCCAGGCGCGGCTGATCACCAGCTTCATGTCGGGGCGCAGCCTGGCGGTTCCCTGGAGGCGCTCGACATAGGCGATGAGGCCCGCCGGATCGGGGAAGCGGTCCTCGTGGAAGCTGACCAGCGTGCCGCGCGCGCCGACCTCGATCTTTGAAATGCACGCCTCGATCGCCTGGTGCTTGATCTCGATCAGCCTGACGAGGTTGGCGGTGGCCTGGGGCAGCGGGCCGAAGCGGTCGATCATTTCGGCCGCCATGGACTCGATCTCGGCCTTGTCCCTGGCGTCGTTGAGGCGCCGGTAGAGCGCCATGCGCACCGCGAGGTCGGGGACGTAGTCCTCGGGGATCATGATCGGCGCATCGACGGTGATCTGCGGCGAGAGGCCCTCGCGCTCGCGCTCGAGCCCGGCTTCGCCGGCCTTGGCGGCGAGGATCGCATCCTCGAGCATCGACTGGTAGAGCTCGAAGCCGACCTCGCGAATATGCCCCGACTGCTCGTCGCCGAGCAGGTTGCCGGCGCCGCGGATGTCGAGGTCGTGGCTGGCGAGCTGGAACCCCGCGCCGAGGCTGTCGAGGTCGCCGAGCACCTTGAGGCGTTTTTCGGCCACTTCGCTGAGCTGCGTGTCCCTCGCCGTCGTCAGGTAGGCGTAGGCACGCAGCTTCGCGCGCCCGACGCGGCCGCGCAGCTGGTAGAGCTGGGCGAGGCCGAAGCGGTCGGCGCGGTGGATGATGATCGTGTTGGCGCTGGGGATGTCGAGCCCGCTTTCGACGATCGTGGTCGAGAGCAGCACTTCGTACTTCTTCTCGTAGAACGCGCTCATCCGCTCCTCGACTTCGGTCGGGCTCATCTGGCCGTGCGCGCTGACGAAGCGGATTTCAGGCACGAACTTGTGGAGCCAGTCGGAGACTGCCTCCATGTCGGCGATGCGCGGCACGACGACGAAGCTCTGCCCGCCGCGGTGATGCTCGCGCAGCAGCGCCTCGCGCATCACCATGTCGTCCCATTCCATCACATAAGTGCGCACCGCCAGGCGGTCGACCGGCGGGGTCTGGATGGTCGAGAGCTCGCGCAGCCCGCTCATCGCCATCTGCAGCGTGCGCGGGATCGGCGTGGCGGTCAGCGTGAGCACGTGCACGTCGGCGCGCAGCTGCTTGAGCTTTTCCTTGTGGTTGACCCCGAAGCGTTGCTCCTCGTCGACGATGACCAGACCGAGGCGCTTGAATTTCGTCGTCTTCGAGAGGATCGCGTGGGTGCCGATGACGATGTCCATCGTTCCGTCATCGAGTGCCTTGCGCGTGTCCTGCATTTCCTTCGCCGGGACCAGCCGCGACAGGCGCCCGACCCTGAGCGGGAAGCCGGCGAAGCGCTCGCAGAATCCCTGGTAGTGCTGGCGTGCGAGCAGCGTGGTCGGCGCGACGAGCGCGACCTGCTGCCCGCTCATCGCCGCGACGAAAGCGGCGCGCAGCGCGACCTCGGTCTTGCCGAAGCCGACGTCGCCGCACACCAGCCGATCCATCGGCTTGCCCTCCGACAGGTCGCCGAGCACGTCCTCGATCGCGCGCTCCTGGTCGTCGGTTTCCTCCCACGGGAAGCGGTCGACGAACTGGGCGAGGGCGCTTTCCTCGGGCACCAGCACCGGCGCCCGGCGCAGCGCGCGCGCGGCGGCGGTGCGCAGCAGTTCGTTGGCGATCTCGCGGATGCGCTCCTTGAGCCGCGCCTTGCGCCGCTGCCAGCCTTCGCCGCCGAGCCGGTCGAGCGCGGCGAAATCCTCGCTGCTGCCGTAGCGGCTGAGCACGTCGATGTTCTCGACCGGGATGTAGAGCTTGTCGCCCCCGGCGTACTCCAGCATCACGCAGTCGTGCTGGCTCAGTCCGACGGTGATCGGCTCGAGGCCGAGGTACTTGCCGATGCCGTGATCGAGGTGGACCACCAGGTCGCCGCGATTGAGCGCCGACAGCTCGGCGAGGAAGGCATCGGAATCCTTCCTGCGCTTGCGCCGGCGGACGAGGCGGTCGCCGAGCAGGTCCTGTTCGGTGACCAGTTCGAGCTCGTCGTTGGCGAAGCCCGTGTCGAGCGGCAGCACCATGGCGACCGGCGTGCCCCTGGCCGCGGCGCCGAGCGCTTCCTGCCAGCTCCCCGCCGGCTTCATCATCGTCCCGGCCTCGCCGACGATCGAGGCGATGCGGCTGCGCGAGCCTTCGGAATAGGCGGCGAACAGCGGCCGCTTGCCAGCCTTGCCGAGCGCCGCGAAATGCGCTGCGGCGGCCTCGTAGACGTTGTCGCCGCGCGAGCGCTCGGGCGTGAAGTCGCGCGCCGAGCGGAAGCCGAAGTCGATCACCCGCTCGCTCTCGGGCTGGGCGAAGATGTCGGCGCGATGGACCGGGCGCTCTTCCAGCGCCCGCGCGAACTCGTCGCGCGAAAGGTACAGTGCAGCGGCTTCGAGCGGACGATAGCTGCCGGCCTTCTGCCCGGCGGTCTCGAGCCGCTGGCGGTGATAGTCCTCGATGTCGCCCAGCCGCTCCTCGCCCGCGCCGATCGCGGCGGAATCGATCACCAGCAGGTCGTCGGCGGACAGGTGGTCGAACAGCGTCGCCAGCCGCTCCTCGAACAGCGGCAGCCAGTGCTCCATGCCCGCGAGCCGTCGCCCGTCGCTGACCGCTTGGTAGAGCGGATCCTGCGTGGCGTTGGCGCCGAACTGCTCGCGGTAGCGGCTGCGGAAACGCTTGATCGTCTCGTCGTCGAGCAGCGCTTCGCTCGCCGGCAGCAGCAGGTGCCGCTCGACCACGCCGGTGGTGCGCTGGGTTGAAGGATCGAACAGGCGCAGCGATTCGAGCTCGTCGCCGAAGAAGTCGAGCCGCAGGCCCTGGTCGAGACCCGCCGGAAAGATATCGAAGATCGAGCCGCGCACGGCGAATTCGCCGGTATCGACGACGGTGTCGGTGCGGCTGTAGCCCTGCCGCTGAAGCAGTGCGATCAGGCTTTCATGGCCGATGGTCGTTCCGGGGCCGAGTTCGCGCACCGCCTCGCGGATGCGGAACGGGGTGAGCACCCGCTGGAGCACCGCATTGACGGTGGTGACGAGCAGCTGCGCGGTCTTCCTGCCGCTTTGCAGCTGGTGCAGCGCGGCCAGCCGCCGCGCGCTGACCGACAGCGCGGGGCTGGCGCGGTCGTAGGGCAGGCAGTCCCAGGCCGGAAACTCGATCACCTCCAGTTCGGGCGCGAACCAGTGCGCGGCATCGGTGACGGCGCGCATCGCCTGTTCGTCGGGCGCGACGAACACGGCGCGGCCGGTCGCGGCGCGGGCAAGATCGGCCATGACGAGCGGCTGCGCGCCGCGCGGCACCGAGGCCAGCGTCAGCGGCCGGTCGGCGTGCAGGATTCGGGAGAAGTCGGCCATGCCGTCAGCGGGCGCGGATGCGGGGGAACCCGCCCGCGGTCGTTGGAAGGGCACGCGGGCGGGGGCACGCAAGTGGGGGGTCAAAGGGGGGACGACCCGTTGCGAACCGAAACCTAGATGGTGACATAGTCGAGCTTTTCAAGCGCCGCGAGCATCGGTCCGGCGAAGCGCTCCGGGGCCGGCCGCGCCTGGAGCGCCCAGGCCATGACGTCGACGTCGTCCTCGTCGAGGAGCGCCTCGAACCAGATCAGTTCCGACTCGTTCCAGGCGACATGGTGCCGGTCATAGAACCCGCCGATCAGGTAGTCGGCTTCTCGCGTGCCGCGATGCCAGGCGCGAAAGCGCGCGCGGGCGAGACGGGGGGCGAGGGAAGCAGGCATGTGAGGCCCGTAGTCCGGAGCACTCCTTACCTCAAGTTCGGCATTGCGAGCGCAGCCAGGCAATCGAGGGCAGCCTTGCGCCGCCCACGGTCGCTTCGCCGCTTCGCTCCTCGCAAAGACGAGGAGAGGACCTACGCCGGCTGTAGTTGTATGGTCGCCAGCTTGGCCGGCGGCAGCCCGCCGTCCTCGGCCTGCGCCATGAGCTCCCGCTTGCGCGCCATCATCCGGTCGCGCAGATCGACCATGTCGACACCGGTCGCGCGCGCCTGCGAAAAGAAGCCCTCGCCGGGCGCTTCCTCTTCTTTCACGTGATGCGAGATTTCCTCGCACAGCACGGTGACCTTGGCTTCGAAGAAGTCGTCGTCGCTGCCGCCGTTGATCACGCTGTTGATCAGCACCTTGGCGCCGTCGTGCTCGACATAGGCTTCGCGATAGAGATCGTCTTCGATCTTCCCCTCGAACGCCGGGTAGAAGATCTCCTCCTCGATCGTCGCGTGAATCTTGAGCTCGTTGCAGATCTGCTGGGCAAGGACCCACTTGCGGTCCTTGGCACTGGCCTTCTGGAATTTGCCGAACAGCTCCTCGACCGTGCGGTGATCGGCCTTCAGCAACGCGATTGCGTCGGTAAACTCTTGCTGCGCCATGATTTGCTCCTCGGTCGGGCGTTGCGCCCTTGCTGGCCCAAAGCGCGAGCGGAACGGCCGTTCCCGAGCAAACATCGATTATGCGGCCGGTTCAGTTGGGCATACGCCCGCCTGACGACTCCGCAGCGGGGCCGAAACCGCATAGAGAAGCCCGACCATGCGCCCCGAGCTGCTCAACCCTCTGTTCGCCGAGATCGAGAGCCTCGACGGCGTCGGCCCGAAGCTGAAGAAGCCGCTGGAGAAGCTCGGGCTGACGCGGGTCAAGGACGCGGCCTATCACCTGCCCGACCGCTTCGTGCAGCGGCGCGCGGTGGCCGATCTCGACGAGGCCAGCGTCGGCGAGCAGGTGGTGGTGCCGCTGACGGTGACCGAGCACCGCGCGAGCCCCAACAACCGGGCGCCGCACCGGGTGCTGACCCGCGACGCGAACGGCAACGTCTGTGCGCTGGTCTATTTCGGCAAGGCTTCGTACACCGCCAAGAAGCTGTTTCCGCCGGGCGAGAAGCGCTGGGTGGCGGGCAAGCTCGAACAGTACGACCAGTGGCTGCAGATCGTGCACCCCGACCATGTGGCCGAGGACAGTGCCGGGCTGATGGGGCATCTGGTCGAGCCGGTCTATCCGCTCGCGGAAGGATTGACCCAGCCGAAGGTCGCCAGCCTGGCTCACCAGGCGCTCGAACGCGCGCCCGAGCTGCGCGAGTGGATCGAGCCCGGTGTGCTGGACAAGCACAAATGGCCCGCATGGCGCGATGCGCTGGCGCTGGCGCACCGCTCCGACCATCCCGCGGCGCGCGACCGGCTGGCCTACGACGAGCTGCTGGCCAACAGCCTCGCGCTGATGCTGGTGCGGGCCGACAACCGCAAGCGCCGCGGGCAGCCGCTCAAGGGCGACGGGCGGCTGCGGGGCAAGCTTGCGCTGCCGTTCCCGCTCACCGGTGCGCAGCGGCGCTCGATCGGCGAGATCGAGGGCGACATGGCGCAGGATTCGCCGATGCTGCGGCTGCTGCAGGGCGATGTCGGCTCGGGCAAGACGGTGGTCGCATTGGAGGCGATGCTGATCGCCGTCGAGGCCGGCACCCAGGCGGCGATGCTGGCACCGACGGAGATCCTCGCGCGCCAGCATTACGAGACGCTGCGGAGCATGGCCGGCCCGACGGGCGTTACCATCGCGCTGCTGACCGGGCGCGACAAGGGACGGGCGCGCGAATCCATCCTCATGGGACTGGTCGACGGCTCGATCGACATCGTCGTCGGCACCCATGCGATCTTCCAGGAAGCGGTCGCCTACCGGAACCTCGGCCTGGTGGTGATCGACGAGCAGCACCGCTTCGGCGTCTCGCAGCGGCTGCTGCTGACGCAGAAGGGCCGCACCACGCCGCATACGCTGGCAATGACCGCGACGCCGATCCCGCGCACGCTGACGCTGGCGCAGTACGGCGAGATGGACGTCAGCCGGCTCGACGAGATGCCGCCCGGCCGACAGGCGATCGATACCCGCGTGATTGCGCTCGACCGGCTGGCAGACGTGGTCGGCGGCCTTGAGCGGCATCTCGGCAGCGGCGCGCAGGCCTACTGGGTGTGCCCGATGGTTCGCGGCAGCGAGCACGAGAGCGACGACCTCGCGGCGGCAGAAGCGCGCTTCGCCTCGCTCGAGGCAAGGTTCGGCGACACTGTGGTGCTGGTCCACGGCCAGCTCAAGCCCGAGCTCAGGGACGCGGCGATGGAGCGCTTCGCCACAGGGCAGGCGAAGCTGCTCGTGGCGACCACGGTGATCGAGGTCGGCGTCGACGTGCCCAATGCCACGCTGATGGTGATCGAGCAGGCCGAGCGCTTCGGCCTCGCCCAGCTGCACCAGTTGCGCGGCCGCGTGGGCCGGGGCAGCGCGAAATCCGTTTGCCTGCTGCTGCGGAGCGAGATTCTGAGCGAAACCGGCCGCGAACGCCTTGCCCTCATGCGCGAGACGCAGGACGGCTTCCGCCTCGCCGAGGAGGATCTGCGCCTGCGCGGCGGCGGCGAGCTGCTCGGCACGCGCCAGTCGGGCGACACGCCGTTCCATATTGCCGACCTTGAACAGATCCAGCGCCTGTTGCCGCTTGCCCACGACGACGCGCGCCTGTTGGTCGAGCGCGACGGCGGCCTCGCCAGCGCGCGGGGCGAAGCGGCACGCGTGCTGCTTTATCTTTTCGAACGCGACTGGGGCGTGCAATTGCTGCGCGGGGGATGAGCGAATCTTGACCGAACAAGCCGACGACACCGCCGCGCCGAACGGCGTCCGCGGATTCCTGAAGACGCTCGGCCCCGGCCTCGTGACCGGCGCGGCGGACGACGATCCGAGCGGCATCGGCACCCACAGCCAGGTCGGCGCCGAGTTCGGCTACGGGCTGTCGTGGACATTCGTGCTCAGCTTTCCGCTGATGGTGGCGATCCAGCAGATCGCTGCCGAAATCGGCCGCGTCACCGGCGCCGGGATCGCCCGCAACCTGCGGCGGCACTATCCGCGGCCGCTGTTGTGGTCGATGGTCTCGCTGCTGCTGATCGCCAACGTCATCAACCTCGGCGCCGACCTCAGCGCGATGGGCGACGTGCTGGCGATGGTCGTGGGCGGCAACGGCGCGGTCTACACGATCCTGTTCGGCATCCTGTGCATCGTGCTCGAGGTCGGGCTCAGCTATCCGCGCTATGCGGCGATCCTCAAGTGGACCACGCTGTCGCTGTTCACTTACGTCGGCGTGGTCATGGTGGCGAACGTGCCCTGGGGACGGGCGCTGCAATCGCTCGTGGTACCGGAAATCCAGCTCAACGCCGCCTATGCCACGGCCTTCGTGGCCATTCTCGGGACGACGATCAGCCCCTACCTGTTCTTCTGGCAGGCCGGGCAGGAGATCGAGGAGCAACACCGCCACCACGCCAAGCCGCTGTGCCTGACAGCGAGCACCGCGGGGCCGGAGCTGAGACGCATCCGCATCGACACGCTGACCGGCATGGCCTTCAGCACGCTCATCTCGCTGGCGATCGTGTTCGCGACGGCGGCGACGCTCAACGCCAACGGCATCCACGACATCGAAACCTCGTCGCAGGCGGCCGAGGCGCTGCGCCCCATTGCCGGGCCCTATGCCTTTGCGCTGTTCGCGCTGGGAATCATCGGCACCGGCCTGCTCGCGGTTCCCGTGCTTGCCGGATCGGCGGCCTATGCGGTCACGGAAATGGCCGGCATTCCCGGCAGCCTCGATGCCAAGCCGCTCTCGGCACGGCTGTTCTACGGCACGATCGCCGCGACGACGCTGGCCGGCGCGGGCCTGTCGTTCGTCGGCATCGATCCGGCCAGGGCGCTCTACTGGTCGGCAGTGGTCAACGGCGTGCTGGCCGGGCCGCTGATGGTGGTGATGATGCTGATCGTCACCAACATGCGGGCGATGGGCCGGCTGACCGTCTCGAAGTGGCAGCGGCTGTTCGGCTGGTCGGCCACCGCGGTGATGATCGCCGCCTCGGCGCTGTTCCTCGCATTCACGGTTTTCGGGCGGGGCGGCCAATAATCGCTTTCCTACAGGCGTCGTGCTGTGCGAGTCTCGCGGCCATGGAAAAAGTCGCGCCCTACCCGAATCTTGCGCGGGATTGCCGCCCGCCAAGCTGACACGTCAGGCGGCAGGGTGACATTCGCTTTTGGACTGTGTCACATGCGTCAACCCGTCACCTTGGAGCGGTCCTTGTTTTCTGTGGCCGGAAGCCAATCTACAAGGCCGTCAGTTCCCCCTTCCTCATCAAGCCGAGACAGGACTCCCGATGGCCAGCACTGCGCAAACCACCCCCGATGTCGCCCAGGAAATCTCGCGGGTTTTCGCCTTGCAGCAAGCGCATCAGTGGGACGTCAAGGCGACCAAGGCGGGCGAGCGTAAGGCGAAGCTCGCCCGGCTGAAAGCGACCGTCGAGGCGCATGCCGATGAAATCGTCGCCGCGGTGCGCGAAGATACCCGCAAGCCCGAAGGCGAAATCCGCGTCACCGAAGTCCTGAATGTCGTCGCCAACATCCAGCTCAATATCGACAATCTCGAAGAGTGGATGAAGCCGACCGAAGTGACGCCCTCGAAGAATGTCGACGACAAGGCGATGATCGTGCCCGAGGCGCGCGGCGTGTGCCTGATCCTCGGCCCGTGGAATTTCCCGCTCGGCCTGACGTTCGGCCCGCTGGCGGCGGCCGTGGCGGCGGGCAACTGCTGCATGGTCAAGCTGACGGACCTGTGCCCCGCGACCGCCCGCGTCGCCGGCAAGATCGTCCGGGAGGTGTTCGACGAGAACGAAGTGGCGCTGTTCGAAGGCGAGGTCGAGGTCGCGCAGGCCCTGCTCGAGCTGCCGTTCAACCACATCTTCTTCACTGGCAGCACGCGCGTCGGCAAGATCGTCATGGCCGCCGCAGCCAGGCATCTCGCCAGCGTGACGCTTGAGCTGGGCGGAAAGTCGCCGGTGATCATCGACGAGGGCGTCGATATCGACAAGATCGCCGCCGATCTCGCGAGCGCCAAGCAGTTCAACGGCGGCCAGGCCTGCATCTGCCCGGACTATGTCTTCGTGCGTGAGGAGCAGAAGGACCGGCTGGTCGAAGGCTTCAAGGCCAAGGTTGCGGAGAACCTCTACTCCGAGGGTAAGATCAACAAGGAGTCGATCGCGCAGATCGTCAACCAGGGCAACTTTGCCCGCGTCAAAGGCCTGGTCGACGATGCGCTCGCGCAGGGCGCAAAGGTCGCCGCCGGCGGTGAACTCGAGGCAGATGACCTCACGGTCCACCCGACGATGCTGACCGGCGTCACGCCGCAGATGAAGATCCTCCAGGAGGAAATCTTCGCGCCGGTCCTGCCGGTCATGACCTACGACACTCTCGATCAGGTGATCGGCTACATCGAGGCGCGGGACAAGCCGCTCGCGCTCTATGTGTACAGCAACAACCCGGCCAATGTGCAGAAGGTACTGGACCGGACTTCGTCCGGCGGCGTGACCGTCAACGGCGTGTTCTCGCACTATCTGGAGAACCGGCTCCCGTTCGGCGGCGTCAACGGAAGCGGGATGGGCAGCTATCACGGCCAGTTCGGCTTCAAGGCGTTCTCGCACGAGCGCGCGGTATACATGCACCAGGAAGCCGCCTGACGCGCCGGCCGCAGCCGCGGGGCGGCGGCGGATCGCGAGGGCGGCCAATAGGCATTGCGCCGCCCCGTGCCGCTGCCTAAACCGCCGCCACACCATCGCCCGAAACAAGGCCGCCCCTTGATCCTCTCCCCGTTCGAATGGACCATCGCCAAGCGCTACATGCTGCCCGGCCGCGGCGAGGCGGTGATCGCGCTCGTCGCATCGATCAGCATCGGCGTCGTCATGCTCAGCGTGGCGATGCTGGTGATCGTGATGAGCGTGATGAACGGCTTTCGCGCCGAACTGCTCGACAAGATCGTCGGCCTCAACGGGCATGCGATCATCCAGGCTTACGGCGGGCGGCTCGAGAACTGGCAGCAGGTGCTCGAAGAAGTCCGCAAGACGCCCGAGGTCACCAGCGCCTCGCCGCTGATCGAGCAGCCGCTGCTGACGACCTTCAACGGCCGGGTCGAGGCCGTGCTGGTGCGCGGCAACACGCCGCAGGACATCAACAAGCTCAAGCCCAACGTGCTGATCGGCGACCTCGCGACGCTCAAGCCGGGCGAGAGCAACGTCGCCATCGGCTCGCGGCTGGCGAGCAACCTGGGCGCGCGCATCGGCGACACGATTACGGTGATCAACCCGCAAGGGCGCTCGACGCCGTTCGGCACCGTGCCGCGGCAGGTTGGCTACACGGTCACCGCCATCTTCGAGATCGGCGTCTATGACTACGACCAGGCGTTCGTCGTCATGCCGATCCCCAATGCCCAGACGCTGCTGCTGACGGGGGATTCGATCGGCATGATCGAGGTCAAGACGACCGACGCCGACCGGGTCGGAGAAATCCTCGGGCCCTTGGCGCAGCGGCTTCAGGGACAGGCGGTGGTGACCGACTGGAAGACCATCAACGCCTCGCTGTTCGAGGCGCTGCAGGTCGAGCGGGTGGCGATGTTCTTCGCGCTGTCGATCATCGTGCTGGTGGCAGCGTTCAACATTCTCTCCTCGCTGGTGATGCTGGTGCGCTCGAAGACGCGCGACATCGCGATCCTGCGGACGATGGGTGCGACGCGGAAGAGCCTGCTCAAGATCTTCGTCACTACCGGCTCGGTGATCGGCGCGATCGGCACCGGAGCCGGCTTGCTGTTCGGGTTCCTGGTGCTGTTGTTCCGCCAGCCGATCGTCCACGCGATCGAAATCCTGACCGGGCAGAATCTGTGGGACCCGCAGATCCGCTTCCTGACCGAATTGCCGGCCAAGACCGATCCGTTCGAGGTGCTGATGATCTGCGGCATGGCGATGGGGCTGAGCTTCCTCGCCACGCTCTATCCGGCCTATCGCGCCGCGAGCACCGATCCGGTGCAGGTGCTGCGCTATGAGTAGCCCGGTCATCCGCCTGACGGGACTGACGCGCTCTTTCGAGCAGGGCGGCGTGCGCATCGACGTGTTGCGTGGGATCGACCTCGTGATCGAGCCGGGCGAGATCGTCGCGCTGCTCGGGCCTTCGGGCACGGGCAAGTCGACCATGCTGCAGGCGGTCGGCCTGCTCGAAGGCGGCTTCGGCGGGCGGATCGAGATCGCCGGAGTCGACGCGACCGACCTGCCGTCGAGCGAGCGCACCGCGCTGAGGCGCAATCACCTCGGCTTCGTCTACCAGTTCCACCACCTGTTGCCGGACTTTTCGGCCGAGGAAAACGTGATGCTGCCGCAACTGGTCGCAGGCACGCCACGCGCAGAGGCGCTGGTCCGCGCGCGCCAGTTACTCGGCTCGCTCGGACTCGATCACCGCCTGACGCACCGGCCGAGCCAGCTTTCGGGCGGCGAGCAGCAGCGCGTCGCCGTAGCGCGCGCGCTGGCCAACCGGCCGCAACTGGTGCTGGCCGACGAGCCGACCGGCAACCTCGACGAAGTCACCTCGGACAAGGTGCTGGCGCAGTTCCTCGAACTGGTCCGCGGGCACAACAGCGCGGCACTAGTGGCCACGCACAACGAGCGGTTGGCCCAGCGCATGGACCGTATCGTGCGCATCCACGATGGGGTGCTGGGCTAGCTCTTATTCGGCAGCGGCGGCAGCCCGATTGCGCGCCTCGTCCACGGGTACCTCGACCTTCTGGCCGTCGACCGTCAACGTGGCCTTGTCGCCGTTGATCTCGACTTTGCCGAGCTCGCCGAGGTCGACCGTTCCGCGGTTCGAATCGACGGTCACCTTTCCGAGCTCGCCGAGGTCGATGTTGGTTTCCGCCAGTTCGTCCGCCGCAATCGCGCCGGTCGCGAGCCCCATCGTGCTGGTGACCGTCGCAGTGACCAGGCCAATGACCAGATAGACGCCGATCGCGACCAGCACCGTCACCACCGTGTAGCTGACCGTCTTGTCCTTGGGCACGCCCATGACCGGCTCGGCGCCGAGATAGTACAGGTAGAAGCTATAGAGCCCGATCAACGAACCGATGAGCGCGAGGGAGGGGATGAGGCCGAACACGGCGCCGACCCAAGCCGCGGTCATCGAATAGGTAACCAGGCGGAACGCTGCGGGAAAGTTGTCGCGGCCGCCGAACTTCGGGCTCAGCCAATTGGCGACAAACGAGAGCACGAAGACGCCCACGACAGCCATCACGAAGCTGGTAACAGCAATCGCCAGCGACGAGCCGAGGCTTGGCCGGATGGTCATGAAGACTGCGTTGATGCCGAAAAGCTGCATGCCGATCAGGCCGGCGATCGGGCCGATCGCCGCGAGCGGCAGGACATAGCCAAGCACGACCGATTTCTGATCGGTCGTCTCGGTCGCGATCTGCGGCCATTCGGACTTTGGCTGCAGCAGGATGGCCTTCGCGCGGGCGATAATCCCGCTGGCGGTCGATTGAGTTGTCGGGCTTTCGTCCATCGTGGCCTCCCCTTAGCCATTGGAACCGACATAGAAACACAACCGGCGGATGAAGGGAAGGCGTTCGGCGATTTCTTGACCCGGCGCGCGGCCGACGCGGCATGGCTTGGGGAGAAAGCACGACGCCAGCCTTTCGAATCCGGATGCAACGCCTAAGGTGAGAGGATGGCCTACGCTCCGTTCGTTCCGCTGCGCGTGCTGTCGAGCTATTCGATGCTCGAAGGGGCGATCGACCCCAAGGCCATCGCCCGACTGGCGAAGGAGCGCGGCTTTCCCGCGATAGCGATTTGCGACCGCAACGGACTGTACGGCACGCCGGCGTTCGCCGCGGCGTGCAAGAGCGAAGGCGTGCAGCCGGTCATCGGTGCCCTGCTCGGAGTCGCGCGCGGGCCCGAGGGGCCGGTCGATTACCTGCCGCTTTATGCGCAGGACGAGGGCGGCTGGCAGAACTTGTGTCATCTCGTCAGCCGCGCGCATCTCGACCGCCCGCTCGAGCTCGAACCGCACGTTGCGCTGCACGACCTCGCAGGGCGGACCGACGGCCTGATCGCACTGACCGGCGCCGCCGAGGGAGCGGCGGCGCGTTTGCTCGCCGAGGGCAAGGCGGGCGCAGGGCGCGCAATGCTCGAGCGGCTGGCAGGACTGTTCCCCGGGCGGCTCTACGTCGAGCTCGCCCGGCGCGGCGATCCGGTCGAGGAGGCGGCCGAAGGCGCGCTGGTCGATCTCGCCTATGCGCTCGACCTGCCGCTGGTGGCGACCAATCCGGCCAACTACGGCGATCCGCACATGCACGCGGCGCATGACGCCATGCTCTGCATCGCCCACTCGACGCACCTCGACAGCGCCGAGCGTCCGCGTTCGAGCCCCGAAGCGTTCGTCAAGTCGGCGCCGATGATGGAGGAGCTGTTCGCCGACCTGCCAGAGGCGATCGCCAACACGCTCATTGTGGCCCAGCGCTGCGCGTTCGCGCCGCCGAAGCGCAAGCCGATCCTGCCGAGCCTCGCCGGTGACATTCAGGGCGAAGCGCGCCTGCTGGCTGAGGACGCGCGGGCCGGCCTTGCCGCCCGCCTCGCGCGTTACGAGGACCTGACTCCGGACGGGCGCAAGATATACGAGGACCGCCTCGAATTCGAGATCGAGGTCATCACCGGGATGGGCTTTCCGGGCTACTTCCTGATCGTGGCCGACTTCATCAAATGGGCCAAGGCCCAGGGCATTCCCGTCGGTCCCGGCCGCGGTTCGGGCGCGGGCTCGCTGGTCGCCTGGTCGCTGACGATCACCGACCTCGATCCGATCCGTCTCGGCCTGCTGTTCGAACGCTTTCTCAACCCCGAACGCGTGTCGATGCCCGACTTCGACATCGACTTTTGCGAAACCCGCCGCGGCGAGGTGATCCGCTATGTCCAGGAACGCTACGGACAGGACAAAGTCGCGCAGATCATCACTTTCGGCAAACTCAAGGCGCGCGCCGTGCTGCGCGACACCGGCCGTATCCTGCAGATGAGCTATGGCCACGTCGACCGGCTGTGCAAGATGGTCCCCAACCACCCGACCGATCCGTGGACCTTGCCGAGGGCGCTCAACGGTGCGGCCGATTTCCGCCGCGAATACGACAACGACAACGAAGTGAAGCGGCTGATCGACCTCGCCATGCAGCTTGAGGGTTTCCCGCGCAATTCCTCGACCCACGCGGCCGGGGTGGTGATTGGCGATCGGCCGCTGTCGCAGCTGGTCCCGCTCTACCGCGACCCGCGCTCGGACATGCCGGTGACGCAGTTCGACATGAAGTATGTCGAGGACGCGGGGCTGGTGAAGTTCGACTTCCTCGGACTCAAGACGCTGTCGGTATTGCGCAAGGCGGTCGATCTGCTGGCCGCGCGGGGTATCGCGATCGACCTCGACAGTGTCCCGTGGGACGATGCGGACGTTTACAGGCTGCTCCAGCGCGGCGACACGGTAGGCGTGTTCCAGCTGGAGTCGGAGGGCATGCGGCGCACGCTCTCGGCGGTGAAGCCGACCAGCTTCGGTGACATCATTGCCCTCGTCTCGCTTTACCGGCCGGGGCCGATGGACAATATCCCGCTGTTCGGCCGCCGCAAGAACGGACTCGAAGCCGTTGAATACCCGCACCCCAAGCTTGAGGGCATCCTGGCCGAAACCTACGGCATCTTCGTCTACCAGGAACAGGTGATGCAGGCGGCGCAGGTCCTGGCAGGCTATTCGCTGGGCGATGCCGACCTGCTGCGCCGCGCGATGGGCAAGAAGATCCAGGCGGAGATGGATGCGCAGCGGGCCCGCTTCGTCGAGGGCTGCGGGCAAATCAGCGGCATCGAGGCCCGCCGCGCCAACGAGCTGTTCGACTTGATCGACAAGTTCGCCGGCTATGGCTTCAACAAGTCACACGCCGCAGCCTACGCGCTGCTCAGCTATCACACCGCCTGGCTCAAGACGCACTATCCGGAGGAATTCTACGCCGCGTCGATGTGCTTCGACATGCACCAGTCGGAAAAGCTGGCGGTGTTCGTCGACGACTTGCGGCGCAACGGTCTGACGCTGTTGGGACCGGACATGAATCGTTCGGACGCCGAATTTACGGTCGAGCAGACCGAGGCGGGGCACGCAGTGCGATATGCCCTCGCCGGCATCCGCAATGTCGGCGAGAAGGCGATGGATCAGGTCGTTGCGGAGCGCGAGGCGCATGGGCCGTTCGAAAGCCTGGAAGAGCTGTTTCGGCGCATGCCACCGGGGCTGATGAACCGGCGGCAGCTCGAGAGCCTGGCAGCGGCGGGCGCCTTCGACGGCCTCGAGCCGAACCGGGCAAGGATCCTCGCCAATGCGGACATGCTGCTGGCCGTCGCCGAGGCGGCCTCACGCGAACGCGAGAGCGGCCAGGCGGGCCTGTTCGGCGGGGAGGACAACGCCGAACCCTCGTTGCGCCTCGCCAACGCTGAGCCCTGGAACCGGGCTGAGCAAATGGCCGCCGAGAGGGAGAACTTCGGCTTCTATTTTGCGGCCCATCCGGTCGAACAATATCGCGCGATCGCTTCGGCCAACGGAGCGCGCAGCTATGCCGGCCTGACCGAGACCGGCCTTGCAGGAGGCCGCCAGCCGGCGGTGCTGGCGGCTCTCGTCGAAGGCGTCAGCAAGGGACGCACGCGGCGCGGCGCCGAATTCATCCGCGCCGACTTCTCTGACAGCTCGGGTCAGTTCAGCGCGGCATGTTTCGAGGAGGGTCTGGTCGAGAGCTTTCAGCGCTGGGCGGCCGAGGGCACCTGTGTGCTGCTCAACGTCGAGCTGGATGCACCGAGTCCCGATGAGCCGCCGCGGGTTACCGTGCGTGGGGCGCGGCCGCTGGCCGAAGTTCGCAACTCCGCCCGGATGGTGCTGACGGTCGAAGTCTGGACGCCGGAGGCGTTGCAGGCGCTGTGCCTGGCGCTGGCCCGCGGTGAAGCGGCCCGCGGCGAGGTGCTCGTCCGCCTGCGGATCGGCGAGAGGGACGATCCCTTGCTCCGCCTCGGCCGCGATTTTGAGCTCGACGGCGACCTGGCCGAGCGGCTCACGACGATCGAAGGGCTGACGGGTGTTTCGTTGACGGCGCGACGCGACTCCGCGCATCTGCGCCTGGTTGCTTAGAATCGTGGGTTGGAACGGAGGGGGCCATGTTCGCATTCCTTAAGGCGATAGTACTGGGGGCGTTTCTGGCCTTCATCGTTGCTCTGTTCATTGGATCCGCCGGATCTTCCGGCGGCCTGCTCAGCGTGCGGCTGGTGGAGGTTTCGACCTACGAATTCTACTGGTCGTGGCCGCTGTTCGTGGTCGGCACCGCGCTCAGCTTCGGCATCCTGCTGATCATGGGGGATTAGCTTCGCCCCGGGCGGCGGTTGATATAGGGCGCGCGCGGCGACCGGCGCGCCGCTCCCCGGCTATTTATTTCTCGTTGAGTGCCAGATTTGACGTCGCGGCCGCATCGAGACCGTAAGGATCCCTTCCCACCGCAAGCTGATCGCCGTCGGGTCGAGCGGTGAGGTAGGTTACGTAGATGGGCACCGGCACCGGCAGATCGACTCTCTGCTCGGGACTGCTCGAGACCTCGGGCAGGGTGCCCTCCATCAACCAGCGCCCGAGCCGCGCGGCATCCTCGAGCCGTATGCAGCCGTTGCTGAACTGGCGAGCATCTTCCTGCATCAGGGCCTTGTCGGGCGTGTCGTGCAGATAGATCCCTTGCGGGTTCGGGAACTCGTATTTCACCTTGCCCATCGCGTTGGTGCCCCCGGGCAACTGGCGCATCTTGAGGTCGACCTGACCTTTTTCGACGGCGCGCCAGTCGATGTCGGTCGAGGCGAGCACTTCGGCGTCGGACGTCCATTCGGAAACGATCTGATAGCCACCTCGCCTGAGGTACGCCTGGCCCTGGGCACGGGCCCGCGGGGCGATGTTCCGGCGAATGAGGTCCGTCGGGACATTCCAGTACGGGTTGAAGACGGCATAACGGACGTACCCGGCCATGATTGGCGTTTGGGTTTCGGCCTTGCCGACAACCACCTTCATCGAATCGACCGGTCGATCGCCTTCGTACATCCACAAGCGTGCGCTCGCGGCGTCAATCAGCACATAACGGGAGCCAGGATCGGCGGGCAGCGCGCGAAGGCGCTCGAGGTTTGCCTGCGCCACCTGCATGACCGAATCATTGACGGCCGGATTGGCGAGCAGCGCCCGCCGCAATTGCGCGTACAACGGATGCATCCAGCGCATGCCCCGGACATACTCGTCGAGCGACGGAGCGGACGCCGCCTCCTCCAGAGAGGTGTAGGCCTCTGGCACGAACGGCCGCAGCAGATCGTGCTCGTAGAGCATCTGGGTGCGGGTCGTATCCCGCAAGTCCTTCACGTATGTCACGAAGACGCGTGAAAACGTCAGTTCGGCGTGGGCTCGGGTGGCGGGTGAGGCGGCCTGTTCGAGCTCGGCGATTGCCGCAGCCAGTTCCCCCTGGCCGATCGATGCCGGATCGAGGCCGTCGTATTGCGAGGTCTCGATCAGCTCCAGGAGGGATTTGGCCGCGGCCGTGGGTACGCCGTCCGCCGATACCCAGAGCGGTCCGCTGCGGTAGGCATAGAACGAACGCAGGTCGCCCTGGGCCTGGGAGACAAGCACTGCCTGCCAGGGCGCGGCGTTGACCGGATCGGCCGCCAGTGCAGGGGAAGCCGCCAACGCCATGCTGGCGAGATGAACGGCTGCACCGCACAGGAGGACGCGCTTGGCGAACAGAAAAGGCGAGCGCTTTGCCATAAATTTCCAGCCTGCGGGGTTACATTCGTAACTGTTTACAGAGGCTGAAAAAAGGGGGGCGGGTTACCCCACCCCCCTCTTTCATCGCGGTTTCGACCAGTTTAGCCGCGTTCGCCGGTCGGCGCCACCACCGGCGGAGGCGGAACCGGGCAGGCCTGTGTCACCGGGCGCACGCTGCCATCCGGGCACGTCCGCATCTGCGGCGGAGGCGGCGGGGGAGGCGGCGGGGGAGGCGGCGGCGGGGGAGGCGGCGGAGGCGGCGGCGGCGGCGGCGCGGCGCCGAAGTTGAACAGCAGCGACGCGAGAACCGAATGCGTCGTCAGGTCGGCCTTCAAACCACGGCCGAAGTTGTCGACCAGGTCGAGGTTTTCGACGTTGAAATACCGATACTTGAGACCGAAGTCGATATTGTCGCTGAGCGGCACGCGCATGCCGATGATGCCTTGCCAGGCAAAAGCCAGGTCCTCGGAATTGATGAACGACGGCGTATTGATCTCGGTATCGACGCCCGCGACGCCGATGCCGGCCCCGGCCGAGAAGCCGATTCCGTCATTGCCGCCGATGTCCAGCAGGCCGTTCAACATGCTCGACAGGATCTTTACGTTGCCGTCGGTCGACACCGAGCCGGCGCCGAAGGGCACCGGAGGTGTGTTGAAGAACAGCGACCCGACGTCGAAGTTCTTGTACCCACCTTCTGCCTCAAGGCGGAACTTGCCGAAGTCGCGGCCGAACAGGACGTCCGCTTCCCAGCCGTCGTCAGGATAGGCTGCGATCGTCTGACCGGTCGAGTTGACCTCGAGGTCGAAGTTCTCAGGAAATAAGAGGCCTCCTTCGAGGCCGAGATACCACGCGTCGTCGCGCGCGAGAGCGGGTGACGCGAGCACGGCTGCGGCCGTCGCGATCCCCAATGCTACTTTTCGCATATTGCTTCCCCTTGGGTCGGGCCGCCCGGACAAGTCCCTCTGCCGTCCGTGATGCAAGCGGCGCGACGTTGACAATACTAGCGCGAGTGTCAAGCGTTCCGCAGTGCACAAATAAATTTCCATTGTGACCAAAATGCCATCCTCAAAGCAGTCGGAGCTGGCCGCCGGACTGTCGCGCGTTGAACAGAGTGCAGTCGAGTTCGAAGCGCATCTTTCCGAGGCCGGCGCGCTTCCTGGCCAGACGGAACCGGGATCTGAAAAGGTCCGCCCAGGTGCCCGACGGCCGCATCCGGGTGAAGAACTCCGGATCGTTGTCGCGACCACCGCGGATCGAGCGCACAATGCTCATCACCTTGTCGCCACGGTCGGGGAAATGGGTCGCGAACCACTCGCGGAAGAGCGGGGCGACTTCGTGCGGCAGCCGCAACGGGATCCAGCCCACCGATGGCACGCCCAACGCTCCGGCGCGGGCGACGATTTCCTCCATGAACTCGTCGGTGATCGCGGGAATGACGGGCGCGACCGAGCAATGCGTCGGCACCCCCGTCTCCGCCAGCCTGGCCAGCGCGGCGAGCCGCTTTGCCGGCGCCGGCGCGCGCGGCTCGAGCAGTGCTGAGATTCGCGCGTCGAGCGAGGTGACCGACACCGCGACCGCAACCAGACGCCGCCGCGACAATTCGACCAGCAGGTCGAGATCGCGCAGCACGCGGTCGGACTTGGTCGTGATCATCACCGGATGGCAGGTCTCGAGACACACTTCGAGCAATTGCCGGGTGATGCGATAGCGTCGTTCGATCGGCTGATAGGGGTCCGTGTTCGTGCCCATGGCGATCGGCCGGGGCTGGTAGCGCGGGCGCGCGAGCGTTTCGCGCAGCAGCCGCGCGGCGTCGGGCTTGGCGAAGAGCTTGGTCTCGAAATCGAGCCCCGGAGAAAGATCGTGAAACGCGTGGGTCGGGCGAGCGAAACAGTAGATGCACCCATGCTCGCAGCCCCGATAAGCATTGACCGAGCGATCGAAGCCGACGTCGGGCGACCGGTTGAACGTGAGGATGGTCTTCGGATGCTCTTCGGTGACGGTCGTGCGCAGCTTGACCGGTGGACCGTCGACGCATCTCATCGCGTCGCGCCAGTCCCCGTCAGCGTCACGGCCGGCGAGTCCAAACCGATCCGGAACCCGCCGCGACTGCGCGCCGCGTCCGTTGATCGGGGGGTCGTGCCGGCGTTCCATCATGGGGAACATAAAACGAACAGACAATCGAGACAAGCGTGACCGGGTAGTGTCGCGGAAGCCTGATCCCACCGACGCGACGCTCCGTACATTTGCGACGGACGTAAGAACGCCACGGTCTCTGCGACTAAATGTTACAGGAAATTTGCGGGTCAGCCCTTCACAAGGGAAAGTAGGCGTCTTACTGTATTAGTGTGCTAATGCACGAGCGACGGGTTGGGGGACCTGATGGCGAGTTGGCGAGGGAAGACCAGGTCGACTAGGCTCGTTGGCTGCCTCGCGGTCACGCTCGGCGCCGCCGGATGTGCAAACCCCGACGTGGCCCGGCCGGAAGCCGGAATTCCGGTTCCCGCGAGCTGGGCAGAGACCGAGCGGGCACCGCTGCCGCTGGATGTCGCGCGGTACTGGCGCCTGCTCGACGACCCGCTGCTGACGCAGTTCGTCGAGGCCGCGCTGAGCAGCAACCTCGATCTTGCCCAAAGCGCCGCGAGGCTCGAGCAGGCACGGGCCCAGCTCAGAGGAGCCCGCGCCGGTTATTTGCCGCAAGTCACCGCCAGTGGCCGAGTGCAGCAGGATGTCCTCGACAACGCGTCGGACAGGCCGCTGATATCGCTCGGGGCCGACGCGGGATGGGAACTCGATCTGTTCGGCCGAATCGGCGGCAATGTCGCGGCATCCGAAGCCGACCTCGCCGCCGCCGGCTATTCACGGGCCGACCTGCAGCGCCTGATAGCGGGGCAAGTCGCGCTGGCGACGATCGGCGGACGCGCGATGGCATTGCAGCTGGCGGTCGCCCGCGACACGCTGAATTACCAGGACGAAAACCTGCAGATCGCCCGCTGGCGCGTGCAGGCGGGCCTGGTCTCGAGCCTCGATGTCGAACAGGCGCGGAGCCAGCGTGCGCAGACGGCGGCGAGCATACCGCTGCTCGAGAGCAACCTTGCGGCGGCGGCAAACGCGCTCTCGACGCTGATGGGCGAACCGCCGGGTCGCGTGCTGGGCCTCCTCCGGGATCCGGCGGCGATTCCGGGTCCGCCCGATGTCGCCGGCTTCGAGGCACCGGCCGAGGTGCTGCGGCGGCGGCCCGATGTGCGCGGCGCCGAAGCCTCGCTGGTCGCCAGTATGGCCCGCATCCAGGTCGCCCGGGCGCAACTGTTGCCCGCCATCCAGCTGGGCGGGACGCTCGGCACCTCCACCCTCGGTCTCGGCGGCTTGTTCGACGTGATCACCGGCGGCGTGTTCGGCAGCCTCAGCCAGTTGATCTTCGACGGCGGCCGCACCCGCGCACAGGTCGACAGCGCCCGCGCTGCGGCCGACGGAGCGCTCGCCGCCTGGCGCCAGTCGATCCTCGGCGCACTTGAGGATGTCGAGACCGCTGCCGTCGATCTCGACAAGTCACGCGAGCGCGTGGGCATTTACGCCGAGGCGTTCGATGCGGCGAACAATTCCGCGATCCTGGCGCGTAGTCAGTATCAGGCGGGGCTGACCGACTTTCGCAACCTGCTGACCTCGGAAAATCAGCTCCTCTCTGCCCGCAACGCTCAGATTGCGGCCGAAGCCGACCGAGCGAGCGCGTTCGTGCGCCTGACGCAGGCGCTCGGCGGCGGCTGGTCGCCAGCGGACCATCCCCTGCCCATCAGCGACGGGACCGACCCATGACCGACATGACCGTTTCCACCGATACCGCCGAGCAGCCGCAATCCGTCAACGCGTTTCTCGGGATCACCGAGCGTCCGCGCTGGCGGCGCTGGGCCAAGTACTGGATTCCGGCGCTGATCGTCATTCTGCTGATCGGGGGCTATGCGGCGCGTTCGGGCGATGACAGGCCCGAATACATCACCCAGGCCGTCACCCAGCGCTCGCTCGACCTGACGGTAACTGCCACCGGCAACCTGCGACCGACCAACCAGGTCGAAGTCGGCTCGGAAGTTTCGGGCAAGATCGACCGTGTCTATGTCGACGGCAACGACCGCGTGACCCGTGGCCAGGTGCTGGCGCAGATCAACACCGACGTGATTGAGGACCAGATCAAACAGGCCCAGGCCAATCTCGCCTCGGCGCGCGCCCAGGTGCTGCAGGCGCAGGCGACGCTCAACGTCGATACCGCGCAATTGGCGCGACTGCAGGAGGTCCATCGGCTTTCGGACGGCAAGGTACCCTCGCGCACCGAGCTGGAGGCGGCGCAGGCCAACGTCGCGCGCGACCGGGCCGGGGTCAATTCCGCTCGGGCCAATGTCGCCGCTGCGCGGGCGCAGCTGTCCTCCAGCGTGACCAACCGCAATCGCGCGGTTATCCGCTCGCCTGTCTCCGGCGTGGTGCTCGCCCGCCGGGTCGAGCCGGGCCAGACGGTGGCGGCGTCGTTCAATACGCCGACGCTGTTCGTCATCGCGGAAGATCTGTCCGCCATGCAGTTGCGCGTCGCAATCGACGAGGCCGATGTCGGCCAGGTCAAGGCGGGCCAGAAGGCGACCTTCTCGGTCGATGCCTATCCCGGGCGCCGGTTTCCCGCACAGGTCGAGCGCATCGATCTGGCGTCCAACAACACCGCCAATGCCACCGCTTCGGGGCAGAGCGCCGCGCAGGGCCAGCAGAATGCCGTGGTCAGCTACGAGGCCCGCCTTGCGGTCGCCAATGCCGACGGGCTGCTCCGCCCAGGCATGACGGCAACCGCGACGATCGCCACCGAAAGCACCGGCACTCGCCTGCTCGTTCCCAACGGCGCCTTGCGGTTCGATCCGGACAAGAAGGAGGAAGGCGGCAGCGCGCTCGAAGTGAACATCGGGCTCGAACGCGAAGGGCCGCAGGCGACCATCGGGGTTGGCAGCCGGCAACGGGTCCATGTGCTCAAGAGCGACGGCACACTCGAAGCGATCGAGGTCGTGACCGGACAGAGCGACGGACGCTTCACCGCCGTATCGTCGAACCGGCTCAAGGCAGGCATGAAGGTCGTTACCGGGATCAAGGCTGACGAGAAGAAATGATGCCGCCGCCGATCATCCAGATCGAGGGAGTGACCAAGACCTATGGCCAGGGCGCGGCCGCGTTCCAGGCACTGAAGGGCATTGACCTCGCCATCGAGCGGGGTGACTTCGTGGCGGTTATGGGGCCGTCGGGATCGGGCAAGTCGACGATGATGAACATTCTCGGGTGTCTCGACACGCCGACCACCGGCGTGTTCCGCTTCAAGGGGGTCGAGGTCCAGTCGATGACGGCCGACCAGCGCTCGCTCCTGCGCCGCAAGTACTTCGGCTTCGTGTTCCAGGGCTTCAACTTGCTGGCGCGGACGACCGCACTGGAAAACGTTGAGCTGCCGCTGCTCTATCGCGGCGAGAAGAAGGCGGTGCGGCGCGAGGCCGCGCTGCAGGCGCTCGACAAGGTGGGGCTGGTGCCGTGGGCGGACCACACGCCGGCCGAGCTGTCGGGCGGGCAGCAGCAGCGCGTGGCCATCGCGCGAGCGCTGGTCAGCGAACCCGCGGTGCTGCTGGCGGATGAGCCGACCGGCAACCTCGACACCGAGCGCTCGATAGAGATCATGCACTTGCTGGCCGATCTCAACCGTGCCGGCATCACCATTCTCTTGGTCACGCACGAAGCCGAGATGGCGAGCTTTGCCCGGACCGTTGTTCATTTCCGCGACGGGCTGGTCGAAAGCGTCGAGCAAGGCGCGCGCGCGAAATCCGGCGTGCCCGCCTGATGTTCGGCGCCACACTTCTGCTCGCCCTGCGCGAAATCCGGCGCCACCTGCTGCGCTCGTTCCTGACGACGCTCGGGATCATCATCGGCATCGCCGGGGTGGTGACGATGGTGACGCTGGGCAAGGGGGTGACCGCGTCGGTCGAGGAGCAGATCAACTCGTTCGGCACCAACGCCTTCTTCCTGTTTCCCGTGCAGGCCAACGGACAGCAGCCCAAGCCTTTCAACATGGCCGACGTGGCTGCGGTGCGCGAGCAGATCGCCGGCGTGAAGATGGCCGCGGGGCAGGTGGAACGGAGCGTGACGGCGATCCACAACGGCCAGGACTGGGCGGCTACCGCCGAAGGCGTGGGCAACGACTACATGGTCGCCCGCAACGTCGAGGTCGACGAGGGGCGCCGGTTCACTCCGGCCGAAGAGCAGAGCGGGGCCAATGTCTGCATCATCGGTCCAACTGTGCGCGACGAGATCTTCGTGCCCAACGTCAGCCCGGTGGGCGAGAAGATGCGAGTCAATAATGTCGCCTGCCAAGTCATCGGCCTGTTCAAGTCGCGCTCTTCCGGCGGCAGCAATCAGGACCTCGACAACAACATCCTGATGCCGATGAAGAACATCCAGCGCCGCTTCATCGGCAACGACGACATCGGCTACATCACGATTTCGTACGATGCGGCCTATGACAGCGTCGCGATGCAGGACGCGATCGTCGACCTGATGCGCGAGCGTCGCTTCCTCGAGGAGGGACAGGATCCCGATTTCGACATGGTCGATACCGCCCAGGCGAACGAGGCGGTGGCGACTTCGGTCGGCCTGCTGACGGCACTGGTGGCGATGATCGCGGGCATCGCTCTGGTGGTCGGCGGTATCGGGATCATGAACATCATGCTCGTGTCGGTGACCGAACGGACGCGCGAGATTGGCATCCGCCTGGCGATCGGCGCGCTGGCGAAGGAAGTGCGGCTGCAATTCCTGACCGAAGCCGTTGTGCTGTGCTGCCTTGGTGGGCTGATCGGCCTGCTGCTGGCGTTTGGCCTCGCCTATGGCCTCGCCTACGCGATCGACGTTCCGTTCGTGTTCGATCCGGTATCGAACCTCGTCGCGTTCCTGTTCTGTGCGTTTCTCGGCATCGCCTTCGGCTACTATCCGGCGCGCCGAGCCTCCAAGCTCGACCCGATCGACGCGCTGCGGCACGAGTAGCTCAGGTCTCGCGCAGGCGGGGCATCAGCTCGACGAAATTGCAGGGGCGGTTGCGGCTATCCAGTTGCTCGGCGAGGATGCCGTCCCAGCCGTCCCGCACCGCGCCGTTGGAGCCGGGCAGGGCGAAGATGTAGGTTCCGCGCGCGACAGCGGCACAGGCACGCGACTGGACGGTGCTGGTGCCGATCGTCCTGTAACTGATCCAACGGAACAGCTCGCCGAAGCCTTCGATGTCCTTTTCCTTGACCCGCTCGATGGCCTCGGGAGTCACATCGCGGCCGGTGAGTCCGGTGCCGCCGGTCGAAACGATGGCATCGATTGCGGGGTCGTCGATCCAGCCGTTGAACCGCCGGGTGATGACGTCGGCGTCGTCCTTCTCGATCGCCCGCGCTGCCAGCCGGTGACCGGCCGACTGGATTCGTTCAGCGAGAATGTCGCCCGAAGTGTCCTCGTCAGGCCCCCGGGTATCGGAAACCGTCAGCAGGGCGATGTTGATCGGCTTGAAAGAGCGGCTCTCGTCGATCGCCATCAGCGCGATCCGGCCGAGAGGTAGACGCGTCCGCTGCCCAGATCCTGCCCCGGGAACATCGGCCACGCGTTCTGCGCCAGTGCGACCCGACTGGTGGATTCGGCGTCAGCCTGCCGCTCGTACATCCAGTAGTTGCGCATCACGATCGCGACGTAGCTCCGCGTCTCCCAGTAGGGAATCGATTCCATGTACAGCAGTGGATCTCCCTGGTCGGCGACCTCGGAGTTCCAGCGGGTGACCGGCGTCAGCCCGGCATTGTAGGCCGCCATGATCTTTGGGAGTGCGCCGCCGGTCGCCGGGCTGTCGCGCAGCATCTCGAGGTTCTGCTGGCCGAAAGCGAGGTTCACGCGCGGGTCGAAGATGTCGACCTGGCTCACGTTCATGCCGAGCCGCGGCGCGTGCTCGCGCACTGTAATCGGCGTGATTTGCATCAGGCCCTGGGCATTGGCCGGGCTGACGGCGCTGGCGCGAAAGTTCGATTCCTGCAGCGTGTGCGCATAGGCAAGGGCGGGGTCGACGCGCCAGCCGGTCAGCGGCGTCCACTTCGGCGCGGGATAGGCCGAAGCGGGGTCGGAGGCGGCACCGCTCGGGGCGTTGTTGGCCATGTAGAGCTGGGTCGACGGCAGGCTGAGTTCGCGTGCAAGCCGAGACAGCGCCGCGTAGTCGCGCGGATCGCCAATCCTTGCCTGGTGGAGCAGGACTTCGCTGGCAAGTTCGTCACGGCCGATCTCGGCCAGCCCGATTGCCACGCGCACATTGTCGCTGCCGCCGATTTCACGCCAGTCGCCGCTCGAGAACTCGGCCTGGTTGAGCCGGGCGGGCAGGGTCGTTCCGAGCTGCTCGGCGGCGAGCATGCCGTAGAGCGTCTCGTCATCGCCGGCGGCGGCGCGCAGCAGCTGCGTGCCGCGCTCCGGCTGGCGGCAGCGCAGCGCCGCGCGGCTGCCCCAGTAATAGGCCGCGGCGCGCAGCTCCGGATTGACCGCGCCATAGGCCGACCGCTCGAATGCTTCTGCGGCCTGATCGCAATCGCCAAGTCGCCAGGCCGCCAGCCCTGCGGTCCATTCCCCTTCCGCGACCCAGGGACCGCTGCCAATGACACCGACGGTCTGCGCCATCGCCAGGGCCTGCGGGTCGAGATTTTCGATGTAGTAGCTCCACGCGACGCGCTGGCGCCATTCCGCGCGCGACTCGGGGCTCAGCAACGCATCGATCCCATCGAGCAGCAGGCGCGCGCCATCGGGATCGTCGTTGGTGATGTGGTCGAGGAGCTGTTGGCGGATGTCCGCCGGCATCGTGCCGTCCTCGATCGAGCTGGGCCGCAGGCGCTTGGGCACGCTCCCCTGGCGATAGACACTACGTTCGACCGGAATGTCAGCCATCGCGGTCGCGCCGCGGCTGAGCGCAAGCCGCGAGAGCTGCGCCGCTTGGGGCAAGCTGCGGCCGCGTTCAAGCCAAGCCTGGATCTGCGGCAACTCGACGCGTGGCGAGCCTGTCGCGAGATAGAGTTCGGCGCGCGCGATAGGGCTAAGCAGGCCGTCAGGGTTCTGGTCGAGCAGTGCCGCCGCGCCGGCCCAATCCTTGCGGTCGATCGCGGAGAAGACCGCGCGATAGAAATCGCGGGTCCGGTCGTCCAGCTGGCGCGGTGCCGCGCTGCGCTCTGCCCGAGCCGCGTAGTATTCGCGTGTCGGCTGGGCGTCGGCCGCAACCGCGGCCAATGCAGTCGCTGCGGTCGCCATCACGAACAGCCAGTGCCTCATCGACGCGTGTCCCCCTCGGTCCATTCCAGCAGGCGCTGCCACAGACCTGCCCGCCATTGCGTCCGCTGGAGCAGACGCGCCGGCTGGTAGCTGGCCAGCAGCGGAAGCTGGCGGCCTTGAATCGCGATTTCGCTAATCGCGGGAGCGGATTGCGCCGGATCGTTCTCCAGCAGCGACAGAACGTCGCGTCCCAGCACCAGCAGCCGTTGCGGGGCGGCGAGCGCGAGGTGGTGAAGCAGCACTTCACCAAGTCCCCCCGAACGCAGCGCGCTCCAGTCGGGCATCTCCGTATGCCGGCGGAGCGCGCTGGCAAAATAGAGCTCATCGGGCATCAGGCCCAGCGCGCCGGCCATGGCCGCGATGAGCCCGCCCTGTGGACCCGAAAGAAGCGCATCTGTGTCGCCCGCTTCGGGCATGGGTACGAGGATGGCGAGGGGAGCGCCTTCCTGGCCGCGCGGGGCAATCCGGGGATGCGTACCGCCCGCATCGAGGCTCGCGTCGGCAATCCACCAGCGCTGGAACTCGGCCAGATCTCGCGGCCAGGCGGATGGATCGCCGCCGATCGCGGGGTGCCGGGGCGCCGGAGAGACGTCCGCGGGACTGACGGGACCACTCTCCTCTGCACTCACCGCTGCCAGCCAGGCCTGGGCGTCGTCGGTATAGGCCAGGTCGACGCCTGCTTCGCGCCACCATTCCTGTGCGGTTGCGATCTGCTCTGCAAGCGAAAGGGTGGTGCGGCTGGTCATGGCGTCCGGGGCAGGTCTTGACCTGTGCCCGAGCAGGTATCAAGCCCTGGGCATGCCGATCCCCCAGCGAAGCCGCCCCCGATGAACGCGCGCGAATCCATGCCCGTGGACGTGGTGATCGTGGGGGCGGGGCCGTCCGGCCTCTCTGCCGCGATCCGCCTCAAGCAGCTCGATGCGACGCTCGAGGTCGTCGTGCTCGAGAAGGGTTCCGAAGTAGGGGCGCATATCCTGTCGGGGGCGGTGATCGACCCGCGCGCGCTCGACGAGCTGCTGCCCGACTGGCGGGATAGCTGTCCGCTGGCCGAGGTGACGGTGACGTCGAACCACCACTGGGTACTGACCCGGAGCGGCAAATGGGAGATTCCGCATTTCCTGCTGCCACCGCTCATGTCCAACACCGGAACCTACACGGGTTCGGGGGGGAACCTGTGCCGCTGGCTGGCCGAGCAGGCCGAAGCGGTGGGTGTGCAGGTCTTTCCCGGCTTCCCCGCGGCCGAAGTGCTGTTTGACGACAGCGGCACGGTCATGGGTGTCGCGACACAGGACATGGGCGTCGCCGCCGACGGCTCGCACAAGCCCGATTACCAGCCGGGAATGGAACTGCACGCGAAATACACTCTCTTTGCAGAGGGTGCGCGCGGGCATCTGACCAAGCGGCTGAAATCGCATTTCACGCTCGATGGAGAAAGCGAGCCACAGATTTATGGACTTGGTATCAAAGAATTGTGGGATGTTTCTCCCGATAAACACGAACTCGGCAGGGTCGTTCACACGCAAGGCTGGCCACTCTCTGAGAACGATGCCTGGGGTGGCGGCTTCGTCTATCACCAGGCCAACCGACAGGTTGCGATCGGGTTCGTCACCGCGCTCGACTACGCCAATCCCTACTTGAGCCCATTCGAGGAATTCCAGCGCTGGAAGCAGCACCCGGCGATACGCGCGGTGCTCGAAGGCGGCCGCCGCGTGGCCTACGGCGCGCGCGCGATCAACGAGGGCGGCTGGCAATCGGTACCGAAGCTTGCGTTCCCGGGGGGCGCGCTGATCGGCTGTTCGGCCGGGTTCGTCAACGTGCCGCGGATTAAAGGCACGCACACGGCTATGAAGAGCGGCATGCTGGCGGCGGAGGCAGTAGCCGCGGCAATCGCGCAAGGGCGCGAGAGGGACGCGCCGTCCGAATACGACGGCGCGGTGCGCTCGAGCTGGATTGCCGACGAGCTAAGGCTGGTCCGCAACGCACAGCCGCTGGTGGCGAAGTTCGGCGGCGCGCTCGGCACGGCGCTGGCGGGTGCCGACATGTGGCTGCGCACCCTCAAGCTGCGCCTGCCGTTCACGATGAAGCATCACACCGACGCCGCGAGCACGCGCCGGGCCGACCTCTATCGTCCGATCGCCTATCCAAGGCCTGACGGCGTGATCAGCTTCGACCGGCTGTCATCGGTGTTCCTCTCTGGCACGAACCACGTGGAGGACCAGCCATGCCACCTGCTGCTCAAGGATCCCACGCTGCCCGAGCGGATCAACTGGCCGGTCTACGCCGGACCGGAAGCACGCTATTGTCCCGCCGGCGTCTACGAGTTCGTCGGCGCTGAAGAAGGCGCGCCACAGCTAGTGATCAACGCGCAGAACTGCGTCCACTGCAAGACCTGCGACATCAAGGATCCGATGCAGAACATCGAATGGGTCACGCCCGAGGGCGGGGGCGGCCCCAATTATCCGAACATGTGAGCCGGGGGGTTGTCGTTCGCCGAAACCGCTTATGCGAAGATCAACCTTGCGCTTCACGTCCGCCGGCGGCGCGGGGACGGGTATCACGAACTCGAGACGCTGTTCGCCTTCGTCGATAGTGGCGACCGGTTGACGTCACACGCGGCGGAGCGCGACGAACTAAGGGTTGCTGGAGAGTTTGCCGATCAACTGATTGATCCATCTAGGAATATCATATCCAAAACTTTGTCGATGCTGCCTCGACCGGCGGGCTTGTCCATCACGCTCGAGAAGAACCTGCCGGTCGCCGCGGGTCTAGGCGGCGGCTCGGCCGATGCCGGTGCGGTGTTTCGGCTGATCCGCCAGGCTCACGGACTGCCCGACGACTGGCAGGAGCGCGCGGCGCAGCTCGGAGCCGACGTGCCGGCGTGCGTCGAAAGCCGGGCCTGCATCGGCCGCGGCGCGGGCACTGAGTTGCAGCCGGTCGACAACGATCTGGCGGGCTGGGGTGTCCTGCTCGTCAATCCGCGGGTGCCCCTGGCGACAGGTCCAGTCTTTGCGGCATGGGATGGAGTCGATCGCGGGCCGCTGCCGGCCGGGCCAGCCTCCGCGATTGCCATGGCGGGACGCAACGATCTCGAAGCACCGGCGATTTCGCTCTGCCCCGTCATCGCCGACGTCTTGGGGGAGATGCGCACAACTTCCGCCAACCTGGTCCGCATGAGCGGGTCGGGCGCGACCTGTTTCGCCTTGTTTCGACGTCATGACGTCATGCGCGAAGCCGCGGCAACGCTGGCTTCCCGGCGTCCGGGTTGGTGGCAGATGCAGGGCAACTTGCGATGAACTCTGAAGTGGCGAACGGGGCCTGCCGGATCGTCGGCGAGCCACGCGCGGGTGGTATCCTGATCGTCTCCGACCATGCATCGAACCGGGTACCCGACGACATCGACCTGGGGATCGATCCGGTGCTACTCGATGCGCACGTGGCTATCGATATCGGCGTTGCCCAGGTGGCCGAATGCATGGCTTCCGAACCTGGCATTGCCGCCTTTCTCGGCAATGTCAGCCGCCTGGTATGCGACTTCAACCGCGAGGAGGACGCGCCAGCGGTCATTCCCCACGCCAGCGACGGGCACGACATCCCCGGCAACCTGTTCGACATCGCCTTGCGCGAGGAGCGACTGGCGCGGTTTCATCGGCCTTTCCACGCCGCACTGGCGTCATTGCTGAGCGAAGCCCCGCCGGCACTCATTCTCTCGCTTCACAGCTTCACACCGGATCTGAAGAGTCGGCCGCAAGAGCAGCGACCGTGGCAGGTTGGTGTACTTTACAACAAGGACGAGCGCGCCGCGCGCCTGGCGATCCCGCTGCTCGAGGCCGAAGGGCTGATCGTCGGCGACCAGCAGCCCTATTCGGGCAGGCTGCTCAACGCGACGATGAACCGCCATGCCGAAGCGGATGGCCGCCCCTACGTCGGAATCGAAGTGAGGCAGGACCAGATTGCCGACGAGGCAGGGCAGTCCGAGTGGGCCAAGCTGCTTGGCCGGATGGCGCGCGCCGTGGCGACGACGCTGAAGGGATAGTCCCGATTTTCCGACCGATTGCCGATTTGTCCTTCGGCTGTCCGCCCATCTGATATAGTGCGCGCCAACCTTCCTTCGCGCACATTCCGGAAAGCCGCCAGATGCCCGCCTATCGTTCCCGTACTTCGACCCACGGCCGCAACATGGCGGGCGCGCGCGGACTCTGGCGCGCGACGGGAATGAAGGACGGCGATTTCGGCAAGCCGATCATCGCCGTGGTCAACAGCTTCACCCAGTTCGTGCCGGGCCACGTGCACTTGAAGGATCTCGGCCAGCTGGTCGCGCGCGAAATCGAGGCGGCGGGCGGGGTGGCGAAGGAATTCAACACCATCGCCGTCGATGACGGGATCGCCATGGGGCACGATGGCATGCTCTACAGCCTGCCGAGCCGCGAGCTCATCGCCGACAGTGTCGAGTACATGGTCAATGCCCATTGCGCCGATGCGATGGTGTGCATTTCCAACTGCGACAAGATCACGCCGGGCATGCTGATGGCCGCGCTGCGGCTCAACGTTCCCGCGGTGTTCGTCTCGGGCGGGCCGATGGAGGCGGGCAAGGTCGTGCTGCGCGGCAAGGAGCATGCGCTTGACCTCGTCGACGCGATGGTCGCTGCGGCCGACGAGAGCATGACCGACGAGGAAGTCGCGGCAATCGAGCGCTCGGCCTGCCCGACCTGCGGCTCGTGCTCGGGCATGTTCACGGCCAACTCGATGAACTGCCTGACCGAGGCGCTGGGCCTTTCTCTGCCGGGCAACGGCTCGCAGCTCGCGACCCATTCCGACCGCAGGCAGCTGTTCGAGCGGGCCGGGCGCCTCGTCGTGACACTGGCGCGCCGCTATTACGAGGAGGACGACGAGAGCGTCCTGCCGCGCTCGATCGCCAGCTTCCATGCGTTCGAGAACGCGATGTCGCTCGACATTGCGATGGGCGGTTCGACCAACACCGTGCTCCATCTGCTGGCTGCTGCGCACGAGGGTGGGATCGACTTCACGATGCAGGACATCGATCGCCTTTCGCGACGCGTGCCGGTCCTGTCGAAGGTCGCTCCGGCCAAGGCCGACGTGCACATGGAAGACGTCCATCGCGCCGGCGGAATCATGGCGATCCTCGGCGAGCTCGAGAAAGCCGGCCTGCTCAACACCGCCCTGCCGACGGTCCACAGCCCGACGCTGGCCGACGCGCTGGAAGACTGGGACGTCGGCCGCACGCGGAACAGCAAAGTCCACGAGTTCTACTCCGCCGCGCCGGGCGGCGTGCCGACGCAGACCGCGTTCAGCCAGTCGCGCCGCTGGGAGTCGCTCGATCTCGACCGCGAGAACGGGGTAATCCGTTCAGCCGAACATGCCTTCAGCAAGGACGGTGGGCTCGCGGTGCTGGCGGGAAACATCGCGCTCGATGGCTGCATCGTGAAGACCGCCGGAGTCGACGATGCGATCCTCAAGTTTTCCGGACCCGCCAAGGTCTATGAAAGCCAGGACGCGGCGGTCACCGCGATTCTCGCCGGGCAGGTCGCGGCGGGCGACGTCGTCGTGATTCGCTACGAAGGCCCACGCGGCGGACCGGGGATGCAGGAAATGCTCTACCCGACCAGCTACCTGAAATCGAAAGGGCTCGGAGCGGCCTGCGCGCTGATCACCGACGGCCGCTTTTCCGGCGGCACATCGGGACTGTCGATCGGCCACGTCTCGCCCGAAGCGGCCGAGGGCGGGGTGATCGGTCTCGTCGAGGATGGCGACATGATCGAGATCGACATTCCCGGCCGCACGATCAACCTAGCGGTGTCTGACGAGGACCTCGCGGCTCGCCGTTCTTCGATGGAGGCAAGGGGAGCGGCCGCCTGGCACGCGGCGAAGCCGCGCACGCGGAAGGTCTCGGCCGCCCTGAAGGCCTATGCCGCGATGACCACCAGCGCCGCGCGCGGCGCCGTGCGCGACGTGAGCCAGCTCATGCTTCGCTGAGCCGCTCCTCGCGATGCCCAGCAGCCCCGACACGATCCTGACCGTCGCGCAGATGCGCACGGCTGAAATGGCGCTGATCGAGGACGGCGAAACCGTCGAAAGCCTGATGGAGCGCGCTGGAACGGGGGCTGCGGACTGGATCTGGCGCGTGGCTGCCGGCCGGCCGGTGACGGTGCTGTGCGGCCCGGGCAACAACGGCGGCGATGGCTACGTCATCGCGCGCGAACTGGCGCGGCGGGGATCGTCGGTCACGGTCGTCGCGCCGCTCGGGCCCACGACCGAGGCGGCAATCGCCGCGCGGCGTTCGTGGGGCGGGGCAGCCGAGGCAGGAGGCCATGGCGGGGTGCTCGTCGATTGCCTGTTCGGCAGCGGGCTCACCCGCCCGTTGTCGCCCGAGCTCGCGGGCGTGCTGAAACTTGAAGCGGCACGCCACCATCTGCGCGTTGCGATCGACCTGCCAAGCGGCATCGACAGCGACCGTGCCAACGCTCTCAACGATGGCTTGCCGGCCTACGACCTCACCCTGGCGCTCGGTGCGTGGAAGTTTGCGCACTGGCTGATGCCCGCGACGGCGGTGATGGGCGAGCGCCGGCTGGTGCCCATCGGCATCGGCGAGATTGGCGGCGTGGCGACCTTGCTGCAGCGCCCGCAGCTCACAGCGCCGGCCCGCGACGCGCACAAGTACACACGCGGGTTGGTGCTGGTCGTTGGCGGTCGCATGCCCGGCGCTGCGCAACTCGCCTGCGAGGGTGCCTTGCGCGCCGGGGCGGGCGCGGTCCGCCTGTGCGGCGCGACCGCAAACGCGGTTCAGCCCGATGTCGTTCTCAAGGACGACCCGCTCGGGGACCTCCTGGCCGACGACCGCACCGGAGCCGTGCTCGTCGGACCCGGCCTCGGGCGCGACGGTGCGGCGCGCGAGAAGCTGGCGGAAGTCCTCGCTTCCGGGCGAGCCGTGGTGGCCGACGCGGATGCGCTCGCGCTGCTCTATCCGGCGGAAGTCGCGAGCCGCACCGCTCCGTTGATCCTCACGCCTCACGAAGGGGAGATGGCGCGCCTGGCGAAAAGCTTCGCCATCGAGGCAGACGGCAAGGTTGCGCGTGCGCTGGCGTTGGCAAGCGCCGCAGGTGCGGTCATCGTGGCCAAGGGGCCGGACACGGTGATCGCCGCGCCCGACGGGCGCATCGTGCTGGCTCCGTCGCCGACTTCGTGGCTGGCGGTTGCCGGCACCGGCGACGTCCTCGCCGGCACGATCGCCAGCCGTGTGGCGGCCCACGGCGATCCCTTCGCTGCCGCTTGCCAGGGCGTGTGGCTGCATGGCGAGGCGGCTCGGCTCGCGGCCCCGGCCTTTCTCGCCTCGGAGCTGGCGCGACACGTTTCCGCCGCCTACGCCGCGGCCTTGTGAACCAGGCAGAGGAGATCGTCCGCGTCGCCGCGAAAGGCGACGGCGTCACCGAGTCGGGGCGCCACATCGCGTTGGCGGCGCCTGGAGACGTGCTGCTGCCCGACGGAACGCTGCAGCCCGGACCCCACCGCGCCACGCCACCCTGCCGCCATTTCGGCCGTTGCGGCGGTTGCCAGCTGCAGCACCTCGACGATGCGGCGCTGGCGGATTTCGTCCGCGATCGCGTAGTCAACGCGGCCGAGGGGCAGGGGCTCGTGTTCCAGAAGGTCGCGCCGCCGCATCTGTCGCCGCCCAACACCCGGCGGCGGGCCACCTTGCGCGCCGTCAACGGCGGCGGGCGGCCGCTGATCGGCTTCAACGAGGCCGGCTCGCACCGGGTGATCGACATTCGCGAATGCCACGTGTTGGCGCCGGAGCTGTTCGCGCTGATCGAGCCGCTGCGGGCCATGCTGGCCAGGCGGCAGGGCAAGTATGCGCTGACGATCGAACTCGCGCGGGCCGATCAGGGTGTCGATTGCTCGATCAGGGGCATGGAGTTGAAGGGCCTTGAGGAAACTGAGGCGCTACTCGACTTCTGCCGCGATCGCGGGCTGGCGCGGCTGACTCTCGACCAGGGTTACGGCTCGGAAACGTTCTGGGAACCGGTGCCGGTGACCGTCTCGCTCGCCGGCGTCGAGGTCGATCTGCCCGCCGGGGCGTTTCTCCAGGCGACGCTCGACGGCGAAACGGCGCTGACCGCGGCGGTGAAGGACTGGCTCGGCGCATGCGCGCAGGTCGCCGACCTGTTCGCCGGTCTCGGCACGTTCGCGTTCGCCTTGGCTGGCAGGTCGAAGGCGCTGGCGGCCGAAGCGGCGCGCGATGCGCATCTCGCCTGTCGCCGAGCCGCGCGCCATGCCGGAGTGCCGGTCGAGGCCGTGCATCGCGACTTGTTCCGCAATCCGCTGCGCGCGGAGGAACTGCGCGGGTTCGATGGCGTGGTGCTCGATCCGCCGCGGGCGGGCGCGCGCGAGCAAGTCGTGCAGCTGGCGGCCAGCGGCGTTCCGCGCATCGCCTACATCAGCTGCAATCCGTCGAGCTGGGCGCGCGACGGGCGGATCCTGGCCGACGCCGGATATCGGCTCGCGGAGTTGCGCCCGGTTGGGCAATTCCGCTGGTCGACACACGTCGAGCTGGCGAGCCTGTTCCTGCGCTAGTCCCCGCCGAGCTTCGCTTCGACGAAGGCGAGCAGAGCGCCATAGGTCTCGAGCATCTCGCCATCCACCTCGTCGTCCTCGATGACGATGCCGAGGCGATCCTCGATCGCGGTCAGCAGGCCGGCAACGGCCATTGAATCGAGTTCGGGCAAGTCGCCGAACAGGCCGGTCTGGGCGGTAAACGCGGCGACGCGCTCGGACCCGAGGCCGAGAGCCTCCTGCAGCACCTGGCGCAGCACCAGGTCCGTGGCGTCGAATTCCTCGATGGCGACGGGTCCGAACGACATGGCGGCGCCCCTAGCGAGCGAGCGGTTGCGAAACAAGCTTGCGCAGTGCAGCGTTGCGCAATGCCGCTTGCGCTCGATCCCGTTCCCCGGCCGCTCGACCACCTGACCGAGCGTGGGCGCGGCCAAGATCCGGCGCTGGTGCTGCGCGGTCGGGCGATGACTTGGGCGGATCTGCGGGTTCGGGTGGCGAAGTTGGCGGCCTGGCTGGCACACGAGGTTCCCGAGCCCGGCGCGCGCGTTGCGAGCTGGGCCGCGAAGGGTGAACTCACCTGCCTGCTGCCTCTTGCCGCGGCACGGGCGGGGCTGGTGCACGTCCCCATCAATCCGCTGCTCAAGCGCGCACAAGCGGCGCACATAGTCGTCGACAGCGGGGCGAGCCTGTTGGTCGGGACACCGGCGCGGCTGGCGACGTTCCGGCCTGACGACGTGCCTGAGTCTTGCGCAGTGATCGATGAGGAGGCCGCACTAGCGGCCGCCGGGGCCCTCGACGGGCACCTGGAGCCGTCCGCGGTCGACCCCGCTGCGCTGGCGGCCCTTCTCTACACCAGCGGTTCGACAGGAAGGCCGAAAGGCGTGATGCTGAGCCACGCCAACCTGTGGCTCGGTGCGGTCAGCGTGGCGCACTACCTCGGCCTCGCGGCTGACGATGTCACGCTGGCGGTGCTGCCGCTCAGCTTCGACTACGGGCAGAACCAGTTGTTCTCGACCTGGTACGCGGGTGGCTCCGTGGTTCCGCTCGAGTATCTGACCCCCCGCGACGTGATCAAGGCGTGCGGCCGTTATGGCGTGACGACCCTGGCGGCGGTTCCGCCGCTGTGGGTCCAGTTGCTCGAGCAGGACTGGCCCACCGACGCGGTGACGCCGCTGCGCCGCCTGACCAACAGCGGCGGTGCGCTGACCGTAGAGATCATAGGAAAATTGCGGTCTATCTTCCTGCAAGCAAAGATCTTTCCTATGTACGGACTGACCGAAGCGTTTCGCTCGACTTACCTCGACCCAGCGCTGGTCGACAGCCGTCCGACATCGATGGGCAAAGCGATTCCGTTCGCCGAGGTACTCGTCATCGGCGAGGATGATGAGGTATCGGCGCCGAACGAAGAGGGCGAGCTGGTCCACTGCGGCCCGCTGGTGGCGCAAGGCTACTGGCGCGATGCCGCACGCACGGCCGAACGGTTTCGCCCGGCACCTTCCGCATCACGCTGGGGGGGCACCGCGGTCTGGTCGGGTGACAGAGTCAGGCGCGACGAGGACGGGTTGCTCTATTTCGTCGGCCGGCGCGACGCGATGATCAAGAGCGCCGGCAATCGCATCAGCCCCCAGGAAATCGAGGACGTCGCGCTGGCCAGCGGGCTCGCAAGCGAAGCCGTGGCGGTGGGCGTGCCGGACCCCCGTCTCGGCCAGGCAGTGCTCCTGATCGTGCGTGGAAGCGGCGACGAGGATGGACTACGTGCCGTTCTCCGTCGCGAGCTGCCCAATTTCATGCACCCGCGGACGATCCGCTGGGTCGAGCAGATGCCGCTCAATCCGAACGGCAAGATCGACCGTGCCGCGCTCCAGGCCGAGGCTGCGGCGTGAAGCCGCTCGGACCGATCCCGTCGGGCTTCGCCGCCATTGCCGGCGAGCTGGCGATCGGCGGACGAACGGCGAGCGAGCTGGCCGCGGCCGGCACCCCGCTGTTCGCGTACTCGGGCGACATGATCCGTCTGCGGATGGCTTCGCTGCGCCAGGCGATGCCGGACAGGTTGCGTATTCATTACGCAGTCAAGGCAAACCCCTATCATCCACTTCTGCAACTGATGCGAGGGCTCGCCGACGGCTTTGACATTGCCTCGGCGGGCGAGCTCGACCGAGCCCTGGCAGCAGGCCAGGACCCGGCGGCGATCAGCTTTGCGGGTCCCGGAAAGACCGACGCGGAGCTTGATCTGGCCATCCGTCACGGCGTGACGCTCAATCTCGAGTCCGAAGGGGAAGCCCGGCGCGCGCTGGCCGCCGCCGAGCGGAGCGGCATCGCACCGCGGCTGGCCGTCCGGGTCAATCCCGACTTTGAACTGCGCGGCTCCGGGATGAAGATGGGCGGCGGAGCCAAGCCATTCGGTGTCGACGCCGAGTGCGTGCCGGCGCTGGCCCGCGAAGTTATCGGTGCAGGTGCCGAATGGCGCGGGCTGCACATCTTCGCCGGCAGCCAGGCGCTCGACGCTGCTGCTGTGAGCGAGGCACAGGCGAACACGCTTGCGCTTGCGGCACGCCTCACGGCGCAGATCGGCGTGCCGCTGCGACACCTCAACATGGGCGGCGGGTTCGGCATCCCCTATTTCCACGGCGACGAGCCGCTCGACGTCGGCGCAGTCGGCGCGGCGCTTGCCGGGCGCCTGGCCGCTTTGCCTGCCGAACTTGCCGAAACCGAACTGGCTATCGAGCTTGGCCGCTATCTCGTTGGCGAAGCTGGCGTCTACCTGACGCGGATCGTCGACCGCAAGGAGAGCCACGGCCAGGTGTTCCTCGTCACCGACGGCGGACTTCACCATCAGCTGGCGGCATCGGGCAATTTCGGAACCGTCGTCCGCCGCAACTACCCGTTGGCGGTCGCTACCCGCTTCGCTGCACCCGGCGAGGAAGTCGCCTCGATCGTGGGCTGCCTTTGCACCCCGCTCGACCGCCTCGCCGACCAGGCGCCATTGCCTCGAGCGGAGGCAGGCGATCTGGTCGCGATCTTCTGCGCGGGTGCCTACGGTGCCACCGCCAGTCCGGCGACATTTCTTGGCCACGAGCCCGCGCGCGAAGTGCTTATTTGACCATTCCCACCCCCCATTACTTGTCGGCGACGGGCCGCGGGTAACGTGCCATTTTGGGAACAGGCAAATCATTCAATTCAATTATGGTAAATAGCGCGTTGCTTAATGGCGAGGGCGTGTTAGCATCCGGGGGCGTCCAGGAAGCGGAAAACCGATGGACGCCAATGGGTTGCAATCGGGGGGTTAGTTATGGATCGGCCTTCCAGTTACCTGGACCGCCTGGATAACCACATCGGAGCCGACGAGCCCGCCATCGGGTTCGGCACCGGCGACGAGCATCTTGTCGAAGAAGCCCGCGCGCATCTTCGAATAGATGCACAATTGTTCGCGCTGGGCGAACTCGACGTGCTCTACCAGGCCGAGGAAGCCACGCTGTGGACGTTCATGCGGCCAAGTGGCCGGCCGAGCTTCACGCCGCCCATGCTGCACGATTTCGAAGACTGGCAGCGCCTGATCGTCGAGAACTTCGGCCCGGGCCAGGTTCCGTTGCGCTACCTCGTGCTCGGCAGCCGCGCGCCTGGCGTGTTCTGCTTCGGCGGCGACCTGCAGCTGTTCGAGCGCCTGATCCGCGGCAAGGACCGCGACGGGCTGGCCCGCTACGGCTATCGCTGCGTCGAGATCCTTCACCGCAACATGCACGCGCTCGACCTGCCGATGCTGACCATCGGGCTGGTCCAGGGGGCGGCTCTCGGCGGAGGGTTCGAAGCGCTGCTGTCGTTCGATTACGTCGTCGCCGAGCGCGACGCGACTTTCGGCCTGCCCGAAGTCCTGTTCGGGCTGTTCCCCGGCATGGGCGCGCATGCGATCCTCTCGCGCAAGCTGGGCAGCGCCCTGGCGGACCGACTGATCGTGTCCAACCACACCTACACCGCGGAGGAGATGTACGAGCTTGGCCTCGTCCATCACCTGGCCGAGAACGGCGAGGGCCTCGCGGCCTGCCAGGACTTCATTCGCAAGTCCGAGCGGCGCCATCCGGGCCTGGTCAACGCCCGGCGGGCCATGAAGCTGACCAATCCGATCGGCCTCAGCGAGTTGAAGCGCATCGTCGATCTGTGGGCCGACGCGGCGCTGCAGTTGTCCGACAGCGACCTCAAGGTGATGAGCCGCCTGGCCCGCGCGCAGGAGCGCGTCGGCCGCGTCACTGCCTGACCCGGCCTGCTCAATCCTTGCGGTAAGCGAGCCGCCGATCGCTGCTGACGGGTTCGTAGCGCCGTTCACCGGTCAGCGGATCGATCCACACCTCAAGCAGCTGGCCGGTTTCGTCGTCGATGAAGCGTTCACCGGTTAGTTCCCACGCGTGAGGCGGAACGTCGGTCGGCGAACCCGGCCGGCCATAGCGGCTTTCGAGTGCCAGGCTGGCAATGAGCAGCGCGCCGATTACCAGCAGGGCGATTCCTCCTCCCGTCTGCATCGTCAGAATCGTGCCGCCGGCAATCGCGAGGGCTCCCAGCACGAATATGACAAGGCGAGCGTTCGCGCTCATGCCGGCGCAAGCCTTACAGCAGTACCGTAGGCCACGACCTCGTTCATCGTCTGGCCGATCGATCCGGAGTCGAACCGCATCATCACCACCGCATCCGCGCCCATCAACCGGGCGTTCATCACAAGGCGGTCGATTGCGTGGCGGCGCGTGTCCTCGACCAGCGAGGTGTATTCCTTTATCTCGCCGCCGGCGATCGAGCGCAGCCCGGCCATGATGTTGCCGCCCAGGCCACGGCTGCGGACGACCACACCGAACACCTGGCCGATGGTCTCCACCGTCCGATGGCCCGCGACCTGTTCCGTTGTTGCGACCAGCATGACTTTCTCCCCCAGCAGACTTGCCCGTTGTTTTACACCTCGCCGTGGCCTTCGGCGAGGTATTCGGCGCTCTGCATTTCCATCAGGCGGCTGACGGTGCGCCCGAACTCGAAGGCCCCATCGCCCGTGGGGTAGAGACGCTCGGGCTCGGCGGCGGCCGAGGCGAGCAGCTTGACCTTGCTCTCGTAGAGCGCGTCGATCAGCGTCACGAAGCGGGCGGCCTCGTTGCGCATCTCCGGTCCCATCACCGGAATGCCGACCAGGATGACCGTGTGGTAAGTGCGAGCCACAGCGAGATAGTCCGCCGCACCGCGCGCCTCGCCGCAGAGCCTCTTGAAGCTGAACACCGCAACTCCCTTGAGGCTCTTGGGGACGTGCAGCGAGCGTCCGCCGCCGAGATCGAGGTCGGCCGAGGGCACATGCTCGGCGTCCTCCGGAGCGTAATCCGTCAGGCGGAAGAACGCCTCCCGCAGTTGCGCGGTCGCCCGCTCATCTGCCGGCGCATACCAGGTGTCCATCCCGCCGAGCCGCTCGAGCCGGTAGTCGACCGGGCCGTTGAGCCCGAACACGTCGAGTTCATTCTCGATCAGCGCGATGAACGGCAGAAAGTGTTCACGGTTGAGTCCGTCCTTGTAGAGGTCGGGGGGCGGGCGGTTGGAGGTGGTGACCACGGTTACCCCCTCGTCGCAGATGAGCGCGCGGAACAGGCGGCTCATGATCATCGCGTCAGCCGAATTGTTGACCACCATCTCGTCGAACGCGAGGCAGCGCAGGTCTTCGGCGAGCCCGGCTGCGACCGGCGGGATCGGATCGCCGCTCTCGGCCTTGCGCGCTTCGCGCAGACGCTGGTGGACCTCCTGCATGAAGGCGTGGAAGTGGACCCGGCGCTTCTCGGGAATCGCCAGCGTCTCGTGGAACAGGTCCATCAGCATCGACTTGCCCCGGCCGACTCCGCCCCAGAGATAGATGCCGCGAATGCGCTTCGGCTTGCCGAACAGCCGGGCGAGCAAACCACTTGGGGCAGCGTTCTCGAGATCGGCCTGCAGCGCTTCCAGCCGCTTGGCCGCAGCCGCCTGCTCTGGGTCGGGACGCAGCTCGCCCGCTTCGACCAGCGCCCGGTAGCGAGCGAGGAGTCCGCTCAGGCGGCGCGCTCCGCGATCAGCTTCTTCGTCTCGGCGATCGCCTTGGCCGGGTTCAGCCCCTTGGGGCAGACGTTCGCGCAGTTCATGATCGTGTGGCAGCGGTAGAGCCGGAAGGGATCCTCCAACGCGTCGAGCCGCTCGCCGGTCATCTCGTCACGGCTGTCGGCGAGCCAGCGGTAAGCCTGGAGCAGGATTGCCGGCCCCAGGAACTTGTCCGAATTCCACCAGTAGCTCGGGCAGGCGGTAGAGCAGCAGGCGCACAGGATGCATTCGTAGAGCCCGTCGAGCTGTTCACGCTGCTCGGGGCTCTGCAGCCGCTCCTTGCCGGCGGGCGGCGGGGTGACGGTCTGCAGCCACGGCCGGATCGAGGCATATTGCGCGTAGAACTGGCTGAAATCGGGGACCAGGTCCTTGATCACTTCCATATGCGGCAGCGGCGTGATGCGGATTTCGCCCGCGAGGTCCTCCATCGCCGTGGTGCAGGCGAGGCCGTTGCTGCCGTTCATGTTCATCGAGCACGAGCCGCAGATGCCTTCGCGGCACGAGCGGCGGAAGGTCAGCGTCGGGTCGATCTCGTTCTTGATCTTGATCAGCGCGTCGAGGACCATCGGCCCGCACTGATCGAGGTCGATCTCGAAGGTGTCGTAGCGCGGGTTCTCGCCGCCTTCCGGGTCCCAGCGGTAGATCCTGAAGCGCTGCGCGCGCTTGGCATCCGGTGACCTGTGCTCCCGCCCGGGGGCGTTGATCCGGCTGTTCTTCGGCAGCGTGAGAGTGACCATCGAGTCTGCTGTCCTGTTGCTGTGTGGCCTATCTAGCCGCTTGAGCCGTGAGGGCAAGCCGAGGGTCAGGCTGTTGCCAAGGTAGGTAGAATCCGCCACCGCCGGCGCCGATGCGGATCGTCATCTATGACCTCGACCGGACCCTGACGCGGAAGCCCACGTTTACGCCGTTCCTCGCCTATGCGGCGCGGCGGATTGCGCCCTGGCGCCTGCTGCTGCTGCCGGCATGGGTGGCGATGATGATCGGGCAAAAGCTGGGGTTTTACGACCGCACCGTGCTCAAGCGCCGGGGAATGCGGCTGATGCTGGGCAGACCCGATCGCGCGAAGCTGGCCGATGTCGCGGCGGCATTTGCTGCGAACCAACTGGGCATGCTCCACCCCGGCGCGGAACGGGCGATGGCGCGGGACCGGGAGGACGACTGCACCGTGGTGATCGCCACTGCCGCCTTCGCCCTCTACGCGGAACTGTTCGGCAAGCTACTCGAGGCCGACGAGGTCATCGGCAGCCCATGGGACGGCGGGCCTTCGGCCGGCCCGAACTGTTACGGGCCCGAAAAGCTCGCCCGCGTGACAGCCTGGTTCGGCACGCTCGGCGTCGCGCGATCCGGGGCAAGCATCCGCGCGGTGAGCGACAGTTTCGCGGACGCGCCGCTGCTCGACTGGGCGGACGAGGCGTGGTTCGTGACCTCGCGCCCCCGCGAGGCGCAGCGCGCGCGGGCGCGAGGGTGGCTGCCGGTCGATTTTAGCCGCTGAGGTGAGCCACGATCGTCTCGATGTGGCGGTCCCAGCGGAAGTTTGCCTCTGCGTGGCTACGGGCGGCTTTCGCCATGCCATCGCGCAGGGCTTCGTCGGACAGTAGCCGATGGAGAGCGGCTTCGAGCTGATCGTCCCGGCGGCCGTCGACGATCAGGCCGGTCACCCCTTCGTCGACCAGTTCCTTCGCACCTCCCTCGCTGCCGACGATCACCGCGGTCTCGGCGGCCATCGCGTCGGCGATGGCAATTCCGAAGCCCTCGAAATCGCGCCCGCCGTCGACCTCGATCTGCGGATGAAGGAATATCCGCGCCTGGCCATATAGGGCGGACGCACGTTCCGGAGCCATGAAGCCGGCGACTTCGATCTGGTCATCCAGAGCGAGCTCGCAGACGAGCTCGCGTATGCGGTCCAGCTCGGGTCCACGACCGCCGATGACATAGCGGAATGGCAAGCCCGCCGCGCGCATCGCGGCGCAGGCACGGACGCAGGCGGCGATGTTCTTGCGCGGCTCCAGCCGGCAAAGGGAAAACAGCAGCGGGGCCCCCTCGCTCGGCCCGGCGGGCACGGCGGCGAGCGCGCTGAGGCCGTTCCACGCGATCAACGGACGCGGGCACGCCGGGCCCAAGCGCTTCTGCAGCCGCGCCCCGCTGTAGTGGCTCACCGCGACGATTGCCCGCGCGCCGCCGGCGACGCGGCGAATGAGGCCGAGCGTGAGGCGGGTCCCGTACATGAACTCGCGGCCATGGAAGGTCGTCACGAAAGGAAGGCCGAGCAATAGGGGCATGAGCGACGTGCGCCAGGTGGTTCCGTGGACGAACAAAGGTTCGCCGGCGGCGCGCTCCTTCCGCATGGCCGACAGGAACCGGAACGGCACCAGCGGCGACTTGCCCGCGCCGATGTCGACCAGGGTGACCGACCCGATGCGCTCCCGCCGCGGACCTTTGCTTGTCTGGCTGAACACCGTCACATGCGCGCCCGCGGCCGCGTAGGCCTCGGCGACCCCGTGCGCGTACGTCTGCATCCCGCCTTCGTCGGGCAGGTAACCCTTGGCCATGACCCAGACGCGCCGGCCGGAAAGCGCTTCCCGCTTCACGCCTGCCGTCCCCGGGCGACGAATTGGGCGATGGCCTCGGCTGCCCGGGCGGACGCGGGCTTTTCGGTGATCGAAAACGTATCCTCGAGCAACTTGCGCTGGGTGGGCTCGAAGTCGGCGTGGGTTTCGATGGCCCGGTCGACCGCGGCCACGATGTCGGCGCCGGGGCCGACGACGGGGCCCGCCTGCCAGTGCGCGTAATCGGGGTCGCCTTGCCAACTCACCGCATGGGCGTTGAGATGCAGGCACGGCCGCGCCCGGTAGAGGAACTCGTAGACCTGGCTGCTGACGTCGCCGATATAGACGTCGGCCAAGTTGGTGTAGCTCATGTCGGTCGAGGCCGTGCTGCCGAGGTCGACGAGCAAGTTCGGCGCATCGCGCCAGCGCGCGTCGGGCTTGCGCATCCGCCGGATCGCCGGCGGACTTATGGTGACTGTCCAAGGCCGCGCGAACATCATGACGTGCGGCGCGAAGATGAGGTTGTAGCGGTCGGAGGCGGCGAAGGCGTCCATGAGCGCCGCGCCCATGCGGTACCAGCTCGACAGACGCGGCGACGGGTGGGGGGTGTAGAGCACGATCGGCTTCGACGGGGCGGGGAACGGATCGGCGATGCGGTTGGCGGCGTAGAGATCGAACTTCGAGTAGCCGACCGTCCTGATCCGCTCGGGTGGAACCTCGGCCTCCTCCGCCAGCCGGCGGGCGATCTTGGGGCCGGCCACGAGCACCAGGTCGAAGAGCGCGCTTTCCTTGCCGAAGCCGATCGCGCGATCGCCGGCGCCGTGGCGCGTGTGGACGATGCGCAGCCCGTCCAGCCCGTAGCGGGTCTTGAGCAGCAACGACGTCTTCTCCGAGACGACCAGCGTGTGGAACCGACGGAAGAAGTCGAGGTTGTCGCGATAGACCAGCAGCTTTTGCGCTGGAAGCAGCTCGCCCAGCGCCGTCGTCAGTTGCCTGGACACGAAAGAGCGCAAGCCAAGACGCACGATCTCGAATTTTCCTGCCGACGGTCCGGCAACGCTGCGGACGTGTTGCTCCGTCTTCGCTGTGGTCACTGCAAGGGTGATTTGCCCCGGAAGATGTTCGGCCAGCGCCAATGCGATAGGCAGGCTGTGAGCGACCTGATGCACCTGATCGTGATTGAAGAGGAAGCAGATGCGATGCATGCGCTGGGCGCTAGACCGGGGCCGGACCGGGGTAAAGCAGGCACGGCATTGCCTCGCGACGGTCACGATGGCTTGCAGCGGGCGACGTATGGCCTCACATGCGAAAACATGGGTAATAAAATAGCTGCGTCTCCGGCCCCGGAGTCCGGGATCGGGCGGATACTGGTCAATGTGGCCTGGCTTCTGGGCGGCAAGGGTTTCGGCGCAGTTTGCAGCCTGGCCTATCTTGCGATCCTTTCCCGATCGCTCGGGCTCAAGGATTTCGGGCACTTCTCTCTGATCTTCGCGACCGGCCAGGCGCTCGTGGCGATCGCCGGCTTCCAGACCTGGCAGGCCGTGGTGCGGTACGGCGCGGCCCACATCCACGAGGGCAACGAGGCGCGATTCGGGCGGTTGGTCATGCTGGCCGGTGCGATCGAGTGGCTGGGCGCGCTGAGCGGATGCCTAGTGGCCTTCGTGGTGTTCTACGGGTTCGGCTCGACGCTCGATCTGAATCCTGCCTATGTCGACATGGCCTTCGCCTTCAATTGCGCGCTGCTGTGGGCGCGGGTCTCGGCACCGACCGGTGTGCTGCGCGCGATCGATCGGTTCGACCTTTCGGTTTACGTCGAGGCCGTCGTTCCGACGGGCCGGTTGATTGCGGCGACGGCAATCTGGCTGACCGGGCCGACGATCGGGCGCTTCCTGTTTGCGTGGGCCGCGATCGATCTCCTGTCGGCGGTGCTTTACTGGTTCACGGCGCGCCGGGCGAGCCCGGCTTCGGTGCGGCTGCGGTACCTGGCGCAATGGCGCACGGCGCTGGCCGAGAATTCGGGCGCCGCTCGCTTCATCGGCATCGTCTACGCCGGTTCGGCCCTGACCGCGGTCTACCAGCAGGGGCCTTTGCTGGCGGTCGGTTACTGGCTCGGGACCAGCGCCGCCGGTGTGTACCGGCTTGCCGACCAGTTGATGCAGGGCTTTGGCAAGCTTTCGGTCCTTGCCACCCGCGCGGTCTATCCCGAGATAACCAGGGCGCGCGTCGCCCAGGCCCACAGCGAGTTTCGCCGGCTCGTGCTGCGCGTCAGCCTCATGACCGGGGTCGGGGGCGTGATCGTGGTGGCGTTTGCCGCACTGCTGGGCGAGCAACTGCTGACCCTGGTCGGCGGCTCCGAGTTCGAGCGCGGCGCGGTTGTGCTCGTGCCTTTGGCCATCGCAGCCAGCTTCGGGCTCGGCAGCGTGGCCTATGAGCCGCTGCTCCATTCGACCGGCCATGCCCGGTACGGCCTGATCGCCCGGTTCCTCACCATCCTGGTCACACTTGGCGGGATTCTGGCTCTGGCGGGTTATGGGCCGATCGGCATCGCTTGGGCGGTGACCGCGGGCGGCGCGGTCGGGTATCTGGCCATGGGGCTGTTCGGCTGGGGCAGCCTTCGCTTCGTCGCCCGCGAAGAGCGACACAGTCGCGCGATGGAGACGGCACAATGATCGCGGCCAGCAGCGGGCTGACCACCGCGCTCGTTCTGGCGGGCTCTCGAGGGGGAACCGATCCGGTCGCGGTGCACGAGGGAGTCGTGCACAAAGCGCTCGTGCAGATCGGCGGAGAAACGATGTTGAGCCGGGTGATCACCGCGTTGCGGGATGCCGGGCTGCAGCGGGTGCTGGTGTCGACCGATATCGCCGAAGTCGCGGCCGCGGCGCTGGCGCTGGGCGCCGAGGTGGTCGGCACGGCGAGTGGCCCAAGCGAAAGCGTGTCGCGCGCTTTCGAACGAACGGGCGCGCCCTTACTCGTCACCACTGCGGATCACGCGTTGCTAGCCCCCGACTGGGTTTCCCATTTCGTTCGCGAAACCCCGCTTGCCGCGGACGTTTCAATCATGCTCGCCAGGCAGCAGGACGTGGAGGCCATTCTGCCGGAAAGCCGACGGACGTGGATGCGCTTTGCGGACGGCGGGTGGTCGGGCTGCAACCTGTTCCTGTTGGCGACCCCGGCGGCTTCGCGGGTTCTCGACAGCTGGCGATCGGTCGAGGCCGAACGCAAGAACCCCTTGCGACTGGCGCTCCGCCTCGGATGGGGCACGCTGTTCGACTTCCTGCTCGGTCGCCTGAACATGGCGGAAGCGGTCGTTCGTCTCGGCCATCGGATGGGCGTTAGTGCGGCCATGGTGCCTGCCACCAACGGCCTGGCGGCGGTGGACGTCGACAAGGTCGACGACCTTATCCTCGTGCGGCGGGTGATCGAGAAGCGTTGAACGGGTCCGCGGAGTGACCGGCGCTTGAGGCGCCGGTCACTCCGCGCCTATCCGAAGCAGGCAGGCACGGGGAAACTGTCCGCAGGCGAGGGTGGCCCGGGTTGTGCGAACATCCCCGCGACGCCCAGCGCCGCGGGGATATGCTGGCTCATTCGCCGAATGTGCGCTGCCACCAGCCACTGCGGCGCGGCGCGGTCTCCGCCTCGCCGTTCGCGTCGTTGGCGGCGACGGGCTCGGGCGCCGGGGCGGCTTCGGGTTCCGCCTCGGCCGGCTGTTCTGTCTTCTTCGCCCGCGAGCGCCTCGGCTTGGCGGCCGGCTCTTCCGCAGGAGCCGGCACGGTTTGGGCCGGCTCTTCCGCAGGAGCGGTCACGGCTTCGGCGGGCTCGTCCATGATAGCGGGCTCGGCCGCCTTCTTGCGCCGCGAGCGGGGCTTCGGCGCCTCCTCGGAGGCTTCCGGTGGCACTTCCTCGGCTGCGGTCGGCTCGGCTTTCCTGCGCCGCGAGCGGGTTTTTGGCGGGGGAGCTTCCTCGCGCAGTTCGTCCGCCGGGCCTTCGCTGTCGGCCGACATCTCCGCGACGACCGTCTCGGCTATTTCCTCTGCTGCTTCCCCGCCTTCGAAGCCGCCGGTCTCGCTAACGCCTTCGCCTTCGCTCCCCGGCTCGCCCTGGCGGCGCCGGCGACGCCCTCCGCGGCGGCGGCGCTTCCTCGGGCGATCGCCTGTCTCGTCGGACACCTGCTCGCCCGCTTCGAACTCGTGCGGCGCTTCGTCGCGATCCTCGTCGAAGGCTTCGGACTCCTCTTCGCCGCCTTCCTCGCGCGCTTCGTCGCGGCCTTCGTCGCGGTTGCGGCCACGGCCGCCGCGACGGCGCCGGCGGCGCTTGCCGCGTCCTTCGCCATCGCCGTCGCGATCACGTTCGCCGCGCTCGTCGCGATCCTCGAATTCGTCTTCGTCCGCCTCGTCCTCCTCGGGAACGAAGTCGTCCTCCTCCTCGACGATTGTCTCGAACCGGGGAACCGTGGTCGGGCGCGGACCGGTGGAGGTGACGCGCATCTTGGCACCTTCGTCCTCGCCCTCGGGCAGGACCTCGACGGTGACGCCGTAGCGATGCTCGATTTCCGCGAGGTCGCCACGCTTGGCGTTGAGCAGGTACACCGCCGCCTCGGTCGAGGCATAGAGCGTAATGATCGTGCCCTTGCCCTTGGCCGCCTCGTCCTCGATTAGCCGCAAGGCGGAAAGGCCGGCGCTCGACGCGGTGCGGACGAGGCCGGTGCCATCGCAGTGCGGACATGAGCGCGTGGTCGCTTCGAGCACGCCGGTGCGCAGGCGCTGGCGGCTCATTTCCATGAGGCCGAAGCCCGAGATGCGGCCGACCTGAATGCGCGCGCGATCGTTCTTGAGCGCGTCCTTCATCGCCTTCTCGACCTTCCGGATGTTCGATCCGTACTCCATGTCGATGAAGTCGATGACCACGAGCCCGGCCATGTCGCGCAGGCGCAACTGACGGGCGATTTCGCGCGCGGCTTCGAGGTTGGTGTTGAGCGCGGTCTGCTCGATCCCGTGTTCCTTGGTCGAGCGGCCCGAGTTGATGTCGATCGAGACCAGCGCCTCGGTCGGGTTGATCACCAGGTAGCCGCCGCTCTTGAGCTGTACGACCGGGTCGTACATCGCCGACAGCTGGTCTTCGGCACCATAGCGCTGGAACAGCGGCACCGGGTCCGCATACTGCTTCACGCGCCGGGCGTGGCTCGGCATCAGCAGCTTCATGAACGCCTTGGCCGACTTGTAGCCTTCGTCGCCCTCGACCACGACTTCCTCGATGTCGCGGTTGTAGATGTCGCGGATCGCGCGCTTGACCAGATCGCTGTCCGAATGGATCATCGCCGGGGCGCTGGAGGCGAGCGTGCGTTCGCGGATCTCGTCCCACAGGCGGGCGAGGTAGTCGAAGTCGCGCTTGATCTCGGTCTTGTTGCGCTGGAGGCCCGCGGTGCGGACGATCAGGCCCATCGAGCGCGGCAGGCTCATCTCGCCGACGATCTGCTTCAGCCGCTTGCGGTCGCTCGCCGAGCTGATCTTGCGGCTGATGCCGCCGCCGTGGCTCGAATTTGGCATCAGCACGCAATAGCGGCCGGCGAGGCTGAGATAGGTGGTCAGCGCGGCGCCCTTGTTGCCGCGTTCTTCCTTAACGACCTGGACCAGCAGCACCTGGCGACGCTGGATCACGTCCTGGATCTTGTAGCGGCGGCGGAGAGCCTGGCGCTTGGCCTTGAGCTCGTCCATTTCCTTGGCGCGCGACGGCCCTGCGCGGCCCTGGCGGCGCCCGCGCCCGCGGCGGCCGCGGGAGCGCGAGTCCTCGTCCTCGTCCTCGTCTCTATCGATCGCTTCGTCGCCGGTATCGTCGGTGGCGTCGGATTCGTCCGATTCCTCATCCTCCACGTCGTATTCGGCGCCGTTCTCGACGTGACCGTCTTCGATCGTCGCCACGTCGTCCTTCTCGCTGGTGTCGATTTCTTCGACACCAGAGAACGCGGCCTCGTCGGCCTCGGATTCCTCGTTGTCGCCGAATTCGTCCTCGGCGGCGCGAAGTGCGGCTTCCTCTTCGGCGTGAGCCTGCTCCTCGGCGATCAGGGCTTCGCGATCGGCCTGCGGGATCTGGTAGTAGTCGGGGTGAATTTCGCTGAAGGCAAGGAAGCCGTGACGGTTGCCGCCGAAATCGACGAAAGCCGCCTGCAGCGAAGGTTCTACGCGGGTAACCTTGGCGAGATAGATATTGCCCTTGATCTGCTTGTGTTCAGCAGATTCAAAATCGAATTCCTCAATCCGGTTGCCCTTGAGCACCGCCACCCGGGTTTCTTCCGGGTGGCGCGCATCGATCAACATGCGGGTTGCCATTGAATAGTCTCCAGGCGCGTGCCGGCCTGTCAGCCGATCCCCTCAGGGTCGGGCCAAGGGCCGTTGCGCGCCGTTCTGTGTGATTTCCGCCGCCGGTGCGGACGGAGGTTCGGGGAGCATCGGCGGCCCGTCGGCCGGCGATGCTGCGGATCGTGTCTGCCGAAAGGGGAAGGCGCAGGGGTACGGTCTGCGCGAGGGCCGCCGCCGCAACGCAACCGGTCGGTTGCGAGTTGGCGAAATGGCTCTTGCTTCTCATTACGGCATCAACCTGTAAGCGTGTCCGGGCTGCGGAACAGCAGACCGGCGTCGCCGGATGACTCCCTCTGGAAGGGGACAACCGGCCGGCGGGTTAGCTAGCATCGGGGGAAAGTCTCGGCAACCTTATTGCGCGGATGGGTAAATTTCCCTTGGGTCGGAAGCGAACGCGCCGATAACCACGAGCTTGCGGACCCAGGGATGCTCAATCGCCTGCAAATTGCGCTGGTCTTCATCGCGCCCGTGCTCGTGCTGGCCGGGCTCTATGCCGCGTGGGATGCGCTCGGCTTGCGGGTCCCGGTCCTCGGACGCGCCTATGTCATCCGCATAGACCTGCCCGAAGCGGGCAAGCCGGTCGGCCTGCCGCCGGTAGAAGGTCCCGACGATCCATCGCGTCCGCTGGTGGTGATCGATGCCGGGCACGGCGGTCACGACCCCGGCGCTAGCAGCGATGCGGTCCGCGAAAAGAACCTGACCCTCGCGCTCGCGCGTGCGCTGCACGACCGACTGCTGTCGGACGGGGGCATCCGCGTAGCCCTGACGCGCTCCGACGACCGTTTCCTCGTGCTCGAGGAACGCGCCGAGATCGCCCGCCAGCTTGGCGCCGACCTGTTCCTGTCGATCCATGCCGATTCGGCCGGGGCCATGGCGGGCGTCAGCGGGGCGAGCGTTTACACCCTGTCGACCACGGCTTCGAGCGAAGCCGCCGCGCGCTTTGCCGCGCGCGAAAACAGCGCCGACGTGGTCAACGGGGTGGCGCTCGCCAATCAGGATGCCGGCGTCAATGCCATCCTCGTCGAGCTGTCGCAGCGCCGCACGCAGCAGGAATCGGACGAGATCGCCGGCCTGATCCTGCGCGAAGGCGAGGGCGTGCTCACGTTCCATCCGCAGGCGCGCCGTTCCGCCTCGCTCGTCGTGCTGCGCGCGCCCGACGTCCCTTCGGTCCTGTTCGAGGCCGGCTTCGTGTCCAATCCGACCGACGCGGGCCGCCTCTCCTCGCCCGAGGGCCAGCACCGCTTCGCCGATGTCATGGCGCGGGCGATCCGCGTCTACCTTGCGCGGCAGGCGGGTGCGTAATTGGTCGCATCATTCTGGCGTCCTGCAGAATCCGCGTGCTAAGGGCGCCTCACCATGGCCGAGACCGAAATGACCGCGGGCGAGAACTTAAGGTACCGGATTCGCCGCGACACCAGCGGCGCGCTCACCTGGTTCCGGGATAATTGGCGTGCGAGACGCTGGTTCCGCTGGGCATCGAGTGCGCTCGGCGCGTTCCTGGCGATCTGGATCGTCGGTTGGGCCGTACTGGCCCGCGACTTGCCCGATGCGCGCACGCTGCTGACCTACGAGCCGCCGCTGCCGACGGTGGTGCGCGGCATCGACGGCGGGATCGTGCATTCCTATGCACGCGAGCGGCGGGTGCAGCTGCAATTCCAGGATTTCCCGTCCCAGCTGGTCAACGCCTACACCTCGGCCGAGGACAAGACTTTCTGGACCCACGGCGGCATCGATATCCCGGGCTTCTTCGGCGCGGTGTTCGATTATGCCACGAAGCTGGGCAGCGGCGAGCGGGCCAAGGGCGGCTCGACGATCACCCAGCAGGTGGCCAAGAACATTCTCGTCGGCGACGAATACTCGATCGCCCGCAAGCTCAAGGAAATGATCCTCGCGCGCCGCATCGAGGGTGTGCTCGACAAGCGCCAGATCATGGAGCTCTATCTCAACGAGATTCCGCTCGGGCGGCGCAGCTTCGGCGTGCAGGCCGCGAGCCGGGCCTATTTCGACAAGGACGTCGGTCAGCTGACCCTGCCCGAGATGGCGTTCCTGGCGATCCTGCCGAAGGCCCCCGAGCGCTATGGGCGCAAGCGCAACGAGGCGCTGGCCATGGAGCGCCGCAACTTCGTGATCGACCAGATGGTCGACAACGGGCACATCAGTGCCGCGCAGGCGGCGGCGGCCAAGGCCGCGCCGCTCGGTCTCGTCACCCAGCGCGACGACACGCGCTCGGTCGATGCCGGGTATTACCTCGAGGAAGTCCGCCGAGAGCTGATCGCCAAGTATGGCGAGCAGGCCGAAGATGGCCCGCACAGCGTCTACGCCGGCGGCCTGTGGGTGCGCACGTCGCTCGACCCGAAGATGCAGGAAGCGGCGCGCGATTCGCTTCGTGCCGGCATGCTGCGCTACGCCGCCGGCAAGGCCTGGCACGGCCCGGTGGCGACGCTCGATCCCGGCAAGGGCGACCTCACCCGCCAGCTCGCCGCGAGCAATCTCGGCGTCCGCTACCAGAACTGGCGCGTGGGGGTGGTCACCGAGCGTTCCGGCCCGTCGGCGCGGATCGGGTTTGCCAGCGGAGAGGAAGGCCCGCTGACCGGGCTGCCGGATGCGCTCAAGGTCGGCGACGTGATCGCCGCGGCGCCGGCCGGCGGCGCCTGGGCGGTGCGCACCGTGCCCGAGGTATCGGGAGGTTTCCTGGCTATGGACCCGCACACCGGCCGGGTCTTCGCCATGCAGGGCGGGTTCGACAGCCGGCTGTCGGACTTCAACCGCTCTACGCAGGCGCAGCGCCAGCCGGGCTCGACGATCAAGCCGTTCGTCTACGCCACCGGCCTCGACCAGGGGATGACCCCGGCGACGATGGTCCCCGACCAGACCTATTGCTTCTACCAGGGCGCCAACCTCGGCGAGAAGTGCTTCCGCAACTTCGGCGGCGGCGGTGGCGGCGAGCATACGATGCGCTGGGGGCTCGAGCAGTCGCGCAACCTGATGACGGTGCACATCGCGATGGACGCGGGGATGGAAAACGTCACCCGCACCTTCCAGCGTTTCGGCATCGGCAAATACGACAACTATCCCTCGTTCGCGCTCGGGGCGGGCGACACGACCGTGATCAAGATCGTCGATGCCTATGCCGCGCTGTTCAACCATGGCGTGCAGCACAAGCCGACGTTGATCGACTACATCCAGGACCGCCGTGGCAAGGTGATCTGGCGCGCCGACAATCGGGACTGCGTCGGCTGCAACATGCCGCAATGGGACGGCAAGGGAATGCCGCGGCTCAGGGAGGTCGGCACTCAGGTGATCGACCCGCGCACCGCCTATCAGGTGGTCCACATGATGGAAGGCGTGGTCCAGCGCGGCACCGCGGTGCGTCTGCGGGCGCTGGGGCTGCCGCTGGCCGGCAAGACCGGCACGACCAGCGGCCCGACCAATGCCTGGTTCGTCGGCGGCTCGCCCGACATCGTTGCAGGGACCTATCTCGGCTTCGACCAGCCCCGCAACCTTGGCGGCTGGGTCCAGGGGGGCAACACCGCTGCGCCGATCTTCAAGGATTTCGTCGACGCGACGCGCGACCGCTGGACGGGCCGGCCGTTCCTCGCGCCGGCGGGGATCCGCATGGTGCGCATCGATCGCCAGTCGGGCACGCGCGTCTACGATGCCTGGCCGACCGACGACCCCATGGCGAGCGTGATCTGGGAAGCGTTCAAGCCCGATACCGAGCCGCGCCGCACCGGCCGGCAGGACCAGAGCGATCGCCTGCGCGACCTCATCCTGGCCCAGTTGCGCCGCGGCGAGGCCGGGCCCGGCGGCGCGAGCGGCCGGTCGCCGGGCGCTGCAAGACCGCCGGAGGATTTCGTCGAAGAGAGCGGCGGCATCTACTAGCGGCGGATATGGACTCTGTCCGGCAGGCGACGCATAATCACCAAAAGGGCAGGGCCGCGCCGTCGCGAGAGCTCAGTCCGGGATGGGATTGATCGATCAATGACCAAGTTCTCGCCGATCCTCGCCACCGTGGCCGCCGCCATGCTGGCCTCTGCGCCTGCCCACGCCGTGCTGCAGGAAGGCGCTACGGCGCCTGACCTGACCGCCACGGGAGCGCTCGCGGGACAGCAGTTCTCGTTCAACCTGCAGACCGAGCTCAGGAAGGGCCCGGTCGTGCTGTACTTCTTCCCCAAGGCCTTCACGCCAGGCTGCAACATGGAGGCCAACGCCTTCGCCGAGCATATCGACGACTTCAAGCGCGCCGGCGCGCAGGTGTTCGGCATGTCGGGCGACAATCTCGATCAGCTGAAGGAATTCTCGGTCAAGGAATGTGCCGGCAAGTTCCCGGTGGCGACCGCCACGGCGGCGACGATCCGCGCGTTCGACGTGGCATTTGCAATGAATGGCCAGCGCAACGAGAACATGACCGGCCGCACGTCCTATGTGATCGCGCCCGGTGGCCGCATTGTGATGGTCCACTCGGACCTCAACTTCAACGAGCACGTCGAGAAGACGCTCGCCGCGGTGCGGGCGCTCAGGAACTCCTGACCGCAGCCTACTGACCGGCCCCGCTTCATAATCCGGGCAGGTCGGCGCTTGCCCTTTCCCCGGCGCGAAGCCTGCGCTAGGGCGCACCGCTTTCTGACGGAGACAATTCCATGCGTGCCGAAGGGCAGGCCCATATCGATCGCATCGAGGCCGCGCTGGCGCTGGTGCGCCGCTCGCTCGACTGGGATCGCGCGGTGCGCCGGCTCGACGAGCTCAACGCGCGGGTCGAGGACCCTAAGCTGTGGGACGATCCCAAGCGGGCGGAAGAGGTGATGCGCGAGCGCCGCCGGCTCGACGCGTCGATCGGCACCGTGCGCGAGATCAGCTCGGAGATGGCCGACGCCGTCGAGTTTGTCGAACTCGGCGAGATGGAAGGCGATGACGCTGTCGTGGCCGAGGGACTGGCCTCGCTCGAGCGGCTCGCCGTGCGCGCCGATGCCGACAAGGTTCAGGCGCTGCTCGGAGGCGAGGCCGACGCCAACGACACTTATATCGAAATTCACGCCGGCGCCGGTGGGACCGAGAGCCAGGACTGGGCCGAGATGCTCTTCCGGATGTATGCCCGCTGGGCCGAGCGCAAGGGCTACAAGGTCGAGACGGTCGAGTACCAGGCCGGCGAGCAGGCCGGGATCAAGTCGGCGACCCTGCTGATCAAGGGCGAGAACGCCTACGGCTACGCCAAGACCGAAAGCGGCGTGCACCGCCTGGTGCGCATCAGCCCCTACGACAGCGCCGCGCGCCGCCACACCAGCTTCTCCAGCGTGTGGGTCTATCCGGTGATCGACGACAATATCGAGATCGAGATCAACGAAGGCGACCTCAAGATCGATACCTACCGCGCCAGCGGCGCGGGCGGGCAGCACATCAACACCACCGACAGCGCGGTGCGCATCACTCACATGCCCACCGGTATTGTCGTCGCCAGCCAGCACGACCGCAGCCAGCACAAGAACCGCGCCACCGCGATGAACATGCTCAAGGCGCGGCTCTACGAGGCGGAGCTGGCCAGGCGCGAGGCGGCGGCGGGCAGCGAATACGAAGCCAAGACGGAGATCGGCTGGGGGCACCAGATCCGCAGTTACGTCCTCCAGCCGTACCAGCTGGTCAAGGACCTGCGCACGGGCGTGACCTCGACCGCGCCGGGTGACGTGCTCGACGGCAAGATCGACGATTTCATCGCCGCCGCGCTCGCCCAGCGGGTGACGGGCGAGGCGGTCGAGGTGGAGGACGTCGACTGACACCGTGCCGATGGGCGCCTTTGCCAGCGCCCGGGCAAACGGCTAAGCCGCGCTCCGCATGATCCGCCACTCGCTCGCCCTTCTGCTGGTCTGCGTCTCGCTGGCCGCCTGCAAGCAGCAGGCGGACGACGGTGACCGCCTGGAAACGGCACGCGAGTTCCCGCGGGCCTATCGGCCGGTTTCGGCGCCAGGCGGCAACAGCTTTTCGACCGAGCAGCAGCGCGACGACCGTAACGAGGCGAACACGGTCATGGACCTCGCCAACATCGCGCCGGGCATGACCGTGGCCGATATCGGCGCGGGCGAGGGTTACTATACCGTGCGGCTCGCCGAGCGCGTGGGCGGGAAGGGGCGGGTGCTGGCGCAGGACATCGATCCCGACGCGCTGAGCCGGCTAGGCAACCGCGTCGTGCGCGAGCGGCTCGACAACGTCTCGATCAAGCTCGGCGCCGAGGACGATCCACGGTTGCCATCGAGCAGCTTCGATCGAATCTTTCTCGTTCACATGTACCACGAGGTCAGCGAGCCTTACGCCTTCCTCTGGCGCCTGCGCCCGGCGCTGCGCGAGGGCGGCCAGGTGATCGTCGTCGACGTCGACCGGCCTACCAGCCGCCACGGCATTCGCCCGCAATTGCTGTTCTGCGAATTCCAGGCGGTCGGGTTCCGCCTTGTGGAATTTGTTCGCAAGCCGGAACTCGCGGGCTATTATGCGCAATTTGAAGCTGTCGGCTCGCGGCCGGAGCCGGACAAGATTCACCCCTGCGGCGAGCAGGGGCAAAACAAGGGAAGTGCGCCCAATTGAGGCGCGAGTAGGATTAACAGATGCAGTTCAAGGGTTTGAAGCCCATTCTCTATGGCGGACGCGAGGTTTGGCCGCTGGTAGAAGGCGGCAAGGGCGTGTCGGCGACCAATCACATGAGCTCCGGCGCCTGGGCGGCGGCGGGCGGCATCGGCACGGTCAGCGCGGTCAATGCCGACAGCTACGATGCCGAGGGCAAGATCATCCCGCAGATCTACGACCAGCTGACCCGGCTGGAGCGCCACGAGCAGCTGATCCGCTATGCCATTGACGGCGCCGTCGAGCAGGTCCGCCGGGCCTACGAGATCGCCGGCGGCAGGGGCGCGATCAACATCAACGTGCTGTGGGAGATGGGCGGCGCGCAGCAAGTGCTCGAAGGCGTGCTGGAGAAGACCAGGGGCCTGGTCGCCGGCGTCACTTGCGGCGCGGGCATGCCCTACAAGCTGAGCGAGATCGCCGCGCGCTACAACGTCAACTACCTGCCGATCATCAGCTCGGCGCGCGCCTTCCGGGCGCTGTGGAAACGCGCGTACCACAAGGTCAGTGAGCTGATGGCGGCGGTTGTGTACGAGGATCCATGGCTGGCCGGCGGACACAACGGCCTGTCGAACGCCGAGGATCCCAACAAGCCCGAGGATCCTTTCCCCCGCGTCAAGGCCCTGCGCGAAACGATGCGCGCCGAGGGGATCTCCGACGACGTGCCGATCATCATGGCTGGCGGCGTCTGGTACCTGCGCGAATGGAACGACTGGATCGACAATCCCGAGCTCGGCCAGATCGCCTTCCAGTACGGCACGCGTCCCCTGCTGACCGAGGAAAGCCCCATTCCGCAAGGCTGGAAGGACCGCCTGCGTACCCTCGACGAGGGCGACGTGCTGCTGCACCGTTTCAGCCCGACCGGGTTCTACAGCTCGGCGGTGCATAACCCGTTCCTGCGCCAGCTTGAGGGGCGCAGCGAGCGCCAGGTGCCCTATTCGCGCGTCGAGGCGGGCGAGCACACCGTCCAGCTCGACGTCGGCGTAAAGGGCAAGAACTTCTGGGTCGCCCCCAAGGACCGCGAGCGAGCCCGCGCCTGGGTCGCCGAGGGCCACACCGAAGCGCTCAAGACGCCCGACGACACGGTGGTCTTCGTCAGCCCCGAGGAGCGCGCCACGATCCGCGAGGACCAGGCCGCCTGCATGGGCTGCCTGTCGCACTGCGGCTTTTCGTCATGGAAGGACCACGACGACTACACCACCGGCCGCTTGGCCGATCCGCGCAGCTTCTGCATCCAGAAGACCCTGCAGGACATCGCCCATGGCGGCGATACCGAGCAGAACCTGATGTTCGCCGGCCACGCCGCGTTCCGCTTCAAGCAGGACCCGTTCTACTCGAACAACTTCACCCCGACGGTGAAGCAGCTGGTGGACCGGATTCTGACGGGCGACTGAATCTACGCGAAACCGGGATCCGCGGCCGCCGCCATCAATAGGTGGTGACAGCCGAAGACCGGGCTCGTAAACTTGCGGCACCCCAGGGGGAAGGGGAGCCATGCAACGGTTGCGAAGGTTTTTGCGTGCCATGCTGTTCGCGCTGGCCTGCGCGACACCGCTCTCGCCGCCCGTCCGGGCGCAGGACCCCGTGCCGCAGTGCTCGCCGCAAGTCGTCGCCATCGTCTGCAATCCGCTTCCGGACTTCAGAGGCTGCACCCGGCCACAGGCTGAGCGGTGGGCCGGCGAATGCGGCTACACGACCTCATTCCCGACCGAGGAAGAGTATAGCCCGCTTCCGGAAGGCATGATTTCTGGTCAGACCATTAGAGCCGGTACGCCGGCGGGCAATGAACGCTTCCTCGGTCTTTTTCTGTCGATCGGGCCTCGCCCCCCGCCGCCCATTACGACGCCTGAGCCGACGGCATCACCGATCGAGGAACTGCCGACCGAAGGCCTCGGGCCGGACGCCACGCCTTCCGAAGCACTCGGACCTGACCCCATTCCGTCAGGCACTGGCACAACTGATGGCACTGCGGAGGCCACCTATCCGGCGAATGACGGCTTCGACGTGCCCTCGCCGCCGTGGTGGAATGACCTGCCATGGGCGCTAATCGGTGTTGCAGTGCTGGTTCTTGCAGGGGCCGGTTATGGGATTCGGAAGCTGTTCTTTTCGCCGGTCATGCCCGAAGTCGATTGTTTCCTCGGAGCAGGCGCACCTGGGGCCTGTACGCGCGAAGGCGCTGCTTTCACGCCTCCACCGGTCGAGATCACCGTTCGGATCGCCCGCGGAAGGCTCGTTGCAAACCCTGGCGACATTGAAGTTCGGGAGGACGAGGGTGACTGAGATCGACCGTTTCGACCTCGAGGTCTTGCTCAGCGAAGAGACCGTCTCCGCCGCCGGAGAAAAGGCGGCCGAGCTGCTTGCGGAGGCCGATGAGGGCAAGTGGGCTCGCGTCGTGGTCCCGATGCTGGGAGATCGGATGCGGTCGGCCATCGACGACGAGCTTGCCGGGTTCGATCCACTCGCGGCGTTTGCGCAATGCTGGAGCAAGTGGCGCGAGCTGGCCGCGCTGCCCGCCGGCAAGCGCACCCATGTGAGGCTCGGCAAGCATGTCGTCGAGTACGATTTCCATCCGACGTTGACGTTCCGGTTCGGTCCGCTGACCAGCGCTCCCATCGAGTTCACGCTCACCGTGCAGGCCGAGATTGAAGCGGTCGAGCTCAAGGTCGTCGACCGGCACATCACGAGGATCGGCGGAGGGAAGTGCAACCTCGGCGCGCACCTGAAATACGGCGGGCAGCCCTTGGGTGGCAGCGACGCAATTTGCAGCTATCGCATTCCCGGCGACTACCGCTTCGCTGAACCGATCAAGATCACTGGATCTGGCTGAGGCGCTGTCGCGGGAAGAGCTCGTTCGCCCTTTCGCGGCGTAGCGCTCAGTCGAACTCCCATCCGCGCTCGCCGTGACTGGCGATGTCGAGGCCCTGGCGCTCGTCGTCGAGGCTGACGCGCATGGGCAGGACCTTCGAGACGGCGATCGCGACGACGGCCGTGGCAAGCACGGACCAGGTCGCAACCACGACGACCGCAAGCGCTTGCGCGCCGAGCATCGAGCCCATGGTCATGCCCTCGGCGTAGCCGTTGCCGCCGAGTGCGGGCGACAGGAACAGGCCCAGCAGCAGCGAGCCGAGCATGCCGCCGACGCCGTGGACCGCGAACACGTCGAGCGAATCGTCGATCAGGAGCTTGTTCTTCACCAGCTGGATCGCCCAGTAGCAGACCACCGCAGCCAGTGCTCCGAACAGGATCGCCGCGCCGGGTGCGATGAAGCCGGCCGCCGGCGTCACCGTCGCCAGGCCGGCAATCGCCCCGGTGGCGAAACCGACGGTAGTCGGCTTGCCGAAAGTGATCCGCTCGATCGCCAGCCACACCAGCGCCGCGGTCGAGGCGGCCACGTGTGTATTGACGATCGCGCCTGCCGCACCGCCGTTCGCGGCCAGCGCCGAGCCGCCGTTGAAGCCGAACCAGCCGACCCACAGCAGCATCGCGCCGAGCATCGTCAGCCCCGGCGCATGCGGCAAGAGTGCCGGTCCGGGAAATCCCTGCCGCTTGCCCAGCAGCAGCGCGACGACGATGGCCGAGGCGCCGGCGGTGGTGTGCACGACGATGCCGCCGGCGAAGTCGAGCGCGCCCAGCTGCGCCAGCCAGCCGCCGCCCCACACCCAGTGCGCCACCGGGGCGTAGACCAGCAGGCCCCAGACCGCGCAGAACACCACCACCCACGAGAACCGCGCCCGGTCGACCCAGGCGCCGATCATCAACGCTGGGGTTATGGCCGCAAACGTCAGCTGGAACAGGGCGAAGCCGTTCTCAGGCAGCGTCAGGCCCTGGCGCACTCCGTCGAGCCCGGCGAACATCCAGCCGTGCGATGTCCCGAGGAGGCCATTGCCGTTGCCGAAGGCGAGCGTGTAGCCGGCGACGATCCACAACAGCGAGGCCACGGCGGCGACGGCGCCGATCTGCAGCAGGACCGACAGCAGGTTCTTGGCGCGCACCAGCCCGCCGTAGAACAGGCCGAGTCCCGGCAGGGTCATCAGCAGCACGAGCGCCGCGGCGGTCAGCACCCAGCCGGTGTCGCCGGTGTCGGCAGCGATCGCCGGATCCTGCGCATGGGCGGCAAAAGGCATGGCGGCGAGCGCCATGACGACGACCGATCTGCGGAACATGTCTTCCCCTCACTGGCCACGCTCGTGGCGGCTTTCGTGCTTTTGAGTAAGGCACGACCCGCGGCTCCGCAAGGATCGGTGATTTCGATGCGTGGCCGGTTGAAGCACAGGCCCCCGGCTTGATAGGGGAGGGCCATGCGCCGACTGCTCGCTTTGCTGCTGCCCCTCGTTTCCGCCTCTCTCGCCTCGCCGCTCGCGGCGCAGACGCGCGAGGTTCCCTACTGGGCGACCCTGCGCAGCGATGAGGTCAACATGCGCGTCGGTCCGAGCGAGGAATTCCCGATCGAATGGGTCTATCGCCGGCCCGGCCTCCCGGTGAAGGTGGTCCGCCTGCGCGAAGGCTGGCGGCTGGTCGAGGATCCGGGTGGCGAGCGCGGCTGGATCATCGCCCGCCTGCTCGACCCCGATCGCGGCGCGATCGTGGTCGGCGACGGGCTCGCGGAGATGCGCGAGAAGCCTGCATCCGGTGCGCGGATCCTCTGGCGGGCCGAGCCGGGTGTCGTGGGTGCTCTGGGCGACTGCGAGGGGGACTGGTGCCGCTTCGACGTCGGCGGCCGCAAGGGCTGGGTACGCGCGAAGCGGCTGTGGGGCTCCGGCGAGCCCTGAACCACCCCGCGCCCGCCTCAGGCCAGCTCGACCGCCAGCGCCGTTCCCTCGCCTCCGCCGATGCACAGACTGGCGACGCCGCGCTTGAGCCCGCGCTGCTTGAGCGCATTGAGCAGGGTCACGAGGATGCGCGAGCCGCTGGCGCCGATCGGATGGCCGAGCGCGGTGGCGCCGCCGTTGACGTTGATCTTCTGGTGCGGAATGCCGATGTCGCGCATCGCGAACATCGCGACGCAGGCGAACGCCTCGTTCACTTCCCACAGGTCGACGTCCCCGGCCGACCAGCCCGCCTTGTCGAGCACCTTGCGGATTGCGCCGACGGGTGCCGTGGTGAAGTCCTTCGGCTCCTGCGCGTGCGCGGCCATCGCGACGATGCGCGCGACCGGCGCCTTGCCCTGTGCCGTGGCAAGACTCTCGCGGGTCAGCACCAGCGCAGCCGCGCCGTCGGAGATCGAGCTCGAGGTCGCGGCAGTGATCGTCCCGTCCTTGGCGAACGCGGCGCGCAGCTCGGGGATCTTGGCCGGATTGCCTTTGCCGGGCTGCTCGTCGGTATCGATCGTGAGCTCACCCTTGCGCGTCTGCACGGTGACCGGAACCACCTCGCCGGCGAAGGCGCCGGACTTGATCGCCTCGTTGGCCCGCGCGAGCGAGGCGATCGAATACTCGTCCATCTCCTGACGGGTCAGCTGGTACTCGTCGGCGGTGCACTGGGCGAACGCGCCCATCGCCTTGCCGGCCTCGTAGGCGTCCTCCAGCCCGTCGAGGAACATGTGGTCGTAGGCGGTGTCGTGCCCGATGCGCGCGCCCGAGCGGTGCTTCTTGAGCAGGTAGGGAGCATTGGTCATGCTCTCCATGCCGCCGGCGACGACGAGGTCCACCGTGCCGGCCGCGAGCGCCTCGGAGCCCATGATGACCGTCTGCATCCCGCTGCCGCAGACCTTGTTGACCGTGGTCGCCTCGACCGACTTGGGCAGGCCGGCCTTGAGCGCCGCCTGCCGCGCCGGCGCCTGGCCGAGTCCCGCCGGCAGCACGCAGCCCATGTAGATGCGGTCGATGTCCTCGCCCGCGACGCCGGCGCGCTCGACTGCCGCCTTGACCGCGGTGGCGCCGAGGTCGGTCGCCGAGACGTCGGCCAATGCGCCCTGCATGCCTCCCATCGGGGTGCGCGCGTAGGACAGGACGACGATCGGATCGGATTCGCTGAAGGTGGGCATGGCTCGGGCTCCGCTTGAGGGGATTCGGGTTGCCGCCCATCTAGGGACGGCCTGCGCCGAGGGCAAACCGCTTGCGGTATGCCAGGGTCCGGGAAAATGGGCGACGGTGCCCCTTGAACCGGCGGGGGTGGGGGACTAGGGCGCGTGGCAATTCAACCCCGGCGAGTCAGCGCCTCAAGGACGATACGTGGTCGACCTCTCGCAATACCTGCCGATCCTGATCTATCTGGCGATCGCGCTCGGCCTGTCGGCCGCGTTCGTATTCCTGCCGATGGGCGTGGCCCGGCTGACGGGCGCGCACAACCCGAACGCCGAGAAGCTCAGCGAATACGAGTGCGGCTTTCCCGCCTTCGAGGATCCGCGCAGCCAGTTCGACGTGCGCTTCTACCTGATCGCGATCCTGTTCATCGTGTTCGACCTCGAGGCGGCGTTCCTGTTCCCCTGGGCGGTCAGCCTCGACCTGACCGGCTGGCCGGGCTGGACCACGATGATGGTGTTCCTGTTCGAGCTTGCCGTCGGCCTCGCGTATGCGTGGAAGAAGGGGGCGCTGGAATGGGAATGAGAGAGACCGGCCCGCTCGACCACGCGCTCGCCAATCCGGCCGGGACCAATGTCCACAATCCGGCGGTAAACCCGACGATCCACCCGGAGATCCTGCGCCCCGGCGAGGATTACTTCAACCAGCTCAGCGCCGAGGTGGGCGACAAGGGCTTCCTCGTCACCAGCACCGAGGAGCTGTTCCAGTGGGCCCGCACCGGCTCGCTGTGGTGGATGACCTTCGGACTGGCCTGCTGCGCGGTCGAGATGATCCACGTCAACATGCCGCGCTACGACATGGAGCGGTTCGGCGTCGCTCCGCGCGCGAGCCCGCGCCAGTCGGACGTGATGATCGTCGCCGGCACGCTGTGCAACAAGATGGCTCCCGCGCTGCGCAAGGTCTACGACCAGATGTCGGACCCCAAGTACGTCATCAGCATGGGCAGCTGCGCCAACGGCGGCGGCTACTACCACTACAGCTACTCCGTCGTGCGCGGGTGCGACCGGATCGTGCCGGTCGACGTCTACGTGCCCGGCTGCCCGCCGACCGCCGAGGCGCTGCTCTACGGCGTGATGCAGCTGCAGCGGAAGATCCGCCGCGAAGGGACGATCGAGCGGTGAGGGGCCCGAGGTAACTATGGCCACCGTCCTGCATCCGGCCCCGCGCTTCGCTTCGAACGAAGGCGTGCTTGAGGCCATTCACGACACTCTCGGCGCGAGAATGCTCGATGGCAGTGACGCGAGCGGCGAGGTCATCTTCTCCGTTGAGCGCGAAAGTCTCGAAGAGTCTTTGCGACTCTTGCGCGACGCGCACGGCTACCAGCAGTTGGTGGAGATCGCCGGGGTCGACTACCCGCAGCGCGAGGAGCGCTTCGAGGTGGTCTACATGCTGCTCAGCCTCACGAACAATCACCGCATCCTGGTCAAGTGCCGCGCCGCGGAGGACACCCCGGTGCCGACCGTGACCACGCTGTGGCCCAACGCGGGCTGGCTCGAGCGCGAGGTGTTCGACCTCTACGGTGTGATCTTCGACGGCAATCCGGACCTGCGCCGGATCCTCACCGACTACGGCTTCGAAGGACATCCCTTCCGCAAGGACTTTCCGCTCACCGGCTACCAGGAGCTGCGCTACTCCGAGGAGGAGAAGCGCGTCGTGTACGAGCCGGTCGAGCTGGCGCAGGACTTCCGCACGTTCGAATTCATGAGCCCGTGGGAAGGCGCCGACTACATCCTGCCCGGCGACGAGAAGGCCGCCCAAGTGCCGCCTGCGCCGCCGGTCGCGCAGCCGAAGACGACCGACAAGCCCGCCGACACCGGCGCGGGCGCCAAGGCCGGCAAGAAAGCCGCCGAGAAGACATCCAGCGGCTCGCCGGCGCAGAAGGCGACGCGCCGCAAGGCCCCGGCCGCGCCGAAGCCGACCGAGGATCGCCCCGCGCGCAAACCGCGCGCGCGCAAGCCCAAGGGAGATGCGCAATGATCCGCCCGATCGCCACCCTCGCACTTCTCGCGCTCGTGCTCGGCGCCTGCTCGAACGAGCAGAGCGGCGAGAGCGCCGACGATTTCGCCGCGCGGGTCGGCTCGCCCGGGGGCTCGGCGTCTGCGAGCCCGGGTGCGGTCGAGACCACCGCCGTCCAGGCCCCGCCGCCCGCGGGCGTCGACGTGCTGGCGCTCGAGCAGCTGGGCAACATCGCCGGCGTCGACCTCGGTCCGCGCGACGGCGGCTGCACGTTCTCGAGCAACGGCATCGAGCTGCTGATCGCCGGCGCGCCGAGCGATCCGGCGAGCGCGGGCCGGGCCGTCGTTCGCCTCGGCGGCAAGCTCTATCTGCTCGCCTCGGCGGGCGGCCTTAACGCCGTCCGCAACGGCACCCGCTTCTCGGGCGAAGGCGTCACCGTCGATGTCGCAGCGGCCGGTCAGGCCTCGAAGCTGACGGTCACCAATGGCACGGGCCAGTCAAAGGCCGTTTCCGGCAGCTGGGTCTGCGCCTGATGAGCACGATGCAGATCGAGCAGTCGCCGACCACCGGCGACGAGGTGATCACCAACTACACGATCAACTTCGGCCCGCAGCACCCGGCGGCGCACGGCGTGCTGCGCATGGTGATGGAGCTCGACGGCGAGATCATCGAGCGCATCGATCCGCACGTCGGCCTGCTCCACCGCGGCACCGAGAAGCTGATCGAGTACAAGACCTACCTCCAGGCGCTGCCGTACTTCGACCGGCTCGACTACTGCAGCCCGTTGGCGATGGAGCACTCCTACGTGCTCGCGATCGAGAAGCTGCTCAATCTGGGAGTGCCGATCCGCGCGCAATACCTGCGCGTGCTGTTCGCCGAGCTGACCCGCATCTGCAACCACATGCTCAACATGGGCAGCCACGTGATGGACGTCGGCGCGATGACGCCGAACCTGTGGCTGTTCGAGATCCGCGAGGACTGCCTCAACTTCTTCGAGCGCGCCGGCGGCGCGCGCATGCACATGGCCTGGTTCCGCCCGGGCGGCGTGCACCAGGACGTGCCGCTCAAACTGCTGACCGACATCGCCGACTGGCTCGACACGCGCCTGCCGCGGCTGTTCGAGGACGCGATGAGCCTGGTGATCGACAACCGCATCTTCAAGCAGCGCAACGTCGACATCGCCATCGTCTCCAAGGAAGACGCGGTGCGCTGGGGCTTCTCCGGCCCGATGATCCGCGCCGCCGGCATCCCGTGGGACTTGCGCAAGAGCCAGCCCTACGACGTCTATGAACGGATGGACTTCGAAATCCCGGTCGGCACCAATTCGGACTGCTACGACCGGTTCATGGTCCGCGTCGAGGAAGTGCGCCAGTCGGCGAAGATCATGAAGCAATGCCTGCGCGAGATGCCCGACGGCCCGATCGCCAGCGACGACCGCAAGATCGTGCCGCCCAGGCGCGCCGAGATGAAGCAGTCGATGGAAGCGCTGATCCACCACTTCAAGCTCTACACCGAAGGCTTCCACGTGCCCGCGGGCGAGGTCTACGTCGCCACCGAGAGCCCCAAGGGCGAGTTCGGCGTCTACCTGGTTTCGGACGGCAGCAACAAGCCCTACCGCTGCAAGATCCGCCCGACCGCGTTCAGCCACCTTCAGGCGATGGACTTCATGTCGAAGGGCCACATGCTGCCCGACGCGACCGCCATCCTCGGCGCGATCGACGTGGTGTTCGGGGAGTGCGACCGGTGAGCAGGCTCGAAACCGCGACGCAGATGATCGCGCACTACAATGCGCAGGATGCCGACGCCTATGTCGCGCTGATGACCGGCGAGGCCTGCGAGGCGGGCTATCGCGGCGCGGTGCTGCGCGAAGGGCGCGAGGGCGTGCGCGACGGGCTCAACAGGATGTTCGCCGAGTTCCCCGGGAACCGCGCCGAAATCGTCAAAGGCTATGAACTGGGCGACTACGCCGTGCTGCATGAAAAGGTCTGGCGCTCGGCCGATGCCGAGCCGTTCGAGGTGATGAGCATCTATTCGTTCGACGGCGACAAATGCGCGCGCGTGGAGTTCATCCGATGAGCCTGACCCAGTCGGAGCGCCTGTCGGTCCTCGCCTGCGTGACTGGACTTGCGCTGGTGTCGATCTTCTTTTTCGGCGCGTGGATGGGCGTGGCGCAGCCAGACTGGCTGCCGATGGTGATCACAGCGATCGCCGGGTTCGAGATATACATGGTGGTGGATGCCATGCGCCGGCGCCGGGACGGAGGGGTCAATGGCTGAACGCCACGTCGAGCCCGACACGCCCGAGCTGCGCGCGCGCTGGGGCGCGTTTGCGTGGAGCAAGGAGAATGCGGCCAAGGCGAAGGAGATCGTCGCCCGCTACCCCGAAGGGCGTCAGCGCTCGGCGGTGATCCCGTTCCTCGACCTCGCCCAGCGGCAGGTCGGGGCGGAGACGAACACGCAGGGCTGGCTGCCGATCCCGGTGATCGAATACGTCGCCCGCTATCTCGACATGCCGGTGATCCGCGTGCTCGAAGTCGCGACGTTCTACACGATGTTCAACCTCGTCCCCGTCGGCCGCTTCCACGTCCAGGTCTGCGGCACCACGCCGTGCATGCTGCGCGGCTCGGACGATCTGCTTGCCGCGTGCAAGAAGCGCGGGATGCACAAGGGCCACACCACCGATGACGGGCTGTGGACGCTGACCGAGGTCGAATGCATGGGCAACTGCGCCAGCGCGCCGATGGTCCAGATCAACGACGACAACTACGAGGACCTGACGGCCGAGCGGCTCGATCACATTCTCGACGATCTCGCCGCCGGCCGTCAGCCGAAGACCGGTACGCAGGAGCCCGGCCGCCACACCGTCGAGCCACTCGGCGGGCCGACAACGCTCAGGGAAATGGTCGGCGAGAACCACGACTACCGGGGGGAGTGGTGATGGAGGTGATCGTCCCCATTGCCGTCGCGCTGGTCGCGGTCGTGATCGCCTGGAAGGTGCTCAAGGGCGTGGTGAAGACGGCGGTGCTGGTCGGCATTCTGGTGCTGGCGGCGGTCTATGCCTTCGGAGGGTTCGCCTGATGCTCGCCGACAAGGACCGCGTCTTCACCAACCTCTACGGCTACCAGGACTGGCGCCTGAAGGCTGCGCAGGCGCGCGGCGACTGGGACGCGACCAGGAAGCTGATGCAGGTCGGCCAGGACGCGATCATCGAGGAGATCAAAGCCTCGGGGCTGCGCGGGCGCGGCGGCGCGGGCTTCCCGACCGGCATGAAGTGGTCGTTCATGCCCAAGGAGCCCAAGGACGGGCGGCCGAGCTTCCTCGTCATCAACGCCGACGAATCCGAGCCCGGATCGTGCAAGGACCGCGAGATCATCCGCCACGATCCGCACAAGCTGATCGAGGGCGCGCTGGTCGCCGGCTTCGCCATGCGCGCGCGCGCGGCCTACATCTACATTCGCGGCGAGTTCATCCGCGAGGCCGAAACGCTGTTTGCCGCCGTCGCCGAAGCTTATTCGGCCGGCCTTCTGGGCAAGAACGCCGCCGGGTCGGGCTACGACTTCGACGTCTTCGTCCACCGCGGCGCTGGCGCCTACATCTGCGGCGAAGAAACCGCGATGATCGAGAGCCTCGAAGGCAAGAAGGGCCAGCCGCGGCTCAAGCCGCCGTTCCCCGCCGGTGCCGGTCTCTATGGCTGCCCGACCACGGTCAACAACGTCGAATCGATCGCCGTGGTGCCGACGATCCTGCGCCGCGGCGCCTCCTGGTTCGCCGGCTTCGGCAACGAGAACAACAAGGGCACCAAGCTGTTCCAGATTTCCGGCCACGTCGAAAAGCCGTGCGTGGTCGAGGAAGCGATGAGCATTCCCTTCCGCGAGCTGATCGACAAGCACTGCGGCGGCATCCGCGGCGGGTGGGACAACCTGCTCGCGGTGATCCCTGGCGGTTCGTCGGTCCCGCTGGTCCCCGCGGCGCAGATCATGGACGCGCCGATGGACTTCGACGGGCTCAAGGCGGTAGGCTCGGGGCTCGGCACCGCGGGCGTGATCGTGATGGACAAGTCGACCGATGTGGTCCGCGCGATCAGCCGCATCAGCTACTTCTACAAGCACGAATCCTGCGGCCAGTGCACCCCGTGCCGCGAAGGCACCGGCTGGATGTGGCGCGTGATGGAGCGCCTGCGCACCGGCGACGCCGAGGTCGCCGAGATCGACATGCTGCAGCAGGTCACCAAGCAGGTCGAAGGCCACACCATCTGCGCCCTCGGCGACGCGGCCGCATGGCCGATCCAGGGCCTGATCCGCCACTTCCGCCCCGAACTCGAGCGGCGCATTGCCGAGCGTTCGGGCGCGCTGCAGGAGGCGGCGGAGTGAGGTTGGTTGCTTTCCTTCTGCCGCTGGCCGCCGCCTGCATTTTCTCGGCAGATCTCGCCGCGCAAGGCAACGACAACGACTACACCCCGCTCAACTCGCGCATCCGGCGCGAGCAGAAGTACCCGACCGAGGTGATTGCGCGCTGGCGCAACGAGCTTGGCCCGGTCAGCCGGGCGCGCAGCCGGGCGATGATGTCGCAGTTTTCCAAATGCATGTACAACCGCTCGCGCGAAGGCGCGGTCGAACTGCTCGGCAAGAGCGACTACGGCCTCAACGACTTCGCGCAACTCGGCCTTGAGCGCGACCGGGCGATGCGCGCCTACGGCTTCGACAATTGCATGTCTCGCGTCGCCAACACCCACAACACGGGCGTCCTGCTGCGGTTCAGCGCCGGCAGCATGCGCCAGTGGTTGCTGCAGGAAGCTTACTTCGACCGCTATCCAGATGGACCGGCCTGGGTGCGCGAGGGGAAGCAGGCCGGTGAACGCACATTCCCGCTCTCTGCGGACAACCAGGGCGTGCGCTGGGCGATGGACTTCGCGGATTGCGTGGTCGCGACCGATCCGTACACCGCCGACTTCCTGTTTCGCACCGAGACCGGCTCGCCCGAGGAGCAGCGGGCGCTCGACGTGCTTGGCCAGCTGATGAGCCCTTGCCTGCCACAGGGCCAACAGGTCCAACTGCAGATCCCGCTCGTTCGCGTCTGGATCGGCGAAGCCCTGTGGCATGCCGCCACGAACAGCGTCCCGGTGCCGCCGGACGCTGCGGCGGGAGCCGAATAATGCCCAAGGTCAAGGTCGACGGCGTCGAGATCGAGGTGCCCAACGGCGCCACCGTGCTGCAGGCGTGCGAGCTCGCCGGCAAGGAGATCCCGCGCTTCTGCTATCACGAGCGGCTGAGCATCGCCGGCAATTGCCGGATGTGCCTGGTCGAAGTGAAGCCCGGGCCGCCCAAGCCGCAGGCGAGCTGCGCGCTGCCGGCCACCGAGGGCCAGGAAATCCGCACCGACAGCGAGATGGTCAGGCTGGCGCGCGAAGGGGTGATGGAGTTCCTGCTCATCAACCACCCGCTCGACTGCCCGATCTGCGACCAGGGCGGCGAGTGCGACCTGCAGGACCAGTCGGTCGCCTACGGCCGCGGCGCCTCGCGCTACGACGAGAACAAGCGCGCGGTGACCGAGAAATACATGGGTCCGCTGATCAAGACGATCATGACCCGCTGCATCCACTGCACCCGCTGCGTGCGCTTCTCCGAGGAGGTCGCCGGGGTTGACGAGATCGGCGCGCTGTACCGCGGCGAGGACATGCAGATCACTACCTACCTCGAGCACGCCGCGAAGCACGAGCTCAGCGCCAACGTGATCGACCTGTGCCCGGTCGGCGCGCTGACCTCGCGGCCCTACGCCTACGAGGCGCGGCCGTGGGAGCTGAAGAAGACCCTCAGTATCGACGTGTCCGACGCGATGGGCGCCAACATCCGCGTCGACAGCCGGGGCGGGGCGGTGCTGCGCGTGCTGCCGCGCATCAACGACGACGTCAACGAGGAGTGGATCAGCGACAAGGCGCGCTACCAGGTCGACGGTCTCGCGGTGCGCCGGCTCGACCGGCCATGGATCCGCAGGAAGGGCAAGCTGGTCGCGGCAAGCTGGGACGAGGCCTTTGCCGCCATCGCCAAGACGAAGCCGGGCAGCAGCATTGCCGCGGTGGCGGGCGACATGGTCGACTGCGAGACGATGTTCGCGGCCAAGAAGCTGCTCGCCGCGCTCGGCTCGAATCTCATCGAGAGCCGCCAGACCGGCATGAACTACCCTGTCGACAACCTCGCCGCGGTCAATTTCAACACCACCTTTGCCGGGATCGAGGACGCCGACGCGATCCTGATCGTCGGCAGCCATGTGCGCTGGGAAGCGCCGCTGCTCAACGCCCGCTTGCGCAAGGCGAGCAAGCGCGGCGCCAGGATCTTCATCGTCGGACCGCCCTGGGAAACGACGTTCCCGGCCGAATTCCTCGGCGACGACGCGGCGGTGCTGCACAAGCTGCCCGGCCATGTCGGCGAGGCGATGGCCAAGGCCGAGCGGGCGGCGGTGATCGTCGGCGGCGGCGGGATCGTCTCCGGCGCGCTGCATCCGGCGCTGGCGCTGGCGCAGGGCTGGAACGCGGGCTTCAACGTGCTGCACTTCTCGGCCGCGCGAATGGGCGCGCTGATGCTCGACTTTGCGCAGACGGGCGGGATGGCCGATCTGGTGCAGGCGCAGCCCAGGCTCTTGCTGGCGCTAGGTGCCGATGAGGTGGACTTCGGTACCTTTGAGAACGCGCTCAAAGTCTACATCGGTCACCACGGCGACAAGGGCGCGCACGCGGCGGACGTGATCCTGCCGGGCAGCGCCTGGACCGAGAAATCAGGGACTTACGTCAACACCGAAGGCCGCGTGCAGTTCGCCGACAAGGCCGTGTTCGCCCCCGGCGACGCGCGCGAGGACTGGACCATCCTGCGCGCCCTGGCCGACGCGCTCGGCGTCTCGGTCGGCTTCGACTGCTTCGATGCGCTGCGCGCGGCGATGGTAGCCGAAGTTCCGGCGCTCGGCCGCGAGGGGCTGGCGGACTACGGCGCGCTGCCCAAGGCTGATGCCAAGGCGAGGGCTTCGGGAACGATCGGCTATCCGATCAAGGACTTCTACCTGACCAACGCGATCGCGCGGGCGAGCCACACGATGCAGCGCTGCTCGGCCGAGCTGCTCCACGGCGAGGAAGTGCTGGAGGCGGCGGAATGATGCGCGCCCTATCCACCACCCCCGTCATCCTGAACTTGTTTCAGGACCCATTTCTCCGCACGCGCCGAAGCGTTGTTGGGAAGCGGGGCGGCGCCGTTGTGCCTGCAAACGCGGAAACCGGATATGCGGCCCGATGGGCCCTGAAACTAGTTCAGGGTGACGATGAAGGGGAGGGCAGGGCGTGACCCAGTTCTTCCAAGATCTCGGCATGACCTACGAGTGGGCGTGGTTCCTGGCCACCATCGCGGGCATCCTGCTGATCGCCCTGCCGCTGATGCTGGCGGTCGCCATGATCATTTACGCCGACCGCAAGATCTGGGCGGCGATGGCGCTCAGGCGCGGACCCAACGTGGTCGGGCCGTTCGGCTTGCTGCAGAGCTTCGCCGACGGCCTGAAGGTGTTCCTGCAGGAAACCATCATTCCCTCGGCGGCGAACAAGGGCCTGTTCCTGATCGCACCGATCATCACCTTCACCGTGGCGCTGATGGCGTGGGCGGTGATCCCGTTCAATTCGGGCGCGGTGCTGGCGGACATCAACGTCGGTCTGCTCTATATCCTGGCGATCAGCTCGCTGGGCGTTTACGGCGTGGTGATGTCGGGCTGGGCGTCCAACTCTAAATACCCGTTCTTCAGTGCGATGCGTGCCGCTGCTCAGATGATTTCTTATGAAGTCTCGATCGGCTTCATCCTGATCTGCGTCGTCCTGTGGGCCGGCAGCTTCAACCTCAACGCGATCATCGAGGCGCAGCGCGGGCATGGGCTCGGGATCGTCAACGGGTTCTTCTTCAACCTGCTGCTGTTCCCGATGTGGGTGATGTTCCTCATCTCCAGCCTGGCCGAGACCGCCCGCGCGCCGTTCGACCTCACCGAGGCCGAGAGCGAGCTCGTCGCCGGCTACCAGACCGAATACTCCTCGATGAGTTTCGCGCTGTTCTGGCTCGGCGAGTACGCCAACGTGCTCTTGATGTGCGCGCTCAACGCGATCCTGTTCTTCGGCGGCTGGCTGCCCCCGCTCGAGTGGGCGCCGCTCTACTGGATCCCCGGCTGGATCTGGCTGTTCGCCAAGATCTTCCTGTTCTTCTTCGTCTTCTCGTGGGTCAAGGCGACCGTGCCGCGCTACCGCTACGACCAGCTGATGCGCCTCGGGTGGAAGGTCTTCCTGCCGCTCAGCCTGCTGTTCGTGGTGCTGGTCTCCGGCTACCTCATGGCTACCGGACATTACGCATGACCGTCGCGCACCTCATCAAGTCGTTCACCCTGTGGGAGTTCGTGAAGGCGCATGCCCTCACGCTGAAGTACTTCTTCAAGCCCAAGGCGACGATCAACTACCCGTTCGAGAAGAACCCGCTCAGCCCGCGCTTCCGCGGCGAGCATGCGCTGCGCCGCTATCCCAACGGCGAGGAGCGCTGCATCGCCTGCAAGCTGTGCGAGGCGGTGTGCCCGGCGCTGGCGATCACCATCGAGAGCGAGCCGCGCGAGGACGGCAGCCGCCGCACCACGCGCTACGACATCGACATGACCAAATGCATCTACTGCGGCTTCTGCCAGGAAGCCTGCCCGGTCGATGCCATCGTCGAAGGGCCGAACTTCGAGTTCACCACCGAGACGCGCGAGGAGCTGCTCTACGACAAGGCGAAACTTCTGGCCAACGGGGACAAGTGGGAGCGGGCGATCGCCGCGAACCTTGAAGCCGATGCCCCCTATCGCTAGGCGGCGCGCGACCCGATGATCCAAGCCATCGCCTTCTACCTCTTCGCCGCTCTGGTGGTCGCTTCCGGCGCCTTCACCATCCTTGCGCGCAACCCGGTGCATTCGGTGCTGTGGCTGATTATGGCGTTCTTCAACGCCGCCGGGCTGATGGTCATCGTCGGGGCCGAGTTCATCGCGATGCTGCTGGTGATCGTCTACGTCGGCGCCGTCGCGGTGCTGTTCCTGTTCGTGGTCATGATGCTCGACATCGATTTCGCCGAGTTGCGCGCCGGGTTCATGAAGAACTTCCCGCTCGGCATCGCTATTGCGCTCGTCCTGCTGGCCGAGCTGGTGCTCGGCATCGGCGCCTATCGCGCCGGAGCGCTCGATCTCGGCGCGCCCGCGGGCGATGCGGCGCCGATCCTCGGCCGCAGCAACATCGAGAGCATCGGCGCGCTGCTTTACGGCAAGTACCTGTTCCTGTTCGAGACCGCCGGCATCATCCTCTTGGTGGCGATGATCGGGGCGATCGTCCTCACCCACCGCGAGCGTCGCGCCTATCGCGGGCAGCAGGACATCGGCAAGCAGGTCCGCCGCAAGCCGAGCGAGGCGACCGTGAACACGCGGCCCGAAGTCGGGCAGGGGGTGCAGCTGTGATCGGCATCGAACACTACGTCGTCGTCAGCTCGATCCTGTTCGTGCTCGGCGTGCTCGGCATCTTTTTGAACCGCAAGAACATCATCGTCATCCTGATGGCGATCGAGCTGATCCTGCTGGCGGTAAACATCAATCTCGTCGCTTTCAGCGCCTTCCTCGGCGATCTGACCGGGCAGATCTTCGCCATGTTCGTGTTGACCGTCGCCGCGGGCGAAGCGGCGATCGGCCTCGCCATCCTGGTCATCTACTTCCGCAGCCGCGGCACGATTGCGGTCGACAGCGTCGACCATCTGAAGGGATAGCGCGTGCCGACGATCCTGATCATCGTCTTCGGGCCCATGGTTGCGGCCATCGTCGCCGGGCTTGGCAACCGCGCGCTCGGCAATGTCGTCGCCAAGTCGCTCACGACCGGCGCGCTGTTCCTGTCGTGCGTGCTATCCTGGCCGATCTTCCTGACCTATCTCGGCGGCGACGTGCCGGCGACGGTCACTCCGGTGCTGCACTGGGTCCAGTCGGGCAGCCTGAGCTTCGACTGGGCGCTGCGCGTCGATGCGCTGACCGCGGTCATGCTGGTCGTGATCACAACCGTCTCGGCGCTCGTCCACCTCTACAGCTGGGGCTACGTGGAGGAGGACCCCGACCAGCCGCGGTTCTTCGCCTATCTCAGCCTGTTCACCTTCGCGATGCTGATGCTGGTGACGGCCGACAACCTCGTGCAGATGTTCTTTGGCTGGGAGGGCGTCGGCCTCGCCAGCTACCTGCTGATCGGCTTCTGGTTCAAGAAGCCGAGCGCCAACGCCGCGGCGATCAAGGCGTTCGTCGTCAACCGGGTCGGCGACCTCGGCTTCATGCTCGGCATCTTCGGCACGTTCCTCGTGTTCCAGACGGTGTCGATCCCCGACATCCTCGCCGCCGCGCCGGCCATGAAGGGGGCGAGCACGATCGGCTTCCTCGGCATGCGCCTCGACACGATGACGATCCTGTGCCTGCTGCTGTTCATCGGCGCGATGGGCAAGTCGGCCCAACTCGGGCTGCACACCTGGTTGCCCGACGCGATGGAGGGCCCGACCCCGGTCTCGGCGCTGATCCACGCCGCGACGATGGTCACCGCCGGCGTGTTCATGGTCTGCCGCCTGTCGCCGATGTTCGAAGCCGCGCCCGCCGCGTTGACGTTCGTCACCTTCATCGGCGCCGCGACCTGTTTCTTCGCCGCCACGGTCGGCACGACGCAGTGGGACATCAAGCGGGTGATCGCCTATTCGACATGCTCGCAGCTCGGCTACATGTTCTTCGCCGCGGGCGTCGGCGCCTATGGCGCGGCGATGTTCCACCTGTTCACCCACGCCTTCTTCAAGGCGCTGCTGTTCCTCGGCGCGGGCTCGGTGATCCACGCGATGCACCACGAGCAGGACATGCGGTACTACGGCGCGCTGCGGAAGGAGATCCCGATCACCTTCTGGGCGATGATGGCCGGCACGCTGGCGATCACCGGCGTCGGGGTTCTGGGCGTGTTCGGCTTCGCGGGCTTCTACTCGAAGGATTCGATTCTCGAGGCGGCGTTCGCCAGCGGCACCGAGATGGGCCGCACCGCGTTCTGGCTCGGCGCCTTTGCCGCCCTGCTGACCAGCTTCTATTCCTGGCGGCTGGTGTTCCTGACCTTCTTCGGCAAGCCGCGCTGGGCCGACAGCGAGCATATCCAGCACGCGGTTCACGGTCATCACGAGCGCCCCGACGAAGAGCATGGCGACAGTGCCCATGCCAACGTCCATCCGCATCAGGGCACGGCCGGCTACCATCCGCATGAGAGCCCGTGGACGATGCTCGTGCCGCTGGCAGTGCTTTCGCTCGGGGCGGTCTTCGCCGGGTTCCTGTTCCACGGCGCGTTCATTGAGGACGAGGGCTTCTGGAACGGCGCGATCGCCTTCAACGAGCACCTGATCCACTCGATGCACGCGGTGCCGCTGCTGGTGAAGCTGTCGGCCACGATCGTCATGCTGATCGGCTTCGCCATCGCCTGGCTGGCCTACATCCGCGACCCCTCGCTCCCGGCCAAGACCGCCGAGCAGATCGGGCCCGTGTATCGGTTCCTCTACAACAAGTGGTACTTCGACGAGCTCTACAATTTCCTCTTCGTGCGCCCGGCGTTCTGGCTCGGCCGGCTGTTCTGGAAGGGGGGCGATGAGGGGATCATCGACCGCTTCGGCCCGGATGGCGCCGCCTGGGTCGTGGAGAAGGGGGCCCTGGTCGCGAAGCGCGTGCAGTCGGGCTACCTCACCAGCTACGCGCTGATCATGCTGCTCGGTCTCGTTGCCGCGGTGACCTGGGTGCTCGCATAATGGGCGGCGTTCCGATCCTTTCGCTGATGCTGCTGGTGCCGCTGGTCGGTGCGGTCCTGTGCCTGTTCGCCGGCGACAAGGCCGCGCGCGCGATCGCGCTTGGCGCGACGCTGATCGATCTCGCGCTCGGCGTCGTGCTGTGGGCCAGCTTCGACATCGGCGGTGCACAGTGGCAGTTCACCGAGCGCGCGCCGATCTTCGCCGGGTTCTCGTGGGCGCTCGGGATCGACGGCATCGCCCTGATGCTGATCGTGCTGAGCGTGTTCCTGATGCCGATCTGCATCCTTGCCAGCCAGTCGATCGAGAAGCGCGTCGGCGAATACATGGCCGCCTTCCTGTTCATGGAAACGCTGATGATCGGCGTGTTCGCCGCGCAGGATCTCTACCTGTTCTACATCTTCTTCGAGGCCGGCCTGATCCCGATGTACCTGATCATCGGCATTTGGGGCGGGCAGAACCGCATTTACGCGGCCTACAAGTTCTTCCTCTACACGCTGCTCGGCTCGGTGCTGATGCTGATCGCCATGCTGTGGATGGTGAACGAGGCCGGCACCACCGACATTCCTACCCTCATGAACTACGGCTTCCCGCCGCAGGCGCAGACTTGGCTGTGGCTCGCGTTCTTCGCCAGCTTTGCCGTGAAGATGCCGATGTGGCCGGTGCACACCTGGCTACCCGACGCGCACGTCCAGGCGCCGACGGCGGGCTCGGTGATCCTGGCCGGCGTGCTGCTGAAGATGGGCGGCTACGGCTTCATCCGCTTCAGCTTGCCGATGTTTCCCGAGGCGAGCGCGCAGCTGATGTGGCTGATTTTCGCGCTTTCGATGGCCGCAGTCGTGCTTACCAGCCTGATCGCGCTGGTCCAGGCCGACATGAAGAAGCTGATCGCCTATTCCTCGGTCGCCCACATGGCGATCGTCACCATCGGCCTGTTCGCCTTCAACGTGCAGGGCCTCGAAGGCGCGATGATCGTGATGTTGTCACACGGTCTCGTCTCGGGCGCGCTGTTCCTGTGCGTCGGGGTGATCTACGACCGGCTGCACACGCGCGAGATCGACCGCTACGGCGGCCTCGCGATCAACATGCCGAAATACGCGCTGTTCTTCATGCTCTTCACCATGGCCAGCATCGGGCTTCCCGGGACCAGCGGATTCGTCGGCGAATTCCTCAGCCTTGCAGGCATCTATCAGGTCTCGACCTGGGTAACCGCGGTTTGTGCCACGGGCATCATTCTCGGCGCGGCCTACATGCTCTACCTCTACTGGCGCGTGGCGTTCGGGGTGCAGAAGAATGCCGACGCCGCCGCCATGCCCGACCTCTCCGCGCGCGAATGGCTGATGCTTGCGCCGATCGCGGCGGCCGTCCTGTGGATGGGCGTCTATCCGGAAAGCTTCCTTGCCCCGATGCGGCAGGACATCCAGGCGCTCAACGCGCGTGTCTCCGTCGCAGCGCCTGCCGGTGATTCACGTCTGAAGTTGGGCGAACCTGCGCCCGCGCACGCTGCGCAAGAGGGGGCGCACTGATGGATCTGGCGGCCTCTCTCGCGCTGATCGTTCCCGAGATCATCCTCTCGCTCAGCGGTCTCGTGCTGCTGCTTGTGGCAGCATGGGCCGGCGACAAGGCCTCGAGCGCGATCAGCATCGCCGCCTGCGTGGTGCTGGGCGCGTGCTTCTTCCTGGTCGCGCCATCGGTCTGTGCCGGGGCTTCAGGACCCGACACGGTGGCGTTCGGCGGGCAATTCCAGGCCGATGCCTTCGCCGGGCTGGCCAAGCTGATGATCTACGCCGCGACCGGCGCGGCGCTGGTCGTGGCACCGGCGTTCTTCAGCCGGATCGGCGCGATGCGCGCCGAATATCCGGTGCTGCTGCTGTTCGCCGCGCTCGGCATGAGCATCATGGTTTCGGCCGGCGACCTCATCACGCTCTACATCGGCCTTGAGCTCAATTCGCTGTCGGCATACGTGCTCGCCGCCTTCCTGCGCAGCGACACGCGCTCGGCAGAGGCGGGGCTCAAGTATTTCGTGCTCGGCGCGCTCGCCAGCGGCATCCTGCTGTTCGGCATGAGCCTGACTTACGGCTTTGCCGGAACCACCAGCTTCGACGGAATCATGGCCTCGCACGCCGACGGCCTGTCGCTGGGCGCCATCATCGGACTGGTGTTCGTCCTTGCCGGTCTCGCCTTCAAGATCAGCGCGGTGCCGTTCCACATGTGGACGCCCGACGTCTACGAAGGCGCGCCGACCCCGGTGACGACCTTCTTTGCCAGCGCCCCCAAGGTCGCGGCCGTTGCGCTCACCGCGCGCGTGGCGATCGAGGCTTTCGGCGGCCAGGCCGAGGCCTGGCGTCCGATCGTCATTTTCGCCGCGCTCGCGTCGATCGTCGTCGGCGCACTCGGCGCGATCGGGCAGGCCAACATCAAGCGGCTGCTCGCCTATTCGTCGATCAACAACGTCGGCTTCATCCTCATCGGCCTCGCCGCGGCTACCGCCGACGGCGTCAGCGCGATGCTCGTCTACCTCGCGATCTACGTCGCCATGACCGTCGGCAGCTTTGTCGCCGTGCTCATGTTGCGCGACGAGGCAGGTGAGCCGCTTGAGGCCATCACAGACCTGTCGGGCCTGTCACGCACCCGTCCGGCACTCGCACTGTGCCTGGCGATCATGATGTTCAGCCTCGCGGGCATTCCCCCGCTATTCGGCTTCTGGGGCAAGTTCGTCGTCTTCCAGGCGGCGGTGCGAGCCGACCTCGTCGCGCTCGCGTTCCTCGGCATTGCCGGCAGCGTGATCGGTGCGTTCTACTACATCAAGATCGTCAAGGTGATGTATTTCGACGAGCCGGCCGACGCCGTGCGGGGCAAGAGCGATTGGGCGCACTGGGCGCTGCTGGCGGTGAGCGCGATTGCCGTCTCGCCGCTCGGTTACCTGCTCACCGCCTGGCTCGGAAACCTTGCCGACGGAGCCGCCGCCGCCTTGTTCCTGTTCGCCTGATTTGGCCGTCCGGATCGAGATCGTCCCGCAGACTGGCTCGACCAGCGCCGACCTCCTCGCGAGGCTGGCGCGGGGCGAGCTTGTTCCCGAGGGCTACTGGCTTGTCGCAGACCGCCAGACGGCCGGGCGCGGGCGGCAAGGACGCGAGTGGCTCGACGCCCCGGGCAATTTCATGGGCTCGACCGTGGTTTGCCTGACAGGGCGCGAACCGCCTGCATCGACGCTGTCGTTCGTCGCTGCGCTGGCGGTCTACGAGGCGATCCTGGCCCAGATCGGCGCGCCGCAACTGCTACAGCTCAAGTGGCCCAACGACCTTCTGCTGGCGGGCGACAAGCTCGCCGGCATCCTGCTCGAACGGAGCGGTGAGTTTGCAGTAGTCGGGATTGGCGTCAATCTGTCGGCCGCCCCCGCGCTTCCCGGCCGGCGCGCGGGGAAGCTCGCGCAAGTGGCGCCGGCACCGGAGCGGGACTCCTTCGCGCGCGAACTCGCCGCCTCGTTCGACCGCGAACTCGACCGCTGGCGGCAATTCGGCCTCGGGCCCTTGTTGTCGCGCTGGCTCGCGGCGGCGCACCCGGCCGGCACCGCCCTGACTGTTCACGCCGCCGACGGCGCCATCGTTGCGGGCCGTTTCGCTGGCCTTGAACCCGACGGGGCGTTGCGGCTCCGCTTGGCGGACGGCTCGACGCGTGTCATTCACGCGGGCGACGTCGCCCTTGAAGGAAACTGAGCCATGCTGCTCGCCGTCGATGTCGGCAACACCAACGTCGTCTTTGCGCTGTTCGACGGCGGCGAAATCCGCGCGCGTTGGCGCATCGCTACCGATCCGCACCGCACGGCCGACGAATACGCCGTGTGGCTTCTCCAATTGATGGCGATCGAGGGCCTCGATCGTTCGATGGTCGGACAGATGATCGTCTCGACGGTCGTCCCGCGCGCCCGCCACAACCTCGAGGTCCTCGGCGAGAAGTACTTCGGTTTCACGCCGCTGATCGCCGGCGAGGGCGCGGCGGCGTGGGATTTCCCGATCGATGTCGATGAGCCGCGTTCGCTTGGCGCCGACCGCGCGGTCAATGCGATCGCCGCGCACGCTACCTACCCGGGCGACCTCGTCGTGGTCGATTTCGGCACCGCGACGACGTTCGACGTGGTCGACTTCAACGGCGCCTACAAGGGCGGGATCATCGCGCCCGGGATCAATCTGTCGCTCGATGCGCTGGTGAATCACACCGCCAAGCTGCCGCGCATTGCCATCGAGAGCCCGCGCGACACCTCGGTCACCGGGCGCAACACCGAGGACCAGATGCTGATTGGCGTATTCTGGGGCTACGTCGCAATGATGGAAGGGCTGATCGCCCGGCTGCGGGCCGAGATCGGCCGCCCGGCCAGGGTGATCGCGACGGGCGGCCTGGCGCTGCTGTTCGACCAGCACACCGACATATTCGACGCGGTGGATGTCGACCTGACGCTGCATGGGCTGGCGATCCTGGCCGGGAAGGCCTCTGCACAATGAAAGAGGATTTTACCCCGGAGGACGAACTGCTGTTTCTCGCGCTCGGCGGGTCGGGCGAGATCGGCATGAACGTCAATCTCTACGGCTGCCGGGGCAAGTGGCTGATGGTCGACCTGGGCATGAGCTTCGGCTCAGCCGAGTATCCCGGGACCGAACTGATGTTCGCCGATCCCGAATTCATCGAGCAGCGCGTCGACGACCTGCTCGGCATCGTGCTGACCCACGCGCACGAGGATCATATCGGGGCCGTACCCTATTTCGCGGCGGACCTCGGCGTGCCGCTCTATGCAACGCCGTTCACCGCGGGGCTGGTGCTGCGCAAGCTGGAGGAGGCGGGGCTGACCGACCAGGTCGAGCTCAGGATCATCGACCGCGAGCACGGCAGCATTGCACTCGGTCCCTTCGAGGTTACCTACATCCCGCTGTCGCATTCGATCGCCGAAGGTAATGCGGTGCTGATCGAAACGCCGTTCGGGCGTGTCTTCCACACCGGAGACTGGAAGCTCGACGAGGAGCCGTTGATCGGAGTGCCCGCGACCGAGGAGGAGCTGCTCGAACTGGGCGACGAAGGCATCCTCGCCCTGGTTTGCGATTCGACCAATGTGTTCAATGCGGCCTCGTCCGGATCGGAAGGCGCCGTCTATCGCGGCCTGCTGGAAGAAGTGCACGGGCACGCCGGCAAACGCGTGCTGGTCACGACGTTCGCATCCAACGTCGCGCGGCTGCAGACGTTGGGCTGGGTAGCGCAGCAAACCGGCCGCGAACTTTGCGTTGCCGGCCGCTCGCTTGAGCGGATCATCGAAGTGGCGCAGGACAACGGCTACCTGCTGGATTTTCCCCAGGCTGTCGATTTCGACACCGCGATGGATTTGCCGCGCGGAAAGATCATGATCCTTGCCACTGGCGGCCAGGGCGAGCCGCGCGCGGCGCTCGCCCGGATCGCCGAGGAGAACCACCCGATCAGCCTCACCGGGGGTGACGTCGTGCTTTTCTCGAGCCGCCAGATACCGGGCAACGAATTGGCAATCGGCCGCATTCAGAACCTGCTGGCGCATCGCGGTGTTGCGATGGTCACCGACCGGCAGAGCATGATCCACGTTTCCGGTCATCCGGGGCGACCCGACCTGGAAGCGGTCTACCGCTGGCTCAGACCGCAGATTCTGGTCCCGGTCCACGGCGAGATCCGGCACATGAACGAGCAGGTGCGCCTCGGCCTCGCCAATGGCATTCCGTCCGCGGTGTTTCAGAAGAATGGCGACATTGTCCGTCTCGCACCCGGCAAGCCCGGCAAGCTGGCCGAAGTCCGATCCGGACGCCTGGTGCTCGACGGCGACATCATCGTCCCGGCCGACGGCGAGGCGATCACCACGCGCCGCCGCCTGGCGCGCGACGGCCTGCTGATCATCGCGGTCGACCGCAAGGGCGGGGCGCAGGTTCATGGCATCGGCCTGCCGCTCGCGGAGGATTATGCCGAGTTCGTCGCCGAGGCAGCGAGTGACGTTGCAGAAGCGTTACGCAAGCTGAAAGGGGTGCGCGATCCGGAGGCTGTCGCCGAAGCCGCCAGGCTCGCCGCGCGCCGGGCGGCGCAGCGCTGGTCGGGCAAGAAGCCGCAGACCAAAGTCCTGCTGCCGGCGGACTAGTCAGATGCGCTGGACATCTGTGCTGGCGATCTACGCCCTTTTCTGGGTGATGAGCGCATTCATCCTGCTGCCCTTCGGCATCCAGACGCACGACGAGGCTGGCATCGACAAGATTCCTGGCCAGGCTGACAGTGCTCCGGCCAATTTCCGCCCGGGCCGGGTGGCCTTTCGCGCCACTATTCTCGCTGTCGCACTATGCGGGCTTTACGTCGCCAATTACATCTACGGCTGGATTACCCCGCAGGATCTCAACGTGTTCGGCGAACCATCCGGCATCGCGAGCGGGCGTTAGGCCCGCAGTCGCTCGATCGCCTGTGCAAGGGCGACATAGAGCTTGCCCATGTCCGACGACAGCAATGTTATCGCCAGCGTGTTGCCGTCACGGGTCGACAGGATGTTGCGCAGCATGGCTTCGAAGTCGTGGATGTAACGGTTGACCGTTTCGCGGAAGTCGCCGTCCGCCTCGTAGATTTCGGCGATCGCCCGTGCTTCCTGGTTGTCCAGCAACCGTACCGCGCGGCGGGTGAAGATGCCGCGGTCGCCGCGCAGATAGCTCGCCCAGGCAGTATCGGCGACGTCGTTGGCGAAGGCCTTGGAGATGTCGATCGCGCTCGAATTGAGGCTTTCGGTAATCAGCGCCATGCGCCGGGTAAAGTCGCTGTCGACCTGCTCTTCGGCGCGCTGGCGTGCATGCGCAACGCGATGCTCAAGGTTGCCGGCGAGCTCGTTCACTGCCGAGAGCTGGTCGCGCAGCGCCAGCGCGGTCTCGCGCCCGGACTCGGCCGCCTGCCTTGCCGCGGTGTCGAGCTCCGCGATGGCAGTGGCCGCCTGCGCGCGCACGGCGCTGTCGATCGCGGCGCTGCTCTCGCCTGCGATCCGCTCCGCCAGCGCGCGAATGGCTTCGGACTGTTGGCTCTGCAGTCCGGCGAGCACGTCGTGCGAGGCTTGCCGGAGCGTGGCGATCGCATCGCCTAGCTCGCCGCGGGCCTGCGCCGCCAGAGCGCCCGATCCGCGCGCTAGCTCGGCGAGGCGACTTTCCAGTTCGGCCAGCAGATCGATCGTTGCAGATCCCGTCCGCCGCGCGGTCTCGATATGCTCGGATAGCGCGGCGCCCTTGTCGCCGGCATCGGCGATCAGCGAGTGCAGTGCCTGGGTTTGCTGCTCGAACGCGACCAGCCGGCGCTCGGCTTGGCTCAGTGCCTGCGGTAGATCGGTATTGCCGTGCTCCGCGCTCGAACGTATCAATTCTAGCAGGCGCACGCTGTCGTCTGTCAGGCGGGCGATCTGCGTGCCGCTGGTGTCGATCAGCGAGCGGCTCTCGGCGAGCCGCACCGCTAGGTTTGCGGCCGCCTCGGCGACATTCTCCTGCGTGCTGCGTCCCTGTGCGGCCAGACCGTCCATCTGTGCGCTCAGTTGCGCCAGCCGCTGGGCGAGGGCATCGCCCCGCTCCGCCAACCCGGCGATATGGGCGAGCTGCTCCTCCTGGCGCTCGGTCACCAGGTCGTCGAGCGCGACCAGGCGCTGCTGCAGGCCGGCCAGCGCGGACTCCTCGCGCGCGGCAGCTTCGGTCGAGCGCTGCTTCAACTGCTCATGAAAGACGCCCGCGCGTTCGGTCATGGTCTCGTCGACTCGTCGGGCCTCCTCGTTGAGCGCGACGAGCCTCTGGCGGGCATTGTCTATTGCCTGCTGGTCAACTTCTGAGATCTGCCGGATCGCCTCGAGCATGCGCTGTTCGAGCTGCGAAATGGATGCCGACCATGCCTCGGCGGCATCGTGCTCGCCGGCGCGGAGGCCTTCGGCGATGCGCATGCCCTCGTCGCGAAGCAGGGAGAGGCGGTGCTGCAACGCCTCTGTCGCCGCGGCCTCGGCCTGCTCCAGCTCGGCTCGGCGGCCGTCGAGTTCTTGACCGAGCGAATCCGAACGGCGGCGAATGGCGGCAAAGGCTTCGACCTCGCGCCCGTCGAGTTCCGCACGGAAAGCTGCGCTGCGCTCGCCCAGAGCAGCGAAGCGGTTGCCCGCGACTTCCTCGAGATGCGCGGCCTGCGCGGCGAATGCCTCCAGTGCTTCGTCGATCTTGCCGCGAAGTGCGGCGACCTGGCGCCCGCTCGCTTCGCCGAACTGGTTGAGGCGGTTGAAGCCGGCCACCAGCTCTTCGAGCTGGTCCTTGGCAACGCCGCCGGCGTGGCCGATCTGGCTGGCGACGTCGCGCGCGGAGTTGGAAATCACCGGCAGGTCGTCGCGCAGACGGTCCATGTTTTCCAGCGCAGTGGTGCTGACGCGCCCGATGGCGTCGACTTGCGCGCCGTTGTCGCGGATCAGACCCTGCAACCGGTCGGCGTGCTCGGACAGTCGCTCGGCGGCGATGCGGCCGAGCGACTCCAGATCGCGCGATTGTGCGGCGATGAAGTCGCGCGCCAGGCTCAGTTCCCGGTTGACGGTGGTCAGGCGCCGCTCAAGCAGGCTCGATTCCCGGGACAGGGCATGCGCCGCAACCGCGAAGCGCGCGGATTCGCGCCGGCTGTTGCGCATCGCCAGCAGCCACAGGCCGACGACCAGGAGCACGGGCACCGACCAATCGACGATCCACCGCGACCATTGCGCGGGACTCGCGCCGGCGAGGAGCGTTTGCTGATGAACCCAGCCGAAGAAGCCCGTCCACGCGAGGACCGCGAGGACGGCGAGAGCCGGGACGATCCAGCCGAAACGGCCAAAATCCGCAGGCTCGTCCTCCTCGATCCATTCCTCTTCGAGCGTCACCGGTTCGTCGACCGGCGCAGCGTCGGAAAATGGCGCGTCAGGTACCGCTTGCTCGGCTGCCTGGCTGTCCGGGAGTTCGGGGCCGATCGCCACCAGATTCTTCCTGTTTACCATGGGCTGCAGACTACCACAGGCGGGGACAGGTTAAACCCCGTGATCGGCAATCATCCACCGCGAGACGCTCAGACTCGGCGACCGCCGACCGCCGACGTATTCCGTCTTGCCCAGGCCACGGTTTACCGCCGACCGCGACGCCCATGGACGCTCCTTTCTTGGCAGCAGGCTGCCGTCCGCCTAGGCCTGAGCATCGTTGAGACGGGAGTTTGGTAAGTGCGCGCGGCGCTGATTTCGATCGACGGTCAGCCGCGCGACGGGGAGAGCGCGGCGACGATCTGCCTTGCGGGAAAATCGCTCGTCCAGCGGCAGATCGACTTTGCCCTGGCTGCCGGAGCTGAACGAGTCATCCTCTTGGCCGAAGGCAACTGCCCCGAGGAAATCGCTGTGCGGCGCCAGGCCGAACGGGCCGGTGTCAAGCTGCAGACCATCGGTTCCGCTCGTGGCCTGCTCGGCGTGTTGCGCGCGACGGACGAATTGCTGGTGCTCGCGCCGGGGCTGTTGGCTGAGGCGGCCGAAGCCGTGGATCTCCTCGGCAAGGGCAATTCCGTGCTCGTGCTGCCGGCCGCTCAGGGTGTTGCCGCCGGCTTCGAGCGGATCGACCTCAACCGTGCCTGGGCCGGAGCTCTTGTCGTTCCCGGCGCATTGGTCGAACGGCTCGCGGAGCTTCCACCCGACATTGAAACTGCGGCGGCCTTGTTACGGATTGCCCTGCAGGCGACGGTGCCCGAGCGACGACTTCCGGACTCGCTCCTGGCTGCCGGTTCGTGGACCATGTTCGCCCCGACTGACGACATCGCGGCCGCCGAAAAGGCATGGTTGGAGCGTCACGCGACTTCGGTCACACGCGACCGGCCGACGCCTTGGCTCGCCAGCCTGGTGCTGCAGCGCGCCGCCTTCTCGTTGCTGGAGCGTGATCGGTCCTTCGCGCTCCTGTTGGTCGCCTCGGTGGTGCTGCTTTGTGCGGCCGTCGGCTTTACTGCGCTGGAGTTTGCGTCAGTGGGCTTCGCCCTTCTGGCAGTCGGCGCGCTGGCGGCGGAAATCGCTGCCGGTTTCGCTCGCCTCGCCGCCATTCCTGCGCTGTCGGGGCGAGGGCTTGCTTTGCCGTCCTCGCTGATGCCTGTGCTGGTGGAGGCGACGCTCGCCCTCTGCGGGATGCTGGCCATCGACCAGGACTGGCTCCACCGCCTGTTTCCGCCGCTGGTCCTGTTCGGGCTCTTGCGCGCGCTGAAGCCCTTGCGGTGGCACGGTCTGGCGGGTCTCGCCGGTGATCCCGTCGTGCTAGCGCTGTCGCTCGCCGTGGCCTCTGCTTTCGGGTGGGCGGAGCCGGCGATCATGGTTTTCGCCATGGCACTGATCGTGCTTCAGGCCGCCCAATCCCTCGGCAAGAGAGGATAACGCCGGATTAACGCTATCGCGCTATGGCGATGGCATGATTGATGGTCCGACGAATGGGCAGGGCGCGGAACTCGCCGAGCAAGCTATGCGCGACGAGTTGGCGCGGTGCGATGCGGCGATCGCCACCGCGCGACCGGTCCTGCGCGGTCTGTTTGCCAACGAGGACCCGGCGCTGTTCACCGATGCGGTGGTTGCGCGCGTTCGCGGCATGATGCTCGATTTGGCCGCGCAACTGCTTTCGACCCAGGCTGCCGCTGCAGAAGTGCGCGATCCTGGAGACTTCCTGACTGAACACCAGGACGACCTCGCGCGGTCGCTATCGGGCGCCGCGGACCTTCTCGCGCAGGCCCACGTCGTGGTGCTGGAGGCGCAGTTCGCCGAGCGTCTTCAGGCTCGCAACGGAGCGGACGTTGTGCTGTCGCCCCTGGTGCAGCAAGCGGTGGCGGGGTCCGACCCAGAGTTGGCCGAGCTGGCAACGGCGGTCGTGACGGCGCAGGGTCGCTTCGTGCGGCAGGTCCGCGAGATGGAGCTGCCGCTCGGTGAGTTGCCCGCCGACCTGTTCGATCAGGCTCTCGGGGTCGCTCGCGAGATGGGCGGGACGGGCGTGGCCGAAGCGGAGCGCCGCCTGCGGGCGGCGTATGACGAGGCCGCCAGCCGGGAGGTCCTGCTCGCAAGGTTCGTCTCGCGAGCCGGCGAGAATGATGCCGACGTGCTCTCGCTCGAACGTGCCGGCCTGGCAGTCTTCGCGACGGCACTGGCGGCAGCTACACGGCAACCGCGGGCGCAGGTGATAATTGCTTTTGCGGACACGCAACGCGTCCGACTGGCGCTTTCGCTGCGCGCTGCCGGGTTCACGCAACAAGCAATGGAACTGCATTTGCAGATCATCCATCCCGAGCATTCGCTCCCGCTCGGGTTCGAGACCGTCCCGACAGACCGTGCCGCGGCCTTGTTGTCGGTTGTCGGGCCGGTCGAGGCATCTGCTTGATCCCATGACAGCCCATGCTTCCTTCACGGCTCGGGCGAGAACCGACGCGCGCGACTGGCTGATCGAGGCGGACGAACCTCTTGCCAGCCTGCAGTTGCGCAGTGGCGGCGAACTGCCGGGGATTATCGCTTCGCCCGCGCTGCTCGAACTGGTGCGCAAGGCGCGAGTCCAAGGTCTGCGGCTCGCGCGCTCGATCCGCGCGCAGGATGATTTCGAGCAGGTAACGGCATGGGTGGAGGTGGAGCCCGAGGAACTGGGCGAAGGCTGCACGATCGGACTGAGCGACTGGCGCGCGTCGCCGTTGCGCGAAGGTGACGGCAATGCGGCCGACTGGCGCATGGCCATCGCCCGGCAGCTCTCCGAGCTTACGGCGCGCCTCGGTCCGCAGCAGGAATTGATCGCGGTCGACACGGGGACGGCGGAACTCGAGCCGGTGGCACAGCGCATGCGGCGCGCCATTGGCCAGCCGTGGACGGATTTCGTCGCGTTCGAAGGCAACGTGCATCAACAGCCACTCCATTGGCGCTTGCTCGACGGCGCCCGACTGCGGCTCGAGGGCTCTGCGCGGCGGTGGAAGGCTCATCTCGTTCCGCTCGGTCCGTCGGGGGGTACGAGCGGAGGATTCGAACTCTATCTCGTCGCCGACGAGCCGGTGGACGGAAGGGTACGCGCGTCAGAGCATCGGCCAGGTTTGCCGGGCAGCGCGGGCCTTGGCCGTGACATAGCGCCCGTCTTGCGTCAGGCGATAACGCGGATCGTGGGCAACGCCGAGACCATTCGCGCCCAGCTCGCGGGCCCGCTGTCGGAGGAATACAGCAAGTATGCTGCGGACATCGCCGTCGCGGGCGAGCATTTGCTGGCGCTTATCGACGACCTTGCCGAGCTCGAGGCAGTCGAGGACGAGCGGTTCACCACCGCAGCCGAGCGGATCGACCTCGCCGATCTGGCTCGCCGGGCTGCCGCAATTTGCGGGGCGCGAGCCCACGAACGTGACATTCGGATCGACACCCCCGGGGCCGGAGAAGCGGTGCCCGCAATCGGCGAATCCCGCCGAGTGCTGCAGATCCTGCTCAACCTGCTGGGCAATGCGATCCACTATGCGCCCGAGCGATCACAGGTCTGGCTGCGCGCCGAGATCGAGGGCGGCAAGGCGCGCATCGTCATCGCCGACCAGGGGCCGGGCATGTCCGAGGAACAGCAGGCGCGGGTATTCGACAAGTTCGAGCGCCTGGGCCGCAGCGGTGACGGCGGGTCGGGCCTCGGCCTTTATATCTCGCGGCGCCTGGCCAGGGCGATGAACGGCGAGCTGACCGTCGAAAGCGCACCCGGGCAGGGTGCGCGGTTCGTGCTCGAACTGCCCGCAGCCGGCGTCGCCGGCGGCTAGGCGTCCCGCTCAGCGCTTCTCGACCGGCACATAATCGCGCTGCGTCGGCCCGGTATAGAGCTGGCGTGGACGGCCGATCTTCTGTCCGGGGTCGGAGATCATCTCGTTCCACTGCGCCACCCAGCCGACCGTGCGGGCGAGCGCGAACAGCGCGGTGAACATCGTCGTCGGGAAGCCGATCGCCGAAAGGATGATGCCCGAGTAGAAGTCGACATTCGGAAACAGCTTCTTCTCGACGAAATATTCGTCGTGCAACGCCATTTCCTCTAGCCGCAACGCCACCTCGAACACCGGATCGCTGACCTTCAGCGCGGTGAACACTTCCCGCACGGTCTTCTGCATGACTGTCGCACGGGGGTCGTAGTTCTTGTAGACGCGGTGGCCGAAGCCCATCAGCCGGAACGGGTCGTTCTTGTCCTTCGCCCGCTCGATGTAGTGCGGAATCCTGTCGGGCGTGCCGATCTCGTGCAGCATGTTGAGCGCCGCCTCATTTGCTCCGCCGTGCGCGGGACCCCACAGGCAGGCGATGCCGGCGGCTATGCAGGCGAACGGGTTCGCGCCCGACGATCCGGCCAGGCGCACCGTGGATGTCGAGGCGTTCTGCTCGTGGTCGGCGTGGAGGATGAAGATCCGATCGAGTGCGCGCTCGACCACCGGATTGACTTCGTACGGCTCGGCGGGGACGCCGAAGGTCATCTTCAGGAAATTGCCCGTGTAGCTCAGTTTGTTGTCGGGATACTGGAACGGCTGCCCGACCGAATACTTGTACGCCATCGCCGCGATCGTCGGCATCTTGGCAACCAGCCGATGGCTGGCGATCTTGCGCTGCACCGGATCCGAGATGTCGGTGCTGTCGTGGTAGAACGCACTCAACGCCCCGACCACGCCGCACATGATAGCCATCGGATGCGCATCGCGGCGAAAGCCGCGGTAGAACGTCGCCAGCTGTTCGTGCAGCATCGTGTGACGCGTGATCGTGCGCGAAAACTCGTCCCGTTCCGCCTTGCTCGGCAGTTCGCCGTTGAGCAGCAGGTACGAGACTTCCATGAAGCTCGAATGCTCGGCCAGCTGTCCGATCGGGTATCCGCGATGGAGCAGGACGCCCTCCTCGCCATCGATGTATGTCAGCGCGCTCTCGCAGCTGGCGGTCGAGGTGTAGCCGGGATCGTAGGTAAACATGCCGGTCTGGCCATACAGCTTGCGGATGTCGACCACGTCCGGACCGGTGGTGCCCTCGAGCACGGGAAGGTCGAACTGGTCGCTGCCGATCGTCAGCTTTGCCTGCTTGTCCGACAAAACGCGTCTCCTTGCGATCGAATTACAGTCAGCCGGCAGCCTGCGCGTCGATCCGCGCTAGGCTTTCCTCCTTGCCGAGGAGGGCCAGCACATCGAAAATTCCCGGCGAGGTGGTCTGCCCCGTCAGCGCAGCCCGCAGTGGTTGCGCGAGCTTTCCGAGCCCCATCCCCTGCTGCTCCGCATAGGCCTTCAGATTGGCCTCCAAAGCCGCCGTTGTCCAGTCCTCTTGCGGCGCCAGAAGCGCGGAAATCCGCGCCAGGAGGGCCTTCGCGCCTTCGTCCAGCAAGGTCCGCGCCGCGTCGGTCAATGCCAGCGGCCGTTGCCTGAACAGGAACGCGGCGCCGTCGGCGAGCTCGTTCAGATCACGCGCCCGGGTCTTGAGTACGGGCATCGCTTCGGTAAGCAGGGCCACGTTCGCTTCGGGCCCGATCCAGTCGGCCGCAAGCCGGGCCAGACGCGCATCGTCCGCCGCCCGGATATAATGGCCATTGAGGTTCAGCAGCTTCTTGATGTCGAACCGCGACGGGCTCTTGCCGACGCCGTCGAGATCGAACACTTCGATCGCCTCGGTTCTGGTAAACTCCTCACGGTCGCCGTGGCCCCAGCCGAGCCGCAGGAGGTAGTTGAACAAGGCCTCCGGCAGGATGCCCAGCTCGTCACGATAGGCATCGACGCCCGTTGCCCCATGACGTTTGGACAGCTTGGCGCCGTCCTGCCCGTGGATCAGTGGAACGTGAGCATAAACCGGCTCCGGCCAGCCCATTGCGCGGATGATGGCCAGCTGGCGGAAGGCGTTGTTGAGATGATCGTCGCCGCGCACGATGTGGGTCACGCCCATGTCGTGGTCGTCGACGACCACGGCCAGCATGTAGGTTGGCGTGCCGTCGGAACGCAGCAGGACGAAATCGTCGATCTCGGCGTTCTGGACCGTCACTCGGCCTTGCACGCGGTCGTCGATAACCGTCTCGCCCTCGCGCGGCGCCTTCAGGCGCACGACAGACGGCCCGTCGCCTTCCTGTACGGTATCGCGCCATGGGCTGTCGATCCGGAACGGGCGACGCTCGGCCTGCGCGCGGGCGCGCTGCTCGGCGAGTTCCTCCTGCGACATCCAGCAGCGATAGGCGTGGCCCCGGGCGAGGAGTTCGTGCGCGACCTCGGCATGGCGCGCCCAGAACTGTGACTGGTAGTATTCGTGACCGTCCCAATCGAGCCCGAGCCAGCGCATCCCGTCGAGAATCGCCGCGATCGCCGCATCGGTGGAGCGTGCCCGGTCGGTATCCTCGATCCGCAATACGAATTTGCCGCCGTAGCGGCGCGCGTAGAGCCAGTTGAACAGCGCCGTGCGCGCGCCGCCGATGTGCAGGAAGCCGGTCGGCGAAGGGGCAAAGCGCGTGACTACGGGGGACGCCGAGTCCATTCCCGAGCCGCTTCCGCTTGCCATTGCCACATGCTTCCTATTCATTGACTTCCATGGCCACGCGGCAGCCGCCCCTCGTGCCTCTGGAACAGGCGTCGGGCGATGTTGCGTTGCAGCAGGTGCCTTGGCGAAAGCCCGCGCGCTTGTCCAGCGTGGCCGACATCGCGGAGAGCTGGCTGTCGCGCGCCGGGTTCGATCGCGGGCCATGGCTTGCCGTGGCCTTCGCGGGAGGCGTTGCGGCCTGGTTCGCCTTGGGTCGATCCGTCGAATGGGTCGGAGTGCTCGCTGCCGCGCTCCTCGCGGCCGTCGGCTCCGTTGCCCTGTGGCGGGATCGCGAAGATCGCTCGCACCTGGTTCGTGCGGCGTTGGCGGTGGGGCTGCTGGTGGCAGCCGGAGTTCTGGTCGCCTGGTCGCGATCGCTGCTGGTCGGCCAGTTACCTCTCCCGCGCCCGGTTTCCGCCGTCGTGGTTGGCCGTGTGCTCGAAAGGATCGAGCAGCCCGCGGAAGCGCGAGTGCGTCTCGTGCTGGCGACCCGCGAACCGGATGGCGGACGCGCGGTCAAGGTACGCGTCAACGTGCCGATCGAGCAGGCGACCGCGACGATGCGCGAAGGCGCCGTCGTGCGCTTGCGTGCACGGCTCATGCCGCCGGCCTCGCCGATGCTGCCGGGCGGCTACGATTTTGCGCGCGCCGCGTGGTTCGATGGTCTTGCGGCGACGGGCAGCGCACAGGGCGAGGTGGCGGTGCTCGAGCCGGGCAGGGCCAGGGCGCCGCTGGCTTCGCTGCAACGCCGGCTCTCCGACCACGTTCGCACGCGTCTGGACGGCTCTCCGGGTGCGCTGGCGGCGGCCTTCGCGAGCGGGGACCGCGGGGCCATCGCGCAGTCGGACGAGGACGCAATGCGCGATGCGGGACTGACGCACCTGCTCTCGATCAGCGGGCTGCATGTCAGCGCGGTGATCGCCGCCGCGTACCTGCTGGCGCTCAGGTTGCTGGCGCTGTGGCCCTGGTTTGCCCTGCGCGTCCGCCTGCCCCTCGTGGCCGCGGGCGTCGGCGCGTTGGCGGGCGTGGGCTACACTTTGCTTACCGGCGCCGAAGTGCCGACCGTGCGCAGTTGCGTGGGCGCCTTGCTGGTGCTGGGCGCGCTGGCCCTGGGCCGCGAACCGCTGTCGATGCGCCTGCTGGCGGTGGGCGCGATCCTGGTCTTGCTGGTGTGGCCCGAAGCGCTGGTCGGGCCGAGCTTCCAGATGAGCTTCGCCGCCGTGCTGGCGATCGTCGCGCTGCACGAGAGCGGACCGGTCCGCCGGTTCCTCGCTCCGCGCGAGGAAGGGGTGCTGGTCTGGACGGGCCGGCGCCTGGCGATGCTGCTGCTGACCGGCGTCGTCATCGAGCTGGCGCTGATGCCGATCGTGCTGTTCCACTTCCACCGCGCAGGCGTTTACGGCGCGCTGGCCAACGTCGTCGCAATCCCGCTGGTAACCTTCGTGTCGATGCCACTGATCGCATTGGCCCTGTTGCTCGATCTCGCGGGCGCCGGCGCGCCGGTGTGGTGGCTGGCGGGCCGCTCGTTGGAGCTGCTGCTCGCCATCGCCCACTTCACCGCCGGACAGCCGGGCGCTGTCAGGCTGATGCCGCAGATGAGCGGTCTCGCCTTCGCGCTGTTCATCGGCGGAGGGTTGTGGCTGGCGCTTTGGCGCGGCAAGGCGCGCCTTCTCGCCCTTGGTCCGGCGGCGCTGGCCACGGTGTTGCTGCTATCGACGCCAATCCCCGATATCCTCGTCTCCGGTGACGGGCGGCAGGTCGGCGTGACGGGCGAGAACGAGCAGCTGCTCGTACTGCGCGAGACCCGCAGCGATTTCACCCGCGAGACCATGCTGGAACTGGCCGGGGTGACCGGTGAGCCGATCGCGCTCACGGAGTGGCCGGATGCCCGATGCACCGCCGACTTCTGCGTGCTGGCGATCAACCGCGCGGGGCGCGAATGGCACCTGTTGCTCGGCCGCAGCCGCAACCGGATCGAGGAGCGCGCGCTCGCCGCCGCTTGCGACCGGTCGGATATTGTCGTGTCGGAGAGGTGGCTACCCCGCTCGTGCCGCCCGCGCTGGCTCAAGGCCGACGGACGGATGCTGGCGGAGACCGGCGGCCTGGCGATCGTGCTGGACGGACCGAGGGTCGCCGCGGTGGCCGACAGCCAGGGCGAGCATGGCTGGTGGCGTCCCTCGATGGCTTCGCGAGGAGCGCGCTTCGGTCAGTGATAGCGGCGCAGCAGGCCGGCGAGCTTGCCCTGGACCTGGACTTCGTCGGGCCGGTAGATCTGCGGATCGTACGCGCCGTTGGCAGGATCGAGCCGGATCATGCCGTTCTCGCGCCGCAGGTACTTCAGCGTCGCCTCCTCGTTGCGCACGAGCGCGACGACGATCTCCCCGTCGCGCGCGGTGTCGGTCCGGCGGACCAGTGCATAGTCGCCGTCAAGAATTCCCGCTTCGATCATCGAATCGCCCGAGACCTCGAGTGCGTAATGCTCGCCGGCGCCGAGCAGGGCGGCGGGGACAGGGAGGGTGGACTGGCCTTCGAACGCCTCGATGGGAGCGCCCGCGGCGATGCGGCCATGGAGAGGGACCTCGATGACGTCGTTCGCCGGTTCGGGGCGCGCACGCGGCGGGGTCAATTGCACGACCGCATCATTGGCCGCTGCCTGGCGCGCCGACGCCGTAATGTTCTCCGGCTGCCGCGTTACTTCCAGCGCCCGCGCCCGGTTGGGCAGGCGGCGGATGAAGCCGCGTTCCTCGAGCGCCGAGATCAGCCGGTGAACGCCCGACTTGCTCTTCAGGTCGAGCGCTTCCTTCATTTCCTCGAACGAGGGGGAAATCCCGGTTTCCTCCAGCTTGCGCTGGATGAAGCGAAGGAGTTCGTGTTGCTTGGCCGTCAACATGAAGAGCGTCTCCCCAATTGTTCCATTTCGGGAACGAACAAGGAACAAGTAAGCAACTTCAGTTCACGCGTCAAGCAGTTCCGCCATCTGCGAGCCAATAGACCTTGGCCGGCTCGCCCGTTGCCGTGGGCGCGGCGCCGGCGGGCCGTTCGATCAGCAGCTCCGCATGCGAAAGCGCGCCGAGCGCGCTGCTGTCCTGACCGCCCACGGGAACGGCCGCGGCGCCGTCGAGCCGACCGCGCAGAAACTCCGTCCGGTCACCGGCGGCCGGCAGGGCTGCGCCGAGGGGCAGGGTGAGGGCGCGGGGCAGCGGAAAGCGCGCGCCGCCCAGCTTGCGCAACAGCGGCAGCAGGAACAGGAACGCCGTGACGTAGCTCGACACGGGGTTGCCGGGGAGCCCAAGCACGATCTGCCGGGCACGCCGCGCCACCAGCAGCGGCTTGCCGGGCTTCATCGCCACCCGCCAGAAATCGATCGTCGCACCCCATTCGTCGAGCGCCGGCCGGACCAGGTCGTGATCGCCGACCGAGGCACCGCCGCTGGTGACGATCACGTCGGCCTCGGCGGCCTGTTCGAGCGCCACCAGCAAGGCGTCGAGCCGGTCCGGCACGGGACCGACACGGCGCACCGCAGCAGCGAGAGGGGTTACCATCGCCGCCAGCATCGCGCCGTTGCTGGCCGGTATCTGATGGACGCCGCAAGCGCCGGGGTCTGCTGCGAGCTCATCGCCGCTGTCGATCACCACCACCGACGGGCGGGCGTGAACGGCAAGCCGTGCGCACCCCCCGGCGAGGGCCAAGGCGATCTGCGCGGGCCCCATTCGCGTGCCAGCGGGAAGCAGCTTGTCGCCGGCGGCGAAATCGAAGCCCCTGCGGCGCACATGGCGCGCCGTGGGCTCGCCTTCGCCGTTGAGCACGAGCATCTCGCCTTCGCGGCGCGCGTTCTCCTGCAGCAGCACGGCGTCGGTACCGGCCGGCATCGGGGCGCCGGTCGAGATGCGCACCGCCTCGCCCGGTTGCGGCTCACCGGCGAACGGATGCCCGGCGGCGCTTTCGCCAATCACGCGCCACGGGCCGGCCAGGTCGCCGCCAGGCATGGCGTAGCCGTCCATCGCCGAAAGATCGGCCGCCGGCTGCGTACGGGCGGCCACGATGTCCTCGGCAAGGTGGCGGCCAAGCGCGTCTTCGGTCCTGACCTGCTCGGAGGCGAGCGCGTCGGCTCCGTCGAGCAGCCGCGCCTGCGCCTCGGCGAGGCTCAGCGGCGGTTTCATCCCGCGCGCCAGTCGCCGCTCTTGCCGCCGGTCTTCTCGAGCAGCCGGACTGCGTCGATCACCATGGCTTTGTCGAGCGCCTTGGCCATGTCGTAGATCGTCAGCAACGCGAGGGCGGCGGCGGTCATTGCTTCCATCTCGACCCCGGTGCGGCCGGTCAGCGAGGCGCGTGCGGTGGCGCGAATGCCGTCGGCCTCGAACGCGAAATCGATCGTCACGGCATCGAGCGCCAGCGGATGGCACAGCGGGATCAGGTCGCCGGTCTTCTTGGCGGCCATGATCCCGGCGATGCGCGCGGCGGCGAGCACGTCGCCCTTGGGCCCGCTGCCGTCGCGCACGGCGGCCAGCGCTTCGGCCGACATGCGGATCCTTCCGGTGGCAGTGGCGCTGCGGCGGGTCTCCGGCTTGCCGCCGACGTCGACCATCCGCGCCTGTCCCTGCGAATCGAGATGCGTCAGCCTGCTCATCCTGCCGGCCCCGCCAAGGGGGGGTGTTGACGCGTGTGACAGGGTTCAGGACCGCGTTTCACCGCGGCCCCGAAGGTGTCACCTTGCTTCCCGGGAACGGCGAAATTCTGCGGTCGACGAGCGGCGGGCATGCCATCCTCATGGCAGAACCGCAGCCTGTAGGACAGAGCTTCCGTCAGCGCTTGCGGGTCACGCTCCAGGCTACCTGACCCACGCCGAACAGCAGCAGGATCGCACCCCACAGCGCCCATTGCGGGTCGCCGGCCATGAAGCTGCCTTCGAGGAAGGCGAGATTGAGGCCCTGGAGTATCCAGATGCCCCCCATGCACACCATCAGAACACCCAGTAGCGTGCTGACGATCTGCATCACGACGTTGAATGGCTTGCCCATGACTGTCTCCCCCTAGTTCGGCGCGGTCCTACGCCTTTGCGCGCCGAGAGTCAGCCTTCGAGCAACGCGCGCGTCGCTGCTTCGACGTCGTCCTCGCGCATCAGGCTTTCGCCGACGAGGAAGCAGCGCACGCCCGCCTCCGCCAGGCGGAGGCAGTCGGCGTGCGAATTGATGCCGCTTTCGCCGACCAGCAGGGCGCCTTCAGGCGCCAGCGGGGCCAGCAGCTCGGTGGTGGCGAGGTCCGTGCGGAAGGTCTTGAGGTCGCGGTTGTTGACCCCGATCAGGCGTGAGCGCAGGCGCGCCGCGCGGTCCATCTCGGTCTCGTCGTGGACCTCGACCAGCACGTCCATCCCGCGCTCGAGCGCGGCGGCCTCGATCTCGGCCATCTCGAAGTTGTCGAGTGCGGCGACGATGATCAGGATCGCATCGGCGCCGATCGCGCGCGATTCAGCGACCTGCCAGGGGTCGATCATGAAATCCTTGCGCAAGACGGGCAATGTGGAGGCCGCGCGGGCGTCCATCAGGTAGTCCTCATGGCCCTGGAAGTAGGGCGCATCGGTCAGGACCGAGAGGCATGCGGCGCCGCCATGTTCATAGGCGAGCGCATGCTCCGCCGGCCTGAAATCGGCCCTTATCAAACCTTTCGAAGGTGAAGCTTTCTTGATTTCTGCGATCAGGCCGAAGCCAGTTGCCGCTTTGGCGGCAAGCGCGCGGCGAAAGCCGCGCGGAGCCGTGGCGTCGGAGGCCGAACGGTCGAGGTCGTCGAGCGTTGCCAGCGCCTTGCGCGCGGCGACTTCCTCGCGCTTGGTGGCGCATATCTCGGCCAGCTTGTCGGTCATTGCGTATGCGCGATCCAGCAATCGAGCAGCGCCTTGGCGAGGCCCTTGTCGATCGCTTCGGCGGCTTCCTCGACGCCCTGACCCCAGGTCGAGACCGCGTCGGCCACCAGCAGCGCCGCGGCCGCATTGAACAGCACCGCGTTGCGATATGGACCGAGTTCGCCCAGCAGCAGGTTGCGCAGCGCCTCGGCGTTGTGCCGCGGATCGCCGCCGCGGATCGCGTCCACCGGCGCGTGCGGCAGCCCGGCCTCGGCCGGATCGACGCGCTTCATCCGCACTTCGCCGTGAAGGACCTCGGCGAGCTCGTTGCCGCCGGCGAGACTCAGCTCGTCGAGGCCCTCGTCGCCCGAGACGACGAACGAATGATCGGTGCCAAGCCGCGCCAGCGCGTCGGCATAAATCGGCACGTAGGCCGGCCGGGCGATACCGACCAGCTGCCGGCGTACGCGGGCGGGGTTGGCCAGCGGGCCCATCAGGTTGAAGATCGTGCGGCGGCCGAGCTTCCGGCGGATCGGCATGATGCGGCCCATCGCCGGGTGATGCCGTCCGGCGAACAGAAAGCAGATGCCGATGTCGCGCAGCGTTGCCTCGGCGGTTACCGCGGCCCGCTCGAGATCGAGGCCGAGGGCCTCGAGCGTGTCGGCCGCTCCGGCCTTCGACGAGGCTGCCCGGTTGCCGTGCTTGGCGACCGGCACGCCGCAGGCGGCGACGACCAGCGCCACCGCGGTCGAGACGTTGAGCGTGTGGTGCCCGTCGCCCCCCGTTCCGCAAACATCGATCGCGTTGTCGGGCGCGGCAATCGGAATCATCCGTGCGCGCATCGCCCGCGCGGCGCCGGCGATCTCGGACGCCGTCTCGCCGCGCTCGGACAGCGCAACCAGGAAGCCCGCGATCTCGTCATCGGACAGCCCGCCGTCGAGCATCGCGCCGAATACCGCCTCGGCCTCAGCTTCGCCGAGCGGATGGTCGACCGGCGGCAATGCGCTCACGCGGGCGCCTTCGCGTCGATCCCGCAAATGGCGAGAAAGTTGGCCAGCAGCTCATGCCCGTGTTCGGTGGCAATGCTCTCCGGGTGGAACTGGACGCCGTGGATCGGCAGCTCGCGGTGGCGGAAGCCCATCACGCTGGTGCCGTCGAGCCCGGGCGTCTCGCTGGTCGCGTTGACGATCAGGCAGTCGGGAATGTCCTCGACGATCAGCGAGTGATAGCGGGTGGCGGTGAAGGGGCTGGGCAGGCCGGCGAACACGCCGGTCCCGTCGTGGTCGACCGGACTGGTCTTGCCGTGCATCAGCCCGCCGCGCGTCACCCGCCCGCCGAAATGCTGGCCGATGGCCTGGTGGCCCAGGCACACGCCGAGCAGCGGCTTGCCGGCATCGGCGCAGGCGGCGACGAGGTCGAGGCTGATCCCGGCCTCGTTCGGCGTGCACGGACCGGGCGAGATCAGAAACCCGCTGGCTCCGCTCGACAGCGCCTGGCCGGCGCTGAGCGCATCGTTGCGCACGACTTCGACCTCGGCGCCAAGCTCCATCAGGTAATGGACCAGGTTGAAGGTGAAGCTGTCGTAATTGTCGATGACCAGGATCATGGCCCAACCTTTCTGGATGGGCCTTTTCCAGCCTTGCGAAGCGGGCGCAAGCGAAACCGCTAGCGCTTCGGCACTCCATGGCTCTGCAGCGCGGCGCGCAGCATGCCGACCTCGGCTTCGTCGACCTGGTGCCTGGGAACCGAGTGAAACAGCTGGTCAGCGAGGTAGACGAGCAAGGTGTGCTCGTCCTCGCGCCAGCCACGCAGGGAATCCCACGGGAAGCGGGAACTCGTGAAGCGGGTGACGACGCTCAGCGCCTGGTCGTCGAACGACCATTCGACCGGCGTCGCCAGCTCGCGGCGCTGGGCGAGCGTGCGGCGCGCCAGCGAACGCAGGATCGTTCGGCGGAAGAGCAGCACCAGCACCAGCAGGAGCGCCGCCAGCAGCAGCGCGCCTTCCAGCAGCAGGGTCAGCGGATTGCCGGTCAGCGAATGGCGCGCACTCGACGAGGAGGAAACGAGGACGAGCAACAGCGCGGTAACGCCGAGCGCGGCGATGACCAGCGGCCGCACGTTGCGGTTCGCGGCGTTCAGCAGGAAGCCCCGGTAAAGGTCATCCTCGCTCAGCGTGACGGTGAATGCCCCCATGGGGAGTCAATATACCCGGTCGGCCAAAGCTGACAGGCTGTCACCCGGCCGCGGGCGTGCCTTCGTTCGGACGCCGCGACGCGATGAAGCGCAAGGCCGGCTTGTGGGCCCGCCAGGCGAGCGCGGTGAGCACGATCGACAGCGACAGCGCGCCCTGCATCCCGAGCGCCCACTGCCTGGCCAGCATGCAGCGCGTCTCCGGCGCCGCCGGCGCCAGCCAGACGGCGAGCGCAGCGGCGAGCATGGAGCCAAGGATCAGCGCGCTGGAATTGTCGCGCGCGAAGCGTTCCAGACGCAGGCGCGCGTCGTCGAGGCCGATCGGACTTGTGCTCAGTTCGCTCATGCACCCTGAATGCCCGGCCGATCGCTAACTTACCGTAAAGATCAGCCCGCTGTTTCGACGACGATCATCGGCCCGAGCTCGGCGCCGCCGTCCATTCGCTCCCGGGCAGGATCCCACAGTTGCGACACGCTGCCGTCGAGGAACAGCGCGTCGGGGGTCTTGAGCACGTCGCGAAAGTAGCGGGCGAACTTGCCGAAGCTGACCGGGGCCTCGCTGATCACGAAATGCGCATGACCCTGCCGGTCGATGCCGACGCCGTTGCGGGTCTTGAGCGAGGCGCCGTCGGCGTCGAATGCCGGGTGGAGCTTGCCGCCGATGACCAGCATCGGCCCCGACTGGGTGGCGAACTCGGGGCGGGTGGTGACGTGCTCGGCAAAGTCCTCCGTCGTGCGCACGTGCCACTCGCCGGCCGTGCCGTAGAACACGCCATTGGGCAGGAGGTGGAAATTGCCGCCGCCCGGGTTGCGATTGAGCGTGTGGCGGCGCTCGCCGGTCTCGACGTAGTAGCCGATCGGGTTGCCGTCCTCGCCGAACATCCCGCCGTTCATCGCGAACGCGACCCTTCGCGGTTCCGGCAACATCCCCGCGAGCGCCGCCAGCGAGCGGGCAGGGGTGCCGCCGGGCGCGTCGAGCACGGTGACGATGCGATGCTGCGCCGGGTCCGCGACGCAGTGAGTCAGCGGGCTGTCCTCGAACATGACCGGCTCGCAGGGCGACCCGGCAGGCTGCGCTTCGCTCTGCCGGCCGCAGGCGGAAACGGCGAGCGCCAGCAGCGCCGCCGCGACCGGCCTCACTGTCCGAAGCCGGCCTCGCCGGCGATCCGCGCAGCCTCGCGCGCAGCGGCAAGCAACGCCGCGGCCTTCGCTTCGCATTCGCGCTGCTCGTAGGCCGGATCGCTGTCGGCAACGATGCCCGCCCCGGCCTGCACGTGCATGACGCCGTCCTTGACCACCGCGGTCCGCAGCACGATGCAGCTGTCGACCGAGCCGTCGGGCGCGAAATAGCCGACGCCGCCGGCATAAGGGCCGCGCGTCTCGGGCTCGAGCTCGGCGATGATCTGGCAGGCGCGCACCTTCGGCGCACCGCTGACGGTGCCGGCGGGGAAGCCGGCAAACAGGGCGTCGAGCGCATCCTTCGAGGGATCGAGCCGCCCCACGACGTTGCTGACGATGTGCATCACGTGGCTGTAGCGCTCGATGGTGAAGCTGGCGGTGACCTTGACGCTGTCCGCCGCCGCCACCCGGCCGACGTCATTACGGCCGAGGTCGAGCAGCATCAGGTGTTCGGCGCACTCCTTCGGGTCGGCCAGCAGGCTGGCCTCGTTCTCGCGGTCCTCCTCGTCGGTCTTGCCGCGCGGGCGGGTGCCGGCAATCGGACGGATGGTCACCTCGCCGTCGCGCACGCGGACGAGGATCTCCGGGCTCGAGCCGACCACCGCGAATCCCGGAAGGTCGAGGAAGTAGAGGAACGGCGAGGGATTGACCCGCCGCAGCGCGCGATAGAGCGCCAGCGGCGGCAGCGGGAAGGGGCAGGTGAAGCGCTGCGCCAGCACGACCTGGAAGATGTCGCCGGCGGTGATGTAATCCTTTGCCCGCAGCACCATCGCCTCGTACGCGGCCTCGCTCATGACCGGCGTGAGCGCCATGTCGGGCAGCGCCGTCTCGCGCACCGGGGCCGGGGCGACCGAGGCGAGACGACTCAATGCCTCGTCGATGCGCTCGCCGGCGCGCTCGATCGCACGGTCGGGCTCGCTGCCGTCGGCCCACAGCGGGGCGATGCAGAACAGCTCGTCGGTGAGACCATCGAACACCAGGATCAAGGTCGGCCGCGCGAACAGCATGTCGGGCACGAGGAGCTCGCTCTGCGGGGCGCGTGGCAGCTTTTCGACCAGGCCGATCGTCTCGTAGCCGAAATAGCCGACCAGACAGGCCAGCGCCGGAGGCAGCGCCCTCGGCACGTCGATGCGGCAGGAATTGGCCAGCGCGCGCAGTTCGGCGAGACTGTCGCCGGGAAGCGGCTCGAAGGCCTCGCGGTCGTGCCGCCAGGTGCGATTGACCTGCGCCGCGTGCCCGGTCGCGCGGAACATCAGGTCGGGATCGAGCCCGAGCAGGCTGTAGCGGCCGCGGACCGAGCCGCCTTCGACCGACTCGAGCAGGAAATCGCCGCGACCCCGCTCGATCAGCTTGAGCGCGGCGCCGACGGGCGTCTCGGTGTCCGCGACCAGCTTGCGCCAGACGAGCGCCGGCTGTCCCGCGGCGAGTTGCGCGCGGGCGGCCCCGGCATTTTCGGGGGCGTGGTCGGGCGGCGGACCGGGCAATTCGCCCGCCTCAGCTGCCCTGCTGGCCGGTGAGCTGGGCCGAGACCGCCTTGATCGCGGTTTCGTTGCGCTCGACACCGACCTCGCGTTGCGCGGCACCGATGAATTGTTCGGCGTATTCCTGGCCCGTGACCGAGCCGAGCTGGCGCAAGGTGGATGCGAGCAGGGGATCGGCGCCCTCGATCTTGCCCGGCTCGACGCGATCGAGCTGGACCACGAACCAGCCCTGTTCGTTCGGCCCTTCGAGCTTCTTCACCGTGCCCTGCGCCATGCTGAAGAACAGCGCCAGGCTGGAGGGGACCTGACCTTGCCGCCCGAGCTCCTCGCGGTTGAGATTGACCGGCTGCGCGGCCGGGAGCGGTTTCCTTTCGGCCGCCAGCGCCGCACTCATGGTTGCGCCCTGCTTGAGCCGTCCCATGATGCGGTCGGCGGCCAGCTTTGCGGCCTTGGCGCCCTCGTCGCGGCGCCAGACGGCGATGACGTCCGGACGGATTTCCGCAAGCGGGGCGACGGCCGAGGCGGTGATGCTCGATACGTCGAAGACGATGAACGTCTGGCCCGGCACCAGCTCGGCCAGCTGCGGTTCACCCTCCTGCATGTCGAACGCCGTCTGCAGCACGCGACCCAGGATCGGCGGCACGGTTTCGCCCTGCACGCCGTAGATCCGGCCATCGGCCGTGGCGGGCTTTGTCGCGGACACGTCGAGCTTCAGTTCCTTGGCGATGTCGGCCAGGCTGCTGCCGCCGTCGAACTCCTCCTCGATGCGCGCCGTTAGGTCGGCCAGCGCGGTGCGGCGCTGCTCATCGGCGAGGGTCTTGGAAATCTCGCCGTGGACCTGCTCGAGCGCGCGCGCCGGCTGCCGGTCGATCGCGTCGACCCGCAGCACGTACCAGCCGAGCCCGCCGCGGGCCGGCTGCGCGAGCGCGCCTTGCGCGGCCGCGAACGCCGCCTGTGCGACGGCCGCCGAGGCGCTGTTGCTGAGGTCGGCGCGACTGACCGGACCGATCGCGGCCGTCGCCAGGCCCTTCTCCCTCGCCGCCGCGTCGAGTGCCTTGCCCTTGCCCACTTCGGCGAGGATGGCGTTGGCCGCGTCGCGCGTCGGCACGACCAGCTGGGTGAACCGGCGGCGGTCGGTGGCGGCATACTGCGCCTTGTCGCGGTTGTAGCGCTGCGCGATCTGCGCTTCGCTCGGCGGCGGCAGGCTGGCGACCGAATCCTGCCCGAAGGTGGCATAGCGAATCACGCGCCGCTCGGGGCGGATGAAGCGCGCGCTCGCCTGGCGATAGAAGGCCTGCAGCTGTGCGTCGGTCGGGTTGCCCGGCGGCGCATAGGCCTCGCTCGGCAAGACCGCGATCGTGCCCTGCCGCCGCTCGCGCAGCAGCGAGGCATAGCGGCGGCCGACGCTCTCGGGCATCGCCGGTGCGAACGCGATCGGCGAGATCAGCTGCCGCGCCAGCAGGCCGCTTTCGAAGTCCTTGCGCACGGCCGCCTCGGTCAGGCCGCGCTGGCTCAGCACCGCGCGGTACGTCTTCTCGTCGAATTTGCCGTCGAGGCCGAAGAACGCGGGAATCTGCCGCAGTTCGCTGTCGATCAGGCGATCGCCCGCGCGCATGCCGTGCGTGCGGGCGTACTCGGACAGCGTGGTGCGCTGCAGCAGTCGGCCGAGCACTTCGTTGAGGCCGCCTTGCGCGATGAAGGCCTGCATCGTCAGCGTCGGCTGGTTCTGCCGCATTTGGTCGAACGCGCTGGTCGTGTTCATCGACAGCTCCGAGGCGTCGATCCGCTCGTCGCCGACGACCGCCACGCGGTCGCCCCCCGAGACACCGCCGAACAGGCTGGTATTGGCCACGTCGGAGCTGGCGAAGGCGATCGCGATCACCACCAGGAATACGAGCGTAATGCCGACGCCGAACTTCGACTGGAAGAAGTTACGAAACAGCTGAAGCATGGATGGAGCGTTCTCGGGACCAGCGCGCCGGCGGCGCCAACGCAATTCGAGGCGCGCTTTATCCCGCATGCGGCCTTGCCGCAACAGGTGAGCGGCAATCCCGGCAAACCATTGCCAAGCTCGAGGACAGGCCCTAACGGGCTCGCACTTTCGGCCCCCGGGTGGGGCCGTCGCCCCCGTTTGAAATTCGGAAAGATTATGGCCCAGCGCCCTTATATTGTCGGCAACTGGAAGATGCATGGCACCCGCGCCATGCTGTCCGAGGCGCGCGCGATCGATCGCGCGGCCGAGCGCCTGATCAAGGCGGAAGTCGCGGTTGCGCCCCCGTACACGCTGATTCACGCCACTCGCAAGGAAGCAGGCCTGATCGGCGTCGGAGCGCAGGATTGCCACGCTGACGACGGTGGCGCGCATACCGGTGACATTTCGGCTGCGATGCTCAAGGATTCCGGCGCAGGCTTCGTCATCGTCGGCCACAGCGAGCGGCGCGCGGACCACGGCGAGAGCGACGCCGACGTGAAGGCCAAGGCGGATGCGGCCCTGGCTGCGGGCCTCGCGGTGATCGTGTGCGTCGGTGAGACCGAGAGCCAGCGCGATGCGGGGAAGGCGGAGAGCGTCGTCTCCGCCCAGCTCGAAGGTTCGCTGCCGCGCGGCGAAGGGGCGGCCGAGAAAGTCACCGTGGCCTACGAACCGGTCTGGGCGATCGGCACCGGGCGCACTCCGACGGTGGACGACGTCGGCCAGATGCACCGCTCGATCCGCCAGCGCCTGGTCGAGATCTACGGCGAGGCCGGCGCGCCGGTTCGCATTCTCTACGGGGGCTCGGTCAAGCCGGACAACGCCGCCGAATTGCTCGCCGCGGACGAGGTCGGCGGAGCCCTGGTCGGCGGCGCGAGCCTGACCGCCGAGAGCTTTCTCGGCATCATCGTCACCGCCGCCGAGCTGGCCGAGGGCTAAGTCGGCCTTCGCCTTGTCCCCGGTCGTCTTCGGGCCTACATCCGCCCGCGAGAAGTCAGTCTGAGAGCCTAGCCATGTCGCTGTTCCTGTTCCTTACCGTCGTTCAGGCGATCATCGCCGCCGCGCTTGTCGGCGTGGTGCTGATGCAGCGGTCCGAAGGCGGCGGCCTCGGGATCGGAGGTGGCGGCAGCCCGGGCGGACTGATGAGCGCGCGCGGTGCGGCCGATTTCCTTACCCGGACGACCAAGTGGCTGGCGGTGATGTTCGTCGTGCTGGCGATCATCATCGGTGGCGTGGCCGTCAATGCCACCGGCGGCCGCGAGATCGATACCTCGCTCGATCGCACCGTCGCTCCGGCGCCGGCCGATCCGCTGGCGCCGGCGGCACAGCCCGGCGGCGGGCTCGATGCGCCGGTAGTCAACACGCCGCCGCAGGCCACGCCGCGGCAGGGCGACGACCCGCTCGCGGGCGTAGCCCAGTAAGCTTACCCAAGGTTCTGTGAAAATCGCGCAAGCAATGGCTTGCGCCGAATCCGTGCGCATGCGTAAGGCTCGTCTCCCATGGCGCGGTATATTTTCATCACCGGCGGCGTGGTCTCCTCGCTTGGCAAGGGTCTGATGGCGGCAAGCCTCGCGGCTTTGCTCCAGGCGCGCGGCTACAAGGTCCGCATCCGCAAGTTCGATCCCTATCTGAACGTCGATCCCGGGACGATGAGTCCCTACCAGCACGGCGAAGTCTACGTCACCGACGACGGCGCCGAGACGGACCTCGATCTCGGTCACTACGAGCGCTTCACCGGCGTCTCGGCGAGGCAGAGCGACAACGTTACCTCGGGGCGCATCTACCAGCAGATCATCGCCCGCGAGCGGCGCGGCGACTATCTCGGCGCCACCGTGCAGGTGATCCCCCACGTGACCGACGCGATCAAGGAATTCGCGCTCGCCGAGACCGACGATCTCGATTTCGTGCTGTGCGAGATCGGCGGCACGGTCGGCGACATCGAGAGCCTGCCGTTCATCGAGGCCATTCGCCAGCTCAGGAACGAGCTGGGACGCGAGCAGACCTGCGTCGTCCATGTCACCCTGGTCCCGTACATTGCGGCGGCCGGCGAGCTGAAGACCAAGCCGACCCAGCATTCGGTGCGCGAGCTGACCAGCCTCGGCGTTCAGCCCGACCTGCTGCTGTGCCGTACCGAGCATCCGCTGCCGGCGGGCGAACGGGCGAAGATTGCGCTGTTCTGCAACGTGCGGCTCGAAGCGGTTATCCAGGCGCTCGACGCCTCGAGCATCTACGCCGTGCCGCTGCAGTACCATGCCGAAGGGCTCGACGAGGAAGTCCTGCATCACTTTGCTCTCGAGGGGCCGTCGCCCGACCTGACGCGCTGGGTGGACATCGTCGACCGCTACGAGAATCCCGAAGGCGAAGTGACGGTCGCGGTGGTCGGCAAGTACGTCGGGCTGCCCGACGCCTACAAGTCGCTCAACGAAGCGCTCGTCCACGGCGGCATGGCCAACCGGGTGCGGGTCAACATCCGCTGGATCGACGCCGAGATCTTCGAGCAGGACGATGCCGAGATCGCCGCCCGGCTCGAGCCGATGCACGCCATCCTCGTCCCCGGCGGGTTCGGCGAGCGCGGTTCGGAGGGCAAGATTGCCAGCGTGCGTTTTGCGCGCGAGCGCAAGGTGCCGTTCTTCGGCATCTGCCTCGGCATGCAGATGGCGTGCATCGAAGGCGCGCGAAACACCGCCGGCATCGCCGAGGCGAGCTCGACCGAGTTCGGTCCGACGCCCGAACCGGTCGTCGGCATCATCACCGAGTGGATGAGCGCGGAAGGACTGCAGAAGCGCTCCACGGAGGGCGACCTGGGCGGAACGATGCGTCTCGGTGCCTACGATGCCGTGCTGTCGGGCAACAGCCACGTCGCGACAATCTACGGCGCGACGCAGATCTCCGAGCGCCACCGCCACCGCTACGAGGTCAACTCCGCCTATCGCGGGCCGCTCGAGACAGGCGGACTGGTGTTCTCGGGCATGTCGCCCGACGGCCTGCTGCCGGAGATCGTCGAGCGGCCCGACCATCCGTGGTTCGTCGGCGTGCAGTTCCACCCGGAGCTGAAGAGCAAGCCGTTCGACCCCCATCCGCTGTTCGCCGGCTTCATCGCTGCCGCTGTGCACCAGTCGCGACTCGTTTGACCGGGCCGCCGGCCCGAATCTCCCAAAACCGTCGCTTATCGGGAAAGTCCCTTAGAATCCGCTTGCCTAGTCGGGACGGCAAGTCTTAACTTTTGTGTTGGGTCGCAGAGGTTATGCAGCGTCGTTGCGGCGGTGCGGAAGGAGAGCCCGCGACTTCTCGCGACAAGCTATTCTGACCGGCGGCGCGCGGTGCGGTGGGCAGGGGGCAATCGACCAGCCCTGCGTTCGGTTGGGTCTTGTGTCTCGATTTGGCCGTCTTTTGCGACCCGGACGGCCACTTTGGGGGCAAGTCGGCGCGTCACGCGTCGAGGGGGCGGAATCCGCAAGGGTTCCGCCCCTAATTTTGCCTGGTTACGGCCTGATCAGGCGGCGTCGGCCTCTTCGCCGCGAACGACTTCGAGCGTCGGCTGGCCGCCGATGACGATCTTCTTCGGCTTCATGGCCTCGGGCACTTCGCGCACGAGGTCGACCACCAGCAGGCCGTCGGCGAGATCGGCCCGTTCGACACGGACGAAATCGGCCAGTTCGAACCGGCGCTCGAACCCGCGGTTGGCGATGCCGATGTGGAGCATGTCGCCCTCCGGGGCTTCCTCATGCTTGCGGCCCTGGATCACCAGCAGGTTCTGCTGCGCGGTAATCTCGAGGTCTTCGGGCCGGAAACCGGCGATGGCGAGAGTGATGCGATAGGAGTCCTCACTCCGGCGTTCGATGTTGAACGGCGGATAGTTGTCGCCAGCCTGGTTGCGCACCTGGTTCTCGAGCAAGTCGAACAAGCGGTCGAAGCCGACGGTCGAGCGGCGATAGGGAGTAAAATCCAAGCGATTCATCGAAACAAATCCTCCTGTGAGCAATTTGAACGGCTCGGGGCCCGCCGGGGCGGCGCCCGCACCGCAACGCCCTCGCGGCGCGCTGCGGTGCATGCTAGATATGTCCGGCGCTCGCGCTTTCAAGAGGATTGAAGTATCTGATAATGAAGGAAATAGAGTGAGTCAGGCGAAAGTCGAGATCTATACCAAGCTCTATTGCGGATACTGCTATCGCGCCAAGAAGCTGCTCGATGACAAGGGGGTCGATTTCGTCGAGTACGACATCACGCTGGGCGGCCCGAAGAAGGCAGAGCTCCGCGAGCGCAAGCCCGATGCCTTCACCGTGCCGCAGGTCTTCATCGGCGGGCAGGCGATAGGCGGGTCGGACGACCTCGCCAGGCTCGATCGGGAAGGCAAGCTCGACGCGTTGCTCGGGCGCGGACAATGACCCGGATCGCCGTGCTGCAGACGACGACGGGCATCGACCCGGCGCTGAACGCCGCGGCGCTGGTCGAAGGGATTGCCCAGGCGGCACGGGGCGGGGCCGCCATGGTGTTCACGCCGGAGATGTCGGGTCTGCTCGATCGCGACCGCGACCGGGCCGCCGTGCACATCGTGCGCGAAGAGGAGAGCCCCGTGCTCGCCGCCGTGCAATCCGCGGCGGCGGCAAACGGAATGTGGGTCGCCCTCGGATCATTGGCCGTCGAGCGCGAGGACGGGCGCTGGGCCAACCGCTCGTTCGTCGTCGACGCCGGAGGCGCGATCGTCGCCCGCTACGACAAGATCCACATGTTCGACGTCGAGCTGGCGAGCGGCGAGACCTGGCGCGAATCCGCCGCCTATGCCCCGGGGGAGGAAGTGGTCACGCTCGAGACGCCGGTCGGCCGGCTGGGCCTGGCCGTGTGCTACGACGTGCGCTTTCCGGCCTTGTTCGAGGAACTTGGCCGCAGATCCTGCGATGTCATCGCCATTCCCGCGGCGTTCACGGTGCCGACGGGCAAGGCCCACTGGCACCTCCTGCAGCGCGCCCGCGCCGTGGAAGCGAGCGCCTATGTCGTCGCTGCGGCGCAGGTTGGCGGGCATGCCGACGGGCGGCGCACGTACGGCCACTCGCTGGTGGTCGACCCGTGGGGCGAGGTGCTGCTCGACATGGGTGGCGAGGTGCCCGGTCTGGGCTATGCCGAGATCGACAGTCGTCGCATTGCCGAGGTTCGCCGCCAGTTGCCGAGCCTTGCCAACCGGCGCGCGATCCCTAAATCGGCCGGACAATGATCGTTTTCGACCTGTCCTGCGACCAGGGCCACCGCTTCGAGGGCTGGTTCGGTTCTTCCGATGACTTTGCCGCCCAGCAGGCGCATGGCCTCGTCGCCTGCCCGCAATGCGGCTCGCCCGATGTCGCCAAGGCGCCGATGGCGCCCGCCGTCGCGCGCAAGGGCAACCAGCTCGCAGGCGCACCGCGCGAGCCCAGGCAGGCGCTCGCGAGCGGGCCGATGCCGGCCGAGGTCCTCACGGCGCTGCAGCAGCTCGCGGAGGCTCAGTCGCAGGCGCTCAAGAACTCGAAGTGGGTCGGCGATGCCTTTGCCGAGCAGTCGCGCGCGATGCATTACGGCGAGCGCGATTCCGAGACGATCCACGGGCAGGCGAGCCCCGACGAGGCGCGCGCGTTGTTCGACGAAGGCATTCCGGTCTCGCCGCTGCCGTTCCCGGTCGCGCCGCCCGACGAGCTCAACTGAGGTCCGGACAGGAACAAGGGCCGCACCTGAGGACGGCCCCTCGCCACAAGCGCTCCCTTCGCCTTGCCCGATGCCGGCGAGCGCCGTAGAGGCGACGCAGCGCGCCCGTAGCTCAGCAGGATAGAGCATCGGATTCCTAATCCGGGGGTCACAGGTTCGAATCCTGTCGGGCGCACCAAAGCTTCTAACCTGGCCAGCCCCTCAGCCCTCGACGGGCGCCCGGCACTCGTAGCTCTCGGGTCTTGCGGCATCTCCGCCGCGATAGTGCGGATAGGCCGGATGCGGGCACAGTGGCCGCGAGGCGCTGCCGTCGGCGCGGCTCGCCAGCGGCCGTTCGGGCGCCTTGCCGTTCTCGACCCAGTCGACCAGCGGCCCGAGCAGGTCGAACTGGTCGAAGGCGTTGCCCCCGCCACAATGCAGCATCCCCGGGACCATGTAGTAGCGGCTCGCGGAAGTGAACGCGTCACCGTTGGTCGCGGCCGCCCGCTGCCAGTAGTCCCAGCTGTCGTTGGCCGAGAACCAGGGGTCGCTCACCCCGTGGAAGAACAGCACCTTGCCCCCGTGGCCTAGGAACGTGTCGAGGTCGGTCCAGACGTTGGTGTCGGTCAGCCGCTGCGCGGCATCGGCTTCGACCGCGCGCAGGCGGGCGTCGATGTCGATCGTCAGCGCGCGGCTCGCCGGGCCGAACACGCCCGCTGCCCCCGTCGGCAGGTAGCCCGGGATGCCGGCGCCGGTGAACACGATGCCGGTATCGTAGGGCACCGGAACGTAGACCGGATAGCCCGCGGCGTCCTTGGGCCCGGCGAAGGCGCGATCGAGCGCGCCGACTTGCGCTGCGCCGAGGCAGCCATCGGCCTTGGCGCCCGAGCACTGGAGCGCCTGTGGCCGGAAGCGGCACTGCGCGACGTTCATGATCATGCCGTCGGCGGCGCCGTCGAGCGCGTCGCACTGGTCGAGCACGCCGCGCAGGATCGTCTGCCGATCGGACGCGGAGAAGATGCGGTCGACCAGCGGCAGCCCCTGCGGGTCCTTCGGCGCCGCCTGATTGAACTGCACCGACGAGTACTCGATGGCGAGGTTCGAGTGCCCGGTGCGCATCGCCGGCGCGCCGATGACAATGCCGTCGAACAGCTCGGGATAGCGCTGCATCGCCAGCATCCCCTCGCGCCCGCCCGTGGAGCAGCCGGTCATGTAGCTGTGGCCGATGGCGCGGCCGTAGAACCGCTCGGTCATCGCCTTGCCGGCGAGCGCCACCGTGCGCACCGAAGCCTCGGCGAAATCGAGCGCGGCGCGCTGGTCGTTCATGAACGCCGAATCGAACACCGCGCCCTTGTGGCCGCTGTCGTGGCTGATCACCGCGAACCCGCGGGCGAGGGCCGGGCGGCCGCCGCTCGCGACCGGCCCCACCGGCGCGCCGACGTTGCCGTTGAGCCCGCCGCCGCCCTGCAGCAGGAAGCGCCCGTTCCAGTCGTCGGGCAGGGCGAGGGCGAAGCCGATGGCGTAGTCCTTGCCGTCGGCGCCTTTGTGCGGGTCGATCGTGCCCTCGACGCGGCAATGCGCGGGCAGGGCGGGGGTCGCGGGCGCGCCCGGGCCGGTTGCGGGGCGGGCTGGCGAAGCCGGATGATAGGTGGCGCCGGTCACGGCAATGCCGGGGCGAACCGCCAGCAACTCCTTCGCGGCCGCGCAACGCTCGACGCCGGCCGCGGCGCTGCGCGGGGCAGCGGGTTCCTGCGCGTTGGTGACCGCGCTCAGCAGGAGCGCGGCAAGCATGCCGGCGGATTTGCGCATCACCGTTTCTCCTGCCGTCAGATCGTCACGACGACCTTGCCGACCTGCTGGTTGGATTCGAGGAATTCGTTGGCCGCGACGATCTGCTCGAGGCCCTCGAAGGTCTTGGCGATCACCGGCTTCAGCTGCCCGCCGGCGAGACCGGCGAGGATCTTCTCCTGCGCCGCCTGGAAGCGGTGCGGATGGTTCCAGATCTCGCTCGCGACCCAGCCGCGCATCGACAGGCCCTTCATCGCGCACGGCCAGTGCGGGTAGGGCGTCGGCTGCTCGCTGAGGCCGCCGTAGACGAACAGGATCCCGCGCGGCGCCAGCGCCCGCGCAAGGGTGTCGACATAGGGCCCGCCGACCGGGTCGAACGCGGTGCGCGCGCCCTTGCCGCCGGTGATCGCCATGACCCGCTCGACCAGGTCCTCCTCGTCGGTCGCAACGACATGCGCCGCGCCGTGCTCGAACAGGGCTGCGGCCTTGGCCGAGGTACGCGTGCAAGCGATGGAGATGGAGCCCGCCCAGTTCGCCAGCTGGATCGCGGCAATGCCGACGCTCGACGAGGCGGCGCGGATGATGACGCCGTCGGCGATGCCGATCTCGGCGACTTCGATCAGCGCGTAGGCGGTGAAGTACTGCATCCAGATCGAGGCCGCCTCGGCGGGGGTCAGCCCGGGCGGGGCCGGAAGCAGGATGCGCGCGGGGACGATCGCCTGCTCGGCCCAGATGCCGTACTGGCCCTGCTGGATCATCGGCAGCACGCAGACCCGGTCGCCCTCGCTGAAGCCGGTAACCCCCGGTCCCAGCGCCTCGACGATGCCGGCGCCTTCGTAGCCGATCAGGCTGGGGAGTTGCGGCGCGAGCGGGTAGCGGCCGGCGCGATACATCGCCTCGGAACGGTTGAGTCCGACCGCCTCGACCCGGATGCGCACTTCGCCGGGGCCGGGTTCGCCGACATCATAATTCTCGATCTGAAGTTGCTCGGGACCTCCGAGCGAGCGGATGCGAACGGCCCTGGCCATGGTTCCTCCCGGTTCTGTTGTCGGGATCAGCTTGGGTCAGCGGCGCGGGCCTTGTCCAGCGCTATCGTGCCCGAGCCGGGCAAAGAAAAAGGCCCTCCCGTGGGGGAGGGCCTTGAAGGTGTTGTTCTGTCGCCTGGACTAGAAGCGGACGTTGCCGCCGACCCAGAAACGACGACCGTTGGTGTCGTGCACGCCGGTGAGGAACGCACCGCCCTGCAGCTGCCCGGTCGTAGCCGAAGTCGCATTGGTGACGGTCGCGTTGACCGCACCCAGCGGCGGCGCCTTGTTGAACAGGTTGTCGACACCGAAGCGTACGCCGATGTCCTCGGTCACCTGATAGCTGCCGCTCAGGTTGAAGAGGTTGTACGACGGATACGCCGACGAGGTGGCCTCGCAGGTCGGGGTCGTGGCGAAGCAGCCCTGGTGCAGCTTCGAGTAGTACTGCCACTGCAGCGCAATGCGCGCCGGCCCGATACCGTACCCGACCGTGGTCAGGGCGCGATATTGGAACGGGTTGGCATTGAGGCCGTTCTCGCCCGCGCCGGTGGTGCCGACGTAGTCGATCAGCGGCAGCTGCGGGTACAGAGCCGAGCTCTCGAAATCCATCTGGTAGTTGAAGACGGAATTCAGGGTCAGCGTGCCCGGGCCGACATCGATGCCCCAGTCGAGCTGGGCGTCGATACCGCGCAGATGCACCCGGCCGGCATTGGCGTAGGTGATCTTGACGTTGCCGAGCTGGCCCGTGCCGTTGCGCGGCAGCAGCTGGCAGAACGGGTTCTGCGAGGCCGTGACCGCCTGGGCATTGGGCTGACCTGTGCCGGTGTTGTAGCCAGCGCCAGTAACCGCCGCGTTGAACGCCGGATCGAAGCACTGCTGCTGCACCGCACCGATCGTCTGCGCCCCGATCGCGTCCTTGATCGTGATGTCGTAGAAGTCGACCGAACCGCGCAGCCGCGACAGCGGCCCGCTGGCGAACGGCGACTGGATCACCACGCCCGCAGTCCAGGTGTCGGCCTTTTCCGGCACAAGGTTGGGATTGCCGACCAGGGTCGGGAAGGCGAAGCCGAAGCCAGCCGGTGACTGCGTCGGCACCGGACCGCCCGGAGGACCGTAGTACAGCGTGATCGCATCCGGACCGGCCTGGTTCATCAGGGCGCGGCAGACCGATTCCACGGCCGTGGCGTTGGTGGCGCTATTGCCCGCCGCCGCCGCATTGGCCGAGAAGCGGTTCGGGTTCAGACGCGAGCAGACGTCGCCGCGGTTGTTGACGCCGAAAGTCTGCTGGGCCGCGAGGAACAGCTCGCCGATGTTCGGCGCGCGCTCCGCACGGTTGTAGCCGCCACGGAACCTCAGCCAGTCGGTTACCTTCCAGTCACCCAGGATCTTGTAGGTGTAGCTGGTGCCCGTCGTGCTGTAGTGCGACATGCGCCCGCCGACTTCCAGGTTGAGTTCCTGGATGAACGGAATGTCCTTCAGGAGCGGGATCAGCAACTCACCGTAGGCTTCCTTGACCTTGATGAAGCCGAAGGCGTCGCCGCTCGGATAGATGCCGAGCGCCTGGTCGAGGTACGAACGGCCCTGCGTGGTCAGCGTATCATTGATGAACTCGTAGTCCATCTCGCGATAGCTGGCACCGACCGCCGCGCGGAGCTGACCTGCCGGAAGATCAAACAGGCCGCCCTGCAGGTTGACCTCCGCGATCGTCTGGCGGAACTTCGAACGGTTCTTCAGGTCGGCGCGGATGGCTTCGAGGCAGTCCTTGCTGAAGCCGCCCGACGGCGGGCTGAAGAAGTTGATGCCGCTGGTGCACGTGCCGGTGGAGGCGCCGAAGTTGTTCGATTCGGCGTTGCCCGTCACCCGGAAGCCGCGACCGAAGCCCGGCGAGCTCAACACGGACTGCGTCCGCTCGAGCGAGTAGATGCCGGTCTGGCGGGCGAAGGTGTGCGATTCGCCGTGGTTGACGAACGCTTCCCAGGTCCAGTCGGTGCTCGGGATCGAGCCTTCGAAGCCGGCCGTGATGTTGTAGGTCAACACGTCGGTGAAGGTTTCGCGATCGTCGGGCATGTAGCCGAACAGCTGGAACGGCAGGTTCGGGTTGACGCGGCTGTTGAGGACCGTCTGCAGTTCTGCCGGCAGCAGCGAGCCGATAACCTGGTTGTTGGTACAACCGCCGGTCGCCGCGGTGGCGCAGGCGAACTGCGTGCCGTAGAGGTTACGGAAGACCGGGTTGGTCGGGTTGTCGGCCAGGTTCGTCGGAGTCGGATCGACGTAGGCAGTGCCCGTGCCGAGGCCGCTCGTCGCCATGCCGTTGAGGATGACCGAGCTGGGGTTGCCCGAGCCGAGGATCTGGCCGTTGGCCTGCGGACCTTGGCTGCCGACATAAGTGCCGGTGCCGTAAGGCATGAACACGTCCCAGCCGTTGGTGATCGGGCCCGGCTCGTTGCGGGTATAGGTGCTCACCGAGCTGAACAGCGCCTGGCCGAAGATGCCGATCCAGTCGTTGATCTCGTAGTTGCCGCGGGCGAACGCGTTGTAGCGGGTCAGCGGCAGGATCAGGTACAAATTGGTGTTGTTGAACCCGAGTGTGCCGGCCGCGGTCTTCTTCCACGGGAAGCCGTTGAGCGGCGAGCTGTTGAAGCGGTAGGCCGCGCCGCGCTGGTTGAAACCAGTGCCGGCGAAGATCGTGCCGTCGGTGTTGGTCTGGATGTTGTAGCCGGCGCCGGTCAGCGGCACGCCGGTGGTGTTGCCGCTGAAGATGCCGTTGATCACCGCGGCGTTGGCCGGGTTCGCGAACGACAGGATTGCGCCCGGGCGCGAGTTGAAGAACGCGGTGCCGCCAGCCTGCGGATTGTTCAGGCGCTCGGCATACCAGTCGCGGTCGCGCTGGTAGTTGGCTTCGCGGGTGTTGACGGAGAGCGCGAGGCTGATGTTGCCGCGCCCGTCGGGGAAGTCGGTCCCCATGATGCCCGAGAACTGGTATTCGAAGCCGTCGCCTTCCTGGGTGATGCCCAGGCGGCCGTCGAGCTCGACGCCCTGGAAGTTCTTCTTGAGGATGAAGTTGGTGACGCCGGCGACGGCGTCGGCGCCGTAGGTCGCCGAGGCACCGCCCGAGATGACCTCGACGCGCTCGATCGCGGCGGCCGGAATCGTGCTGATGTCGGTCACGCCCGAGGCGTTCGACGGCGTCGAGCGGCGGCCGTCGACGAGGACGAGGTTGCGGTTGGCGCCGACGCCGCGCAGCGAGATGGTCGCCGCGCCGGGGGTGTTGGTCGCCGTCGGCTGGATGTCGCCGCCCGCGGTCGGGGTCTGCGCCGGAACGAACTGCGGCAGCTTGTTGAGGTTCGACTCGAGCGCCGAGGTCGACGAGTTCTCGAGGATCGCTTCATCGACCGTCACGGCCGGGCTGTTCGAGTTGTAGTCCGGGCGCTGAATGCGCGAACCGGTGACGAAGATGGTTTCCTCGCCGCTAGTCTTGCAGGCGACGTTGTTCGGATCGGCGTCGCAATCGACGTCCTGCGCCATGGCAGGCGCCGCAAACGCGAAATAGCTGGCGCAGCCGGCCAGCAGCAGGGCCTTGTGAACCCCCTGGTTATGGAACTTCCTCACTTCGTGCTCCCTTCACAGAATTTGCGCGCGGCGTGGCTGCCGGCGGTGCGAATCGTCTTGTAGTCTTGGGGAAGAGCGGCCCGGCGAATTGCCGGTGGGCCGAAAGCGCATCCCTGCGCCGATGTCATGAGCATCCCTCCCCACGGCCCGACTTGGAATCGACGGGTCCGCCTGGAACGAACTCATATGGCCACTGGTTGACAGTGTCTAGGGGAGGGGAAGCCCGGAACCTGCGGAAAATGTCCGATTGCCGCTCCGCGGTGCAGGATTATTGCGTGGAGATGGGCGGGTGCAGGGGGTTTTCAGTCTACTGTCGCATCTCATTTCCGGTTCAAAATCAGTGTCCTGGGCGTTCCAGGCATAATAGCGCTGCGCCATGTGTTGCTCCGCTGCATCGCTTTTCCGCTACAGTGAACCATGCGCTGCCGCGATGCGGTGGCCTGATTCCTTGCCAACGGCGGAACGTCGGACAACCCGGGCCGCGCTGTGTGCCCTGATTGACGATGTCCGTGCGGTTGGCTGTTCAAGCCGGCAAAACGCCTATACGTGTGGCGGCAACGAGAACGAGCGCTCAGGAGAGACCGCCTGGATGGACAAGCGGCAGAAGCCGTCGGGGGGCGACTAGTGTCAGTTGCGGGACAGCAGCATGCGCCGGGAACCTGGCGTGCCGCCTTGCGCGCGCATGCGGAGAATATCTGGCTGGCCGCGCCGGCTGCCGTCCAGATCGACAAGGCGACAACGGAGCTGCTGACGAGCGCCCTGGGGCCGCTGGCGGACGACGCATTGCGAATTGTCGATGCCTATGCCCGGGGCGCGCCGCGAGCGGCCGGCGCGACTCGTCCGCCGGCCGAGTTTGGCAGCCGCCTCGTGATAATCCTCAATGGTGTCGAGGCGGCCATCGCGGATCGGCCGGGCCGCGACATTCCCGCCTCGCAGGCGCCGCACGTCATCCAGAGCGAGCTGTGGCAGATCCTGCACAAGGTTCGCGAAAGCGCCGAACTCTCCTACTCCCGCGAGCACGAACTCATCGAACTCGACCGGCGCATCCTGTTTCTGCTCCAGGGGGCGGGACCGCTGGTGCCGGCCGACATTTCGGGCGCGGTTGGAGTCGACAAGGCGCAGGTCAGTCGCTCGGTCAAGCGGATGCTCGAGCTCGGCCTTGTCGAACGGGCGCAGATCCGCGCTCCGCTGCGCCTGACGAGCGCGGGAGAGGCTGTCGGCAAGCGCATGTCGCGGCTCGCGGAGCTGCGCAATCGCGAGCTGACGATCGACATTTCCGACGCCGAGCTGGCCGATTTCTACGATACCGCCGAAATCCTGTTGGAGCGCGCGATGGCGCTCTACGACCAGGAGCGCGCGCTCGCCCAGGCGCAGGGGCAGCGCTCCGGCGATTCACCGGGCAAGGGACCCGAGGCCAGGCCGGGCGAGAAGGTCGTGGTCGACCGAACACGGATCGTTTCGCCCCTGATGACGCTTAGCGCCTACTTCAGCCGCAGCGGAGCTTTGGCCTTCAAGCGCTTGACCGGCCTATCGACTTTCGAGGCGTTCGTACTCTCGGAGATCGGTATGTCGCCTCCCGTGGAATGGTCGGCGCTGGTTGCCGCGTTGGCTCGCGACCACAGCCAGGCCGGCCGCACGGTCAGAGGCCTGATCGATCGCGGCCTGGTTGAGCGCGAAGGCAAGCCGGGACGCCGACACGGCCGTTTTTACCCGACCGCCGAAGGTGCCCGGCTGCACCGGATGATCCACGATGCCGGGCGCCAGCGCAGCGATTTCCTGCTCGCCCCGCTGGCCGCGGGGCAGCGGGCGCGGTTCCTGGCGACGATCGACAAGATCCGCCGCAACGCGCAGGCCCAGCTCGAGCGCGAGCGCGCCTTTGCCGAACTGGGGCGGAGCTGACGAAGCTCAGCGAACGCGGCGAACCGGTACCGGTGGCTGATTGTCGAAGCGCATGAGGAAGCTGCCCAGCGCCCCGCGGTCGATCTCGACCGTCGAGCCGGCGCGCGGAACCCGATAGGCAGAATTGACACCCTCCGCGAAGATCCACTGCGCGCCGCCCTCGAGCGTGAAGGCGTAGATACCCGGTTCGCGCGGCCTGACAGAACTGACCTTGGCGGTGATTTCCTGCAGTTGCGCGGACGGCGTGGCGAAGCGCTGCGGGCCGCGGACGTCTTCGTAGCCGAAACCCTGCGGGGTGTTGGCCGCGACCGGGGCGCCGCCGCCTTGCGGGGCCGGCATCTGCCCGGGGACTACCGCGCGCGGGGTTCCGCCCGCAGCACGGATGTTATTGTCGTAGCAGGCGAGGCGCGCGGTCGGATCGTCGATCTTGGCGCACTCGCGCATGATGTTGAGCACGATGCCTTCGTTCACCTGCGCGCCCGCTGGGGCGCCGGTCAGGAGCAGGGCAGCGGCTGCGGCCGCCAGAAACGTCGCGCGCTGCGCCATCATGAAACCGGGACTCCCTCTCGTCTTGCCCGCTTAGTGGCGACAAGCCTTATGCCGCGCAAGGGCCTTGCGCGGCGCTGAACGAATGATCCACGCTTCAGCCGGGCAGGGGGAGCGTGCCGCGGCGCTTCTGGTCTTCCTCCATCGAGCGGAACAGCGCCGTGATGTTGCCTTCGCCAAAGCCTTCATCGCCCTTGCGCTGGATGAACTCGAAGAACACCGGTCCCACCATCAGCTGGCTGAAGATCTGCATCAGCAGCCGCGGTTGGCCGTCCGCAGTCGATCCATCGACCAGGATCCCGCGTGCCTCGAGCTTGTCGATCGGCTCGCCGTGGCCGGGCAGGCGCTCGTTTAACATCTGGTAGTAGGTCTCGGGCGGAGGCGGCGCAAATTGCAGACCTTTTTGCCTCAGACTGTCGAGCGAGGCATAGAGGTCGTCGCTGGCGAACGCGATGTGCTGGATGCCTTCGCCGTTGTAGGTGCGCAGGTACTCGGCGATCTGGCCCTTGCCGCCGTCCGCGCCTTCTTCGTTGATCGGGATGCGGATCCTGCCGTCGGGCGCCATCATCACCCGCGTGTTGAGGCCGGAGTATTCGCCCGTCACGTCGAACTGGCGGAATTCGCGAAAGCCGAAGATGCGCGCGTAGTATTCCGCCCAGTGCGCGGTGCGCCCTTTGTAGACGTTGTGCGTGAGGTGGTCGATCGTGTGCAGGCCGGCGCCGGGAGGATGGTGTTCGGCGCTCTCGTAGACGAAGTCGACGTCGTAGATGCTGAGGTCGCCGGCGTAGCGCCCGACCAGGTATATCAGCGATCCGCCGATGCCCCGGATGGCCGGGATGTGCAGTTCCATCGGGCCGGTCCTGACCTCGACGGGCTCGGCCCCGCGCTCCAGGGCGAGCACGTAAGCCGCGGCAGCATCGCGCACCCGGAAACCCATGCCGCATGCCGAGGGGCCGTGCTCGGCGGCGAAGAAGGCTGCGGGACTGTTCGGCTCGTAATTGGCGACGAGGTTGATGCCACCCTGTCGCCACAGCTGCACGTCCTTACTGCGGTGGCGGGCGACCAAGCTGAACCCCATGTGCTCGAACGCTGGTTCGAGCACTCCCTTCTCGGGAGCGCAGAATTCGAGGAATTCGAAACCGTCGAGGCCCATTGGATTGTCGAACAGGTGGGACATAGTTTCTGATGTAACCGTATTCGGGCGGGCCGACAAGCACAACGCGCCGCGCCGCTTCAACGCCGCGTCTCATAAGGCGCGCGAAATGGCTTGAAACGTCAGGTTAACTGTGATTCCTGTGTCGACGATGAGGAAGCCGGGCGACTTTGCTGCTCTTACGGTTCTGCTGGTGCTGGGCGGCATGGCCCTCGCCGGGCCATACGGTATTCTCTCGTGGGGCGAGAACAAGGCGCTGCTCGAGAAGCGGCAGCAGCAGATCGCGGTTCTGGCCGCCGAGCGCGACGAGTTGAAGAACCGCGTCGCGCTGCTCGATCCCAACCACGTCGACCCCGACATGGCCAGCGAGCTGGTGCGCAAGGACCTCAACGTCGCCCGTCCCGACGAATACGTGATCCAGCTCGACCAGACACGCTGAACGGCCCGCTCGGCCGCCCGGACAAGCCCAATCTGCCGGAATTCTGGGCGTTGCCAGCGCCGCGAACATCCGCTTATAGGCGGGCATGAGACCGCCCCGCGCAAAGGGGTGAGAGCAGAGGAAGTTGCCTTGGCCCGAGCCGCCCGTTCCAGTTCCGCCAAGCCCGCGAAGGCCCCGGCCGAGAAACCCGCAGGAAAGGCCGCCGGAAGTAGCGAAGACTTCGCGTTGCGCAGTCTTCAGGACGCGTTCGAAAAGCAGCGACGGTTCAAGGCTGACGAAGCGCAGTTGCTGCACTTCTACGAGCAGATGCTGCTCATCCGCCGTTTCGAGGAAAAGGCCGGCCAGCTCTACGGCCTCGGGCTGATCGGCGGCTTCTGCCACCTCTACATCGGCCAGGAAGCGGTCGCCATCGGCCTCCAGTCGGCCCTCGACAACGAGCGCGACAGCGTGATCACCGGCTATCGCGACCACGGCCACATGCTCGCCTACGGCATCGATCCGAAGGTCATCATGGCCGAGCTCACCGGACGCCAGGCGGGCATCTCGAAGGGCAAGGGCGGGTCGATGCATATGTTCTCGACCGAGCACAAGTTCTACGGCGGCCACGGCATCGTCGGCGCGCAGGTCTCGCTCGGCGGCGGGCTCGCGCTGGCCCACCAGTACCGCGGCGACGGCGGCCTGTGCCTCGCCTATTTCGGCGATGGCGCGGCCAACCAGGGCCAGGTCTACGAAACCTTCAACATGGCCAGCCTGTGGAAGCTGCCGATCGTGTTCGCGGTCGAGAACAACCAGTACGCGATGGGTACCTCGGTCAGGCGCAGCAGCGCCGAAACCGAGTTCTACCGCCGCGGCACCGCATTCCGCATCCCGGGCATGAAGGTCAACGGAATGGACGTGCTCGAGGTGCGCCAGGCGGCCGAAGTGGCCTTCGCCCACGTGCGCGCCGGCAATGGTCCGGTCCTGCTGGAGCTCAGCACCTATCGCTATCGCGGGCACTCGATGTCCGACCCGGCGAAGTACCGCACGCGCGAGGAAGTTCAGGACATGCGCGAGCACCACGATCCGATCGAGGGTGCGCGGGCCGAGCTGGTCAAGATGGGCGCGGACGAGGAAAGTTTGAAGGACACCGACAAGCGCATCCGCGCTGCCGTCGCCGAAGCGGCTGATTTCGCCGAAAGCTCGCCCGAGCCGGCGCCGACGGAACTCTACACCGACGTGCTGGTGGAGAGCTACTGATGGCGATCGAACTGAAGATGCCCGCGCTCTCGCCGACGATGGAAGAGGGCACGCTCGCCAAATGGCTGGTCAAGGAAGGCGACAGCGTCGCCGCCGGCGACGTGCTGGCCGAGATCGAGACCGACAAGGCGACGATGGAATTCGAATCGATCGACGAAGGCACCGTCGGCAAGATCCTCGTGCCCGAGGGATCCGAAGGCGTGAAGGTCGGCACCGTGATCGCCGTGCTGGCGGGCGAGGGCGAGGAAGCTATCGCGGCGGCCCCCGCGGCGAGTGAAGCGCCTGCCGCGCCCGAGCCTGCTCCGGCTCCGGCTCCGCTCGCGGCCGAGAGACCTGCCGCGAGCCCGCGCCCCGAAGACCCGGGAATCCCCGCCGGCACCAACATGGTCAAGCTCACTGTGCGCGAGGCGCTGCGCGATGCCATGGCCGAGGAAATGCGCCGCGACGAGCGCGTGTTCGTGATGGGCGAGGAAGTCGCCGAGTACCAGGGCGCCTACAAGGTCACCCAGGGCCTGCTCGAGGAATTCGGCCCCCGGCGGGTGATCGACACGCCGATTACCGAATACGGCTTCGCCGGCATCGGCACCGGCGCGGCGATGGGCGGATTGCGCCCGGTGGTCGAGTTCATGACCTTCAATTTCGCGATGCAGGCGATCGACCACATCGTGAATTCGGCGGCCAAGACCAATTACATGTCGGGCGGCCAGATGCGTTGCCCGGTGGTGTTCCGCGGCCCCAATGGCGCCGCCAGCCGGGTCGCCGCGCAACACAGCCAGAACTACGGCCCGTGGTATGCCAGCGTGCCGGGCCTGATCGTCATCGCGCCCTACGACGCGTCGGACGCCAAGGGGCTACTCAAGGCCGCGATCCGCTGCGACGACCCGGTCGTGTTCCTCGAGAACGAGCTGGTCTACGGGCGTGCGTTCGAGCTGGCGCAGCTCGACGATCACGTGCTGCCCATCGGCAAGGCGCGGATCGTGCGCGAAGGCAGCGATGTCACCATCGTCGCCTATTCGATTTCCGTCGGCCTGGCGCTGGAAGCAGCGGAAACGCTGGCCGGAGAAGGCATCGACGCCGAGGTCATCGACCTCAGGACGCTGCGCCCGCTCGACAAGGAAACGATCCTTGCCAGCCTCGGCAAGACCAACCGCCTGATCATCGCCGAGGAAGGCTGGCCGACCTGCTCGATCGCCTCGGAAGTCGTCGCGATCTGCATGGAGGAAGGCTTCGACCTGCTCGACGCACCCGTCATGCGCGTATGCAACGAGGACGTGCCGCTGCCTTACGCGGCCAATCTCGAGCACCTGGCGCTAATCGATGCGGGGCGGATCGCCGAGGCCGCGCGCAAGGTCTGTTATCGGAACTGAGGCGCCGAGGCCCCGCGGATCAGGTGTTGATCAGGAACACCGGCCGCACGTAGTTGATCGTGAACACGCCGTTGTTCACGAAAGCGAGGAAGTCCGGCAGATCGTAGGACAGCGCGATGCGCATCTCGCGCACGCCGCCGATGCGGCTCAACGGCTCGGTCACGGTGACGTTCAGCCGGTCGGTGTTGAGGTTGTACCTGGGCCCCACGCCGCGCGCCCGGATCGCCATGCTGATCTGGCTGGTGGAGAGCTTGTTGCCCCGCTGGTACTCGACCACCGCATAGCGCGCCCCGTCCGAGGCGAGGTTGCGCACGGCATTGGTGTTCTGGACGTGCAGCCCGACCTGGATCACGCCCATCAGGAGGGTGAGAAAGATCGGCGCCACCAGCGCGAATTCTACAAGCGCGGCGCCGCGCTCGTCGCGGCACAGGCGGGCAATGGCGGGATGGGCGCGAAGTCGGATCATTTGATCTGCACCGTTCGGTCGATGTTGTACGTGAAGGGCGATCCGACGCCGAAATTGGTCCACACCGGCTGATAGGTGTCGGTCACGTGGAGCAGGACGTACTGGTAGATCGGCTTGGTCGCGTCGCAGGTCGACGCATCGGTCGTCAGCGCGGTCGCCACGTCGCAGCGGAACCGCTGCTCGAGCGACACCTGCGCATCGGTCAGGCCGAGAGAATCCTTGATCACCGACTTCATCGTCGCGGAATCGGTGCCCGTGCCGCCCGCTGCGGCGAGGATCATGCCTTCGGCTTCGCTCGCGGAACTCTGCAGCTCCTGCTGGCGCGAGACCAACCGTCCGACTTCGAACGTGCCGATCGCCATCACCGCCAGCAGCGGCGCCACGAGCGCGGTCTCAATGGCCGCGGTGCCAAGCTGGTCGCGCAGTAGGCGCAGGAATGCGTGCCGCCGGCTCATGCGATCAACCTCACATCCGGCTTGGAGGCACCCAGTTGCGAGCTGGCATCATAGTCGCACAGCGTGCGGAGATAGGCGCTGCCGGCGATGTTCAGCGTGTAGGCCGCGACCTGGAAGCACAAGTCGGTTTTCGTGCCCGAGTCGCCGTTGATCTTCACATTGCCGTTAGGGAGGTACACCACGCCCTGGATGATCAGATTGGTGTTGCCGTTGATTTGGTGGTCGACCGGGCTGCTCACTCCCGTCTTGTCCTCGATGAACAGCATTTGCGACAGGCGATCGGCGTCAGCTGCATAGGGCGTGCCCTGCAGCGCCGCCGCCGAAATTGGTGTCAGGTTGACCGAGCCCGTGCCGCCTTGTCCGCCGAGCTTGATCTGCGCGCCCTTGCGCAGGACGAACAGGACGTTGGTCCCGACCACCGGATCGTTGGTGCTCATGTCGAACACGCCGCCGTCGATGTAATAGATGCCAGGCGAGAAGGTCGTGGCACACTTGACGGTAATCCCGCCGACATACAGGCCGGGCAGCAGGTTGGCGCTCCTCTTGCTGCCGCTGCCGGTGCAGGCATAGCTGCGGGTCGGCGTGCTCGCGTCGGGCTTGGGGACGGGGACGTCGGCATAAACATCCGTCAGCACGCCTTGCCCGAGGTTTTCGGAAACCGCCGCCTGGTTCGCCGCGGGAACTGTCGCCCCGCCGCAGGTGGCGATCGAGGTCGTCTCGACCGTCGCGCTGCCGTCGATCAGGATGGCCTCGGTACCGCAGGACAGCGCGGCCAGACCGCAATTGGCGATGACGTGCGCGTTGCCGCCGACTTCGAACGTCGTGCCGTCCTCCTTGAGCGTAATCAGGCAGGCGTTGTAGTGTACGCCGGCCTTGTAGGCGGCCTGTGCGCGCGCGACGATCGTCGTCGAGCGATTGAGCAACATCCCGGTGAACGGCAGCGTGCGCGTGACGCTGGCGCTGACGAGCACGCTGTTGTTGCTGCCGCCGCTATAGCTCGCAAGCGAGACGACTGGCGCGCTGTCGAAGCCCGCCGTGAGAACCTGGTTGGCGTAGTATTCCTGCTCCGCCCGCGTCGTATACTGGGTGCTGGCGTTGTCGTAGGCGCGCGCCCAGGCACCGCCGATTGCGGCCTGGTCGACCGAGTGCTGCAGCTCGCGCTGCCACATGTACCACTGGGCGGTGTCGACCCCGTAGCCCGTCGCGCCGAGCAACGCGGGCAGGCCAAGCGCGACCATCAGCACGGTGTTGCCGCTCTGGCAACGCCGCAATCGGTGGAATGTCTTCGTGGCGAAGCTGCGCATCTCGATTACCCGCCCCTGTTATCGCAAGCACATGTCGAGCCACTGCCTAGCGGCGCGTGGTTATCTCTCCGTGCAGGGACGAGGTTAAGGAACGGTCAATGGTGTTCTCGCGGCTTGACTTGACCCTGCCGCAGACGTGATGCGCGGCGGAGATGTCGGCTCAACTCGCCTCGGGTCTGTCACCGCCACAGCGGCTGGCGCTGGCCTATTGCCCGGCCAGGGCCCGGGCACCGACCCTGGCCCTGCTGGCACTCGACGAGCGGCTTGCTTCGGTCGTCCGGGCGCGCCGCGAGCCGCTCGCCAGTCAGATGCGGCTCGCGTGGTGGCGCGACTTGGTGGTCCGTTCGCAGGACCAGTGGCCTTCGGGCGAGCCGGTCGTCGCGGCCCTGTGCACGTGGCGCGATGCGAGCGGGCTCGCGCCGCTGGTCGATGGCTGGGAAGCCCTGCTCACCGAACGCCTCACCCCTGACGTCATCGCCGCGTTTGTCGACGGACGCGGACAAGCGTTTTCCTCGCTGGCGATCGAGCTCGGCGTCGAGCGTCCCGACGATGCCGCGCAGGCGGCGCGGGTCTGGGCGCTTGCCGACCTCGCGGCCAACGTCTCGGACGGGGCCGAGCGCGATGTGGTGATCGACTATGGCCGGGCACTGACCGCTCCGCCGCGCTTGTCAGCCTCGCTGCGGCCCTTGGCCGTGCTCTCGGCGCTCGGGGCAGCGGCGCTCGACGACGGAGGCAGCGCGCTCCTGTCCGGGCCCCGCAGTGCATTAACGGCCTTGCGGATCGGCTTGACCGGACGCTAGCGTAAGCGCCGGATATCTGGGAGGACCGCGCGTGAACCGGATCGTCCTCGGCGCCTTCATCGGCCTGCTGCTGGTGGGTATCGGGCTGTTCTGGCTCCAGGGCCGGGCGGAGGTCGAGCAGGGAGCGCCGCCGCCCGAGCTGCAGGCGGCGGCCCCCTCGGGCCTGCCCAGCGCCGATGTCGCCGGGATGCGCGGCCCAGCGCCGCCCGAAGCGAGCGACCTGACCCGCGAGCAGCAGCGCTTCTTCCGCTACGACCGCAACCGCGATCAGCGGATCACGCGTGACGAGATGCTCTCGACCCGTACCGACGCCTTCCGCAAGCTCGACAAGGACGGCAACAACCTGCTGACGTTCGAGGAATGGGCCGTGGCCACCGCCGACCGGTTCGACAGCGCCGATGCCAACGGAGATCGCGAACTGGACGCGCGCGAATTCGCCAGCACTGCGCCGCCGCCCGTGGCAAGGCCGCGCTGCAACTGCTGATCCTCAGGCCGCGACTGCCTCGCTCTGCGCCAGCCAGACGCCGAAATCGGCCTTGGCGCGCTCGGTATAGGCTTCTTTGCGCTGTTTCTTCCTGACCTCGGGCAAAGGCGGGAACAGCCCGAAGTTGACGTTCATCGGCTGGTAGCACTCGGCCTCGGCATCGCCGGTGATGTGCGCGAGCAGCGCGCCCATCGCGGACGTGCGCGGTGGCGCGATCCACGCCTGCCCGGCGAGCTCGGCCGCCGCCATCAACCCCGCCAGCAGACCCACGGCCGAGCTCTCGACGTAGCCTTCGCAGCCGGTGATCTGCCCGGCGAAGCGGATGTGCGGCGCGCTGTTCAGACGCAGCTGGCGATCGAGCAGGGTCGGCGAATTGAGGAAGGTGTTGCGGTGCAACCCGCCGAGCCGCGCGAACTCGGCGTGTTCGAGTCCGGGGATGGTCCGAAACAGCCGCACCTGCTCGGCGTGCTTCAGCTTGGTCTGGAACCCGACCATGTTCCACAGCGTGCCGAGCTTGTTGTCCTGCCGCAGCTGGACCACCGCATAGGGCCAGCGCCCGGTGCGCGGGTTGTCGAGCCCGACCGGCTTCATCGGTCCGTAGCGCAGCGTGTCGACTCCGCGTTCGGCCATGACCTCGATCGGCATGCAGCCTTCGAAGTAGGGAGTGTTCTCCTCCCACTCCTTGAATTCGCCTTTATCGCCGTCGAGCAGGCCCTGGACGAAGGCGTAGTACTGCTCCTTGTCCATCGGGCAGTTGATGTAGTCCTTGCCGCCCTTGTCCCAGCGCGCGGCCATCCAGCAGATCTCCATGTCGATGCTGTCGTGATGGACGATGGGAGCGATGGCATCGAAGAAGGCGAGGCTGTCCGAGCCGGTCGCGCGGGCGATGCCGTCGGCCAGCGAGGCGGCGGTGAGCGGCCCGGTGGCAACGATCGTCAGGCCGCTCCCCGGCAGGGCATCGACCTTCTCGCGGACGATCTCGACATTCGGGTGCGCTTCCAGCGCACTTTGGACCTCGGCCGAGAACAGGTCGCGGTCGACCGCCATGGCCGAGCCGGCAGGAACCCGCGCCGCTTCGCCGGCGCGCATGACCAGCGAATCGAGCCGGCGCATTTCGTGATGCAGCAGGCCAACCGCGTTGTGGGCGTGGTCGTCCGAACGAAAGCTGTTCGAGCAGACCAGCTCGGCCAGGCCATCGGTCTGGTGCGCCGGCGTCTCGCCCCCGCCGCCGCGCATTTCCGACAGGCGGACCCGCACCCCGCGCTGCGCCAGTTGCCACGCCGCTTCGCTGCCGGCGAGACCGCCGCCGATGATGTGAACCTGATGCGCCATGAAGCGGGCGCTTGCTCCGCGCGGGAGAGCGCGTCAAGGGAAGGGCATGCCCAGGCGAGCCCTTGCCGAAAAGCGTCCGCTGCTGCTGGCGAGCATCGCCGCGGCGCTGGCGTTCTATTACCTGCGCTGGGGCCCGTGGCCCGAACTGTACCTGATCCCGCTCAAGGGCGCGGCCGTGGCCTTGCTCGCGGTCTACCTGTGGCAGCGCCATTCGAGTCCCGACGCGCGCCTGATGGCCTGGGCTTTCGGCGCGGCCTCGCTCGGCGACATGGCGATGGAGATCGAATTCGACCGCACGATCAGCGGGCTGCTGTTCTTCGCCTATCACGTGATGGCGCTGGGAGTGTACCTGCGCAATCGCCGCCCCAGACTGACCGCGACGCAGAAGGCGGCGGTGGTGGCGATGCTGGTGCTGACCCCGGCCATCGCCTGGTTGATGCCCGCCGACCGCGCGCAGGCGCCCAACCTGGCGCTCTACGCCCTGGCCCTGGGCGCGATGGCAGCGGGCGCGTGGGCAAGCGTGTTCCCGCGCTATCGGGTCGGCGCAGGCGCCGTGCTGTTCCTGCTGTCCGACCTCATGCTGTTTGCCGAGCTCGGGCCGCTGGAAGGCAACATCGTGCCGCAGATCCTTGTGTGGCCGGTCTATTACCTCGGCCAGCTGCTGATCGCGACGGGGGTCGCGCAGACCCTGCGCAAGCGCGACCCCGAGCTGCGGATCGTGGTCAACAACTAGGCCAGTCGCGCTGCGTAAGCTCGCATCGCGCCGGTGAGCCAGTCGGTGAAGCCTTCGCCGTGCGCTTCGTATCGCGCCCGGAAATCGGGATGCGATGCATAAAGTTCGGCCATGCTCCCGTATTTCGCCGGCGGGCATTCACGGCCCCACATGCGCGACACCCACGCGCGGTGCCGGTCGAGCGCGGGCGCGACGCTCGGCGCGTCGATCGCATCGCCTGCGCGAAAGCGCTCGACCAGCGCCATTTCCGCGGCGCCGCCTTCCTCGAGCGCGGCCTGCATGTCCTCCTGGCGCTGCTTGGCCCAGTGCTGCTTGCTGGCGTCGATCCCCTTGCGCGCGTCGCCGCCGAGATGATCGACCAGCTGCGCTTCGTATGCGGCCTGCTTTTCCGGCGCGAAGCCGTGGTAGAGATCCTTGTCCTTCATCGTGCCTTCTCCATTCAGGTCCGCGATCGTGCGGTCGATCGTGGTGAGGAGTTGGCGAGAGCGCTCGACCCGTTCGGCCAGCAGCTCGCGGTGTCGTGAGAGGATGGCCACCCGGTCGCGCCCTTCGTGCGCGAGCAGCTTGTCGATCTCCTGCAGCGGCACCCCGAGTTCGCGATGGAACAGGATGTCCTGCAGGCGCAGCAGCTCCTCGCGCCCGTAGTAGCGATAGCGGTTCTCGCCGATGAACGCCGGCTTGAGCAGCCCGATCTCGTTGTAGTGATGCAGCGTGCGCACCGAGACCCCGGAGAGCCTGGCCAGCTGCTTGACGGTGTAGTTGCCCATGTCGTCGTCCTTCCGCAGGGCGACTCGCTAGTCCCTCACGCCGCGTGAGGGTCAAGACTTTCGTGCAAGCAATGCCTTGCCTGTCTCGGGCTTGGCCGTAAACTCACCCGACCGGGGCAAGACGGGGCGAGGCGCCATGCAGAATTTCGATGCTGCGGATGTGATCCGCGCCGCCGCGACCAGCAATCTCGGCGTCGTCTCGCTCATCGTGCTCGTCCTCGCCTTCCTGGCGTGGCGCTTCTTCCAGCGATCGGAAGACAAGGTGAAGCTCATCGCCTTCGCGATGATGTTTCTCGGCGCTGCCGGCTTTGTGACCGCAGTGATGCTGGCCGGCAGCGGGACGAGCGCAGGCTCCCCAGCGCCGAAGGGCGATCCGGCACCGGCCGAGACGGCGTCGTCATCGCCTTCGGCAAGTGCGGGCGGCGAGCCGAGCATCGGCGGAACCTGGCACGATGCGGATGGCTATCGCTACACCTTCGCCCAGGACCTCGGGGTGTTCACCTATCAGATGTTCATGGGGCAGCAGCGGATCGGGTCGGGAGCCGGCACAATCGCCGGCTCGAAGCTGACCTATCGCTTTACCGACGAGGCGAACGGCGGCGAGGGCTCGTGCGAGGCGACGCTGGCCGCCGACGGGCGGACCATCAGCGGCACCTGCGGCGACGGCAGCGCGGAGTGGAATTTCTCCATCCGGCGCTAGGCGTCGCCCCCCTCGTCGCGATCCGGCGTGGGCTCGGGCCCAGTCTCTTCGCTGCCGCGTCCGACGATCTCTTCGATGATCGCTTCCTCGGCCTCGTTCTCCGGCTCTTCCTGCTCGTCGAGGCGCACGGCGCTGACGATGTGCTCGTCCTCGGCGACGTTGAACAGCCTGACGCCGGCCGAGCCGCGGCCGATGACACGCAGGCTGTCGAGGCCGATCCGGATCAGCTTGGCCTGGTCGGTCACCAGCATCAGCTGGTCGGCCTTGGTCGCGGTGAAGCTCGCCACCACCGGGCCGTTGCGGGCGATGTTGTCGATGTTGGTGATGCCCTGGCCGCCGCGCCCGGTGCGCCGGTACTCGTAAGCCGAGGACAGCTTGCCGTAGCCGTTGCCGCAGACGGTGAGGATGAACTGCTCCTTCTCCGCCAGCTCGGCAAAGCGCTCGGCCGACATCTGCGGCTCGCCTTCCTTTTCCGCCTTCCACGGGGCGAAACGCAGGTAATCCTCGCGCTCTTCCTGGCCCTTCACCCCGACCCGGTGAAGGATCGATAGCGAAACCACCTCGTCGCCCGGCTTCAGGCTCATCGCGCGCACGCCGGTGGAGGTGCGGCTCTGGAACTCGCGGATGTCGTCGGCGGCGAAGCGGATCGCCTTGCCCTCGCGGCTCGCCAGCAGCACGTCGTCGCCCGAATCGAGCAGCGCGACGCCGATCAGCCGGTCCTCGCTCCCTTCCTCGAAGCGCATCGCGTACTTGCCGTTCGACGGGATGTTGGCGAACGCATCCATGCTGTTGCGCCGCGCGCTGCCTCTGGCGGTGGCGAACACCACGCTGAGCGCGCCCCAGGTGTCCTCGTCTTCCGGCAGCGGGAGCACCGCGGCGATGGTCTCGCCCTGGTCGAGCGCCGGCAGCAGGTTGACGATCGGCCGCCCGCGCGTCGCCGGCCCGCCTTCCGGCAGCCGCCAGACCTTGAGGCGGTAGACCTTGCCGGCGGTCGAGAAGAACAGCACCGGATTGTGCGTCGAGGTGACGAACATCTCCATCACCGCGTCTTCTTCCTTGGTCGCCATGCCGGCGCGGCCCTTGC